>WNEY01005161.1_pt1 | contig 10082 bp, 9 predicted proteins | sample 5400531 | NCBI WGS metagenome assembly WNEY01 (sample SAMN13153338, study PRJNA577476) | soil metagenome | isolation source: 200 cm saprolite under Douglas fir tree site 1 | place: USA:California | collected 2015-04-18
CACGACCACCGTCCGGTCAGGCGGGATCTTGTAGAAACTGCTGACCGAGGCGACCGGGCCGCCCGAGAGGTTCATGAACGACGTCGGCTTGACGATCAGTACCGGGCGACCGCCGGGGCCGCCGATCCGGCCGGTCGCGGCATAGACCCGCGCGCGGTCGCGCTTGAACCCCGCGCCGATCCTCGAGGCGAGCAGGTCGACCACGCCGAAACCGAGGTTGTGCCGGTTGCCGGCGTACTGCGGGCCGGGATTGCCCAGCCCGGCGACCAGCCATCGGTCACCGGCCATTACCGCGTCCTGCCTGTCCGTGACCGATGACCTGTCTGAGTTGCCTGCTAGCGCTGACCTGCCCAGCAACCGGCTGACGGCGCCGCCCAACCGCATCGCGGTCTTACTCTGACGACGCCTCGGGCTGCGCCTCGCCAGCTGGCACTGGCGCGGGCTCCGCACCCGGCTCGGGCTCGGCCGGAACCTCGCCGAGATCGGCCTCAAGCTGCGCGGCGGTCGGCGCGGCGATGACGTGCAGCACGAGAATGTCAGGCTCCGTGGCCAGCGTGACGCCGCGGGGCAGCTTCAGGTCGCTGGCCGTGATCTGGGTGCCGATCTGCATGCCCTCGACGTCGATCTCGATGCCCGGCGGGATGTGGGTGGCCTCGGCCTCGACCGAGATCTGGACGAGCTGCTGGCCGAGCATGCCGTCCGGGGCGACTTCGCCGGTCGTCGTGACCGGGATCTCGACGGTCACCTTCTCGCCGCTCCGGACCAGGATCAGGTCGACGTGCTGGATCGTGCCCTTGATCGGGTCCCGCTGCACGGCCTTGGGCAGCGCCATCGCGGCGCCGCCGACCAGGCCCTCCAGCCTGATCAGCACGTTCGCGGTGCGCAGGGCGAGCAGCACGTCGTGGCCGGGCAGGCTCAGGTGCCTTGGCTCCGTGCCGTGCCCGTAAAGCACCGCCGGCACCAGGCCAGCACGGCGGTCGCGCCGCGCGGCACCCTTGCCGAGGTCGTTCCGCATTTTCGCGGACATGTGTACTTCGGGCACAGCTCACTCCTGGATTCCGATGGCCGAAACGGCTAGATAGCTCGGGGGCCGATTCTAGCCCACGATACGCATTGCCGGATGTGGGTCAGCTCTGGCCGTCGAAGAGGCTGGTGACCGAGCCCTGCGAGAACACCTCGGTGATGGCCCTGGCGATCAGCGGCGCAATCGACAGCACCGTTAGCTTATCGAATTGCTTGTCCGGCTGGATCGGCAGCGTGTTGGTGACGATGACCTCGCTGATCGCGGAGTTCTTCAGCAGATCGACCGCATTTCCGGAGAGCACTCCGTGCGTCGCGGTCACGATCACCTGGGCGGCGCCCTGGGCAAACAGGATCTCGGCGGCGTTGGCGATCGTCGCTCCGGTGTCGATCATGTCGTCCACCAGGATGCAGGTCCGGCCCCGGACCTTGCCGACGACTTCGAGCACCTTGACCTGATTGGCAACATCCGGATCCCGGCGCTTATGGATGATCGCCAGCGGGCAGCCGAGCCGGTCCGTCCACCGCTCGCAGACCCGGACCCGGCCGGCGTCCGGGGCCACGACCGTGACTTCGGACAGGTCGAGTTTGCCCTCTAGGTAAGAGGCCAGGATCGGCAGCGCGAAAAGATGGTCGACCGGCCCGTCGAAGAAACCCTGGATCTGGGCCGTGTGCAGATCCACGGCCATCAGCCGGTCCGCGCCCGCGGTCAGGAACAGGTCCGCCATCAGCCGGGCGGAGATCGGCTCGCGGCCCCGGCTCTTCTTGTCCTGGCGGGCGTAGCCGAAGAACGGCGTCACGACCGTGATCCGCTTGGCCGAGGCCCGCTTGAGCGCGTCGACCATGATCAGATGTTCCATGATCCACTGATTGATCGGCGAGGTGTGGCTCTGCAATACGAACGCGTCGCACCCTCTGACCGACTCGAGGAACCGAACGAAGATCTCGCCGTTGGCGAAGTCGAACAAGGTGGTGGGGGTCGGCTGGATGCCGAGGTAGTTGCCGATCTCTTGGCCAAGCTCGGGGAATGCGCGGCCGCAGAAGAGCATCATCCGCTTGTCGGTTATCCCGGTGCTGCCAGTCACCAGACCCTACTTTCTCTGTACTGCCGGTACTACTTGCGCCTGACTTCCATGAGCCGGTTGACCAGGGCGAGCTGGGCAAGGTCGTTCACGCCCTGGACTTCATCGGTATCGGGGCACTCGATGGTCACCACCGGGTAACCGTCGTCGGCCAGGACGCAGACCGCGTCAGTGAGGTACTCCTCGCCCTGAGCGTTGTTAGAGCTGATCCGCTTGACCGCGTCAAACAGCAGGTCGCCGTCGAACGCGTACATGCCGGAGTTGATCTCGTTGATCGTGCGTTGTTCGGCCGTAGCGTCGGCCTGCTCGACAATTCCGTGGAACTTGCCGCTGTCGTCCCTGATGATCCGGCCGTAGCCGGTCGGGTCTTTCTGACGGGCGGTGAGGATCGCCGCGGCGGCACCTGAGGTGTCCCGTTTTTGGAGCAGCCCGACCAGCGTCGCGCCGCGCAGCAGCGGGATGTCGGCATAGGTGACGACGATCGTGCCGCTCATCAGGCCGACCGCCTCGAGTGCGACTCTGACCGCGTGGCCCGTGCCGCCCAGGTACTCCTGGACCACGATGATCGCCTCGGGCGCCACTTCCTTAGCGTGCTCGGCGACGGCCTCGCCGCTGTGGCCGACGACCACAATCAGGCGCTCGGGCTCGGTGGCGGCAGCGGCGGCCAGGCAGTGGCTGAGCATGGATTGGCCGCAGACCTGATTGAGCATCTTGGGGATCCCAGATTTCATCCTGGAACCTTCGCCCGCCGCGAGCACGATAACGGCAGCGGGACGCGGTGCACTCACTCGGCTTGTCTCCTCGACATCGCTGACAGATCGATCGCGGAACTGGCCTCAGCCAGCGGTGTTCCTACCCCCGACCTGAGCAGAATACCTCCCGGCCCGATCGCCGGGCCTGCCACCAGTCATTCTGGTTTGCGACACTGGGGTTTGCGACACTGGGGTGTGGCGCAGTGGATATTGCACTTCGACCTCGACCAGTTCATCGCGGCGGTCGAGGTACTGCGGCACCCGGAATTGCGCGGCCAGCCGGTGGTGGTGGGCGGGGACGGTGACCCGGCCAAGCGCGGCGTGGTCAGCACCGCCTCGTATGAGGCGCGTGCGCATGGCGTGCATTCCGGGCTGGCGCTACGTACGGCCGCGCGGCGGTGCCCGCAGGCCGTGTTCCTCCCGGTCGACAGGGCCGCCTACGAGGCCGCGTCCGCGGTTGTGATGCGAACTCTGCGTGAGTTCGACGCCGTGGTTGAGGTGATGGGCTGGGATGAGGCGTTCCTGGCGGTCGAGACCTCCGATCCTGAGGCGTTCGCCCTGGAGATTCGGCAGCGGGTCAAGGCCGTGACCGAGCTCGACTCCACCGTGGGCATCGGGCAGAACAAGCTTCAGGCGAAGATCGCTACGGGTTTCGGCAAGCCGGCTGGTGTGTTCAGGATCACCAGCGATACCTGGTTGCCGATACTCGGTGAGAAGCCGACCGATGCGCTGTGGGGGGTAGGTTCCCGGACCGCGAAACGGCTGGCCGAGCTGTCGATCATGACCGTCGCCGAGCTGGCCGCGGCGTCGCCGCGCGAGCTGGCGCCGCACTTCGGGCCGACGATCGGGCCGTGGCTGGTGCAGCTTGGGCGCGGCATCGACCTATCGCGGGTTACCGCTGAGCCTTGGGTGGCTCGGTCGCGCAGCCGGGAGGTGACTTTCCAGAGCAATCTGGCCGACTGGGCGCAGGTCGCCGATGAGGTCGCCAAGATCGCCAGGATGGTCAGCGAGGACGTCGCCGCCGAGGGGCGGCTGGCGGCCCGGATCGTGGTGAAGGTGCGGTTTGCGCCGTTCTTCACCAAGACCCACGGACAGGGCCTAGCCGAGCCGACCGGCGATCCGGCCGCCATCGAGGCGGCGGCGCTGGCCGCGCTGGACTGGTTCACCAGGCGGGACCCGGTTCGCCTGCTCGGGGTCCGCGCCGAGTTCGTCGAAGGCGACGCAGTGCCGGCTGGCTCGGGTCGGCCGCAATGATTCCGGGATTGCCGGAACAAACGGGTGTGACGCTACTACTGGAACGAGATGAGCTAGGCAGACAGCAGCAAGACAAGTTCACGCTGCTCTACCGAACCCACTACGACTCCTGCACGGCGCCGAGGGACTGCAGTTCACGGCGTATCCGGCGGTGGTCGGCTACGTGGCCCTTCCTTAGCCAGCACTGGACGAAGACGATGAACGGCTCCGGTCGATAGCGGAAGCTGATCCTGCCGGCCCGCGGTGACGAGTTGTCGCCGCCGGCCCGCAGGCGCCGGCCCGCAGGCGCCGGCCCGCAGGCGCCGGCCCGCAGCGCGCCGGCCCTGAAGTACTAAGTGGCCTCGCACGGGCCGGGTCGGTATCTTGATGCGAGGAGCCGTCGGGTCGCGATCCGAGGCGGCGATCCGGCGTTGGGTAATTGGCAGCCCGCCAGACTTTGACTCTGGTTGTCCTGGTTCGAGTCCAGGCGCCGGAACCATCCGCGTCATCCGCGTCTCCAGTGGCCTGGCCACTTTCGATCCCTCTCCTCACATCCCCCAGTGCAGCGCTGTTCACCTGTTGTTGGTTACGTGCAGTGAACACGACATGTGTGAGCTCGGTTTTCTGTGGAAGATCCCTCTAGGGTGCCAGGGAAAACCTACGGTACCGTAAGCTACGGTTACGTAAGCGTATTCGCGTCGGCCCATGACCTCGGTTATGCGATCGCTCTTCCGACCGGCCCGCCCCTTCGAGCCAACGAGGAATCGTGATGACCGCCACTACCGACATCGCCGGCCTGCCAGATCAGGCGGCCGAGCCGACGCCGGCCAGGCGTCAAGGACCACTGCCAGACACTGAACCTACAAACAGCAACGCGCACCGCCTCGCGGTCGCGATCTTCACCGGCGTGCCCATGTTCGCGCTGGTCGCCGCGATCCCGATCGCATGGATCTGGGGGTTCCTTGACTGGCAGACCGTGCTGGTCGGGATCGCCTTTTACCTGGTGTCAGGGCTCGGGATCGCGATGGGCTTCCATCGCTACTTCACCCACGGCTCGTTCAAGGCCAACCGGGCCATGAAGATCGCCCTGGGCATCGCCGGCAGCATGGCGATCGAGGGCCCGATCCTGATGTGGGTCTCCGACCACCGCCGGCACCACAAGTACAGCGACAAGGAAGGCGACCCGCACTCGCCCTGGCGGTTCGGCACCGATCTGAAGGCGCTGACCAAGGGCTTGGCCTGGGCGCACATGGGGTGGCTCTTCGACCGCAACGCCACCTCGCCGCAGAAGTTCTCCCCCGACTGGCTGGCCGACCCCGACATCTGCAAGGTCAACCGTCTGTTCGTCGCGCTGGTCGGCGTGACGCTGCTCGCTCCGGCCCTGATCGTCGGGCTGTGGACGATGTCCTGGCAGGGCGCTGTGATCGCGTTCTTCTGGGCCGGGCTGGTCCGGGTGTCGTTCCTGCATCACGTCACGTGGTCGATCAACTCGATCTGCCACACCTTCGGCAAGCGGGAGTTCGAGGCCAGGGACAAGTCACGGAACGTCGCCTGGCTGGCCGTGCTCTCGTTCGGCGAGTCCTGGCACAACCTGCACCACGCGGATCCGACGTGCGCCCGGCACGGCGTGTTCAAGGGGCAGATCGACATCGCCGCCCGCGGCATCTGGCTGGCCGAGAAGCTCGGCTGGGTCTGGAATGTCCGCTGGCCCGACGAAACCCGGCTGACCGGCAAAAAGGTGGGCGAAATTCGCGAGCTCGGCGGCATGACTAAGCGGGACGCGACGAATCCGATTGGCTGATTACGAGCCGATGACTGCATGATGGGGCAGTGACTAGCCAGCCCCCAGCATCCGGCCGTAAGCGAATGACCGGCAAAGAGCGGCGTGAGCAGCTGCTTGACATCGGCCGACGCCTCTTCGCCGAACGCGGCCTGGACGGCACCTCCATCGAGGAGATCGCCGCCCAGGCCGGCGTTTCTAAGCCGGTGGTCTACGAGCACTTCGGAGGCAAGGAGGGTCTGTACGCGGTGGTGGTTGACCGCGAGGTCGACCGGTTCCTGACGATGGCGACCGAGTTGCTGAGCGGCGAAGACACCATGGAGAAGTTCGAACTCGCCGCCGTCGCGCTACTGCACTACATCGAGGACAACAGCGATGGGTTCCGCATCCTGGTGCGCGACTCCAACCCGGCCTCGGGCTCAGGTACCTTCGCCAACCTGATCAGCGACATCGCGAGCCAGGTCGAGTACCTGCTCGCCGATGTACTCAAGGCCAGGGGCTATGACCCGAAGCTGGCCCCGGTGTACTCCCAGATGCTGGTCGGCATGGTGGCGTCCGCCGGGCAGTGGTGGCTGGACGTACGCAAGCCGAAGCTCGAGGAGATGGCCGCGCACCTGGTCAACCTGGCCTGGCACGGCCTGTCAGAACTCGACCCGAAGCCCAAGCTCTCACCGCAGTCAATGCGGCTGCTGCGCGAGAAGGCCAAGAAGTTCTGATCCAGGGCTCTTACTTCCATTTTCTTGAAAAACTTGCGCCACCCTCCCGCCCCGCCCCCAGAGGCCAGTCATGCGTGACCCTGGTCACAGGCGGTGATGGAGTACTGGCGAATTTCGGGTGCTGGCTGCGCGGGCTGGTCGCGGCTGCTGGTTCCTCACGGCTTCTCCGGCGGATGCCTCGCCTGGGCTGGCCGGCGTCGCCGTGAATCGGCCGGAGCACAACAGCGCTGACCCTTAACCGTTGTGTCTTCCTCCCGAGCTACGACAGCGCCGGCCCGCAAGCGTTGTGGGGGCAACGCCGACGGGTCATAGCTGTTGTTGTTCTAGCCGGGGTTGCTACAGCGTTGACCCGTTGGCGCTGTTGGCCTACCGGTGGGCGACCACGAAGACCCGGCGGAACCGGAATAGGGTGCCATAACTGGCGGGCGGGTACGCACTGAGCAGTTTAGGACCAAATTCAGCAAGAAAAATTTGCCGGGCTTCTTCGTCGTCGAGCGCAGCAAGCGCCGGGCGCAGGGCGGTGCCCTTGAACCATTCGAGCACCGGATTCTCGCCGGCAAGCACCTGCATGTAGGTGGTCTCCCAGGCGTCCACCACGCAGCCCTGCTTGGCTAGCAACTCCAGGTAGTAGCCAGGATCCCCAGTCTGCCGGCTGAACAGCACGTCACCGACCTTGGCCCGCCACTTAGCCGAGCCCGCCTGCTCGTGGAGCAGGCTATGAGCTTCCTGGTCGTGGTTGGCGGGAATCTGGAAGGCCAGCCAGCCGCCCTCGGACAGGCTCCCGATCCACTTAGTGAGCAGTTCCTCATGGCCCGGGAGCCACTGCAGCAAGGCGTTCGACACGATCACATCGACTGGCGCCGACGGAGTCCAGTCCCAGGCGTCGAGTAGCTCGAACCGCAGTCTGGCGGTCTGTGCTGGCCCGGGTGGCGGGTGGGGGGTGTAGTAGGCGGGACCCCCCGAATCCCCCCGCGATGTTTCCGGCAGCCGACGAGCCGCCTCGATCATCTCGGGCGAGTTATCCACGCCGACCACTTCGGCCTCTGGCCAGCGCTGGGCCAGTTCCGCCGTCAGCTCGCCTGGGCCGCAGCCGATGTCGGCAACCGAACTAGGCGCGCTGGCCCGTACTCGGCTAAGCAGCTCGTAGAACGGACGTGAGCGCTCGGTGCTGAACCGGTTGTACTGCGTCGGATCCCACATGGTGTCCTCCCAGTCTCCCGGCCTCTCAGGCCTCTCAGATCACCCAGGCCTCTCAGATCACCCAGGCCACCCAGGCCACCCAGGCCACCCAGGCCACCCAGGCCACCCAGGCCACCCAGGCGAGAGTATCTTGATATCGAGATTCTTTCCTAGTTCTACCGATGCGAACTCTCGATGTCAAGAGATATGCTGCGTGAGACGGAGTTGACCGGTTCTGAGCTGCGGAGATGAAGACGTGACGGTTTCTGAGACGCGGGACGAGGTCGACGAGCTTGTGGCCGGCTGGCAGGCGGAGCGACCTGATCTCGATGTGGAGCCGCTGCAGGTGCTCAGCCGGATCTCTCGTCTGGCCCGGCATCTCGATCTGGCCAGGCGCAGCGCCTTTGCGGCTCATGAGCTTGAAGCCTGGGAGTTCGACGTGCTGTCCGCCTTGCGACGGCAAGGCCCGCCGTACCAGCTCAGCCCCGGTGCGCTGCTGAGGGCGACCCTGGTCACGTCGGGCACGATGACGAACAGAATCGACCGGCTTACCGTCCGGGGCCTGGTGGCCCGCCACCCTGATCCACTCGACAAGCGCGGTGTGCTCGTCCAGTTGACCGACCTGGGCAAGACCGCGGCCGACGGCGCGCTCACCGACTTGCTTGCTCGCGAGAGAGAGTTGCTTATCCGTTTGGATGCTGGTCAGCGAGCCGAACTGGCGTCACTGTTGAGAGTGCTGCTCAGTCCGTTCGACAGTCAGGATCAGGCATGACGCGCTTAATAGCCCGAACCTGGCTGGCGGCACTAGCCGCCACCCTGATCGCGCTGACCGCTTGCTCGCATCCCGTGATTCACCTGGCGACGGTGAAACGCCCCCAGGTCAAAGGCCTCGCCGCCCTCTGGGCAGGCCTCAACCCGCGTCTGCACAGTGCTCCGTACTATCTGTCCCTGGGCGACTCCCTGGCCCAAGGCATCCAGCCGGGCCCAACGGGGCGAAACGGCCCGACCGCCCAGGGCTACCCCGACCAGCTCGCCGGCCTGCTCCGCCCCGGGATTCCCGACCTTCGCCTGGTCAAGCTCGGCTGCTCGGGCGAATCCACGTACACGATGATTCACGGCGGCATCTGCCACTACGCGGCCGGAAGCCAGCTCGGGGAGGCGACCCGCTTCCTGCGGCGGCATCACGGCAGCGTCGCGCTTATCACGATCGACATCGGCGCCAACGACCCGAACTCGTGCGTGCTGCACCACCCGATCAACTCGATCTTCGGCTGCCTGTCGACCCGCATCAAGCAGACCGAGCGCAACGCGCAGGCGATCCTGCGCAAACTCAGAACCGCCGCCGGACCGAAGGTCCTCATCGTCGGCATGACGTACTACGTGCCCGAACTCGGCCTATGGCGTAACGGCCAGGCCGGCAAGGCGATGGCGATCCTCACCGAGGGCCTCGCCGCCGGGGTTAATCAGCTACTGGTGATGCGGTACCACCGGTTCGGTGACCGCGTGGCGAACGTGTTCGGCGCGTTCAAGAGCAAGATGTTCAAGCCGAGGGCTAACGCCGGCAATGAGAGCCCGACCACACGGGTCCCGCCGAACGTAGCTACGATCTGCTCCCTCACCTGGATGTGCGCACCCAGGCCAACCGGCCCAAACGAGCACCCGAACACGGCCGGCTACCACGTAATAGCCCAAGCCTTCTGGCAAGCCATCAACGGCTAGCCGCGACGCCTGCTCAAACCGGGACGATCATGATTCGCTGCCCTGCCGGTGTTCGTCCAGCAAACTCGCCGATCTGCCGAGCCATGTCGGCATCTCCGATCTTCTCGGCGGCCGCCAGAGTGACTCCGAGCACGTCAGCCGCCTCATCATGGCCAACGGCAACTAGCAACTGACCCAGCGCCCAGCCCACAGCGGCGATCCCGTCGGGCCGTTGCAGATGGACCAAGATTTGGAACGATTCGACTAGCAGCGGGAAGGCTGACTCGTATTCTTTGCGCGCCAACTCGATCTGAGCTAGACCCCAGGTAGCCTTGGCGATTCCGTCAAGATCGCCAAGCTGCTGGTACCCGGGCAGCTCGACCTCACGGCGAACCCGCAGCGCCTCCTCATACTCCCCCCGCCGATAGGCGACATCGGCGATCTGGCCCCACGCCACCGCGACCGACCGGGCATCCCCAAGCCGCTCGAACGCCGGCAGCGTGACCTCACGGCGAACCCGCAACGCCTCCTCATACTCCCCCCGCATGAAGGCGACATCGGCGATCTTGCCCCACGCCACCGCGACCGACCGGGCATCCCCCAGCCGCTCGAACGCCGGCAG
>WNEY01005163.1_pt1 | contig 10080 bp, 5 predicted proteins | sample 5400531 | NCBI WGS metagenome assembly WNEY01 (sample SAMN13153338, study PRJNA577476) | soil metagenome | isolation source: 200 cm saprolite under Douglas fir tree site 1 | place: USA:California | collected 2015-04-18
CAGAAGCCCCATCCGCCGATCTGGGTCGGCGGCGACAGCCCGGGCGCCTTCCGACGGGTGGTCACGCTGGGCGACGGCTGGCACGCGACGTCGAAGACGCCGGCGGAGCTCAAGGACGCCCTCAACCGGCTGCGTGTGGCCGCTGACGTGGCCAAGCGCCCGTTCGAGACCATCGAGCTCTCTGTCCGTTTCGTTCTGCGCGACGAGCTCCTGGCCGAGGGACATCAGGCCGTCGTTGATCGGCTCTGTGAGTACAAGCGGCTCGGGCTCAGCCATGTGATGCTCGACTTCCGCCGCGATGATCTCGCGCGGATGCTGCGGATCCTGGAGCTGGTCGCCAAGACCATCCGGCCCGCCGTCGACTCCGCCTAGAGGAGGCGCCATGAGAGCACTCGTCATTCGCTCCCGGATTGTCACGCTGGTCGCGCTGCTGCTGCTGCCCGCCCTCGCCCGGCCCGCCGCGGCTGCCCCCGAGGGAACGCTCACGTGGGGGCTCCACGTCACCCTGGCCGCGCGCTGGCTCGACCCGAGCGACACCGAGGCGTTCATCAACCCGTTCATGGTGCTGTATGCCATTCACGACGCGCTGGTCAAGCCCATGCCGGCAGGAGACAACACGCCGAGCCTGGCCGATTCGTGGGCAGTGTCGAAGGACGGGCTGACCTACGAGTTCGTCCTGCGGCGGGGAGTGAAGTTCCACAATGGCGAGCCGGTAACGGCGGAGGACGTCAAGTTCTCGTTCGATCGGTACCGGGGCGCCGCGGCCAAGCTCCTCAAGGACCGGGTGCGGGAGGTCCAGATCGTCGATCCGGGCCGCGTGCGCTTTCATCTCAAGGAGCCGTGGCCAGACTTCATGACCTTCTACGGCACCTCGGCCACGGGCGCCGCCTGGATCGTTCCGAAGAAGTACGTGGAGAAGGTGGGCGACGACGGCTTCTTGAAGGCGCCGATTGGAGCGGGGCCGTACAAGGTGGTGAGCTTCACGCCGGGTATCGAGCTGGTCATGGAAGCCTTCGAGGGCTACTGGCGCAAGGTGCCTTCCGTCAAGCGGCTGGTCTTCCGCAGCATGCCCGACGAGACCACGCGCGCCGCCGCCCTCAAGGCGGGCGACGTGGACCTCGTCTATCTCTTGAGCGGGCCGCTCGCCCAGGAGGTCAAGCGGACGCCGGGGCTACGCCTGGCCGCTTCCAGGCCGCCCGGCGTCGTCTTCCTCGACCTGCCGGAGCAATGGGACCCGAAGTCTCCATGGCACGACCGCCGCGTGCGGCTGGCGGCCAGCTACGCCCTCGACCGTAATGCCCTCAACCAGGCGGAGACCCTCGGCCTCTCGCATCCTACCGGCGGTCTCATCCCCCGGGTCCTAGACTTCGCGCGCGCATACGAGCCGCCGGCCTATGATCCCGCCCAGGCCAAGAAGCTCCTGGCCGAGGCGGGCTATCCCAATGGCTTCGACGCCGGCGACCTCACCCCGTTTCCCCCGTTCTTCTCGCTGGCCGAGGCCATCGGCGGCTACCTCCAGGCGGTGGGCATCCGCACGCGTGTGCGCACGATGGAGCGCGCCACCTTCCTCACCGCGTGGCGCGAGCACAAGATCAAGGGCGTGATCATGGGCCTCGGCGCCCCCGCCGGCAATGCGGCGACACGCATCGAGGTCTACGTGACCAAGAACGGCATCTACGCATCGGGAGTGGTGCCGGAGATCGAAGACCTCTACCAGCGCCAGGCCCGGGAGCTGGACAGAAAGAAGCGCGAAGCTATGCTCCACCAGATCCAGCAGATCATGCACGACCGCGTCATGCACGTGCCCATCTACGAGCTGGCTTTCCTCTGGGGCATCGGGCCGCGCGTCGAAGAGGCATGCGTCGATCACATCAAGGGCTTCTCCTACTCCGCGCCCTACGAGGATTTGAAGATCAGGCCAGGCCGATAGACAGGCCGCAATGCTTGTAGCCGGGCTCCGAATTCTGTCGCTTCTCCCCCTTCCTCCGCTCTGCTCATGGATCGAGGGACAATGATTTCAGTAGCTTGCGGGTCAAGAGCTGGCTGGTATCGGCATTGCTTGGTTGTAGCCGGGGGCGTCCCGAGTTGGGGCGTCTCTCTGCGAGTCAGAATGAAGACACTAGAGCAGCCAGGAGAGCTCGACTCCAGCTCCATGGGTCGCGCCGTGGACGACACGCCGCCAGCGTGGCGTCGCTACGGAGTCGCCGTCGTGTCGGTGGGTCTGGCCTGGGCGCTCACGCGCGTGGCCCCGCCCCTCCATCAGGTTCCCTCGACACTGTTCTTCGCCGCTGTGACGCTCACGGCCTTCTACGGGCATCTCGGTCCGGGCCTCCTGGCGACGGGCCTGAGCACCGTGGCCATGGACTATTCATTCATGGCGCCGGTCAGCAACCTCACCACCGGTGTCGGGGAGTTCGTGCGCGTGGCGGCGTTCGCAATGGCGTCTGCCCTGATAAATTCCCTCCATGAGCGGCGGCGGCGGGCCGAGCTGGAGCGGCAGAAGAGCGAAGCGCGCGAGCGCGGCGTCCTGGAGGCGGCGGCGCGGGAGCTCGAAGTGGCGCACGAGACCGTCGCCCGCGCGCTGGCTCACCGCGAGAACATCATGGAGAGCATCCCGGACATCCTCTACACCGTCGACCTCGACGGCAACCTGACCGGATGGAACCGGAGACTCGAGCTCGTCAGCGGATTCCCACCCGAAGAGCTGAAGGGAAAGCCGGCCTTGGGATTGTTCTTCCGAGACGACACGGCGCTCATCGTCGAGGGATTCCAGGACGCCTTCGAGAAAGGATTCGCCGAACGGGAGGCCCGGCTGCTCCGGAAAGATGGAACCGCGGTCTACTACCAGTTCACGGCCGTTCCACTCAAGGATGGACAGGGGAATGTGATCGGCCTGACGGGAATTGGGCGGGATCTCAGCGAGCGCAAGCGACTCGAGGAGGAGCTCCGCCAGGCGCAGAAGATGGAAGCCATTGGACGGCTGGCGGACGGCGTGGCCCACGACTTCGGCAACCTGCTGACCGTCATCCAGGGCAGAGCTCAGCTCATTCTGAAGCGCCTCAGGCCCTTCAGCGACACCCGCGCGGACATCGAGCTGATCGACACCACCGCTGCCCACGCCGGCACTCTGATCCACCAACTGCTCGCCTTCAGCCGACGGCAGACCCTCCAACCCAACGTGCTGGATCTCAATGCGGTGGTTTCAAACATGGAGCAGATCCTCCAGCGGTTGATCGGCGAGGACATCGTGCTCTTGACCGTCCAGGATCCGGCGCTCGGGCGCGTGAAGGCTGACCCGACCCAGCTCGAGCAGGCCCTCATGAATCTGGCGGTGAACGCGCGGGACGCGATGCCCCGCGGAGGCGAGCTCACCCTCGAGACCGCCAATGTCGAATTGGACGAGGCCTTCGTGCGCCAACATCATGGGGCGTCACCCGGCTCACACGTCGCGCTGATCGTGAGTGACACCGGCGTCGGCATGGATGCGGAGACCAAGGCCCGGATCTTCGAGCCCTTCTTTACGACGAAAGGGGTTGGCCGAGGCACGGGGCTCGGACTGGCTACCGTGTACGGGATCGTCAAGCAGCACGGCGGATACATATCGGTCGAGAGCGAACCCGGGCGCGGAACCAGGTTCGCGATCTATCTCCCGCGGGTCAGCGAGAGCGTGACGGTGATGGAAGACGCCGCGGCGCCGGCCGCCTCCGGCACCGAGACCGTGCTGGTGGTCGAAGACGACCAGGAAGTCCTCACCGTCGCGTGCGATACCCTGCGGCGCCACGGGTATGTCGTGCTGGAAGCGGGCACTCCCGACAAGGCCTTGATCATCTGCGAACAGCACCCCGGCCCCATCCAGCTGCTCCTCACCGACGTCGTGATGCCCGGCATGAACGGTTACGAACTCGCGAACCAGGCCCTCCCCCTGCGTCCGGACATCCGGGTCGCATACATGTCGGGCTATACGCGCGATTTCGGCTCTCGTGACCGGACTCAGGGGCCGGCCGGCGCCTTCATTCAAAAGCCGTTTACTCCCGAGGCGCTGGCCCGCAAAGTGCGCGAAGCGCTGGACGGCGCACCGACAGGAAGCGCCGCCGCCGGGAAATCGCTCAGGCCGGCGCGCTAAGCGCCGGGACACGCATCAGCCGCTACGTCGGGCGTCTCGTTTTGCGCGAGATCCCGAGCGCTTCACGCACCTTCCGAGCCAAAACATTCGGTGTGAACGGCTTCTGAAGGAACGGCAGCCCCGCGTCGAGCACCCCGTGTTGCACGATGGCGGTGTCGGCATACCCTGACATGAAGAGGACTTGAATGTCGGGGCGCACGGCCCTGAGTCGCTCGACGAGCTCCGGGCCACTCATCTGCGGCATGACCACGTCCGTGACGACCAGGTGGATTGGCTCGTCGTGCCGCTCGACGGCCACGAGCGCCTCGCCCGGACCGGATGCCACGAGGACCTTGTAACCTTCGGCTTCCAGAATCTCCTGCGTGAGCTCACGGACCCCCTCTTCGTCTTCGACGAGCAGGACCGTCTCCCATCCGCGGCCCGTCGTGCCCACGGTCTCGGGCGGCGCGACGGCGAGCGCCTCGGCCACCCTTGGAAAGTAGACCTTGAATGTCGTTCCACGACCGGGCTCGCTGTACACCCAAATGTGCCCGCCGCTCTGCTTGACGATGCCGTAGACCGTCGAGAGCCCCAGGCCCGTCCCCTTGCCGGATTCCTTGGTGGTAAAGAACGGCTCGAAGATCTGCGCCTGGGTGTCTTGATCCATCCCGACCCCGGTGTCGCTGACCGCGACCATTACGTAGGATCCCGGCCGGACCTCCGGATGTGTCCGCGCGTATCTTTCGTCGAGCTCGACCTCGGCGGTCTCGATCGTCAGACGGCCGCCCCGGGGCATCGCGTCACGCGCGTTCACCACGAGGTTCAGGATGACCTGCTCGATCTGGGTGGGATCGGCATTCACCCGTCCGCAATCGGGACTCCCCACGGTCGTGATGGTGATGTCCTCGCCGATCGTCCGCTCGAGCATGCGGCTCATGCCCTCGACAACGACATGAAGGTCGAGCACCTGAACCTGGAGCACCTGCTTCCGCCCGAAGGCCAGCAGCTGCCGGGTCAGCGCCGACGCGCGCTTGCTCGCTTCGCCGATCGCGCCGAGATCCCGCTCCACCGGGCTGCCGGGCCCGAGACGGCCGGTTGCAATGACGGCGCGACCCGCGATGACCGTGAGCAGATTATTGAAATCGTGCGCGATCCCGCCCGCCAGCCGCCCGATGCTCTCCATCTTCTGGGCCTGGGTCAGCTGGTCCTGGGTCCGCTTTAGATCCTCATAGGCCTGCTCAGTCTGCTGATAGAGCCTGGCATTCTCCAGGGCGGTCGCCGCATGGGTGGCGAAGGCCTCGATCAAACGGACCTCCTCGGTGGTGAACACGCGTCCGAGCCGAACGCCGATCCCGAGGGCGCCGATCACCTGTCCCATGACCGTCAGCGGCGCGGCGAGCACGGCCCGGTACGGAGCCTGCCCGATTCGCGCGCGCGCCGCCGGCGTCAGCGTGACCCGGTGATCGGCCAGAAGATCGTCGGTGTGTACCACTTGGCGCGTCCGAACCGCAAGCCCGACGACTCCGGTGCCTTTCGGAAAGGTCACGCTTTCGGGCGCGGCGGGCCCGACGTCCCCGGACCCGGCCACCGTCGCCAGATCCTCCGTATCGCGCTCGAGCCGAAAGACGGCCGCGTTCTCCGCGTGGAACAGGGTCCGGACGCTGTCCGCGATACGCTGCGCGACTTCCGTCACATCGAGCGATTGAGAAATCGTGCGCCCGACCTCCGCGAGCGCTTCGGCCTCGCGGCGGCGCCGGTCGCTCTCCGAATAGAGCCGGGCATTCTGGAGCGCCAGCGCCGCCTGATCGCCAAACGCCGACAGGAGTCCCGCCTCTTCCTCGGTGAAGACTCGCCCGCGGGAGTCAGCGATCGCCAAGGCACCGATCACCTCGCCCCGTGCTCTGAGTGGCACGGCGGCCACGGCAACGAACTGGCTCTCCCGAATCTGTTCGCGCACCCATGCAGGGAGCACCACCCTCGGATCGTCGAGCTGGTCAGAAAACCGCACCGGCCGCCCTTCGGCAACCGCTCGGCCCACGGGGCCCTCGCCCGCGGCGAGCCGCTGTCCGACCCACTTCGCTTGATCGGACTCGCCCGCGGCAGCCACACACACCAGGGCGCCCGAGCCGTGCTCGAGCTGAAAGAGGGTAGCCCGACGCGCCTTGAAGAGGGCGACGAGCGAGCGCACGACCTTCCCGGCCGCCTCGTCGACGTTGAGAGTCCCCGCAAGGTCGCGCCCTACCTCCGCCAGCGCTTGGGCGGTTTCTTCCGCCCGCGTGCGCTGGCTGATGTCGCGCGCGATCGAGGACGCGCCCTTGATCATGCCCACGCCGTCTTTGATCGGAGAGACCGTGAGCGACACGTCAACGCGAGTGCCGTCTTTCCTGATCCGCACCGTCTCGAAGTGCTCGATCCCCTCGCCTCGCCGAAGTCTTTCGAGCAACGCCGGGATCTCGCCCGAGCGGTCACGGGGGACGAGAACGGAGATCGGACGGCCCGCAATTTCTCCGGCGGAGTAGCCATAGAGCGTCTCGGCGCCCCGGTTCCAGCTGACGATGGTCCCGTCCAGAGTCTTTCCGATGATGGCGTCGGCCGACGATTCCACGATGGCCGCCATTTGTCCCAGCGCCGCCTCGGCCTTTAGGCGCGCGGCGATGGCGTCCGCGCGCGCGCGCGCTGCGTCTGCCATCTGGCGCGCGACGTGGTCCACTTCGGAGATGGTCGATCCTCCAGCCGGGGAGGGTATCTCCCCCTGCGCAAGCGCGCGAGCGGAAGCCGAGAGCGACCCGATCCCCCTGGCGATGCGCCGACCGAGTACCGTGGCCAATCCGCCGGCGAGCAGCAAGAACACGACGCCGCCGGCCGTCACCACCAACAGCGAGCTCCGTCCCGGGGCCTCCACGACCGCGACAGGCACCGCGAGACCCACCGTCCATCCGGACAAGCGAGAGCGGCTGTAGGCTTGATACACGGACACGCCGTCGATCGTTACGGTGCTGAGCGATCCTTCCTCGGACTGCTGACTCTGCGTCACGAAGGCGGCGGGTGCGGGCTTGCCGAGCCACTCCTCGATGCCCTGCGACCGGGCAAGGATGGTCCCCTTCCGGTCGATGATCGTGGCGACCCATTCCGCCGGGATCTTGCTCTCGGAGAGGAGGCGGCTCAGCGAGGCGACATCGAGCCCCGCCGACAGCACATACTTGAGGTGCCCTCCGCGCGTGACGGGCACGGTGATCCCGATGATCGGCGCCGCGGACACCGGCCCGACGAAGACATCGGAAATGGCGAGCTCGCCGGTGTCGAGGGCGCGCCGGATCACCGGGAGGTCTCTGGAATTGGGGAGCGGGGCGCCGAACGGACGGAGGAGGTTGATGAGCTGCTGGCCGGACAGATCGATCAGGTTGATCGTATTCCAACCCGGATGGGCCTTCAGCACCCGTTGCGCCAGCCCATAGAACGCCTTGAGTTCTCCGGTATCGAGATGCTCAGAAGTAGCGAGGGCCTGCAGTGTGGAAATGGACGCACTCAGCTCGCGATCGACCGCAACCGAGAGGGCTCGAGCAGTGTCCCGGCGGCCGCGTTCGAGGGCCGCGAGTTCCTGCTTCTCGAAGAGTACGCCCATGATGACCGCAAAGATCAACATGGGAACCACGGAGGCAAAGACCAGGGTCACCAGAAGGAAACGAAGCGTCCGCGGTTTCGCTCCTTTCGCCATTAAACCGCGTCAGGAATCCGAGCGAGTCGCGGAGACCGAAAGGCCCAAGACTTGACTCTCCCAGCAAAACCGAACCGGGATTGGCCAAGCCCCGGTCGCCGAAGGCTGACGTCAGGCACGTCACCCCGAATGCTCCGACGAGGGGCAGCACAATGCTAGCACAGTACAGCGCCGCGCCATCGCCCAAGCAGGAAGCGCAGCGCATCGCTCGCGCCTCTTCGCTCTCCACCGACTCGGGTATCATCAAGGCGGGAGGATGACGCGATGACCGTCCGCATCGGCACGTCCGGCTACAACTACCCCGAGTGGCGCGGGAGCTTCTACCCCGAGAAGTTCGCAACCGACAAGATGCTGCCTTACTATGCCGGCCGCTTCTCGACGGTGGAGATCAACTACACCTTCTACCGGATGCCCAATGCCAAGACCATCGCCGGGTGGGATGCCGAGACGCCGGCCGGCTTCTGCTTCGCCCTCAAGGCGCCCCGGCGCATCACCCACGACGCCCGCCTCAAGGACGTGGATGAGCCGCTCAGGTATTTCCTCGACACCGCCTCGCAGCTCGGCCCGAAGCTGGGCCCCGTGCTGTTCCAGCTGCCACCCACCTTCAAGAAGGACCTGGAGCGGTTGAGCGACCTGCTCGCGCGGATCCCACCGGGGCGCCGGTCGAGCTTCGAGTTCCGCCATGTGAGCTGGTTCTCCGACGACGTGTACGAGCGCCTTCGGGCGAAGAACGCGGCGCTCTGCGTGGCGGACACGGAGAAGGGAACGACTCCACTGGTCGCCACGGCCGACTTCGGCTACTTCAGGCTGCGCGACGAAGGCTATGCGGCGAAGGACCTCGAGGAGTGGGGCCGGACGATCAACACGCTCGGTCAAGGCTGGCGCGACGCCTTCGTCTACTTCAAGCACGAGGAGGCCGGAGCCGGCCCGGCTTTCGCCCAGCAGCTCCACGCCCTGCTGCATCGGTAGACGCAAGGCGCCGCTCGATGCGCTCGACGGCCGTCGCGATATCGACGGAGCCCGCGAGCACCGGCGCCAGCGGATCGGCCATCTTCTCGAAACGCCCCGGCAGGGTCCTGAGCGTGAAGCGCGCCGGGTCGAGGCGCGCCGTCAGCTCGCTCCAGAGGAGCGGGCACGAGGCGGGAGCGCCCGGCAGCGCGCGCAGCGAGTACGGCGCAACGATGGTCCGGCCGTGGCCATTCTGACCGAAGTCGATGTAGACTTTGCCGCCCCGGGCCCGGAGTGGCCGGGCGATGGTGGAGATCCCGGGCGCGGCCTCCACGCCCAGCAGGGCCAGTAGCCGGGCGAATGTCCGCGCCTCCTCGTACGTGTAGCGCGCGCCGAGGGGCACCAGGATGTGCAGTCCCGTAGCCCCTGAGGTCTTGACGTAGCTGGGCAGCTCGAGGTCCTCCAGGAGGCGGTGGAGCTCGCGGGCAACCGTGACCACATCGGCGAACGGCGCGCCCTTGGGATCCAGGTCGAGGACCAGCCAGTCCGGCCGCTCCAGCGAGCCCAGGCGTGAGCCCCAGAGGTGGAGCGGGATGGTGCCCAGGTTGGCCACGTAACGGAGCGTATCCACGTCGTTGACGATGAAATAGTCGATCTCGCGCTCGGCGTCCTTGGAGTAGATCCGCTCGGTCCGGACCCACTTCGGCACAAACTCGGGCGCATCCTTCTGGAAGAAGGACTTGCCCGTGATCCCGTCGGGATAGCGTGTGAGGACCAGTGGACGGTCCCGCAGGTACGGCAAGAGCAGCGGGGCGACGGTTTCGTAGTACTCGATGAGATCCCCCTTGGTGTAGTGCTCGGCCGGCCAGAAGATCTTCTTCAGGTTGGTGAGCTTGACCTCCGTCTTTCCCCTCTCCCCCTCGGGGGGAGAGGGCAGGGTGAGGGGGGAGGGGGCGTCCTCCTCAGGGGGCAGTGGCATTTCGCGGCGGCACTCCTCGGGTCGCTTGTCGCTCCTCAGGCCGATGAACACCGGATGGCGGATGCCGCCGTCCGCGGTCCACTCGCTGAAGCGCACCTCGCAGACGAGCTTGGGTTCCACCCAGTGATGGCCGCGACCGGTGGGAACCGCACCCGAGTCGAACGGGCAAGTCGCCCGGCCGAGCGGCTCGAGCTTCTCCCACAGGCTCTTGAGTCCGGCCTGGTCGAATCCGGTGCCGACCTTTGAGACGTAGACCAGCCGTTGGCCGTCGGAGAGACCTTCGTAGAGGCCGATGTGCAGGGCGCCGAAGTAGCCCCGCGAGCCCTGCGGATCGGT
>WNEY01005164.1_pt1 | contig 10080 bp, 14 predicted proteins | sample 5400531 | NCBI WGS metagenome assembly WNEY01 (sample SAMN13153338, study PRJNA577476) | soil metagenome | isolation source: 200 cm saprolite under Douglas fir tree site 1 | place: USA:California | collected 2015-04-18
CAAGGGAATGGCCGAATATGCGGCCGACAAGGCGTTGCCAATCCCGATCCGGCTGGTATACAGTAACCGAAGCGAGGACGAGATTCTGTATCGACACGAACTCGAATCGCTAGAAAAGCAAAACCCCAAGTTCCGCGTCCTCCACACCCTCACCCGCAACTCCGACAAGAAATGGCGGGGCGCGACCGGCCGGATTGATCGGGAACTTCTCCAGCAGACCACGGGCGACCTCGTGGACCCGATCTACTACGTCAGCGGCACACCCAGCATGGTCATGGGGACGCTGCGGTTACTCCGGGCGCTGGATGTCCCGGATGCGGATCTCGAGGTCGAAGCGTTCCGTGGATACGAATAGCATCGAAGCGACATCGCGTGACGCTCCCCACCGTCGAAGGAAGCTGCCAGGCTAAGCCTTCGCCGAGCCCGAAGAACTCCTTCGCGAACCCCTCCCAAAGGTTATGTTCAACTGCAACTCTAACTCCAGGATGTGCTCACGAAGGCAAAGAAGTGGGGCAATTCGATCGGGCTCGTCATCCCCTCCAATCTCGTCAAGAAGGAAAGGATCCGCCCAGGGGACACGGTAGAGATCGTCGTGCGCCGACGGCTCCCCCGACTGGAGGAGCTCGGAGGCACCGTCAAGCTGCGTCACAACCTCGAGGAACTCCTTCGAGAGATGGAAGAGGGTTGGGACGATCTCTAGGTACTTCTACGACTCCTGGGCGATCTTGGAATACCTCAGCAAAGGGGCGGCTCGCGGCGTACTTCCGTTCCGGCCGGGGGGTGACCACGTGGCTCCAAGTCATGGAGGTCTTCTACGCCCTCCTGCGTGACGGGAAGCCGGAATCGGAAGCGCGGAATCTAATCGCGGCCTTGCAGCCTCACGTGATCGACTTCTCGTTCGACGACGTGCTCGGCGCGATGGGCGTCCGGATCCAAATGGTCCGCAAGCAGCGCAACCTGTCGTACGTGGACGCCATCGGCTACTACGTTGCCAGGAAGCGAAAGCTTCAGTTTCTCACGGGTGACCCGGGATTCCGTGGCCTCCCGGGGGTCCTGGTACCGTAAGCAAGGTGTCTCGCCGCTCCGCACCGTGTGGAGGAGCTGGCCGGTGGGAAGATACTGGTCCTCTCCGAGGAAGATCACCATGGGCCGCATCGAATTCGGGGCGTCGGTCAGGAGCGGCTCGCTCTTCGGCGTCAGGCCGAATCGGTTCGACTTGTCCTGCGTGAAGAAGCCGAGGCCGGCGAGGTAGCGCAGGAGGCGAACAGGGACCGCGGATGGGCCTTCGCCCCTTGCGCGAGCTCTTCGCTCGTCTTCGGTCTGTCGCGGAGCAGGTCGGCGATGCCCAGCTTCGCGACCACGTAGAGGGTTTGGGTCGTCCGGAAGGCGTTGGCCGCCTGCCAGAGGACGTCTCGGTCGGATTCGCTGGGTTTGGATGGCAAGGGTGCACCTCCGGTTCATTCCATCCGGATCGCCTTCTCGGGCGCGCGATTGCCCTTCGGCGGCTCCCACAGTTCGATCCGATTTCCCTCCGGGTCCGTGATCCAACCGAAGCGACCGTATTCGGACTCCTCGACCTTCCGAGCGACGTCGACGCCTTCCTCGCGGAGGTCCGCGAGCACCCCGTCCAGATCCTTCACGCGGTAGTTGATCATGAAGGACGCGCCGTCCTCGCCGAAATACTTCGTGTCCCCGGGGAAGATCGACCAGACCGTGTGGCCCTGGACCTTGCCGTCCTTGCCGCCCTGCCAGGTGAAGAGCGCCACCGAATCCTCGATCGCGATTCCCAGATGCTCTTGATACCAGTGACTCAAGGATTTCGGATCCTTCGCCTTGAAGAAGATCCCTCCGATGCCCGTCACCCGAGCTCGACGCATCCGTGCGGCCATGCTCCCGGAGAGGAGCCGGCCGGATATTAGGGAGTCGTTGAAACGAACCCCGCGTTTCGCTTTTCGGTCTCTCGCAAGGTACTTCGGTGAATCGAACATACCCGGGCTAGGCACGCACGCGGGCTCGGCGGAAATCGAGGCACCGCGACGGCTCCCGTGAGTGCCGGTGGAGGATGATCGATGATCGTCGCCGAGAACGTGGTCGAACGGTTCGCGTCGAGTTTGCACGGGGAGCTCATCCGTCCGGGGGCGGAACAGTACGAGGAGGCCCGGCGAGTCTGGAATAGGATGATCGATCGGAAGCCTTTGATGATCGTCCGCTGTCGCGGGGCTCAGGACGTCGTCCACGCGGTGACCTTCGCGCGCGACCATGGGATCCCGCTGTCCGTGCGAGGCGGCGGCCACGGCGTCTCCGGGACCGCAATCTGCGAGGGAGGCCTGGTCGTGGACCTGTCCTCGATGAACGCGGTGCAGGTCGATCCAAGTCGACAGCTCGCCACAGCGGAAGGAGGCGCGACCTGGCGGGATCTGGACCGGGCGACGCAGGCGCACGGCCTCGCGACGACGGGCGGGATCGTCTCGGACACGGGGATTGCGGGGCTCACCCTCGGGGGCGGCTTCGGGATCTTGATGCGAAAGCACGGGCTCGCGTGCGACAACCTGGTCGAGGCCGAGATCGTCACCGCGGACGGCCGGATCCGGAAGGCGAGCGTCACGGAGGAGCCGGACCTGTTCTGGGCGATCCGCGGCGGAGGAGGGAACTTTGGCGTCGTCACCTCGTTCACATATCGAGTGCATCCCGTGGGGAGGATCCTTTGGGGACCGATCATCCACCCGGTCGACCGGGCGGGCGACGTCCTTCGTCACTATCGAAAATTCATGGAAGGCGCACCGGACGAACTCGAAGCCTATGGCGCGTTCCTGTTCGGACCGGACGGCTCACCCGTCGTCGCGATCGTGCCCGCATGGGTCGGGCCTATCGAAGAAGGGTTGCGGGTGCTGAGGCCCCTCCGCGAGTTCGGCCCGCCCGTCGCGGACATGGTCCAAGAGGTCGCGTACACAGATCATCGGGCGATCTTCGACGCGTCGTATGCGCGAGGCTTCCGGAACTACTGGAAATCGAACATGCTGGACTCCCTGACCGACGAGGCGATCAAGGCCCTCGCGCACGAGTTCGCAAAGGCCCCTTCGCGGGCGGCCGGAACGGGCATCGCCCTCGAAGCGCTGGGAGGCGCGGTCGCGCGGGTGCCATCGGACGACACGGCGTTCGCCCACCGCGGTGCGGCGTACAGCGTGATCATCACCACGGCGTGGAAGGACCCGTCGGGGGACGCAACGAGCCGGGCCTGGGTCCGTGGGGTCTGGGAGGCGTTGCGCCCGTTCGCACCACAAGGCGTCTATGTCAACTACATGCAGGAGGAAGCAGACGAGGGCGAGGGTCGCGTACGAGCGGCCTACGGCGCGAAATACGAGCGGCTCGCGGCTCTGAAGGGAAAGTACGATCCCGGCAACCTGTTCCACTCCAACCAGAACATCCGGCCTTCCTGATTTTCTTCCGGAACATGGATGCTCGCCTTCCCCGTGTCCCTCCCCTGCGCCATCGGAACGATAAAAATAGTCGACCAACGATATATATGGCCTTGAAGTCGCGCTATCGCGGAGATTCCTCCGCTGGCCCCGGTGATCCTGAGAGCATGAGAGGGTCGCTCCAAAACGCCCAAGACGGGTCCTTGTCGCTCCGCGCAGTCGCGCAAAACGACAAGTGCGTCCGTTGTTTGTGAGCGAAGCCATGGGAGCTACCGAGTCGGATCGGCCGACCGCCCTCGTCACCGGCGCGAATCGCGGCTTGGGCCTCGAAACCAGCAACCAGCTGAAAGCGGACGGATTCCGCGTCATCCTGACGAGTCGAGACGAGAGCGACGGAATCGCAGCGGCTCGCAAGCTGGATCCCGATGGCAAGGATGTGCTCTATCACCAGTTGGACATCACGGAACGCGGTAGCATCTCGGCCCTCGCAAAAGAGCTCCCGCGTCTCGTTCCCCAACTCGACGCGCTCGTGAACAACGCTGGAATCGGCTCGTGGGGGGCGGATCGGCGCGCCTCGATTCGCACGATCGAGACGAATTATTTCGGATCGCGGGACGTGACGGACGCCCTACTCCCATTCATGCCGAACGGCGGCCGCGTGGTCATGGTGTCGAGCGGGCTTGGTGAACTCTCCACCCTCGGTCGGGATCTCCGCGCGCAATTCGCCGATCCGAAGCTTACGTGTCCCGCGCTCGACTCGCTTGTGTCCTCGTACCTCGCCTCCCTCGAGACGGGAGAGACCAAACGGTCTGGCTGGCCGTCTGCCTATTCCGTCTCGAAGGTAGCCCTCAATGCCCTCACTCGGATTCTGGCTCGGGAACTTTCGCCGCGGGGAATCCGCGTCAATGCGGTCTGTCCCGGCTGGGTCCGTACCGGCATCGGAGGCCGCGGTGCGACCCGGAGCGTGCCGGTCGGCGCTCGGTCGATCGTCCTCGGGGTGATGCTCCCGAAGGATGCGACCGGGGGATTCTACCGAGACGGGAAGAGAATCGACTGGTAAGCGACACGGCTATGAGCCCGGTGGGACTTGCCGCGAACGAGGGGGAATCGCGATTCTCAAGACGAAGTTCACAGAGCTCGTCGGATGCACGGTCCCGATTCAGCAGGCGGGAATGGGAGATCTGTCGCCGCCGCGATTGGCGGCCGCGGTGGCGGACGCGGGAGCGCTTGGCATGGTCGGCCTCACTAGCGCTCCCCTTTCCTACGTGGTGAAATCGCTGGATGAAACCCGCCATCTCACTTCCGGCGCCTTCGGGGCGAACTTCATCTATCGAGGCTGGGTCGATGAGAGCACGGGAAAGGTCGGGCCGGAGTTCGCTGGCGTCGTGGAGGCGGCCGCTTCGCGAGCGCGCGTCGTCGAGTTCTTTTACAGCACCCCCGACCCGGCCCTCGTCGAGGAGGTCCACGCGGGCGGCGCCCTCGTGTCGTGGCAGGTCGGTTCGCGCGATGAAGCCATCGCGGCGGAACGGTCGCGGTGCGATCTCATCGTGGCGCAGGGGACGGAGGCCGGCGGACATGTCCGCGGGAAAACCGGACTCCTCGCCCTCCTGAGCGAGGTCCTCGAATCCGTACACGCACCGGTCGTCGCGGCCGGCGGCATCGGGTCGGGGCGCGCGATGGCGGCCTCCTTGGCAGCCGGCGCGGCCGCGGTTCGGGTCGGGACGCGATTCGTCGCGGCGACCGAAGCCGAGGCCCATCCCGCCTACCTCCAGAAGCTCATCGCCGCCGAAGCGAAGGACACCGTCCTCACGGAGACGTTTTCCGCCGGCTGGAATGCGCCGCACCGGGTCCTCCGCTCCTCTGTCGAAGCTGCGGAACGATTCCAAGGTGACATCGTCGGTGGGAGGGTCCGCCCCTGGGCTCCCAATGTCCAGGTCTCGGTGCCCCGTTTCGCGGCCCTCCCGCTCCTCACGACGACGACAGGGCACATCGATGCAATGTGTCAGTTCGCAGGTGAATCCGTGGGCGGGGTGAAGGGTGTGAAACCGGCACGCGAGATCGTGCAGGAGCTCGCCGGCGAAGCGGAGAAGCTCCTGCGGAAGAAGTGGAACTGAACCTTCCGTCGACATCCCGATGAAGGCGCCATCTTCTGCGAAGGCATCCCGGAGGATCGATAATACCCCTCGGTCGTGTTCGGACGCGGTAGACCGTTGCGAAGGCCGCCTCGTCGGTCGTAGGAGTCTTGAAGGTCGAGGCCGGCATTGTTCGGAACATGGAGACGGAGGGAAGGGAGGAACAGGTCGACGACCTCTCCGGTGTTCTGAAGAAAGAGGTCACGAACCCGCGGAAGGACACGCCCTTCGTCGTCCTGATCTCGCTGCTCGCCACGCTCGCCCTGGCCCGGGCCTTCGTCCTCCTCACCGGAGCGGCCGAGACCACGACGGAGACGTCCACGTACATCGGCCGGAACCTGATCATCGGAGGTTATCACATCCACCACTTCTTCTACGGGTTCGCCCTCATTTGCGCGGCGGCATGGATCGCGATCCAATACCCGACCCGCAACCTGCCCCGCCTCGCCGCGGTCCTGTTCGGCGGCGGCCTCGGTCTCTGCGTGGACGAGATGGGATATTTCCTCGGCGGGCAGGTGAACTACTTCGACCGGACGACCTACTTCATCGCCCTCTCGATCATTCTGGTTCTCCTCGCGGGCCTCACGTTCCGCTCGTTTCGGGTGGCCACGCGAGAGGATCTCCGGTGGCTCGTGGGTCGCCGGCCAAGGGGCATCGCCATCCTGGCGGTCCTGCAGGTCCTCGCGTCCCTCGCCCTACTCGTGGGTGGTCTTGTCTTGTTGGTCGCCGCAGGCCTCCCTCCGTCCACGGATGCCCAAGGCGAGGCCGCCGCCTTTGCCCTTGGGACGGTCCTGGTACTCCTCGGCATCCTCAGCCTCATCGTGGCCTGGGGCCTCTGGACCCTCCAGCCGTGGGCCCGGAAGGTCGCGATCCTCTTCGCAATCGTTTCCCTGGGAACGGACGTGGTTTCCATCATCACGGGCAATTACGCAAATGCGGTGGCCCTCCTCATCGACCTGCTCCTGATCTGGTACTTGACTCGGCCGGGCGTGAGGGCTGCCTTCGTCCGCGTCGACCGTTCCGCCCAGGGCACGCGAGAATCCGTCTGAGAACGTGGGGAGCCGATCGACCACTGTGCACGTTCCGACGGATTCCCCTTCCGTCCGAGACGAAGACTTGCCACTCCCCCGACGCCGGCAGCTTCTTTCGCCAATTCTCCCATGAAGAGGGACGAGCGGGACTGTGAAAGTTGTCATCTTCGGAGCAACCGGCCGGACGGGCCGTCTACTGATAGAGGGAGCCGTCGCCAGCGGTCATGTGGTGTCGGCCTTCGTGCGCGACCCCGCTCGACTGAATATCCCCAGTGAAATGGTGCGCGTCGTTCAAGGAGACGTCCTCGATTTCGCGTCGGTCGAACGCGCGGTGGCCGAACAGGAGGCCGTCCTCGTGGCCCTGGGAACGGCGGAACGAGGATCTACGCAGGTCCTCCCGCGAGGAATCCGACACATCCTCGACGCGATGGAAAGGCATGGGGTGAGACGCATCGCCGTCCTCTCGGCCGCGGGTGCACTTCACGAGCGGGCGGGATCCGTCGTCGGCAGCCTCGGTCTGACGGTGGCTCGTGCCCTCTTGCGGGGCGTATATCGGGAGCACCGTGCGATGCTCGAAGAACTCCGCACACGGAATCTCGACTGGATCGCGGTGAGACCGGTGATCCTCACGAACGGCCCGCGGACCGGCCGTTACCGCGTCGTCACCGACGGGATCCCTCGGGGCAGCTATCGCGTCTCCCGGGCGGATGTCGCCGATTTCATGATTCGGCAGTTGGCGAGCGACGAGTTCATCCGGAAGATGCCCGCGATCGCGAACTGACCGGATGGACGCTCGACGGCCGGCTCTCCTCCCACGGCTTTGCGGCAACGTTCATGTCCTCCCAGACCCTCGCGGGGAGGATGACGTACTCGGAAGCGCAGGCCGCACGCGTCCGGAAGGAGCTCGGGGTCCGATCGGGGATCGTCGAGAAGCAGATGTTCGGCGGCATCGCCTTCCTCGTCGGTGGCAACATGGCTGTCGGCGTGCATGGAGAGGACCTGGTCGTCCGCGTGAATCCCGGCCAGACCGACACGTTGCTCCGAGAACCCGGTGCGAAGCCGTTCGATCTCAGCGGCAGCCGCGGCCCGCCGGCGGGATGGCTCCTCGTCGCACCGTCGGGGTACCGCACGGACGCAGCCCTCCGCACTTGGGTGGGCCGCGGAACCGCATACGCTTCATCATTGCCGAAGAAAGGCGCCAAGAAGGCCAAGGCGAAGCGGTAGCGCAGGACGGGCAGACGGTCCGTGAACTCGGCGGATTAGTGGCCGCAGAAAATCAATTCGGGTGGAATTCTGAGATACGCATTTGAAGCCGAGGCAGGCTCGACGTCTGCATGGAAAAGCCGAGTCCGCCTCCGAAGACCCGGATGAAGGCTGTCTTCGCCATCGTCGCGATTGCCCTCTTGTTGGTCGGCTTGGGAACCGGCTACCTTCTGGGACGCCCCGCGCCCGCGGCGACAGCGGGACCCGTGAGCGGCCTGCCCCGGACCACGATTCCCCGGGTCGACGGCTGGTTCCGCAACGCGTCGGTGACCTACCTGGACTTCGGTCCTCAGTCGAACGTCGCCGTGCCCATCCTCGCATTCTTCCAGGCCACTTCGCCGAGCACTCCGGTCGCCGGGCAGAGGAACATCATCGATACGATCCCGGGCCAGCCCGGGTACAGCGACTTCTGGCGGGTCTATAAGGTCCTCGCTCCGGACGGGTATGTAGCGAACTCGATCCGTTCCCTCGGTGACGCGGTCGCCTCCGGGTACACGATCCAGGAAACGAACACGGTCGTCAACTGCCCCGTTGTGAATCCCGGTGCGACGATCGCGAGCTCGTCCCAGAGCCTCGTATCCGGCTGGTATCGCAACCGGGACGTGTTCTACTTCGATGAAGGCACGCGGTCGCCTGCGGAGGGTTTCGTCGTGGTTGCCGCCCCGATCTACGCCTTCTTCCACTCTGATGGAACCGCCGTCGCGGGTCAGCGCAACGTCATCGACGCCCTCCCCGGGGGGGCGAACTACAGCGATCTATGGAACGTCGTGAAGGTCGTGGTGGACGCGTCGTACGTGGCGAACGACCTGAAAGATGCGCGGTCGATCCTCGCCGCAAACCAGGCCGGACAGCTCAGCCTCGAGATGTCCACTATCTACGTGAACTGCCCCGTGGTGAGCTGAGCCACGACACTGTCTTTAGCCGGACCGTCCGTACCGCGCGCGGATCCTCGTGAGCGCGGCCCTGCGTCAGCTCCTTTGGTTCCTCCTCGCGGGTACCCGGGGAGGCCTCAATCGCGCACGGATCATCGAGGCCCTGCGTGTGCGGCCGCGAAACGCGAACCAGCTTGGAAACGACCTGGGTCTCGACTATCGCACGATCCGGCATCACCTGCGCCTCCTCGAGCGCAATGGCCTCCTGAAGCGACCCGCCGGGCCGGCCTATGCCGCCCCGTACTTCCTCTCCGAATACCTAGAAGCGAATTACCCGGTCTTCGAGGAGGTCCGTCGCAAGATGCCGCCTTCCAAGGGTGGATCCGAATGACAACGGATACCTCCATGTCACCGGTCGCGGTACCGGAGCGTGCAGGCCCATGAGCGACATGATGATCGCGAGCATCGTTGTCGGCGGGTTGAACGTGGTCCTCGCGTCGGTCCTCCTTTTCGTGTACCGCGGCGTGTACGCGCGGACGAAGGCCCCCTTCACCCTCGCCCTCCTCCTCTTCGCGACCGCGTTCCTGGTCCAGAACGCCATCGTCGTCTATTCGTTCGTCACGATGATGTCCATCGTCCCGGGCGCCCTCGACCCGTACCTGCTCGCCATCGGCGCCTTCGAGGCCCTCGGTCTGGGGGCGATGCTCTGGAGCGCCTCTCGCTAGACGATCGGGACGGGTGGGCCAAAGGGTGACCATCCCACGAAGTTCCGGCGTCCTGGCGGATGGCGAAGCAGGAACCTCGGCAGTTTCGTTTGCCGATCCGAACGGACCAGTCGAACTACGCTAGCCTGTGACCAGCGGGTCCCGCTCGCCGCGAGCCGGGGAACCATGCAAAGCTTATGTCCGCGAATTTGCCTGCCGCCCAAGGGTCGCGTATGGTCGCAAAATGGCGATTGTCTGGCTCGCTGCTCGGCGAGTGCAATTGCGACTGGGGTTGTCCGTGCAGCTTCGACGCTCCACCCACGAACGGCGGCTGCGAGGGTGTGTACACCTGGATTGTCGACAAGGGAGTCTACGGAAATGTGAAGCTCGACGGACTCGTGTTCGCGCCCTCCCTGGGACTTGGCCGGGCGCCGTCCACCTCGGCCACGGGACGTCCGTCTTGGTCGTGGACAGGAGAGCAAAGCCCGAGCAGCGCAAAGCCTTGGTGACCCTCGGGAAGGGGGAAGCGGGCGGACCTTTCGCCGTATTTGCGTCCGTCACCGAGCGCTGGCTGCCCACCGTGTTCGCGCCGTTCGACCTCGAGCTCAATGGCATGCGGTCGTCCCTGCGGATCGACTCCGGAAAGATCTATGACCTCGCCC
>WNEY01005165.1_pt1 | contig 10079 bp, 8 predicted proteins | sample 5400531 | NCBI WGS metagenome assembly WNEY01 (sample SAMN13153338, study PRJNA577476) | soil metagenome | isolation source: 200 cm saprolite under Douglas fir tree site 1 | place: USA:California | collected 2015-04-18
GTGGCAGAATCTGTCTCTGGTGCCTGGGAGGACGTGGGCCCCATCGAGGTCGACGAGATCGTCAATGTGCTCGATAAAATCCGCTTCAAATTGCAGCGCCCCCACACCGACTGGGACCCTACAAAACGTCCATCCGAGGAGGCCCTCACCGCGGCCCAGGCAGCCCTGGTGGCCGTGCAGGAGCGTCTCAAGACCATGCCACCCGTGGCCGCCAGTCAGGCACTCGATGCCTTCCAACGTGGATTGATGGCTGATTTCGCAGCCAAACTCGCATTGCTGCAACATAATATGCACCCTGCATCACCTATAACCTTGGACGACGTGCCCAGCTATCTGCGGGAGCACTTTGTGGGCAAGAGTGGCCGCTATCTGCTGCAGATCTTCGCCCGTGACAATATTTGGGAACGTGGCCCCATGCAGACGTTTGTGAGCCAATTGCAGGCGATCGATCCCGATGTGACTGGCCCTCCTGTGGTGGCCTTCAATTCGATCTGGAACATGCAGCAGGGGTACGTGCGTGGTGGCGTATACGCCATGCTGACGATTGTTGGGTTGACGTTCCTGCACTTTCGGCGCCTCAAACCGACCTGGCTGGCCCTCCTTCCCCTGGGTGTCGCCGCCCTCTGGATGCTGCCCTGCATGGCCCTCTTCGGCGTGCAGATGAATATCGCGAACCTAATCGTCATCCCCTTGTTTATGGGCATGTCTATCGACAATGGTATTCATCTGGTCGATCGTGCCCTCGAACCCCCCAGAACAGCCGCCCAGCGCCCCACTCAAAGTACGGGCAGGGCGGTGGTCCTGGCGACGTTAACAACGATCATTGGTTTTGGCAGTCTGATGGTCGCCCGCCATGCCGGGATCTTCAGCTTTGGCTTACTCTGTGCCTTGTCGGTGAGCTGTAATTTACTCGCCGTGTTTACGATTTTACCCTTGCTCTTGCGCATCGTACGCCTCCAGCCTGTGCCAAGCGCCACGGTAGAGATGACACCAGCCACGAGGGTCGAGTAGTCATGCCCCCCAGTACCACCGGGGTCATCATCCTCTCCCATGGGCATTGGTTTGCTGAGATCGCTGGGATACCCCTGTTGCACCGTGTGCTCCTCAGCAGTCACAAGGCCGGCGTGCGACGCTGGCTCGTGCTGACGCAGCATGAGGCACAGTGGGTACATGCCAGCCTGGTGACGGCCTACAAGCTCCGGGAGGTCACCTGGCAGGTGTATGATCTCCAAGCCACCGACCCGGGGAATCTCATCGCCGCCCTGCCGACCGATGACGTGCTGGTAGTGACTTCCCCGGCGGTCTTCGATCATCGTCTGCTCGCTGACCTCCAGGAGGCGGTGTCTCCTGCCCTCTGCGTCACGACGGCAGTGGGCACAACACCAGCGGAGATCGTGGTACAAGACGGTCTGGTCGTGGCCAGGACGAGGCAGGGTGCGCCGGCATTGCGGAGCACCGGTATTCTGCGCTGCTCTGGGCCAGCGCTCGGGCAGCTCCTGCACCAGGCCTGGCCGGACATGTGCCAGTCGCCCTCGCCCCATGTGGTGGTGCTAGCAGGGCTCATGGCCACGACACAGGTGCGGGCGCTGGACGTCAGCCAGCGTCTGTGGGTACCCATTACCGATCCGCTCGATACCAGTGTGACTGCCGCAGAAACGCAGCTCTTGCGCAGCCTGGGGCGAGAAGGGGACAGTGTGCTGGTGCGGGTGCTGGACCGGCGCCTCTCCCAGGCACTCACCAAGCGGCTCATGCGTATCCCGGTGACACCGAATCAGATTACCCTGTTGTCTGCTGCCATTGGCCTCAGTGGCGCTTTCTTCCTGGCGCAACCATCACTGCTTCTCCAGGTGCTGGGAAGCCTGTTATTCCTGCTCTCCACCATTCTCGACGGCTGTGATGGAGAAATTGCCCGCCTGACCTTTCAGGAGTCGGAGTTTGGCGCCAAACTCGACGTCATCATGGACAATGTGGTCCATCTCTTTCTGTTTCCCAGTATTGCGCTGGGCCTCTACCGACGCTGGGACGATACGCTTTACTTCGTCCTTGGGGGACTGAGCCTGGGGGGGATTCTCATCTCTATGGCCGTGTATCTGCCGTATCTCTGGCGCCGGCAGAAAGTGCATAGTAGCCTGGCACGCCTCCACGAGCACCTGGCCAGCCGTGATTTTGCCTATCTCCTGCCCGTGCTGGCGCTGGTCGATAAACTGCAGTGGTTCCTGTGGGCCACCACCATAGGGACGTATCTGTTTGCTGTGGTGTGGGTGGGGCTCGCTATACGCGAGCGGCGGCAAGGACACGCCCTCTCTGGTGAAAAGCCCTCCTCCTAAGGCCATGTGCCAGCGTCAGCACTCACGACACAGTGGGTGGCAAGGCCGGAGGCGGACTGGCAACAGGCTGGATGGGCTTTGAGACCAGCGCTGTACGGGTGCACAGGACATAGACGAGGAGCCCCAGGCCATTCCAAAAGAGGCCTTCGAGCCGTGACATGAGCCCAAATGCCAGCCCATACACCTGCGCAATGCCCAGGGTCGACAGGACCGTAAAACGGATACCTTCAAAGGTGCCCAGGCTGCCCGGCACAAAGAAACACATCTGGTCCAGCGCGACTATGACCACCGCCGCGGTGACAGCGTCGGCGAGCTGTGGGGCATTGGTGCCGAGCAGCAGGCGCAGCAACAGAAAGGTTTGGATGCTCCCAAAGGCAAAAGCCAGGAAATGCAGCCCGAGCGAGCCTGCAAACCACCACGGATGCGACGTATAATATGCCGCCAGGTGGGCTTCCAGGGGGAGCAGATACTGCTGCAAGCGGTGCAGTCTGGTCCGACCGATGTTGAAGCCCTCCAGCCAACGCACGAGCTTGGACAACAAGCCATAGCGCTGAAAGGCGACAAAACCCAGCAAGCCAAGAGAAATCAAGCCAACGATGAGACCCAGGCTCAGTCGGAGTTGGACGGGTATGGCCAAGCGACCGGTGAGATAGAGGATCCCAAGCGCCAGATACGACATCTGCGCCAGGGTAAAACTGGCTTTGTCAATCACCACGGACGCGGCAGCCTGTTCCCGCGGCAGCACAGACGCCAGGAGCAGGACTTTGACCACTTCTCCACCGATGGTCGCCGTGGGGGTGACTTGATTAATGGCACTCCCTGCCAGCCGGATGAGCAATAAGCGCCAAAATGGTATGCGGTCCTGGCGGTGGTGAAAGCAGGCGGCCCATCCGGCCGTGTGGAGCACAACGGGGATGCTTTCCAGGAGGATCCATGGCACAATCCAGAAACCCACGGCCCGAAAGCTGGTGAGCAGGTCGGCGATACCAACCTGCCATACCATACCACAAAGCAAAGCTATGCCAGCGAGGAACAACAACCAAACGATGAGCCTGGAGATGCGCATGCGATTGTTGCGACCTTTGGAGGCTTGCTAGATGACGATTCCCGCCGTCATACTCTTTAGCGATGCGCCAGCAGCGCACCTGTCCGTCGGCGGTCTATCCTTAGGCACCCGCCACATCAGAGAACTCCACAAGTGCGGTGTGCGTGTCTTTTACCTCTATGGTGTCACCGCAATACCCACGGCCATGCAGCGTTCTCGTCTGCCTGACGATGTGGTATTGCATGTCGTACCCCGTGATGGAGATCATCTCCCCCAGCACCTTCAGCGTCTTCTCCACAGTGCCGACGATGTCTTGCTGGTACGAGGCGATTGCCTCATCGATCCCCGCCTGCTGGCCGAGCTACTCACGTGCACACGACCGCATTGGTTGCAGGCGCCAGATGCTCCCATACAGGCCCTCCCCGCTGCGGCCCGCCTGTCGCCAGCGCAACGCGACACCTGGGCGACCGCTGGGCTGGCGCAGTGGTTACAGCATAGCCCGCAACTCAGGCGCGAGGCTTTAGATGACTACAGTCCCGCACACCGGGGTCCTGTACCATTCTACGTCCAAGTGATCACGACTGCAGCAGATGCCCGGGCGGCGACGCGAACCCTCATCCGTGCCGCGCAGAAATGCGCCCTCGATCTGCCGGCCCTGCTGCTCGATCCCGTGTTCGAAAACCGCCTGGTTTTCTGGCTCTGCGACAGGCGTATTACGCCGAATCAGGTGACGCTCTTTACTACCTTCCTTGGCGCGCTCATTGCCGCCCTGTTTCTCTACGGCTGGCTGCGTCTCGGCATTGTGCTGGCCTACGCCGTGGAAGTGCTCGACGGCGTTGACGGCAAGCTAGCCCGTACCAAATTGCAGACCTCGCGCCTTGGAGAATTCGAGCACGTACTCGATTTTTTCATCGAACATGCCTGGTATGTTACCATAACCATCTTTTTAGTGACCAGCACACATGCGCCCCAACTGTGGTGGGTCGGGGGTGGACTGATGGTCAGTGATCTCATTGATAACTTGCTCTATTATCTGGGGCAGGTCTTTTGTGGCAAACAGCTTGATGAATTGGGAGGATTTGATCGTCGGTTTCGCTTGATCGCCGGCCGGCGGAACATCTATGCCTGGATGTTTTTCTTTGGCTTTTGGGCTGGACTCCCGGTCCAGATCTTCGTCGTCACCCTGGTCTGGTCCCTCATCACCATAGGAGTACACGGCGTCAGGCTGGTGTATCATGCGCGCCAGCGCTTGACCATGGCGTAGGCTGCGGAAACTCTGCCCCATCGGTAACCGCTGCTGCCAGATCACAGCAGCCTGAAGCTATGCCCCTCTCTTTTTATCTTGACGTGCTGAGCAATTTTGTCTATCCATTGATAGCTCCATGATAGCGATACGGGGGCCTCGAGAGCATCTAGTCAGGAGGCGGGTTATGGGTACGGGAACCTGGGCAGTGCAGACGGTCATGGACGCGGTCATGACGTGGAACTATGACGTCGAGCACCCTGAGCTGCGCGCGCTGTATGAAAAGGCCAAACGTGAGCAGTGGAACGCCACCACACAGCTCCCGTGGACACACGATGTCGACCCAGAAGGCATGATTCTCGATGACGAGATCAATCCCAATGTGGCGCTGCTGCGTGATTCCGACATCTGGCGCCGGATGACCCCCAAAGAACAGGTGCGACTGCGGTATGAGACGCTGGCCTGGAACCTCAGCCAGTTCCTGCACGGTGAGCAACTCGCCATCTTCGTGGCCGGCCAACTGGCGGCAGCGGTGCCCTGGATCGATGCCAAACTCTACGGCTCCACGCAGGTGGTGGATGAAGCACGCCACTCCGAAGTGTTTTATCGCTACCTGCACGAGAAGCTGGAGCACGAATACCCCCTCTCCGAGACCACCAGGGGCATTTTCGAGTCGATCTTGCACGAGTCGCGCTGGGACCTCAAATACCTCGGCCTGCAAGTGGTTCTAGAAGGACTCGCCATGGGCCTGTTCACTCGCATGTATCAAGCGGCACGGGAGCCCTTGCTGAAAGAGCTGCTGCACTTTGTGCGTCAGGATGAGGCGCGCCATTTCGCTTTTGGCGTCTTGTCGCTGCGTGAGATGTATAACGACATGCTCTCTGAGGCCGAGCGCCGTGAACGCGAGGATTATGCCTTTGAGGTGTGCACGATCATGCGTGGCCGGACGTATCCCAAAGAAGCCTGGGAAGCTATGGGATTACCCGTGGATGCCTGCCGCCAGGCCATGGCCGAAGCGGCGCGTCGGAGCCAGGCGCAACTGTCGTCCTTCACGCGCGTGACCTCGGCCTTGAAGACCATTGGCCTGCTCAGTGAGCGTATGCGGCCGCACTACGCCCAGCTTGGGCTGCTGAAGTACGAGGATACGCCCCTGGAAGAGCTGCAGGCAGTAGATGTGGCTGCTTAGTGGCTCTGTCCATAATTAGGTGAGAGATCTCTTCATCCTCCCTCTCCCTCCGGGAGAGGGTTTTAGCGAGGGGTGAGGGGCCCCAGGTACCCTGGGCTCTCCAAAGCCTAGCTTCCTCATTCCTCATACTCTGCCTCCGCCCCTGCAAGAGTAATGGCTGAGAACTCTGGCAGGCTGTACTAACCAACTTGACACACTCCTGGTAGCGCACTACCATCGCCCCAGCGGTCTTCGCGTGCTGTGCCTCAACGGTGAGAGGCCCCGTGATGCAGTGCCCCCAGTGCCACCAGGAGAACCCGCCACAGGCGAACTTTTGTCTGGCGTGCGGTGTCCGTCTCACGCTGACGTGCAGTGCGTGTGGCACCGAGCTGCCGGCAGGTGCCAGGTTTTGCCTGGCATGCGGGCAACCGGTCCAGTCACCCGATACCGTGCAGTCCCACCCCGCCGCGCCGGTAGCGTACACCCCGAAGCACCTGGCCGAGAAGATCCTCACCTCGCGCAGCGCTCTGGAAGGCGAGCGCAAGCAAGTCACTGTACTGTACTGCGATTTGACCAACTCTACGGCTCTGGCTGAGCGGTTGGGACCCGAGGCGATGCACACCGTGCTCAACCGCTTCTTCGAGCTGGCTCTGGCCGAGGTGCACCGCTACGAGGGCACGATCAACCAATTTCTGGGTGACGGCTTCATGGCCCTGTTCGGTGCTCCGCTGGCGCACGAAGACCACGCACGGTTTACGCCATAAATTGAATCTGTAAAAATGCCAAGAAAAATCAGAGAACTTATTCAAGACCTCAGAGAAGTCGGGTTTTACGAAATCCCAGGTGGTGGGAAAGGCTCACATCGAAAGTTTGCACATGTCAGATATGCCGGCGCTGTAACCCTGAGCGGACAGACTGGGGACGACGCGAAACCGTACCAAGAAAGGCAAGTAAAACAAGCGATAGAGCAGGTGAAGCAATGAAAGAGAGCGATCAGTATCATAAATGGGTCGAGTGGAGCGAAGAAGACCAAACCTATATTGGCAAGTGCCCGGATTTAATTACCGGCATTCATGGAGATGATCCGGTAAGACTCTACAGTGAATTATGCGAAGTCATCGACGATGTCATTCGCCATTTTACAGCGGCGGGACGGTCACTGCCTCGCCCGCGCATTCGACCCATGCAGGAAGTCGTGTGAGACGTGGTTCGTACTGCAGATACTCCGTGAGGGCTGAACGTGTGGCTAACCCCATCATGATCATGGGCTGCTCCAGCGATGCTGGCAAGTCGTTTCTGGTGACTGCCCTGTGCCGGCACCTCGCCAACCGCGGCATGCGCGTGGCGCCCTTCAAAGCGCAGAACATGAGCAACAACGCTGCGGTCACACCAGACGGCACGGAGATCAGTCGGGCGCAATACCTGCAGGCGCTGGCAGCACGCACCACGCCGCAGGCGCGTATGAACCCGGTGCTGCTCAAGCCCAGCGCTGATATCGAGAGCCAGGTGATCGTCATGGGCCGGGTCGATCCGACCATCAGCGCTCTGCCGTGGTTAGAGCGGCAACCGCGCCTGTGGCCCGTCGTGCGAGAGGCCCTGCACAGCCTGCTGCGCGACTATGAGCAGGTGGTCATCGAGGGTGGGGGCAGTCCGGCGGAGATCAACCTGCGCGCCAGCGACATCGTCAACATGCGCATTGCCCGTGAGTGCCAGGCCGATGTGTATCTGGTGGCTGACATCGATCGCGGTGGGGCGTTTGCGCACCTGCTCGGCACCTGGCACTGTCTCGAACCTGAGGAACAGGCGCTCGTCAAGGGTTTTATATTGAATAAGTTTCGGGGTGAGCAGGCGTTGCTGGGCAATGCCATGGACTGGCTCCACGAACGCACTGGTATTCCTGTTGTCGCGCTTATTCCTATGGTCCGCCATGTCTTACCTGAGGAAGACACCCTGCATCACCATGCCCACCCTGAGCCGCAGCAGATCAATGTCGCCCTCGTGGTGTATCCCTATGCCAGCAATCTCGATGAGTTCGATCCGCTCGTGCATGAACCAGGCGTGACGGTTGTCCCTATTCGCGGCTGCACGCGCCTCGATGGCTACCACGCCATTCTGCTACCTGGCAGTAAGAACACGGTCGCGAGCCTACGCTACTTACGCCAGAGTGGACTGGCGGCGGAAATCACCCGTGCCGCCAATCGCGGTGTGCCAGTGCTCGGAATCTGTGGTGGACTGCAACTCCTGGGGCGAGAGATGTACGATCCACACTACATCGAGAGCGGCGATTGCGCCGGGCTCGGCTTGCTCGACCTGACGACCACCCTGGTCCCCGACAAAACCACGCGCCAGAGGGAGGTGCTTTGGCAGGGGACGCCTGTGCGTGGCTACGAAATTCACCACGGCCAGACTCAGGCTGGAGCTGGGGTACACGTGTACCTGTCCGATGACCTGGGATGGCTCCAGGACAACGTGTACGGGGTGTATCTGCATGGGCTGTTCGAAAATGCGGCGTACCGCCAGCAGTTCCTCGAGCGTCTGGGCTGGCAGGGGCAGACCACGGCCGTCTGGTCCGCGACCGTCGAGGCCAGCCTCGACCGCGTGGCGCGGCTCATTGACGAGGCCAGGTGGGTGGTCTAAGTGCTGCGCACGGCAATTGCCCCGCCAGTTTGGCGGGGGTGTTGCACACCGCAGGTGCCCGCCAGTTTGGAGGGGTGGGAAGACCATTGACCGCGCAGCGAGGTGGGAGTACAAAGGAACATCAGTGCACAAAACGTAGGACCACACATGCACGTGGTCCACAGCTCGGAGGAACTGTCTATGGCACCCGCTGCTACCATTGTCCAAGAGGGACTGCAAGACTTCGCCAAGGCTCTGGAACAAGCGCACCTTAATGCCCCGTGGCTGGGCCTTGAGATGTCCCACGACCCCATACTGCATATGATGCCTTTTGTCTGGCGCTGGGCCGATATCGAACCGCTCATCATGCGCACTGGGGAGCTGATGACGCCCGGGCGCGGCGCTGAGCGTCGCATACTGAGCCTGGCCAACCCTAGTGTGCCGGGCAAAACCTCCACGCATACCCTCACTACCGCCGTCCAGCTGCTGTTGCCGGGAGAGTGTGCACCGGCGCATCGGCATTCGCCGACCGCCATTCGCTTTATCATGCATGGGCAAGGCGCCTACACGACCGTCGAAGGAGAGCGCTGCCCGATGGAACCTGGGGACCTGGTGCTGACGCCGTCGTGGACCTGGCACGACCACGGCAGTGAAGCCGCCGAGCCGGTGGTCTGGATGGACGGCCTGGACGTCCCCCTGATTCGCTCGCTGGACAGCATGTTCTTCGAGGCCTATACCGATGATCGGCAGGTGCCGAGTAAGACGGTGGGCGACTCAGTGCGGCGCTATGGCGCTAGCGGTCTCAAACCGGCCTGGACCACGCCTCCCGAGCTTGTCCCACCCCTGGTGCACTACAAGTGGGACCAGACCTACGCGGCGCTCAAGCGCCTGGCGGAAGTGGATGCCAGTCCGTTTGATGACGTGGCGCTGGAATATACCAACCCCGCTACTGGGGGCCATGCGCTGCGCACCATGGCATGCTGGATCCAACTCCTGCGCCCTGGGGTACACACCAAGGCACACCGCCAGACGAGCAGTGCGGTGTATCACGTCTTTGCCGGTCAGGGTTATAGTGTCATTGCTGGTAGGCGCTTTGACTGGCGCCAGGGCGACTTTTTTGCCATCCCGCCGTGGACCTGGCACGAGCACGTCAACGAGGCGAGTGGCGAAGCGATCCTCTTCTCCATCCAGGACACGCCGGTGTTTGAAACGCTGGGACTGTATCGCGAGGAAGCCTACACAGAGCACGGTGGGCACCAACCCGTCACACAGGTGTAGCAGGAATGGTGTAGAGGGTGCAGGGGGCCGGTGCTGCAAGAGCACAGGCCCCCGAGCATGGGTGGTCTTGACGCGCCCTGCGGCGGCGCTGTCTCAGGGCAGTTCTTGCTGGAATGTCCGCTGGACGATCTGCTTGATCCCTGTCGACATGGGGCCGCCGAGCAACCCACCCAGCAGAGGGAGATCACCCGAGACGTGCACCGCCTCGGCATCGACTCGCATCTCGACCCAGAATCCCACACCGTCGAGCCGGACCTGGTTGCGGTCGGCAGACCACACGACCTGCCGTATCAGCGTTCTGCATAGGCTGTGGACCTCGTGGACTGCCGTCTCCATGCGGCTCTGCGCCTCCTCCAGGGTGCGTCCGTGCTTCACCGACAGATTGATCAGGGCCATCGCCTCTCT
>WNEY01005167.1_pt1 | contig 10075 bp, 8 predicted proteins | sample 5400531 | NCBI WGS metagenome assembly WNEY01 (sample SAMN13153338, study PRJNA577476) | soil metagenome | isolation source: 200 cm saprolite under Douglas fir tree site 1 | place: USA:California | collected 2015-04-18
GCCGCGAGTGGTGTGTTGCGAGCCGTGTGGCCGTGTGATTGTGATTCCGTCGTCCGCGCGCGGAGCTGCGAATTGATTCCAAAGAGTCCGGCGCCGAGAACCGCCGCATCCTGAAAAAATTTTCTGCGCGTATTGCTCACTTGTTCCTCCGAACTTCACGTTGAGGTAGGAAAGCCAATAGAAATGTAGACGAATGAAGGCGCCGCGAAAGATCGCGTGGTCTCCAGGTGCACGCACTTATGCCTTGCACTAGGACAGATTGGGAGATTGGAGGGCTACTCAGATTCGGAGGACGGTTGTCGTCGGAGGTTTATCTCTTGAGACGCCGGAACCGGCGAGCCAGAGTGGTTGGCTCAGATGATTTGTACTCGACTCGCTTGCGGCTGCGAAGCTTGCATGCGACGAAGAAATCCGCTTTGCATGCTTTTCTATCGAAGACTTGGCGTCGCGCAACGCGGCCGCGGGCATTTCTTTCAGGTTGCACAGTTGCGGCGCGGCAATGGCGTCGTGTGCATCCGCGGTTGAAACCGAGGCATGGTGGCAGCCATCGAGACTGGAATTAGCGGCGGATTTGCCGGAAGAGCATACGGTCGCGGCGCAGAGCGGCGAGCAAAGGGGCGAAACCACGGTCAGCAGCGCGATGCTCAAAGCAACCACGATTCGCAAGCCGCTGCGGAAATGCGCGCTCTTATTCATACGATGATTCTACGCTACCGCTGCGGCGGTTGCAGGGTCAACCGTTAGTATTCGTGGTGGTCCTTCCCCACCACCACTTTTCCGGCGAAGGAGCGGTAGACAAAAGTGAAGTAGCCGGCGGCCAGGATGATGCCGATGGTCCACCACACTAATCCAATTTTTAGTCCGTAGGCCCCGGCTTTCGCACTGGCGACGGTGAGCGAATACACCGGGTTGCGAGCCGGCAGCACCATGGGATAAACGCCGAACACCACGCTGGTCAGCATTCCTGCCAAATACGCACAGGAGGCGAAGAACGCTTTGCGCTCGTCACGCCGGACCAGCTCGAAGCGGACGCCGGCGATTCCCGCGACGGCGAGCAGCGGAAACACAAAGCCCCACGGCCAGGTGACGAAGTTCTCTTTCACTTGCGGCTGAATCTTGAAGGTCACCGCGGTGACCAGCGCCGTTAAACCGAGAACGCCCCACCAAGCCCCGCCAGCCAGCTTGGCCGCGCGCTGATTCACGGCGCCGCTCGTTTTCATTTGCACCCACAAGCTGCCGTGCATCACCAGCCCGAGCAGCGCCAGCACACCGACGAGAATCGTGTACCAATCGAGGATTCCGGTTTCCTCGCCGAGCTGGAAATTCGTCCACAGCGGCTCAAAGAAATAGCCACTGGAATCGAGAGGCACGCCGCGCACCACGTTGGCAAGAGCCGCGCCGTAAAAAATGGCGAGTAGGAAGCTCGACGCACAAAAAAGAAAATCCCAAAACGGATCCCATACGGCGCTCTTGACGTGATTGCGGAATTCGATTGAAGTCCCGCGCAAAATCAGCAGCCAAAGCACGATCATCAGTGGGAGATAGAAGCCGCTAAACCCGCTGGCGTACAGCGCGGGAAACGCGAAGTACAGCGTGCCACCGGCGGCGATCAGCCACACTTCATTGCCGTCCCAAACCGGGCCGATGCTAGCAAGCACCGTGCGGCGCTCTTCGTCGGTTTTTGCTACGAGGAGGTGAATGGCCCCGGTGCCTAAGTCGAAGCCATCGAGCAGCACATACATGGCAATCATGACAGCTACGAGGCAAAACCAAATCGTTCCCATGCGGCCTCCTCAATCCGCTGCGGCGGCAAGGGCCGGTTCGCTCCGCAAGCCACTGTGAGGCTCCGGCCCGTGCTCGATTTCGCGGCAAACAAGGAACAGCCAAAGAATACCGAGCACGGTGTATAGGCCCATGAACCCGATCAGCGTGAACCAGGCATTTCCCGCTCCCACGCGCGGCGAAATGCCGTGCGCGGTGCGCATGACTCCATAGATCAGCCAGGGCTGCCGGCCGAGCTCCGCGGTCATCCAGCCGGCGGTGTTGGCGATGTACGGCAGCGGGACGCACAGCATCAGGATCCAGAGCATCCATTGGGAGTCATACAATTTCCTTCGCCAGAGCAGCAGCGCGGCGACGACCATCACGGCGATGAAAATCGTCCCGAGGCCCACCATCACGTGATAGCTGTAGTACAGCAGGGCGATAGTGTCCGGCCACTGATCTTCTGGAAAGGCATCGAGCCCGCGCACCTTGGCGGTCCACCGCCGGTAGGTCAAAAAGCTGAGCATGCTCGGAATCACGATGGGGTTATCGAGCTTGCGCCCCTGCACGTCGGGCTGGCCGATGATCGCCAGAGGCGCGCCGCTCTGCGTGGTAAAGAGTCCTTCCATGGCGGCGAGCGTCACGGGTTGGTGATCGGCAATCAATTTTCCTTGGATATCTCCGGTGGGAAAGAGCTGCAAAATGGCGGCGACCATTCCCACCAGCACGCCGCCTTTGACGAAGGTTCGCCCGTAAACTTCATGGCGGTTCGTCAGCAGGTAGAATGCGCCCACGGCGGCCATCACAAAACAGCCGGTCTGCACGGCGCCGAGCATGGTGTGCGCGTACTGCCAAAAGACCCACTTGTTCCACACGAGTCCCCAAAAGCTGGCGAGCTGGATGCCTCCATGCGCATCGAGCCGGTATGCCGTCGGATACTGCATCCACGCATCGGTGGCCACGATGAAATATCCCGACAGCCACGAACCGAGCCACACGAGAAAGCCGGCCCACCAGTGGCCGATCCGGCCGAGTTTCTTTTCACCGAACAAAAATAGGCCGAGGAACGAGGATTCCAGGAAAAACGAAAAGACGCCTTCCATCGCGAGCGTCTGGCCGATCACACCGCCCGCGGCCCTGGAAAATTCCGCCCAATTGGTGCCGAACTGAAATTCCATGGGAATTCCAGTGACCACGCCGAGGGCAAAATTAATTCCAAAAATGCGCGCCCAGAAACGCGCCGCGCGGTTGTAGTGTTCATCGCCGGTGCGCAGCGCTTTCGTTTTTAGGTAAACGAGCAGCAGCGCGAGGCCCATGGTCAACTGCGGAAAAATGTAGTGAAACGTGACGGTGAAGGCGAAATGCAAGCGATGCACGCCCAGCGCTTGTTCCATAGGACTTCCTCGCAAACCGCGCGCCCGGCCAAGCGGCGGATTCGCCGCGAAGGGGAGAACTAGTTCGGGTATTCTCGCACTTATTGGGCGTGGTTCAATTGTTAACTTGCATTTTGTCGCGGAACTTTGTCCGTGAGCGACTTTCCGACTACAACGCCGTTCTTACGACGCGCCTCAGCGGGTGCTCGCCCGGGCGCGGAAAGGTCATGTTCCAAAACTTCGCGCTCGGCGAGGCAAACTCCACACCGACATAGGTCTTCTCGTCGCGCTCGCGCCGCACTGACGATACCCGGCTCTCGATCGATTGCCCGCTGATTTCATTGACGAGGCGCAACCGGTCTCCCAACGACACGACGGCAACCGCAAAGTACAAAACACTCGCGGCTTCTCATGCGCGGGCGCGGCCGGCTTGACGCACTTCGCGTCGAAAGTCGGGTGAGAAGACCTCGACGGTGCGGCACATTTCGTAGAGGCGGGAACGCATGCGCGCGCCGATACGATCCGCGAGCGCATCCTCACGCACCGCGATGCGCTGGCCGCCAGGCAACCGCGGCGCTGGCTCGGGGTTCGGCGCTTCGTCAAAATAATTTGTCGTGAGGATGGTGGTGCGTCGCTCGTTGTAGCGAGCGTTCAGCACCAAGCCAATGATGTCCAGCACCCACGCGGAAGGTTTGCTCGCACCCAAATCATCCAGCACAAGGACTTCCACATTTCGGATGGGTTCGAGGATCGCCATTTCCGTGGATTCGCTCGCCGGGTTGTAGCTTGCCTGAATCTCTTTCAGCAGCTCGCGGTAATCGCAGAAGAGACCGCCATGTCCCCGGCGCAGCAACTCCTTCAAGGAAGCGACAGCCAAATGCGTTTTCCCGACGCCCGACGGCCCTATCAGCAGCAGGCCCTTCTCCGCGGAGCCGGGATAATCGCGGACGAATGCCTGCGTTAGGAGGCTCGCTTGTTTCAACGATTGTGAATGCTGGGCCGTCCAGGTTTTGCCGTCGACGAGATCCGTCACGAAACTTTCGAAGTCGCAGTGCTCGTACCGTTTGGGTATGCGCGCGCGCTCCATCACTCGGCCCGCGCGTTCTTCCATGCCGCAATCACACGCAACCGCTACGTTGCCGCGCGAACCGTCGGCCCGCGGCACCAGCTTCCAACCAGTTCCCCGGCAGAGAGGACAATTCTCAAGAGCCATAATCGGTGCCGGCTTCTGCCCGGCGTGCTCAATCTATGCACAGCATACGAGCGAGGAGGGTCGGCGGCAAGCCGCCTATTGGGAAAACTGTGGAAGCGTTGTGCGAGCGACAATGGACACCAAGATGGCTGCGCTCCAATCGAGCGAAAGCTCTTGTGCTATGGGCCTTCCCTCACCGGAACACGTACCGCGCGCGGACTGGTGCGCACGATCGCGTGGCGCTGCGGGTGCGGGCGCTCCTCCATGCGCGACGCCACGCGCGAGAGTTCCTGTTGCACGACCTGCGCGAACTCTCCCATCTGCTTCTCCATCGTGATCATTTTTTCGCGCATGTTCAGGATGATCTCGATCCCCGCGAGGTTCACGCCCATGTCGCGCGCCAGGGTCAGAATTACGTCCAGGCGCTCCAGGTCGCTATCCGTATACAGTCGTGTGTTTCCTTGCGAGCGCGAGGGTTTCAGCAGGCCCACGCGCTCATACAGCCGCAGCGTCTGCGGATGCAGCTTATACAGCTCCGCCACCGCGCTGATCATGTAGCCGGCTTTTGCCCTTTTTTTGGCTCGTGGCGACATCACACGCTCGCCTTGCTGAACAAATCCTTTCGCGGATCTTCCGGTTCGATTTTCTCGAGTTCCTTCATCAAATTGCGCACGCGCTCGTCCGTGCGCTTTGGTACCACCACTTGAACCTCTACGTATTGATCGCCGCGCGATCCGTTGCGCGCGCTAATGATTCCTTTTTCGCGCAGACGCAGCGTGCTGCCGCTGTTGGTTCCCGGCGGAATCTTCACCAGGGATCGCCCGTCGATCGTCGGCACCTCGATTTTCGCGCCCAGCGTGGCTTCGCTCACCGTCACCGGCACCTTGGTGTACAAATCGTTGCCCCGGCGTTCGAAAAATGGGTGCGGCCGCACCTCCACGCGCAGGTACAAGTCGCCCGCAGGCGCGCCCATGGTTCCGGAATTCCCTTTGCCCGGGACGCGCACGCGCGATCCGCTGGCCAGTCCTGCCGGAATCCGCACCTCGATGGTTTCGGTTCGTCGAACGCGCCCTTCTCCGCCGCACGTGCGACATGGCGTGCGAATCTTGCCCGTGCCGCCGCAGCGCGTGCACGGCACGTTAAATCGCATTTTGCCAGCCGCTTGCTGAATGGTCCCGGTTCCGCCGCAAACCGTGCACGTCTGCGGCGAGCCGATGGCCCCGGTTCCATGACACGTCTCGCAGGTGTCCAGGCGTGTGATCTGCAGCTTCTTCACCGCGCCACGTACCGCATCGCCAAAATCGATTTCGATCTGGTATTCGAGGTCCCCGCCGGCTTCCTGCTCCGGCTCCATGACGCCGCCACGGCCGCCCCGGAAGAATTGACTGAAGAGATCGCGGAAACTTCCTCCGCCAACTCCTTCGCCTCCGCCTCCCCCGAAATCGAATCCGCCGAAATCGAAGTTCACCCCGGCGTCGCCGCCGGCCGGGCCCGCGCCCGGCTGAAAATTGTCGCTATAAAAACCATGCTGGTCATACATCTGGCGTTTCTTGGAATCGGAGAGAACGTCGTAGGCTTCCTGCAACTGCTTGAACTTTTCTTCCGACGACTTATCGCCGGGATTCAAGTCCGGATGATACTTGCGGGCCAGCTTGCGAAATGCCGTGCGAATCTCCTTCGCACTCGCCTTCCGCGAAACCCCCAGCAATTCGTAATAGTCTTGTTTAGTGGTTGTCGCCATTTACAACCCAAAAAATCGCAGGGGCGCAGCCCTCCTGCACCAGACAGGCACGCTGCGCCCCTTCTTATTAGTTCGGACGCTTGTTCTCGTCCACATCCACGTACTCGGCATCGATGACGTCATCCGGCTTTTTCTGTTGCGAGCTGGTCGACGACCCGCTGGGGCCAGCGTCCCCACCCGCTGCGCCGGCCTGAGCCGCTCCCGCTGCCTGATTCGCCTTGTACAGCACTTCGGCCACTTTGTGCAGCGCGCGCTCGATGTTCTCCGTTGCGGAGCGCAGCCGCGCCGTGCCGCCTTCGTTCATGGCCTTCTTGGCGTCCTCGATGGCCTCTTCGGTCGCCTTTAGATCCGCTTCCACGATCTTCTCGCGGTTCTCGCGAACCATCTTCTCGGCTTGATACACCATGCCGTCCAGGCGGTTGCGCGCTTCGACCTCCTCCATGCGCCGGCGGTCATCCTCGGCGTGCGATTCGGCTTCCGTGCGCATCTTCTCGGCTTCTTCCTTGGTCAAGCCGGTGGACGATTGGATGGTGATTTTCTGCTCTTTATTCGTGGCCTTGTCCTTCGCGCTCACGTTCAAGATGCCGTTGGCGTCGATGTCGAAGGTCACTTCGATCTGCGGCGTGCCGCGCGGAGCCGGTGGAATTCCATCCAGCTTGAAGGTGCCGAGCGAACGATTGTCCTTTGCGAATTTGCGTTCGCCCTGCAGCACGTGAATCTCCACGCCCGGCTGGTTATCCGACGCCGTCGAATACGTTTCCACCTTCCTCGTCGGAATCGTGGTGTTGCGCGGGATCTGCACAGTCATCACGCCGCCCAGCGTTTCCACGCCCAGCGACAGCGGGGTCACGTCCAGCAGCAGGATGTCCTTGACTTCGCCGCCCAGCACCGCGCCCTGGATGGCCGCGCCGACCGCCACGACCTCGTCCGGATTCACGCCCTTGTGCGGCTCTTTGCCGTCAAAGAACGTGCGCACCAGCGTCTGCACTTTGGGAATGCGCGTCGAGCCGCCGACCAACACCACTTCCTGAATGTCATTGGGCGACAGCTTGGCATCTTCGAGCGCCTGCTTCACCGGCCGCATGGAGCGGTCCAGCAAATCGTTCATCAACTGTTCCAGCCGCGTGCGCGTCAGCTTTTGCTGCATATGAATCGGCCCGCTCGCGCCGGCGGTGATGAACGGCAGATTGATTTCCGTCTCCATCATCTGCGAAAGCTCGATCTTGGCCTTTTCTGCGGCCTCCTTCAGGCGTTGCAGCGCCATGTGGTCCTTGCTCAGGTCGATGTTGTTCTCTTTCTTGAACTCGTCGATCAGCCAATCCACGATGCGCTGATCGACGTCATCGCCACCCAGGTGCGTATCGCCGTTGGTGGACTTCACTTCGACAACCCCCGCGCCCACTTCCAGCACGGAGATATCGAACGTGCCGCCGCCCAAGTCGTACACCGCTATGGTTTCGTCGCTCTTCTTGTCCAGACCATACGCCAGCGCCGCTGCCGTCGGCTCGTTGATAATGCGCACCACTTCCATTCCGGCGATTTCGCCGGCCTGCTTCGTAGCTTGCCGCTGCGCATCGTTGAAGTACGCCGGGACGGTGATCACCGCCTTGGTCACTTTCTCCCCGAGAAAATCCTCCGCCGCGGCTTTCAGCTTGCTCAAAATCATCGCGGAAATCTCCGGCGGGCTGTACACCTTGCCAGACACCTCCACGCGCGCATCGTCATGCGGACCTTTCACCACGTGATACGGCACGCGCTTCATTTCTTCGCCAATTTCGTCAAAGCGGCGGCCCATGAAACGCTTGATCGAATAAACCGTATTCTCCGGATTGGTCACCGCTTGCCGCTTGGCCACTTGTCCTACCAGGCGCTCCCCGCCCTTCGTGATGCCCACCACCGACGGCGTGGTGCGCGCCCCTTCTTGGTTCGGGATCACCACCGGTTCGCCGCCTTGCATCACGGCCACAACCGAGTTGGTCGTTCCCAAGTCAATTCCGATAATCTTGCTCATACCTGCACTTCCTCCTGGAACTAGCTCCTTGTGGCTCGCCACCCTCGGCTGAAACGGTTCGGGCGGCCTCGCTTCCGGCGCTAGCCTAACTGCGCTCGAGGGACAGTATACAGGTTGAGTGTATCTTTGTCAAGTTTGTTGATTGCGCCTGTAAACATATCAGAATCAGCAGCTTAGGTGAGCAATCCCTCCCCGGTATTACGAGGGCCCGTCAGCCGCCGTCTTTCGTGGACGCAACCTGCATCCATCCCGACAAAACGCGGCGGACCGCCGCTGCATCCCAATAAGTAGCGAAGTATTGCCCGTGTTGATGCACACGTTGAGTCCGTGACTTTTTTCCGGGTGATTCGCGGTAAGATTCCGCTCGGCGCTCAATGGCCTACATCGGTTGAGGAGGATTGCGTGTACCGTTCGCGAACTTCGCGTTTCGTCGTTTCGTGCTGGATGGGTCTCATGGCGCTTCTCATCGCGCCGGCCTTCGCGGCCAGCAATCAATCTGCCGCTACGGTTCCCGATGTCGACCCCCACGTCGCCGCCGGTTCCAAAAGCGCGCCGATCGTGATGGAGATTTTCAGCGACTACCAGTGCCCCGCGTGCAAGACCCTTTTCATGACCACCAATCGCCAGGTGATGGACAACTACGTCAGCACTGGCAAGGTGTATCTGATCCACCGCGATTTTCCGTTGGCCATGCACGCGCATTCTCAGGTCGCCGCACAATATAGCCGCGCCGCCGCGCAAATCGGAAAGTTTGAAGCGGTCGAGCAGGCGCTGTTTCAAAATCAGGAAAAGTGGGAACAGACCGGCGACGTGGATGGCACCGTGGCCGCCGTGCTTTCCGCGGCGGAAATGACGAAGGTCCGTGCGCTCGTCAAGGGCGGCACGCTCAACGTCGCCATTCAGAAAGATGTGGCCCTCGGGCGCTTCTACAACGTGAACCAGACGCCCACAACGGTTTTCCATTCCAAAGGCCAGACGTTTCCTTATGCCGGCGTCATGAACTACGAGATCCTGCGCAATTTCCTGGATCAGCTCGCCGCCCAAAAGTAGCCCACCGCGAGCACTTGTAGGGGCGCAGCATTGCTGCGCCCCAGCTTGGCAACCCCTGATCGCAATCGCCTTCGATTCGCGCAGAAATGTTAATATCGAGAATTCTTGCGGAAATCCGGGACTTATGAACTGAGAGCTGACAGCGAAAGGCTAAAAAATGATGCAATCCAGCCCCCTCAACTTACGCCGCGCGGTGATCTGGATCGGCCGCCTGGTCATCGCGGGCTTTTTCATTTACGCCGGATACGCCAAGATTTTTCTCCCCATCATGCACCCACGCCCAACCATCGGCGTCGCGCTGGCCTTCTTCGCCTTGCAGGTTGGCTCCTACCAATTGCTCCCTCCCGCCGGAGTGAATTTCGTGGCCCACACTCTGCCCTTCGCGGAAATCGCGCTGGGCCTTCTCCTCATCCTCGGCTGGCAGTTGCGCGTGTGGGCCACCCTGAGCACGCTGCTGATTCTCGGTTTCTTCGGTGCCGTGGTCCACGCCTACGCCGCAGGCATGCAGATCAATTGCGGCTGCTTCGCCACGCCCGAGCCGCTAACCATCGCCACCGTAATCCGCGACGGCCTGCTCGCCGCGCTAGCCCTCCTCATGACCATCTTCGCGTTCATCGAAGCCCGCAAGCCGCATCCCTGGTCCCCACCCTCCAACACCTGACACAGCCATTCCTGGCTGTGCGCCTTTTCCGCCCACGTGGAAGCCCCCTGAATGTTCCTCACCGCGTCCACAATGCACATACGCAGGTACAATGAGTCTCGGAGTTACGACTCAATCTGAATTTTCGCCACGCGAGTCCCAAAGGGACGCCGAAGACTTTAGCCCAGCATGAAGTGCTGGGTACGTGGCACAGCCATTCCTGGCTGTGCGCCTTTGCCGCCCACCTGGAAGCCCCTTGAATGTTCCTCACCGCGTCCAACGCACATACGCAGGTACAATGCCC
>WNEY01005168.1_pt1 | contig 10074 bp, 7 predicted proteins | sample 5400531 | NCBI WGS metagenome assembly WNEY01 (sample SAMN13153338, study PRJNA577476) | soil metagenome | isolation source: 200 cm saprolite under Douglas fir tree site 1 | place: USA:California | collected 2015-04-18
TTGTTGGTTGAGCATGATCTCCGCGCAAACGCTTCGCGTTTGTCGCGAGGGAAATCGTACCCACCCCGCATCAAGTGCGGGGCAGGCTCTTCCGGATCATGCTCTGGGCGTTCTCGCTAAACCTGCTTCAGCGTCTCGATGGCGTCGCGCACGTTGGGGTCCAGCCCTCCGCCGCCGGCGTGCAAATGGGCGAGAATCGCCCGGCGCATGCGCGGGTCCCAGAATTTCTTGATGTGCTCGGCGATGGCGGGAACAGCCCTGTCGTGTCCCTGGCTCTGGAAAAATTTGCCGATCTGATTGGCCATGTAGATCGGGCGATCAGGCGACATCCGCGGTCTCCTTGGGCTGGACGCTGGCCGCGATCCGTTCCGGATGGGTGAAGACTTCAAAACCGTCGGCGCGCGCGATGGCGACGAGCGTGATGCCGGAACGTTCTGCCATCCGCACCGCAAGCGCCGTGGGCGCCGACACCGCCGATATCAGCGGCACGCCCATGGCGGCCGCTTTCTGCACCATCTCGACCGAAACCCGGCTGGTCAGGAGCACCATGCCTTCGTTCGCGGAGACGTTGCTTTGCGCCAGTGCGCCGGCAAGCTTGTCCAGCGCATTGTGCCGACCGACATCCTCGCGCAACGCGACGATCCCGCGGCCCGGCGTCCAGAACGCCGCGGCATGCACCGCGCGGGTTTCGATATTGATCGCCTGCAAGGGCGCGATGCTAGCCATGGCCGTCATGATCTCGGCCGGCGCGAAGCTTCGTCCCCGAGGGACAACCGCGGCCGGCCGTACGGCCTCGGCGATCGAATCGATGCCGCAGATGCCGCAGCCGGTCGGACCCGCGATATGGCGCCGCCGTTCGTTGATAAGCTCGGCCTTGGCGGGCGCGAGCCACATCCGCAATTCGATGCCGTCGTCCAGGTGAATGATATCGAGTGAAGAGATATCCTCGGGCGATTGCACGACGCCTTCGCTGAGGCTGAATCCGATCGCGAAATCCCGAAGGTCCTTTGGCGTGCCCATCATGACGGCGTAAGTGCCGCCATTATAGGTGAGGGCGATCGCGGTCTCCTCGGGGATGAGGCGCGAGCCGTCGTTCACGCTCCCGTTGCGCCAGACTTGGCGACCGACGATACGGACCGGATCGTCCATCCGCTTACTCCGCCGCTTCCACGACGGACGCGATGCGGCGCGACTCGCGGGCCTGCGCGTCATAGGCCTTTTGCCACTCGGACGGGCCGTTCGACGGCGAGATCTGCACCGCCGTGACCTTGTATTCCGGGCAGTTGGTGGCCCAGTCGGAATAGTCGGTCGTGATGACGTTGGCCTGCGTGTCCGGGTGATGGAACGTGGTGTAGACGACGCCCGGCGCGACGCGGTCTGTGATCTCCGCGCGCAGAGTGGTTTCGCCGGCGCGGCTCGCGAGCCGCACCCAATCGCCGTCGCGCACGCCGCGCTGTTCGGCGTCGTGCGGATGGATTTCGAGCCGATCCTCGCTGTGCCAGACGACATTGTCGGTGCGGCGGGTCTGCGCTCCGACATTATACTGGCTGAGGATGCGGCCCGTCGTCAGCAAGAGCGGATAACGCGGCCCGGTGCGTTCGTCGGTCGGGACATATTCGGTGAGGACGAATTTTCCCTTGCCGCGGACAAAGCCGCCGATATGCATAACCGGCGTGCCTTCGGGCGCCTTCTCGTTGCAGGGCCACTGCACCGAGCCCAATTCGTCGAGCTTGGCGTAGGACACACCCGCAAATGTCGGCGTCAGCGCCGCGATCTCATCCATGATCTCCGAGGGGTGATCGTAGTGCATCTCGAAGCCCATCGCCTTGGCAAGGCCGATGGTGACTTCCCAGTCGGCGAGCCCGTTGCGCGGGGTCATGACCTTACGGACGCGCTGAATGCGCCTCTCGGCGTTGGTGAAGGTACCGTCCTTCTCCAGGAAGGTCGAGCCGGGCAGGAACACGTGCGCGTAGTTCGCGGTCTCGTTGAGGAAGAGATCGTGGACGATGACGCATTCCATCGAAGACAGCGCGGCGACCACATGCTTGGTGTTGGGATCGGATTGCAAAATGTCCTCGCCCTGCACATAGAGGCCCATGAAGGTGCCCTCGATCGCGGCGTCGAACATGTTGGGGATGCGCAGGCCCGGCTCCGGATTGAGCTTGACGTTCCACAGTGCCTCGAACTGATCGCGCACCGCATCGCCCGAGATATGGCGATAGCCCGGCAATTCGTGCGGGAACGAGCCCATGTCGCAGGAGCCCTGCACATTGTTCTGGCCGCGCAGTGGATTCACGCCGACGCCCGGACGGCCGATATTGCCGGTCGCCATCGCGAGGTTGGCGATCGCGATCACGGTGGTCGAGCCCTGGCTGTGCTCGGTGACCCCGAGGCCGTAATAGATCGCACCATTGCCGCCACTGGCGAACAGCCGCGCCGCGGCGCGAAGCTCTTTCGGATCGACGCCGGTCATGATCGCGGTCGCTTCCGGGCTGTTCTTGGGCTGGGCGACGAAGGCCGCCCATTCCTCGAACTCGCTCCAGTCGCAGCGCTCCCGCACGAAGGCTTCATCGACCAGGCCTTCGGTGACGATGACATGCGCCAGCGCGGTCAGAACGGCGACATTGGTACCCGGCATCAGCGGCAGATGGTGCTGCGCCTTGAGGTGAGGCGCTTCGACCATTTCGGTGCGCCGCGGGTCGATCACGATCAGTTTTGCGCCTTGCCGCAGGCGCTTCTTCATGCGCGAGGCGAACACCGGATGCGCCGAGGCCGGGTTGGCGCCGATGACGATGACGACGTCGGTGTATTCGACCGAGTCGAAATCCTGCGTTCCGGCCGAGGTGCCGAACGTCGTCGACAGGCCGTAGCCGGTCGGCGAATGGCAAACGCGGGCGCAGGTATCCACGTTGTTGTTGCCGAAACCGGCACGGATCAGCTTTTGCACCAGATAGGTTTCTTCATTGGTGCAGCGGGAGGAGGTGATGCCGCCGACGGCGTCACGACCGTATTTGGCCTGGATGCCCTTGAATTTGGCCGCCGCGAACGAGAACACTTCGTCCCACGACACTTCCCGCCAGGGGTCGGCGATCCGCTCGCGGATCATCGGCTTGAGGATGCGCTCCTTGTGGGTGGTATAGCCCCAGGCGAAGCGGCCCTTGACGCAGGAATGCCCGCGATTGGCCTTGCCGTCCTTGTAGGGCACCATGCGCACCACTTCCTCGCCGCGCATCTCCGCCTTGAAGGCGCAGCCGACCCCGCAATAGGCGCAGGTCGTCACCACGGAATGTTCGGGCTGGCCGATCTCGATGACGGATTTCTCGGTCAAGGTCGCGGTCGGGCAGGCCTGTACACAGGCGCCGCAGGAGACGCATTCCGAGCCGAGGAAACTCTCGCTCATGCCCGGCGAGACCCGGCTGTCGAAGCCGCGGCCGGAAATAGTCAGAGCGAAGGTGCCTTGCACTTCCTCGCAGGCGCGGACGCAGCGCGAGCAGACGATGCATTTGGAGGGATCATAGGTGAAATAGGGATTCGACTCGTCCTTCGGCATCCAGGCGGCATTGGGCGCGCCCTCCGTCTTGGCGAACACGTGGTTCTCGCCTTCATAGCCGTAACGGACGTCGCGCAGGCCGACCGCGCCGGCCATGTCCTGCAATTCGCAATCGCCGTTCGCAGCGCAGGTCAGGCAATCCAGCGGATGGTCGGAGATGTAAAGCTCCATCACGCCCTTGCGCAGCTTCTTCAGCCGCTCGGTCTGGGTGTGGACCACAAGGCCCGGCATCACAGGCGTGGTGCAGGAGGCCGGCGTGCCGGCGCGGCCCTCGATCTCGACCAGGCAGAGCCGGCAGGAGCCGAACGCATCGACCATGTCGGTGGCGCAGAGTTTGGGAATCTGCGTGCCGGCTTCCATCGCCGCGCGCATGATCGAGGTGCCCTCGGGCACCGAAATGTGCTTGCCGTCGATGGTCAGCGTGACCATCGTCTGCGATTTCGAACGCGGCGTGCCAAAGTCGATTTCTTCAACGAGAGACATGGCGATCGTCCTTCTTGTTATTTTCCGCTTGTTATTCCGCGGCCTCGAGACGCGTCGGCGCCGGGCCGAAGTCTTCGCGAAAATGTTTGAGCGCGCTCATGACGGGGTAGGGGGTGAAGCCGCCGAGCGCGCAGAGCGAACCGAACTTCATGGTGTTGCAGAGGTCCTCGACGACAGCGAGGTTCTCGGCAACGCGCTCGCCGCGGCGGATCTTGTCGATGGTTCCGACGCCGCGGGTCGAACCGATCCGGCAGGGCGTGCACTTGCCGCAGGATTCGACGGCGCAGAATTCCATCGCAAAGCGCGCCTGCTTGGCCATGTCGACGCTGTCGTCGAACACGACGATGCCGCCATGGCCGATCAGCCCGTCGCGCGCCGCGAAAGCCTCATAGTCGAAGGGAGTGTCGAACAATTCGCGCGGGAAATAGGCGCCGAGCGGGCCGCCGACCTGCACCGCGCGCACCGGACGGCCGGTGAAGGTGCCGCCGCCGACATCGTCGACGAGTTCGCCGAGCGTGATGCCAAAGGCGGTCTCGAACAGGCCGCCATGGCGGATGTTGCCGGCGAGTTGGATCGGCATCGTGCCGCGCGAACGGCCCATGCCGTAATCCGCGTAGGCCTTGGCGCCGCCCGCCAGGATGAAGGGGATCGCGGCGAACGACAACACGTTGTTGATCACGGTCGGCTTGCCGAACAGGCCCTTATGCGCGGGCAGCGGCGGCTTGGCGCGGACGATGCCGCGACGGCCTTCGAGGCTTTCCAGGAGCGAGGTCTCCTCGCCGCAGACATAGGCGCCGGCACCGACCCGGACTTCGAGATCGAAACTGTGGTTGGAGCCGCCAATGCGCGCGCCGAGCGTGCCGCCGCGCTTGGCGGCTGCGATCGCCGCGTTCATGGCTTCGACGGCGTGCGGATATTCCGAACGGATATAGATGTAGCCCTTGCTGGCGCCGACCGCGATGCCGGCGATCGTCATGCCCTCGATCACCACGAAGGGATCGCCCTCCATGATCATGCGGTCGGCGAAGGTGCCGCTGTCGCCTTCGTCGGCGTTGCAGACGATGAACTTGCGATCGGCGCTGGCCTGCGCCACCGTCTTCCACTTGATGCCGGTCGGAAAGCCGGCGCCGCCGCGGCCGCGCAATCCGGACGCCGTAACGTCGGCGAGGATGCCGTCCGAGCCCAACGCCAGCGCGCGCTCCAGCCCCTTGTAGCCGCCATGGGCACGGTAATCCGCGAGCGCGCGCGGATCGATCACGCCGCAGCGCGCGAAGGTCAGGCGGGTCTGCCGTTTGAGCCAGGGAATCTCACCCGCGACACCAAGCCGCAGGGGATGCGGGCCGCCCGAAATCATCGCATCGAGCACGGAATTGGCGTTGAACTCGGTCACCGGACCGAACGCGATGCGCCCCTGCGGCATCGCGACCTCGACCATCGGCTCCAGCCAATACAGCCCCCGAGAGCCGGTTCTGACGATCTCGATGTCAAGGCCGTGCTTGGAGGCGGCCAATCCCAGCACCAGCGCGACCTCATCGGCCCCGACTGCAACGGCCCCGGCATCGCGGGAAACGTAGACACGCATCGTCATCGCTGCGCCTCCGCGAGCAGGGCATCGATCCGCTTCTCGTCGAGCCGTCCGACGAGGCGACCGTCCAGCATCGCCGAGGGCGCGGTGGCGCAGAGGCCGAGGCAGTAGATCGGCTCCAAGGTGACGCGCTCATCGGCCGTGGTGTCGCCCAACGCGATGCCGAGCTTGGCCTCCGCGCGCGCCGCGAGCCTGTCTCCACCGGCCGCCTGACAGGCCTCCGCGCAGCACAATTTCAGCACATGGCGCCCGGCGGGTTTCTTGCGGAAGTCATGGTAAAAGGTGAACACGCCGTGGACTTCCGCGCGCGACAGGTTGAGGGCGGACGCGACCATGGGAATGGCGGCCTCGGGTACATAGCCGAACGCCTCCTGCAGGGCGTGCAGAATTACAATCGTCGCGCCTTCAAGTTGCGCGTGTTCGGCGATGATCTCGGCGCCGCGTGCTGTGTCCCAGGGCTCGTATACCGATGTCATCCGCGTTCTCGATCAGAGGGCTATGGCGTCTCCCAGATCAGAACTGGAATCCTTTTAAGTATCAATAAAGCAGTCTCATGCTGCGATAAGTAAAAGCGATCAATAGGCAAATAAAATCGAACGATTTAAGAAACGAAATGAAAGTCATGCCGTGCCCGTCAGGCGTGTCATTTGCCATGTTTGCTGGCGGCGGTCGTGATATTGATACGGATACGCGTACAGTTCTGACGAGGCCCATTTGATCGACAAGCTTGAACTTCTGCTGGCGCTTGCCAAGGAGCGGCATTTCGGGCGGGCCGCGGAAGCCTGCGGCGTGACCCAGCCGACCATGTCGACCAGCATCAAGCAGCTCGAGGAGATCCTGGGGGTGATGCTGGTGCAGCGCGGCTCGCGGTTTCAGGGTTTTACGCCCGAAGGCGAACGGGTGCTGGACTGGGCGAGGCGGATCGTCGGCGACACCCGCGCGATGCGTCAGGAGATCAACGGCCTCAAAGACCAGCTGTCCGGCGAGATCAGGCTTGCGGCGATCCCGACCGTGCTCGGCATGGTTGCGTCGCTGACCACGCCGTTCCGCGCGCGCCATCCGGACGTGCGCTTTCGTATCGTGTCCTGCACCTCGGCCGACGTGCTCGGCCTGTTGGAAAATCTCGAAGTGGACGCCGGCCTGACCTACATCGAGAACGAGCCGATCGGCAAAGTCCGCACCATTCCGCTCTACAACGAAACCTACCGGCTATTGACCGCGCCCGACGCCATGTTCGGCGATCGCGACGAGGTGACCTGGAAAGAGGTCGGCCAGGTACCGCTCTGCCTGTTGACCCCGGACATGCAGAACCGCCGCATCATCGACCGCGCGCTGCGTTCGGTCGGTGCGGAAGCGACGCCGACGCTGACGTCGAACTCGCTGCTGGTGCTGTACACGCATGTGAAGACCGGACGCTGGGCCAGTGTGATGCCGGCCAAGCTCGCAGAGACGCTGGGGCTGGCGGATACCGTCCGCAGCATTCCGATCGTCGATCCCCTGGTCAATTACAGCATCGGCCTGGTGATCCCGCAGCGCGATCCCATGACGCCCCTGATCGCGGCGCTGGTGCATATCGCGCGGGAAGTCGCTCCGAGCCTGCAGTCCTAGGGGGCTATGAGTTCAGGATAGACCGAGCCGTTCTTTCCGGATCATGCTCTAAGCCGCCGCCGATAGCTTTGCCGGCTGGCGATGGTCGCGCGGCAAGGTCACGCAGACCACCGTGCCGGTGCCGAGTTTCGAGCGCAGCTTCATCGAGCCGCCATGCAACTGGGTCAGCGATCGCGCGATGGCGAGGCCGAGTCCCGAGCCGTGATAGGTCTTGGTGAGCTGGCTCTCGACCTGCTCGAACGGCCGGCCGAGCCGCGCCAGCGACTGCGGGGCGATGCCGATGCCGGTATCGGCGATCATCAGCATGATCCTGTCGCGGAGGACGCGGCTGCGGACGACGACCTTGCCCCCCTCGGGCGTGAACTTCACCGCGTTCGACAGCAGGTTGACGATGATCTGCTTGGTGGCGCGGCGGTCGGCGACGACGGCTATGGCGCTCTCGATATCGGCATCCAGCACCAGGTTCTTGTCCTGGGCGCGGCCGGACACCACGCGCAGCGATTCGGCGAGCGTCTTGGAGAGATCGAGCGGCTCCAAATCCAGCTTCATGCGGCCGGCCTCGATCTTCGACATGTCGAGGATGTCGTTGATCACTTCGAGGAGGTAGTGGCCGCTGGTGAGAATGTCGTGGCAATATTCCTGATATTTTTCCGAGCCGAGCGAGCCGAACATGCCGCTCTCCATGATTTCGGAGAAGCCGATGATGGCGTTGAGCGGCGTGCGCAGCTCGTGGCTCATATTGGCGAGGAATTTCGACTTGGTCTGGTTGGCTTCCTCGGCGCGGTTTTTTTCCTGGGAGTATTTCTCGGCGAGGTCGACGAGCTCGATCGCCTGCCGCTCGAGGGCGGCCTGCGAGCGGCGCAGGTCTTCCACGGTGGCGCGCAGGCGCAGGTCGTTGTCGACGAGCTTCTGTTCGTGCTCCTTGATGCGGGTGATGTCGGTTCCGACCGAAACATAGCCGCCGTCCTTGGTGCGGCGCTCGCTGATATGCAGCCAGCTGCCGTCGTCGAGCTGCGCCTCGAAGGTGCGCGCGCCTGGTGTCTGGGCGCCGGTTTCGTGCTGCCGGCTGCGGATCTGCGGCATGCTGCCGACTTCGATCACGGTCTCATAGGACGTGCCGGGGGCGACGGCCGAGTCCGGCAGCTTGTGCAGCCGCTGGAAATGCGAATTGCAGAGCACCAGGCGGTTGGTGGCGTCCCACAGCACGAAGGCCTCGGGAATGGTCTCGATCGCGTCGCGCAGCCTCAAATCGGCCTCGACGGTCTTTTCGGCGAGGCTCTTCTGCTCGGTGATGTCGACCGCGATCCCGATCAAATGAAGGCCGGCGTCGCTCGAGCCCTGGCTGAGCTCGCAGCGGACCCGCAGCCAGATCCAGTGCCCGTCGGTGTGCTGCATGCGGAAGGTGCGGTCGATGTGATCGAGCTCGCCGGAGATGAGCTGGTCCGCGATCACGAACAGGTCGACGTCGTCGGATTTCACCAGCGCGTTGACCTCGCCGAAGGTGAGGAGGTCGCTGCGGCTGTCCAACCCGAGCATGGTGAACATCGATTGCGACCAGAAAATCCGGCCGCGCGACAAATCCCAGTCCCACAGGCCGCAGCGTCCGCGATTGAGCGCGGTGTCGATCCGGCCGCGCACGGCGTCGTTGATGAGGTCGCCCTCGCGGGCGCGGGTCGACTGCCAATGGAATGCGAAGCCCAGGATCAGCACGACAAAGCCGGTGGTCGCCGACAGCGTGACCGACAGCGCCGAATCGGAGCCCCAGAGCGGCTCAACCCGCTCCTGGATCACGATCACCTGGCCCGGCAGCGATTTGATCAGTTGCGAGGTCGCAAGCGCGGCGTTGCCGTTCGGCAGCGTGATGTCGATGACGTTGCCCTGCAGGCTTGGCGCCGACAATAGCTGTGCCGAGCTGATCGCATCGAGAACGCGGTCGGCTTCGCCGAGGCTGGCCTCGATGGGAACCCGGGCCAGAATGCGACGGTCGGCACCGACGACGATCACGTGCCGTCCGCCGGCGATGCCCCAGAACGGAATCAGGTCGGGCAGCAGGAACGATAGGCGCTCGATGTGGGTGAGGCGCTCCTGCCTGGCGGAGGCGAGACGATCGATGCGCTCGGCCAGCACGTCGGCGAGCGCGGCCAGGTCGCGCTTGGAGGCCGCGCGCTTCTGACGGCTCTGGTCGAGCACCTGCACGAAGGCGCCCAGGCAAATGGTGATCAGGAAAGCGATGATCAGCGTGGGGACAGCGCGGCGGAGCGCAGGCTCCGCCACCAATAGCCTATGATAGGCTGGCTTCGCAATCGACTGCGCCAATCCCTTGATCGAATCGGATTGGGCGCACGCATTCGCAGCATGCGCACGCGCCATGCCTCAGACCCCCACGGAGATTCTTCAAAACCGCTTCGGAAGAACCCCCACGTCGCTGCTTCCGAATCATCCTGATTTGAATCCAGTTTTTTCGACCTGTCGAGAGTCAACGATTCCATGCAGCAAATAAATCTTGTCCAACGCAGAAATACGTCCGTCGAATTACGGCAGAGGCGAGTCCGAAACGGGAACGTAGTGTGAATCTATTTTGCGTCAGGCGCGCGTCGGTTCGGCGTGACTGATGACGCGTTTCACCGTCGGGAAAGCGCGGCGCAGCGCGCGTTCGATCTCGTCGACATTCTCATGCACTTTGATCACGCTCATCGAGGGCGCCGCACGACAATGGAAGTTGACGATCTCGCCGGCCTCGGTGTCGCGGACGCGGACGTTGTGGACGTCACGGATCTCGGTGTCGGCCGCGAAGCGCGACAGCGCCGCCCTGATGGTCTCGATGCGATCCGGCGCGGCATCGGTTCCG
>WNEY01005169.1_pt1 | contig 10074 bp, 9 predicted proteins | sample 5400531 | NCBI WGS metagenome assembly WNEY01 (sample SAMN13153338, study PRJNA577476) | soil metagenome | isolation source: 200 cm saprolite under Douglas fir tree site 1 | place: USA:California | collected 2015-04-18
CGTCGCGGTCTCGACCTCGACGAAATCGAGCTCGGCGAAGTGCCCCCGCAAGGCCCGCACGATGGCGCCGCGGTCGACGAGGAAACGGCGGCGGTCGTTATGGACATGGAGGTCCCAGAAGGGGGGACGGCCAGCCATCAAGTCCCTCGAAATCCCGATCGGCGGCACGAAAATCGCTGGCGGATGGGCGCAGGATCAGTATGTTGCGGCCCGACCCCGCGGCCGGCGGGGGCGCCCCGGCTGCCCCCGCCGCCCTCAAGCCATCGAGGAAGATCATTCGTGAAAGTCATCGCCAGTTCGCTCCGCAAGGGCAATATCGTCGAAATGGATGACAAACTCTATGTCGTCCTGACCACCGAAAGCTTCCATCCGGGCAAGGGGACCCCGACCACCCAGGTGGACATGCGCCGCATCAGCGACGGCGTAAAGGTCTCGCAGCGGTACAAGACCACGGAGCAGGTCGAGCGCGCCTATGTCGAGGACCGGGAGCACCAGTACCTCTACCAGGACGCCGACGGCTTCCACTTTATGAACATGGACAATTACGACCAGGTCACCTTGCCGGCCGACATCATCGGCGAGCAGGCGGCCTATCTGCAGCCCGAGATGAAGGTGACGCTCAGCGTCTACGAGGGCGTGGCGGTGTCGATCGAGCTGCCGCAGAAGGCCATACTGGAGGTGGTGGAGACCGAGCCGACGGTCAAAGGCCAGACCGCCGCCTCCTCCTACAAGCCGGCGCTGCTGTCGAACGGAGTGCGCACCCTGGTCCCATCGTTCGTCACCACCGGCACCAAGATCGTGGTCATGATAGCCGATGGCTCCTATGTGGAGCGGGCGAAGGATTGACGCCCAACACACCGGGCTGTGTCCCGGATGCGGTGCAGCGCGACGCGCAACGCAGACTGCGTAAACTTGTCTGCGTGGTCTGCGCTGCGCGCGGCCCCGAGGCTGCTCCGCTGCCCGGGACACCGGCAAATCCGAGCGTTGCCGCAAATCCGAACCAAACGGATGTACAATCGCACGCGAATGACAGAATCGCTTCCGAGGCGGCGCGCGATGAACGAAAGAAGCAAGTGGAACCTTGGCGTTTCCCGGCGCGGCTCCCTTGCGCTCGCGGCGGGCGCCTTCGCGGCCTGGGCGGCGCCGGCGCATGCGCAAGGCGGCCGCCCTGCCTTCGAGCAATGGGTCGAGTCGCTGCGGGCGCGGGCGCGGGCGCGCGGGGTTTCGGAGGCGACCTATACGCGGGTCATGCGCGGCCTCAAGCCGGACACGACCGTGTTCAAGGAGATCAGCAACCAGCCCGAGTTCAACGAAAAGCTCTGGCAATATCTCAATCGCCGCGTCTCCGACTGGCGCATCATCACCGGCAAGGAGAAGGCGAAGGACTACGCGCCGCTGTTTGCCCGCATCGAGAAGGATTTCGGGGTCGAGCGCTCGGTGATGCTGGGGCTGTGGGGAATCGAATCGGCCTATGGCGATCCGGACGTGCAGAAGAACCACATGCGGCCGATCATCCCGGCGCTCGCCGCGCTCGCCTGGGGCGAGCCGCGCCGCCGCGCCTATTGGGAGCAGGAGCTCATCAATGCGCTGGTGATCATCGAGCGCGGCTGGGGGACTCCGGCCGAAATGAACGGCTCCTGGGCGGGCGCCATGGGCCATACCCAATGGATGCCGGAAGTCTGGCTCAATGTCGGCTTCGACTATGACGGCGACGGCCGCGTCTCGCCCTTCGGCAAGCCCGACGACGCGCTCGGCTCGACCGCGCGCTATCTGCTGCAGCGGGGCAAATACCGGCGCGGCGAGCATTGGGGCTACGAGGTCCGCGCGCCGGCGGGCCTTGGCGGCAGCAATGGGTCGCGCTCCTATGCGGCCTGGCAGAAGGCCGGCGTCGCGCGCGCGGACGGCGAGCCTTTCCCGCAGCCGAATGCGACCGCAAAGCTGTGGGTGCCGGTGCCGGGGGGGCCAGCCTTCCTGCTCGGGCCGAATTTCTATGCCGTGCGCAGCTACAATCCGTCGATGAACTACACGCTGTCGATCGTCCATCTCGGCGACCGGGTCATGGGCGGCGAGCCGCTGGTGCAGAAGTTCCCCGGCAGCGAGCGCCCGCCGACGCTCGCCGAGGTGCAGGAGATCCAGCGCCGCCTGACCACACTCGGCCTCGACACCGGCGGGACCGACGGGCGGGTCGGCAACGACACCATGCGCGCGGTGCAGGATTTCCAGCGCAAGATCGGGATGCAGCCGGCCGACGGCTATGCCGGAGTGACCCTCCTGGCGCGATTGCGCCAGGCCCGCTGATCGGGTGCACGGCCACCGTTGTCGCCGTAGGTTGGGTCGAGCGTCCTCGATCTGACCGAGATCGCGACCTCATGCGCGAGACCCAACAACCGCGAATGCCGATCGCTGTTGGGTCTCGCAAGGGCTCGACCCAACCTACATCGGGTACATCGGCCACATCGGCCGTCAGGGCAACGTTCCGAGGTCGGTCATGCTGCCACGCTTGAAGATGAACGCGTGGAAGATATGGACTCCCCGCCCATCCACCGCCGGCGTATCGGCATCGCCGACGATCTCGCCGCGACCGTTGATGCCGAATGCGCGCGATGCCGGCCCGCCCAGCGTGCCGACATCGCGCATCATGCCCTCCTCATGCAGGAAGGCGCGCAAGATGCCGCTCGCGTTGAGCGCTTGTCCCACGATCTGACCCCGACCGTTGATCCCATTGGCGCGGCTTTGGCTCCCGCCCAATGTGCCGAGGTCATGCATGGTCCCGGCATCGAACAGAAACGCGTGCAGCTCGCCCGACTCGGTCTCTGCCTCGCCCACGATCTGGCCCTTGTAATTGATGCCGAAAGCGCGGCTCGAACTGCCGCCGAGCGTGCCGAGGTCGTGCATCGTGCCTTCACGGTAGACGAAGGCGTGTAGCTGTCCGCTTGCGGTCAACGACTCGCCCACGATCTCCTCGCGCTCATTGACCGCCGCCGCGGAGCTGGAGGGTCCGCCGAGCGTGCCCAGATCGAGCATCCGGCCTTCTCGCCACAGAAAGGCATGCGCGACGGGAAGGCCGTTGTCGTCGCGACGCGACGTATCCGCCGCCCCCACGATGCTGCCGCGCTCGCTGATCCCGCGCGCGAAGCTGTTGACGCCGCCCAAGGTGCCGAGGTCGCGCATCTTCCCGCCGGCGTAGAGGAACGCATGAAAAATACGCGTTCCGTCCGGGGCCAGCGCCGAGGTCTCGGCGCCGCCGACCACATCGCCCTCATTGACGCCAGCGGCTCGACTGCTCGGGCCGCCGAATGTGCCCAGGTCGCGCAGGCGACGCGGCGCCGCCTCGAAAGCGCGCACGCAAACGATCCCCGCTTTGGCGGAGGCGCAGGCCCTGCCCGGCGCGACATCGGCCTCGCCGACCACGACCCCGGCATCGCTGATGCCGCGGGCCGTGCTGTTGCGACCCGGATTTGCCGCCGGCGCGAGCTGCGCGGCAGCCAGTATGGAAATTGCGATCAGCGCAATGAGCGGGAGCAAGTTTGCCACTCGTTGGTCCACGCTGGCTCCCTTCTCCAGTCGGCATCCGACAGACGATGGCAAGTCCGCCCAGGATCGACGGAACAATATCATGCAACCGGGGAGGCGCAATTCTTCTCCGGAACGCCGGCAGCTGCGCGGGAGTGACCCTCGTGGCGCGGTTGCACGACACCCGCCGATTGGGTTCTATGGGGGACTTGAGGCCTCCCCAGAACCCAAGGATGATCCCGTGACGACTGCAAAAGCAAAGGCGGCGCCTGCCGCAAGACATTCCCCTGCGAACACGGCCCACCCCTCGCTGCGCGAGGTCGACCGGCCGGTGAAGCTCGCGGGCGCGAACGCGCCCGGCTGGGGCAGCGACGTCGTCGCCGACACGCTGCGCGCGCTCGAAATTCCCTATATCGCGCTCAATCCGGGCGCGAGCTACCGCGGCCTGCACGATTCGATCGTCAATTATCTCGGCAACGAGACGCCGCAGATGCTGCTTTGCCTGCACGAGGAGAGCGCAGTCGCGATCGCGCATGGCTATGCCAAGGTCACCGGCAAGGCCATGGCCGCGGCCGTGCACTCGAACGTCGGGCTCTTCCACGCCACCATGGCGGTATTCAACGCCTGGTGCGACCGCACCCCGGTGATCATCCTCGGCGCGACCGGACCGGTGGACGCGGCCAAGCGCCGGCCCTGGATCGACTGGATCCATACCGCGCGCGACCAGGGCGCGATCGTGCGCGACTACACCAAGTGGGACGATCAGCCGGCCTCCCCGGCCGCCGCCCGCGAGTCGTTGATCCGCGCCACCTGGATGGCCAACACCGCGCCGATGGGCCCGGTCTACGTCAACCTCGATGCCGAGATGCAGGAATCGAAGCTCGCGGAGCCGCTCGCGCCGATCGACATCGCCCGTTACATGCCACCGGCCTCGCCCGGCGCGTCAGCCGAGCTGATCAAGGAGGCCGCCGCGCTGCTCAAGGCCGCGAAGCATCCGGTGATGCTGGTCGGCCGCGTTTCCCGCAGCGTCGACGGCTGGAATGACCGTGTGGCGCTCGCCGAAGCGATCAACGCCAAGGTGATCACCGACCTCAAGATCGGCTGCGGCTTCCCGACCGATCATCCGCAGCACGCCGGCGCACCGGCGTCGAACGCGCTGGTTCCCGAGGCCATCGAGGCGCTGAAGGGGGCCGACCTCATCCTCGGTCTCGACTGCGTCGACCTCAACGGCATCCTGCGCGGCGGCTTCGGCTTCGAGGTGCCGAAAACCAAGATCATCCATGTGTCGGCCGACTTCCACGTCCACCGCGGCTGGAGCATGGACTACGAGGCGCTGCCGCCGGTCGACGTGTTGCTGCCGACGACGCCGGACGAGGCGGTGCCGCTCATCCTGGCGGCCCTCGGCGGCGCCAAGGCGAAGAAGCCCGCCGCGGTGAAGCCGAAGGCCGACAAGTACCAGCCGTCCGACGGCCCGTTGCGGGTCGATGATCTCTCCCGCGCGCTCAAGTCCGCGGTCGGCGAGCGGGCGGTGACGCTCACCCATCTGCCGCTCTCCTGGAACGGCGCCACTTGGCCGTTCCATCATCCGCTCGACTATATCGGCTCCGAGGGCGGCGGCGGCGTCGGCGGCGGGCCCGGCAATTCGGTCGGCGCGGCGCTCGCGCTCAAGGGTTCGGGCCGGCTGCCGATCGCGATCTGCGGCGACGGCGACTACTGCATGGGCGCCACCGCGATCTGGACCGCAGTGCATTACCGCATTCCGCTGCTGGTGGTGGTCTGCAACAACCGCTCGTTCTTCAATGACGAGCTCCACCAGGAGCGTGTCGCCCGCATCCGCAACCGGCCGCCGGAAAACCGCTGGATCGGCCAGCGCATCTCCGATCCCGACGTCGATTGTTCGGCGCTCGGACGTGCGCAAGGCGCGGTCGGCTTCGATCCGATCACCAAGACGCGCGATCTCGTTGCGACCTTCGAGAAGGCGATCGCCGCGGTCGAGGACGGCCGGGTGGCGGTGGTCGACGTGCGGGTCGAGCCCGGCTACTCGGCGGTCGCGACTGCCGCGATGATGCGCGGGACGGAGAAGAAGTAAGCGACGAGCCGCTCGGCTGGACCGTCCGCGAAAGCGGACGATCCAGCAATCGCCGAGATTGCGGAAGAGACACCGATTCCGCGCAATCGCTCGTCCACGGATTACGGTGTGCCCCGGTGAAGCCTGCCCCCGAATTGATTGGGGCCGGGGCATGACAAGGGAGAAAGGACGACGAACCCGCCCATTGAAATGATTACGTTTTTTGGGTTCGTTCCGCCAAAATGGCAAGAATGCCGGCTCAAATCATGAAGCTCTCGTGGGTCGAGGGGTGGAACAGCTCCTCGGGCGAAACCAGCCGTGACGACAGGCCCTCGGCATGGTGATGGCGCAGGAACGTCTCCAGCACCTTGCGGTTGGGCCCAAGCCCGTAGGACCAGAAGTCCTCGCCCATGAACTCGCGCGCCGCGCGCAGCTGCTCCTCGACGAACGGCAGCGTCACCTTCGTGGCCGCGGTATCCTCGAGCGCCTCGAGGCACTTTGCCTTCGACTGCTCGAACGCCTTGAACACCGCCGCCGGCAGCCAGGGATGCTTCTCCACCAATTCACGCCGAATGCCGGTGACGTGCATGATCGGGAAAATGCCGGTGCGCTTGAAATAATCCCGTCCGGCCTCGATCGGATCGGGAAACAGCCAGCCGATATTCGGGGGCCGCTTGCCGGCCAGCGACGGCGCGCGCGGGGCGATGAAGGCATCGACGTCGCCGCGCTCCAGCAGCTCGGAGATGGTAGTGCCGTCCGGGGCGTTGACCATGCTCACCCCGGGCGGCAGCTTGATGGTGATCTTCTCCGGGCGTCCCGGATCCTCGATCCCGCCCCGCACCCAGATCACGTCCGACGGCTTGATGCCGTGGTCGTCCTCCAGAATGATGCGCGCCCAGACGCAGGCGGTGAGCTGATATTCCGGCAGCCCCACCCGCTTGCCCCTGAGATCGGCCGGCACCTTGATGCGATCCTTGCGCACGTAGATCGAGTTGTGCCGGAACGCGCGCGAGACGAAGGCCGGCACGCCCACATAGGGGCAGTTGCGCTCCGCGGTCCTGACCGCAAAGCTCGACATCGACAGCTCGCAGACGTCGAAATCCATGGAGCGGAAGGCGCGAAAGAAGATCTCCTCGGGCGGCAGGTTCATGAATACCGGGTCGACGCCGTCGATCTGGACCGCTCCGTCCATCAGCGGACGCACCCGGTCGTAATTGCCGACCGCCACCGATAATTGAAGTTTCGACATCGCCTCAATCTTTCCGCAAGCTTTGCGGGGGTTAGATAGCATGTAGCCCGCATGGAGCGTAGCGTAATGCGGGGCGGTCTTTCCGGGCGGCGAGAATCCCGGATTACGCCGTAGCGCGTCGAAGACGCGCGAAAACGCGCTTATGGCTTCATCCGGGCTACAGGCTTGCCGAGGCTACGAGGGCAACCATGACCACGCTTTTGATCCGCGGCCTCCGTCTGCGAACCGGAGCGATGCTCATCGCGTTCGTGGCGCAATGGCTCGCGCTGCCAGCGAGCGCCGATGAGCTTAAGGAGTTTCACACGGCGGTCGCGCAGGCGTCGGCCCAGTATCGCGTCGCCATGACGACGCTCGAGACCAGGGGCCGCGAGGAGACCTCCGCGGCGGTCCAGCGCTTTCGGGAAGCCTGGCAGATCGTCATCGACCGGCGCGGAACAAGCCGTCCCGCCGCCTTCGCCGATGCCGAGCAGTATGCCGGCATGTTCATGCAGGTGGACGTCCGCATCGTCGGCGCCCTGATCGTCATCGATATCGGCAGCCGCGACGCCGCCCGTGACGCGCTCGCGCCGATCGCCGAGACCTTGTCGCAATTGAGTGCCGCCCCTGCGTCGCCGCAATAGCCGTGTGCATTGATCGGGCGGTGGTGGACCGCTACGATGAGATGTTTCTGTGGAGTATGTCCAAGCCCTGGAGCTGTCATGCTGAAGATCGAGAGCGAACGGGAGGAAGACGGCCGCTGGATCGCAGAAGTTCCGGCACTCTCCGGCGTGCTGACCTATGGCGCAACGGAGGCTGAAGCCCGCGCCAAGGTCAAGGCTCTCGCACTTCGTGTGATTGCCGATCGACTTGAGAATGGCGAACCGCTGCCGCACGAGATTGCCGGGGTGTTTGAGGCGGCATGAGCCATTGGCCAACGACCAAGGCACCGCGCGTTCTTGCGGCACTCTTGCGCATCGGTTGGACAATCAAGCGACAGACCGGCTCGCACCGAACCCTGCAGCGGCCAGGCTCCTCTGATTACGTCTTTGCATTCCATGAGCGTGACGAGATCGGCCCACGCATGCTGGCCCGCATCGCAAAGCACACCGGTCTCAAGCCAGAAGATCTCTGACGTTTGCAGTGCCGCGTCACCCGATCATCCACCGCGCGACAGGGCGTCAGCCGGCGCGATGTCGACGAGCCGCAGCTGCACCCGCTCGACGCCGTTCCAACGGTCGACACACAACGTGCCGGCAGCGTGCACCGACTGCCCGCGATATTGCGTCAGCGCTTGTCCGAGCGCTTGTCCGGCAGCGCGAAACGCGATGGCGTTGACGATCGAGCCGTCGCCGGCGCGCAACCGCGCCCGCACATGGGCCTGCCCCACCGGCTCCGCATAAGCGAGCGTATGGGCTGGCAGCGCGATCACCGGCTCCGGGTTGCCGGCGCCGAACGGACCCGCGCGCGCGATCGTCGCCACGGTCTCGCTGTTGGCGGCGGCGGCGGTGAGTGCGCCGTCGATCAGCAGCGCATCGTCGCGGCGCGCCGCCACGACCGCGGACGCCAGCGTATCTTCCAGGTAGGCGCGGAAGGCGCCGAGCGCGTCCTTGCGCAACGTGACGCCCGCCGCCATGGCATGGCCGCCGCCCTTGACGATGAGGCCCTCGACCACCGCCTGGCGCACCGCGCGGCCGAGATCGACGCCGGTGATCGAGCGGCCCGAGCCGGTGCCGATGCCGCCCGGCTCGAGCGCGATCGCAAACGCCGGCCGGCCGTATTTCTCCTTGAGGCGGGCGGCGACGAGCCCGACCACGCCGGGATGCCAGCCCTCGGCGGCGGTGACCACGACGGCGCCCGTCTCCTCGACGCCGAGCGCGGCCTGCGCCTCCGCCTCGGCCTGCGCCAGGGTCTCGAGCTCGATCGCCTGGCGCTCGCGGTTGAGGCGGTCGAGCTCGGCGGCGAGGTGCGCGCTTTCGGCAGGGTCGTCCTGCAGCAGAAGATCGACGCCGAGCGTGGCGCGGCCGATGCGGCCGCCGGCATTGATGCGCGGGCCGAGCAGGAAGCCGAGATGCCACGGCTCGGGCGGGCCGCCCAGCCGCGCCACGTCCATCAGCGCGGTGAGCCCGACGTTCTCGCGCCGGCGCAGCGCAATGAGGCCCTTGGCAACAAAGGCACGGTTGAGCCCCTTGAGCGGGACGACGTCGGCGACGGTGCCGAGCGCGACCAGGTCGAGCAGGTCGAGGAGATCGGGTGCGGGCCGCTCGGGCGTCCAAAACCCGCGTGCGCGCAGCGCCCGGTTCAACGCCACGATGGTCATGAACACGAGCCCGACGGCGGCGAGATGGCCGAGCTTGGAGAGGTCGTCGAGCCGGTTGGGATTGACCACCGCGAGCGCCGGCGGAAGCGCCTCGTCGGCGAGGTGATGGTCGATCACCACCACGTCGAGGCCGAGCTTGCGCGCTTGCGCAAGCGGCTCGTGGCTGGTGGTGCCGCAGTCGACCGTGACGAGGAGCGTCGCGCCGCGCGCCGCCAGCGCCCGCACCGCCTCCACATTGGGGCCGTAGCCCTCGAACAGCCGGTCGGGAATGTGGATGATCGGCTCGCGCCCGCAATGACGCAGATAGCGCGCCAGCGCCGCCGCCGAGGTCGCCCCATCCACGTCGTAGTCGCCGAAGATGGCGATGGTTTCCGCGCGGATGACCGCGTCGGCGAGCCGCGCCGCCGCCGCCGGCATGTCCGCCAGCACGTCGGGATCCGGCATCAGCGCCCGCACCGTCGGATCGAGAAAGGTCGCGACCTCGTCGACCTCGACGCCACGCCCGGCGAGGATGCGCGCCAACAGCTCGGGCACGTCGTCGTGGCGCTGCGCGATCGCGAGCGCCCGCCCCGCGCCGCGCTCGTCGAGCCGGTCGCGCCAAGCGCGCCCGCAGACCGAGCGCTCGACCCCGAGGAAGAGGCGCCGCGTTGCGCTTGCCGGTATGGTCAGGGCGATGGTCATCTCACGTCGCGCGCGAATCGGGTTCAGAGAAGCTTGCGATATTGGATGAAGCCCGGGCGCTCGGCCAGCTTGTCATAGAGCGCGCGGGCGTCGGTGTTGGTCTCGTGGGTCAGCCAATAGAGGCGGCTCGCGCGCTCCGCCCGGGCGCGCTCCTCCACCGCGCCGATCAGCGCCCGCCCGAGCCCCAGATTGCGCACGCCCTGGGCGACGATCATATCCTGGAGATAGCAATAATTGCCGATGGTCCAGCACGACCGGTGAAGGACG
>WNEY01005170.1_pt1 | contig 10074 bp, 9 predicted proteins | sample 5400531 | NCBI WGS metagenome assembly WNEY01 (sample SAMN13153338, study PRJNA577476) | soil metagenome | isolation source: 200 cm saprolite under Douglas fir tree site 1 | place: USA:California | collected 2015-04-18
AGCAGGACCTCATCGATGAGTACCGGCTATTCCTAAGCCCCGTCGTGCTGGGGGGCGGCACCCCGTACTTCCCGCCGCTGCCGAAGAGACTCGACCTCGAACTCATCGAGACGCGGACCTTCTCGCAGGTCGTCTACCTCAGGTACCGGCGGAGCTAGGCCGAACTCACCGCGCCTAAACTGGAACGTGTTCTAATCGCGCGCCCCGAGCCCCGCCCCGAGCCCCGCCCTGCGCAAAGCCGGGCCCCGCGCCCCCGCGACTGGAGTCCAACCATGCCCGACGCGTTTATCATCGATGCGGTCCGCACGCCGGTCGGCCGGCGCGGCGGAGGCCTGGCCGGAGCCCACCCAGCCGACCTTGGCGCTCATGTGCTCTCGGCTCTGATGACCCGCACCGGCATCGACCCGAACGCAGTCGACGACGTGATCTTCGGTTGCGTCGACACGATCGGCCCGCAAGCCGGCGACATAGCCCGCACCGCCTGGCTCGCCGCCGGCCTGCCTGAGGCGGTGCCGGGCGTCACCGTAGACCGCCAGTGCGGCTCCTCCCAGCAGGCCGTGCACTTCGCCGCCCAGGCCGTGCTCAGCGGGACCGCCGACTTGGTCGCAGCCGGCGGCGTGCAGAACATGAGCCAGATCCCGATCGCGGCCGCGATGACGGCCGGGCAGGCGTTCGGCCATGAGAACCCAACCGCCGGCTCGGACGGCTGGCTGGCCCGGTACGGCGACCAGGAGATTTCCCAGTTCCGGTCCGCCGATCTGATCGCCGAAAGGTGGAACATCAGCCGCGCCGCGATGGAGGAGTTCGCGCTCGCCAGTCACCAGCGAGCGATAGCGGCCATCGACGGCGGGCATTTCGAACCCGAGATCGAACCCTACGGTGACCTGAAGGCCGATGAGTGCCCCCGCCGCGACACCAGCGTCGAAAAAATGGCGACCCTCAAACCACTAAGACCAGACGGCCTCACGACCGCCGCCCTATCCAGCCAGATCGCCGACGCGGCCGCCTCCCTGCTCATCGCCTCAGAGCGGGCGGTCGCCGAGCACCAGCTCAAACCCCGGGCGAGGATCAGGCACATCAGCGCGCGCGGCGACGACCCGGTGCTGATGCTGACCGCCCCGATCGCCGCGACCAAGCACGCGCTGCGTCGCTCCGGCCTGACGCTCGACGACATCGATCTGATCGAGATCAACGAGGCATTCGCCTCGGTCGTGCTCGCCTGGCAGCGCGAGACCGGTGCCGACCTCGCCAAGGTCAACGCGAGCGGCGGCGCGATCGCGCTCGGTCATCCCCTCGGCGCGACCGGCGCCCGCCTCCTGACCACGCTCCTGCACGGGCTAGAACGCACCGGCGGCCGACTCGGCCTGCAGACCATGTGCGAAGGCGGCGGCCAAGCCAACGTAACGATCATCGAACGCCTCGCCTAGCTACTCGCCAGCCTTGCCAGTAGCCAGTTCGACCACGATGTCCAAGTGCCCCAGGTGCCGGGCGTACTCCTGCATCACATGAAAGAGCACCCGCTCCAGGTTCGCGGGATCGGCTCCGGCCCATCGCTCACCCGGCTGCCCGATCTCGTCAAGCTCGTGGGCTGAGATGATCTCCCTGCTGCGCGCCGCCTGCGAGCTGAGGTCGGCGACCAGCGACTCCAGCGTGTCCTCGTCCTTCAGAGTCCACCGATCGCCCGTTTCATCCCCCCACGGTTCGGGGACCGGCTGCCCCATGAACCCCCACTCCAGCCACCGCCGCTCCATATACCGCAGATGCTTCACCAACTCCAGCGGCGACCAGCCCGTGGGCAGCCGGCTGTTACGCAGTTCCTCCGGTGGCAATTCGCGCAGCTTGCCGATCACCCGCGACCGAAAGTAGTCGAGATACCGGAGAAACACCTTGGGCCGCGAATCCGCCGGAATACACGGCGAAGGGAAATCCAATGATCAACCTCCAGGTGCGATTTTTCTAGTAAGAGCGGCCACTCCGATCGTGACCACAGCGAAGATCACAGCCGCGATCAGATCATGCTGAACCACCAGGCCGGCCGTCGCCAGGCCGAATAGCACGATCTCAACAATCAGCCGCCAAGGATCAGGCAGCCGCCACCGCGCTCGCGGCGCGACCCGCAGCCCCCAGACCGTGGCGGCCGCCACAACGGCGAGCACCGCCAGCCCAACGCGCACCCTGACAAGGAGGCCGTGAATCCTGACCACGACAACCGCGAGAACGGCGAGCAACGTCAGCTCCGTAAGGAACCGCACCGTTAGCAGCGCGCCTTGCCAGGGCGCTCCACCCAACGGCGCCCGGTCAGTGCCCACGAGGTCAATGTACTGACACCAAGTGACAATCCGGCATCAACTCTCGGGCAGCCGGCCAGACAACTCGGTGATCCGCTCCCGTGCCTGCGCCATGATCGACTCGATCAGCTCACCCGCCGACGGCAGATCCTCGATCAGGCCTGCGACCTGCCCAGACGACATCAACCCCAAGTCAGGACGCCCGTCCACCATCGCCGCCTTCAGCAACATCGGCGTGTTAGCCGCCATCAGCACCTGGGCCCAGCTCAGTCCCGCGCCAGTCCGCATGGCCCGCCCCTGCCTGATCAGCTCCGCCCAGCCCAGCCCGGATACCGATCGGAACGCCGAAGCCGCCCCCACCGACCGAACCAGCCCGCTCACCCGCCCGGCGCCATCAAGCCGCTCCACCAAAGGCGTCCTCAACACCCGGTGCGGCACTCCGTCGACCTTGGTCGTCACGACCGTCCCGTTGACGTCAGCGGCCAGGTAGAGCGACTTGACCTCATCCGCGACCGGACTGTCCGAGGTCAAGAGGAACCTGGTCCCCATCGCGATCCCGGCTGCCCCGTACGCGAGCGCCGCGACCAGCCCGCGCCCGTCGAAGTATCCGCCCGCCGCGATCACCGGAACATCGACCGCGTCCACGATCTGCGGGATCAGCAGGCTGGTCGGCACTGACCCGGTGTGGCCGCCGCCCTCGCCGCCGGTCGCGATCACCGCATCGATTCCCCACCCGGCGACCTTCTCCGCGTGCCGCCGCGCCCCGACCGACGCGATCGTGATTACACCGGCATCGGCCAGCCGCGCGATCATCTCCTTCTTCGGCGCCAGCGCGAACGACGCCACTGGCACTTTCTCGGCGATGATCAGCTCGATCCGCTCCGCCGCGTCGCCGGCGTCGGCCCGAAGGTTCACCCCGAACGGCGCCGGCGTTCGTTCTTTTACTGCCTTTATGGCATAACGCAACTCTTCAGGTTTCATCGTTGCTGCCGCGATGAGTCCCAGCCCGCCGGCTGTCGAGGTCGCCGCGGTCAGCCGGGCCCCGGCGACATAGCCCATCGCCGCCTGGACGATCGGGTACTTGATGCCGAGCAGGTCGGTCAGCCGTGTCTTCACCGCACCTCGGCCTCGCGCAACCCGTCCCGGTCCAGGCGTGCGATCAGCGCCAGCTCAACGTCGGTCGGCTCGGGCGTGACGCCGACCTCGCCGAGGTCCAGCGGAAAGCCGGTCAGTTCCAGCACCTGCTCCACGCTGACGCCGGGATGAACCGACACCAGCCGCATCGAGTGGCCAGGACCCCCGAAATCGAGCACGGCCTTATCGGTCACGACCAGACGCAGCTCGTGCGCAGGCGGAGTCCGGTCGTAGCCGATCCCGCTCACTACGTCGACCTGCTCGACGAACACCCTTGGCGAGTGCCTGGGCACCCAGTAGCTCACCGGATGGTTGATCGTGTTGCCGGGCGCACCGCGTACGCCGAGCAGTTGCGCCTTGGGCTTGGCCCAGTCGCCGATCGCCGAGATGTTCTGGTTGCCGAACCGGTCGAGTTGAGCAGCGCCCATCATCATGTGCCGCCGCCCGGTCGCGACCAGCCTGAGCACGTCCCGATAGGGCATCCAGCCTTCGATGGTCTCGTCCGCGTCGAGCAGCATCGCCTCGCCGTCGGTGACCAGCAGCTCAGGGGAGAACGTCAGCCGCGCCAGCCGCGCGGCCAGCGAAGGAACGAGCCCCATCGGGCTGGCCAGGATCGCCCCGTCCCCGCGCCAGGCCTGGGCACAGGCGACGATGCAGAGGTCGGCCACCGAGGCGCTCATTGGACCGCCTCCTGGTAGCTGGCCTCATCGCCGTCCAGGTACTCCTGGCGGAACGCCTCCCACTTCTCGGCCATCGCGGCCGCCGCCGCGTACTGCGCCTGGAACGCCTCGTCCCGCCCGTAGTCCGGCACGCACGAGGTGAAATGCGCACCGTTGGGCGTCTCCACCACCCCGTGCACCATCGCCCGGTTGATCAGCAGCGACTGCGGCGGCCCCTCGTCGAGCAGCGCGCTGGTGGGTACGATCCGCTCGCACGACATGAACGCCCGCTCGGCCGCCAGGCAGTACAGGTCATCGAAGTACGGATCGGGCCCGAGGTACTGCCCGTTTCCGCCGGCGTCCGCCCGGTTCATGTGCACCAGCGCGACATCGAGCCGGAGCCCGGGCACGGCCACGAACTCCTCGCCATCGGTATATGGCGAGCGCACGGTCTTCAGCCCGGCGTTGACAGCCAGCACGTCGGAGCCGAGCCCGGCCCGCGTGGGCAGGAACGGCAGTCGCTGCGTCGCCGCGAACAGCCCGAACTGCATCATGCCCTCGTCAAACTCGGTCAGCTCGATCGCTCCGGCCTGGCGCGCCCGCCGGTAATGCGGTTCGAGCGGGATCGAGTCGAGCGACACGAAACCGCACACCACCCGTCGCACGCAGCCGGCCGCGATCAGCAGCCCGACATCCGGCCCGCCGAACGAGACCACCGTCAGGTCCGTCACCCCGGACCGGGCTAGCGCCCGGACTAGCGCCATCGGCTTGCGCCGCGACCCCCACCCGCCGATCCCGATCGTCATGCCCGGCTTAATCGCATCGACGACCTCATCGATGCCAAGCACCCGATCGGTCATGAGGAGCCGCCCTTGCGGTCAACGCTGTGCTTGCCGTCAACAAAGGCCTGCCGGGCCCGGTCAGAAACCCCCGACAGGTTGAGCTCGAACGTGAACCCCTGCTCGTACCGGTAAGAACGCCGCACGTCTACCGGATCGATGCCGTTCAGCGACTGCTTGGCCAGCCGGATGATCTCGCCGTTCTTGCCCGCGATCTCGGCGGCAACCGCCCGCGCGGCGTCCCGCAGCTGGTCCGTCGGCACGACTTCAAGCACGGTCCCGTAGGCAAGCAGTTGCGCGGCCGGAACGCTCCGGCACGTGTACACCATCGTCCGCATCAGCTGCTGCGGCACCAGCCTGGACAAATGCGTCGCCGCCCCAAGCGCCCCCCGGTCTACCTCGGGCAACCCGAAGGCGGCGTCCTCGCTGGCGACAACAATGTCGGCGTTCCCCGCCAGCCCAACTCCGCCGCCAAGGCAGAACCCCTGCACCGCCGCGACCACCGGCACCGCGCACTCATACACGGCGGCGAACGCCGCGAAGCACCCACGGTTCGCCCCGACCAGCGCGTCGTATCCGGCGGTCCGCTGCATCTCCTTGATGTCGACCCCAGCGCAGAACCCGCGCCCGTTCGCGGCCAGCACTACCGCCCGCACATCGGTGTCCTGCCCAGCCGCCATCAATGCGTCCGCCAGATCAAACCAGCCCTGCACCGGCAGCGCGTTCACCGGCGGATAATTGATCACCACCTCGGCGACCCCGTCGCCGCTGCTGACCTCAATCCCCATCCGCCGCCAGCCTCCCGCCGAGCAACCTAGCGTTTGCTTGGCAGGCTAACACCCCGCAGGCTCGCCGGATGGCAGGGTGATGGCATGAGCGAGCCGAGTTGAGCCTCCTGGTGCACCAGGACAACAGCGCCTCCCAGCGAGTGGCGGTCCGGGCCGGCTACCGCCGTGACCCCGCACGCGACAAGTCCCAGCAAATCAAAGCAACAACCTGGCCAATGCTCGCCTTCACCCTGACAGTGGGGGGAGATCTCCGATCACCGAGTTGAAGCCGATGCCTGATGAAACTGCACATTCATCAGCGACACCAAAGATGAATGCGCACATTCATCCCCTGATAACCTACTGAAACCGCTGATTCATCTTCTGGATCACCGGATGAATGTGCAGATTCATCCGGTACTGAGGCTCCCGGCTTCACCAGGTTCCGCAGAGTTTTCGGTTTCAGTGCCGAAGGGCTCCGCGATCGCGGTTCCGGCCCTGAATACCCGTTTTCGTCAGAGCATTTTCGTTTGCCGGAGAGTCTTCTGCTATCCAGGCGGGTCGGCGGGCTCGGAGGTTGCCTGTGCGGCCGGGCATGGGGGGTGAGTTGCAGCAGTGACGGGCCGGCGCTGTCGTCGCCGTCCGGGGTGAGCAGCAGCGCCGGCCCGCGGGCGTTGCTATGTGAGCAGTTGCGGGTCAGCGCTGTCGTGCGGCTCGGGGGCGTTGCAACAGTAACGGGTCAGCGCTGCTGTGGCCCGGCGGCCAGGTCATGAAAACGCGGGCCGGACACCAGACTCCGGGTCCAGAAACCTATTTCCCCTTGAAACCCGGAGAGATTTCGGTGCCGATGCTGACAACTCTCCGTCGTGTGGAGCCGAACCTCGCCTGCGCCCGGCGATGCCAGCCCACGCGTCGGCCGGGCATGGCCACGCGCCATGCATGGCCACGCGCCATGCGGTCTGCCCGCACCCCGCGAATGATCAGGCGGCCTGGGGTGCGGGTTGAGAGGCGGCGGCTGGGCGGAAGCGCAGACGACCGCGGTCGATCACGACTGGGCCACCCTCGATGGCGGTCTGGAAGAGGGCCTCGTCGCCTTCGACCCACATCGAGACCACCAGCGAGTCGCCGGGGAAGACCGGGTGGCTGAACCGCCCGGACATGGACAGGAAGCGGGCCGGGTCGGACCCGCACAGGCTGAGCAGCAGCGCGCGGCCGGTGACGCCGTAGGTGCACAGGCCGTGCAGGATCGGCCGGTCGAAGCCGCCGCGGGCGGCGAACTTCGGGTCGACGTGCAGCGGGTTCCGGTCACCGGACAGCCGGTACACCAGGGCCTGCTCCAGCCTGGTCTGGTAGGTCACCACGTGATCAGCGTCCCGGTCCGGCTTGGCCCAAGTGTCCTTAGGGCCGCGGTCGCCGCCGAAGCCGCCCTCGCCGCGGATGAACGTGCTGCCCCGCGCGGTCACCAGCGGTTCGCCGGTCGCCGCGTCCACGGCCTGGCTCTCGGTCACCACCAGCGCGCCCGATCCCTTGTCGTAGATGCCGGTCACGGTAGCGATGGTCCGCACCGTGCCGGCCACCGGCAGCGGCTGGTGCAACTCGAAGGACTGCTCAGCGTGCACGAGCAGGGCGCGGTCGAAGTCGCCGAGGCTGCGCCCGGTGGACGCCTGGGAGATCAGCACCGCGTACGTCGGCAGCGCCTGCTGGGTGATGCCCTCGGAGTTTTCCGTGGTGAATTCGAGCTCGTTGAGCGGATCACCGAGTCCGGCTCCCACGCCGACGGCGTAGAGCAGCGAGTCCTTCGAGGTCCAGGACCGCTCCTGAGGTTCTCCCGGTACGCCGATCACGCTGTGGTCAAGTGCCATCGAGAACCTCCCTGGGATTAGAACACAGTTCTAGAATTATGGTAGTTGCGCCAGCCTCAATCAAGGAGCTTCGCATGGGACTGCTCGACGGGAAAGTAGCGATCGTCACGGGTGCGAGCCGGGGGATCGGGGCCGAGATCGCCCGCAGGTTCGGCGCGGAAGGCGCGGCCGTCGCCGTCGTTGCCCGTACTAAGAACCCTGGCAGTTCCCCGCTGGCCGGGACGATCAGCGAGACGGCCGAGCAGATCCGCGCGGCCGGCGGCAACGCGGTCGCGATCGACGCCAACCTGGCCAGGCCGGAAGACCGAGAGCGGCTGGTGGCCGAGACGATCGTCGCGCTCGGCGACCCCGACATCTTGGTGAACAACGCCGCGGTGACCTACTTCCGGCGGATCGAGGACTTCACGGCCAAGCAGTACGCGCTGATGTTCGACGTGCAGGTGGGGGCGTCGGTCCAGCTGGCCACGCTCGTGCTGCCCGGCATGCGGGCCAAGGGCGCGGGCTGGATTCTCAACATCTCCTCGATCGCCGCCGTCCACCCGCAGGTCCCGAGCCCGTGGGGCAGCCGGGGCGGCACCGTCTACGGCATGTGCAAGGCCGCGATCGAGCGGCTCTCCACCGGCCTCGCGGCCGAACTCTACGACGACAACATCGCGGTGAACTCGCTCGCGCCGAACAAGGTCGTCCCGACCCCGGGCACGATCTTCCACCACCTGACCACCGAGACCGACCCCAACTCAGAGCCACCATCGGTCATGGCAGCAGCCGCGCTCGAACTTTGCAGTGCCGCTCCCAAGACCCGCACCGGCCGGGTCACCTACTCGATCGACCTGCTCAACGAGCTCGGAGTCCCCGTTCCGACTGCTTAGCGAGCACGAGCATCGTGATTTCAGCGGCTGGCGGGTTTCTGGACTCGGGATCAGTGCTGCGACAGCCACCCTTTATGCTTACACGCCGATTCTGGTGGCTAGGCGTTCTCGGTGGTAATTGCCGTCGCCTAGGAAGAGTTCGCTGGACTTGGCGCGCTTGAAGTACAGGTGGGCGTCGTGTTCCCAGGTGAAGCCGATGCCGCCATGGATCTGGATATTCTCGGCGGCGACGTGGAAATACGTGTCCGAGGCTAGTGCCTTGACCAGCGCCGCGACCGTGGGCACCTCGGGGGAGTCCTCGGCTACGGCGGCGGCGGCGTAGATCACGGCTGAGCGCAGCGACTCGACTTCCATCAGCAGGTCGGCGCAGCGGTGCTTGATCGCCTGGAAGCTGCCGATTGGCCGGCCGAACTGGTGGCGGATCTTGGCGTATTCGACCGCCATATCCATCGCCCGCTGGGCGCCGCCCAGCTGCTCAGCGGCGAGCGCGATCGCGCCGATGTCGAGGACCTTGGTCAAGATCGCGGTCGCGTCGCCCTGGGAGCCGATGAGCCGGGCCTCGACGCTGGCAAACACGCACCGGGCGAGCTTGCGGGTCTGGTCGAGGGTCGCGAGCGCGGTGCGTTCGAGTCCGGACGCCGAGCTGTCGACCGAGAACAGCGACAGGCCGTCGTCGGTGCGGGCGACTGCCAGCAGCAGGTCCGCGGTGGCGCCGTCGAGCACGAAGCTCTTGTGACCGTCGAGCACCCAGCTATCCCCTGCCTTGGTCGCCGTCATCCGGATCGCGTCGGGTTCCCAGGAGCCGTCGTCTTCGGTGAAAGCCAGCGTCGCGATCGTCTCGCCTGAGGCGATGCCCGGCAGCAGGTCCCGTTTGGCCGCCTCGTCTGAGCTGGTCAGCAGCGCGTTCGCAGCGAAGACGGCGCTGGCCAGGTAGGGGCCGGTGTACAGGGCCGCGCCAAGTTCCTCCAGCACGATCGCCTGCTCGGCGAAGCTGAACCCGGCACCGCCGTACTCCTCACCGATCGCGATGCCTTGCAGGCCCAGCTGACTGCCGGCCGCCTCCCACACCTGCGGATCGGTCGAGTCCTGCACCGAATCCATCAGCTCGCGCACCCGCGTCAGCGGGGACCGGTCGGACAGGAACCGGCGCACGGACTCGGCGAGTTCGACCTGCTCGGTGCTCATCGCAAGCTTCATGCGGCTACTCCGTAATTACGAGGATGTCCAGCGCCTCAATCTTGTCGCCGTTCACCCAGAGCGGGTTGACTTCAAAAGAACGCAGCGCGCTGCCGAGAGAACAGGCCGCTTGGCCGACCCCGGAAATGACTCGCGCGAGGGCGTCCAGATCGGCCGCGACTTGGCTCCGGGCGCCGGTCAGCAACGGGTAGCCGCGCAATTCGGCCAGCATTCGACGTATCTCGTCCGGGTCGACCGGCAGCACGCGCAGGCTTACGTCGTTGAGTACCTCGACCCAGATCCCGCCCAGGCCGACCGCCAGGACCGGCCCGAACGTGGCGTCTACAGTCACCCCGGCAAGCAACTCGACGCCGCCGGTGCGCATCGGCGCGACGGTCAGGTGATCCGAAATCGCGCTGAGCCTCTCGAAGGCGGCGGTGACGTCGGCTTCGGTTCTCAGATCCAGGGCCACGCCGCCGA
>WNEY01008803.1_pt1 | contig 10073 bp, 9 predicted proteins | sample 5400531 | NCBI WGS metagenome assembly WNEY01 (sample SAMN13153338, study PRJNA577476) | soil metagenome | isolation source: 200 cm saprolite under Douglas fir tree site 1 | place: USA:California | collected 2015-04-18
GATCTTCACCGCGTCAATGATCTTCTGATAGCCCGTGCACCGGCACAGGTTGCCCGCCAGCGCTTCGCGGATCGTCTCCTCGCCGGGCGTGGGGTCGTGCTGCAGCAGATCCGCGGCCGCCACGATCAATCCCGGCGTGCAGAAACCGCACTGCACCGCACCGGCCTCGACGAAGGCTTCCTGGACCGGATGGAGCCGGTCGCCCTGAGCCAGCGATTCCACCGTACGCACGTCGCGCCCGCCGGCCTGCGCCGCCAGCACCAGACAGGCACAGACCAGCTCGCCGTCCAGCCACACAGAACACGACCCACACTCGCCCTGCTCGCATGCGGTCTTCGAACCGACCAGCCCCAGATGGTCGCGCAGCATCGCAAGCAGACTCGTTCCCGGCCAGACATCGGCCTCGCGCCACGCTCCATTCACTCTCGTCCGGATGAGCATTCGGGCCACCGATGAATCGTCTGCGCGTCTTGTGCGTCTCTCGCGTCTATCGCGTCTTTCGGGTCCTGTGGCGTCTCACGGCGTCCGCCCGGATCATGCCAGTCACGACGCGACGGTCGCAATCGACGCGATGGACGCCGCACGACGTCCCGTCATTGGGACAACTTCCGATCGGTGAGCGCCCAGGTGAGGGCACGGCGCGCCAGCACGGTACAGGCATGCCGGCGATAGGCCGCGGTCCCGCGCACGTCGTCAATCGGCCGCCCAGCCTGGGCGACGCGTCCGGCGAACTCCTCGATGGCGGCCGGCGGCACCGGAACACGAGGGTTGTCCCACGCCCCGGCGTCATGCAGGACGCGGGCGAGAAACTGCTCCGCGTCCGGCGCGCGCAGGATGGTCGGCCCTACAGACCCCAGCGCGACGCGCACGGCCCTGCCGCCTTCGTCGAGGAGCAGGCACAGGCTCGCGACGGCGATCACCATGGCGTTCCGCGTGCCAACCTTCGAGAAGGACCCCGGGCCGCGGGCGATCTTCCACCGCGCGCCGAGAATCAGTTCGTCGGGAGCGATGATCGTCTTCTTCGGCCCGACCATGAACTGGTGCCACGGCAGCGCCCGCGTGACACCGCCGGCTCTCGCCAGCACGACCTCGGCGTCGTAGGCGGCGAGGACGGGCAGGGCATCCCCGGCCGGGCTGGCCGTGCCGAGATTGCCGCCGACAGTGCCGCGATTGCGGATCTGCGGGGAGCCCACGGTCCGCGACGCCTGCATGAGCGCGGGGAACATCGTGAGATCGTGGACGATGCGGGCGTAGGTGACCCCCGCGCCGAGAAAGAACGTCCCGTCTTCTTTCCGCCACGTCCTCAACTCGGGGAGCCGGCTGACGTCCAGGATGGTCGCCGGCCGCCGCCGGTCGAAGTTCAGCTCGACCATGACGTCGGTCCCGCCGGCAATAGGCATGGCGGCGGGCGCGGCCGCCTTCATCTCCAGCGCTTCATCGAGCGTGCGGGGCAGCAGGACATCCATGATCCTCATGACGTTTCCACACAGGTTTCTCATGGCTCCTGCAGGTGTTCGGGGAAGGGAGCGGGCCGGAGCAGGCGAACCCCACCATATGCATTCCGCATCTGCACCCTCGGCATTGCCGTCGGTGCCGTCCGCCGCCCCCGTTCGCCTCGCCGTCAGAGAGATCAGCAAGACCTTTCCTGGAGTCATCGCCAATGATCGCGTGACGCTGGACGTCCGCAGCGGCGAAGTCCATGCCCTGCTGGGCGAGAACGGCGCCGGCAAGACCACGCTCATGAACATTCTCTACGGCATTTACCAGCCCGATGCGGGGGAGATTGTGATCGATGGCCGCGAGGTCCGCGTCCGCTCGCCGCGTGACGCCATCGCGCATGGGGTCGGCATGGTGCCGCAGCATTTCCTGCTGGTCCGCCGGCACACGGTGGCGGAGAACGTCGCCCTGGGCCTGTCGGGCACGCGCTTCCTTCTCCCGGTGCGCGGCGTCGAGATGCAGATCAACGCGTTTGCGGACCGCTACGGTCTGCGTGTTGACCCGCACGCCGCCATCTGGCAACTGTCAATCAGTGAGCAGCAGCGGGTGGAGATCCTGAAGGCGCTGCTCCGGGGCGCCGAGATCCTGATCCTCGATGAGCCGACCAGCGTCTTGACGCCGCAGGAAGCCACGCAGTTGTTCGGGGTCCTGCGGCGGATGAAGGAGGAGGGCAAGTCGGTCATCTTCATCACGCACAAACTCGATGAAGTACTGGCGGCGGCGGACCGCGTCACGGTGATGCGCAAGGGCCGCGTGATCGACACCGTGCCCGTCGGCATGGCAAGCAAACCTCAGCTGGCCCGGATGATGGTGGGACATGATGTCGACTTTCAGCTCCCCACCCGCCAGCCAGGAGCCGGCGCGCCTGCACTGGTGGTCGAGGACCTCTGGGTCCAGGGCGATCGCGGCCTGCCGGCGGTGCGCGGTGTTTCGTTCGTATTACACCGGCAGGAGATTCTCGGGATCGCCGGTGTGGCCGGGAACGGCCAGCGCGAACTCGTCGAAGCGCTCACCGGACTGCGCCGGGTAGAACGCGGCCGCATCACAGTGTTGGACCGCGACGTCAGCCGGTGGTCTCCGCGCGCGATGTCAAAGATGGGCGTGGCGCATATCCCGGAGGAGCGAGTGCGGATGGGCATTGTGCCGCCGATGTCCGTGACCGAAAATGCCATCTTGCGGCGGTATGAAGAGCCCCCGTTCTCCCGTGGACCGTTCATGGATTATGTCAGCGCCACGCGCTTTGCCCAGCAGCTCATCGTCGAGTACAGCATCCAGACACCCAGCCCGCGCACGCCGGCGCGCCTGCTATCTGGGGGCAACATTCAGAAGCTCATCCTGGCGCGGGAGCTCTCCCACCGTCCGGACCTCATCATCGCCGCTCACCCGACATATGGTTTGGATGTCAGCACCACCGACCGGATCCACCGATTGCTGCTGCAGCGGCGGGACGACGGCGCGGCCGTGCTGTTGGTCTCAGAAGACCTGGACGAAATTCGCGCCCTGGTCGACCGGATCGGTGTCATGTACGGCGGCGAGCTTGTCGCGGTGGTGCCCGCGAGCACCGATCGAGAGACAATTGGGTTGCTGATGGCCGGGCAGCGAGTGTGATGGAGGGCGTCATGTGCCCGTTCCTCTTCCCCCTCTTCCTAATGGGAGAGGGCCGGGTGAGGGCTCTGGCGTGAAGCAACTCGGCCCGTTTCGCATCGAGGTAGGTCCACCCTCCGGGGCGTGGACGCTCGCCGTGTCGGCGGTCGCTATCTTCGCGGCCTTTATCGCCGCGGGTGGCATCTTCTGGGCGTACGGAGTCAATCCGATCCACGCGTACGCCGTCATCGCCCACGACGCCCTCGTGGTCCCCGGCGCGTTCCCAGAGATCTTCCGATCCACCATCCCACTCCTCCTGACCGGCGTCGGGCTCGTGCTCGCCTTCCGCGCCCAGTTCTACAACATCGGCGCTGAAGGCCAGTTACTGGCCGGCGCCGTGGCCGCCACGGGGGTGGCCTTGTTTACGCCGATTCGAGGCCCCATGACGCTGCCGGTGATGTTCGCCGCCGGTTTCGTCGGCGGCGCGCTGTGGGGGTTGCTGCCTAGTCTGCTGAAGCTCCGGCTGAACGTCAACGAAGTGATCACGACGCTGATGATGAACTATATCGCGCTGTACTTCGTCAGCTGGCTGGTAACCGGCCCCTGGAAGGGCCCGAGCGTCCGCGGCTTTGCCTACACGGATCAGTTCCCGGCGGCTGCCTGGCTGCCGCTCATTCCGGGAACCCGCATCCACTGGCCGACGTTGGCGCTGGGCGTGGTGCTGGCCGCGGGATGCGCAGTGCTGCTGGCCCGCACCCGGCTGGGGTTTGCGATCCGCGTACAGGGCGAGAATCCCGAGGCGGCGCGCTATGTCGGCATCAACGCGCTCCGGACGACGCTGCTGGTCATGCTGCTCTCCGGGGGAGCGGCAGGGCTCGCCGGCGTCGGAGAGGTTGCGGGCGTGCACCACAAGCTCCTGGATCCCAATCAGGTCTCGCTCGGCTACGGGTACACCGCGATCATTGTCGCATGGCTGGCGAGAGGACAGGCGCTGGCCACGCTGATCACCGCGACGCTCTTCGGGTTGATCTACAGCAGCGGCGACGTGATGCAGGTTTCCCTCCAGATGCCGTTCCGGGTCACCAGTGTCTTCAACGGGCTGATTCTGTTTTTCTTGATTGGCAGCGAGCGATTGCTGGCCTACCGCGTGAGGTGGGCGCCTAGACGCGCACCGGCCGATCCCCCGGCGTCCGCGGCGGCGCCTCACCGGCCCTCGGGTGAAGAACAATGGGAGTAGTGGACTGGATCCTCGGCGTCCTGGTCAGAGGGATGGCGCTGGGCACACCGCTCTTGTGGGGAGCGCTTGGTGAGATCTATGCCGAGCGAGCCGGGGTCGTCAATCTCGGCGTGGAAGGCATGATGATCTTGGGGGCGTTCTTCGCTTTCGCCGCGGCGCAGTTGACCGGTCACCCGGGACTTGGTCTGCTGGTCGCCGCGGTGATCGGCGGCATGGCCGCGCTGCTTCATGCGTTCGTCTCGGTCACCCTGCGTGCCAACCAGTTCGTGTCGGGACTGGCCCTGTCTATGCTCGGGTTGGGACTGGCAGGATTACTGGGACGAGGGTGGGAAGGCTTCCCGCTCAGCAACCCGCTGCCGGAACTCTCGATCCTGCCTCCGCTGGGTGTGCTGCTGGCCGTGGCGTTGTCGGCCCTGCTGTATCACACGCGGTGGGGCATCATTCTGCGCACGGTCGGAGAGTCGCCCGCAGCAGCGGACGCCATGGGCATCGACGTCGCACTCGTGCGGTATCTCGCCGTCGTATTCGGCGGCATGCTGGCGGGGGTGGCAGGGGGGTTCCTGTCGGTAGCGTACCGGCCGTCGTGGACCGAGGGCATGACGGGCGGTATCGGATGGATCGTCGTCGCCCTGGCGATCTTCGCTAGTTGGGATCCGCTGCGGGCCATCGGCGCGGCGCTGTTGTTCGGCACGCTGTTCCATCTCTCGTTTCGCCTCCAGGCCTGGATCCCACCGGAGCCCTTGCAGATGATGCCCTTCGCCTTCACGATCCTGGTCCTGGCGATAGCGGCGCGTTGGGGCGCCCGCGCCTGGCAGGCGCCGGCGGCACTGGGGCTGCCCTACCTCCGCGGCGAACGGTAATACAACATGAACGACTCTCCGATCAGGTGGGATGATGGCAAGGGGAGGTGAGCGATCGAAGCGAACTGTAGCCTGCAAAGCCTAGCAGGTAGCTTACCAGGCCGGAGGTGCATATAGCGATGAGAGGGCACGTGAGCCGCTGGCTGACATCAGCCGTGGTGATCGCAGTACTGCTGGCGTTCATCCCAATGGGGTACGCGCAGCAGAAGCTCAAGGTGGGATTTATCTACGTCGGCCCCATCGGCGACTATGGGTGGACCAATGCCCATGACGTCGCCAGACGTCTCGTAGAGCAGCAGCTCCCCGTCGAGACGCTCTACGTGGAATCCGTGCCCGAAGGACGGGTCGAGCCCTTCATCGATCGGCTTGTGGCCCAGGGCGCGAAGGTGATCTTCACCACCAGCTTTGGGTTCATGGACGGCACCGTCGCCGCCGCGCAGCGGTATCCGAACGCCATCTTCGCGCACGCCAGCGGCTTCAAACGCGCGCGGAACCTCGCCACCTACATGGCCGACTTCTACCAGGTCTACTACTTAAACGGCCTGATGGCCGGCGCGCTCACGAAGACGAACAAGGTCGGATACGTTGGCGCCTTCCCGATTCCGGAAGTCAAACGGCACCTTGATGCGTACGCCTTGGGGGTGAGGGCCGTCAATCCGCAAGCCACCATCCAGGTGCGCTGGCTCCAGGACTGGTTTAGCCCGCCGAAAGCCAAGGAAGCCACGCAGGCGTTGATCGCCGACGGGGTGGACGTGTTCGCCTTCACCGAGGACAGCCCCACCGTGATCCAGGAATCGGCCAAGAAGAACCTGCTCAGTTTCGCTCATTACTCCCCGATGTACAAGTTTGCGCCGAAGAACGTCGTCTCAGGGGAGCTAGTGCATTGGGAGACGATCTACCTCGACTTCCTGCGGAAGGTCCTGGCGGGGAAATACACGGCCGATAATCTGCAGGACGTCGACTACTGGTGGCTGCTGGCCGAGAAGGCCGTGGAAGTGGGCGCGCAGCCTGGAATGATGACCAACCCGGTGTTCGTCTCGAGGCTGAAAGCGGCGACGGTGAAAACCGCAGATCTCGGCACACTCTCTGTCTACGATCTCGTGCAGCGGCGCGTTGCGCAGATGTCGAAGAATCCCGTGGCGTTTGATCCCTTTGCGGGTCCCATCAAGGACCGGAAGGGCGTCGTCCGGGTCCCAGCGGGCCACACGCTGACGGAGGCCGAACTCACCACGATGGAATGGTCGGCTCCAGGCGTGGTCGGCCCGTGGCCGGGCGAACCATAATCTGCCCGAAGACAGACGCATACGACGCGGCGGGCGTCCGACCGGACGCCCGCCGCGAACATCTTATGGGGCCGGCGGATCGTACCAACTGCGCACGCGATCTTCCGCGATGGCAACCAGCTCGTCGATGGCGGTGGCCACTTCTTGTTCGCGGGTCCGCGCCAGCCGCTCCCGCAGCACGGGAATGATCTGCGACCGTGGACGCCTGTCCACGAACACCACAAACCGGAAACCAAACTTCGATTCATACGCGCGGTTGAGCCGGTTCAACTCTGCGACGACGGACTGATCTTCCTGGGTTCCCTGCTCTGCCACCGAGGCCGCGGACACAGGCCGCTCACCAATCCGAGGGTGGGCGTTGAGGGCTTCGCGAAGTTCTTCGTCCGGTAGTGATCGCAGCACCTCCCGCGCACGCCGGAGTGGATCATCGTACTGCGCCAGCCGGTCCACAAACTTCGAGCGCCCCTCGAACAGGCGGCTCAATTCCTCCACAGTAAGTTTCATACGAACGCGACCTTACCTACCCAACCTACACGACTCACACAATCACCTGCGAACCCGCGTCACCCGGCAAGGGTTCTCCGTGGGTGCTTGTGTCTGTTGGGTAGCTCGTGTGGGGTCAGGAGCCGCGATATGTGGCGCACAGGTAGGGAGCAACAATCAGCGGAATGTGGTAGTGACGGCCGGCATCGGCCACGTTGAACTCGACCTCTAGCTTCGAGAAGAACGGCGATGGCACATGGAAGACCAGCCGGTAGACACCCGCCTCCAGCGCGCCCTGAACCAGATCGGCGATGCGGCCATCATCGTTAGTCTGCTGGGCCGAGACCAGCCGGCCCTGCCGGTACAGTTCAACGCGCACACCCCGTGCGGGCAGGCCACGGTCCGTGTCCAGCACGTGCGTGGAGATGGACGGACGGCGTTCAGTCATGCGGCGGGCGCCCGCCGGCATCCATCATCTTGAAGACAGGCAGGATGCCGAGGTGGTGCACATCGGCGCGGTCGTCGCCTTCGACGAGCAGGGCGGCCTTCGCCACCACGGACCCGCCGGCGCGCCGGACCAGCTCGCCCATGGCCTGCAGCGTCTCCCCCGTGCTGACGATGTCATCCACCAGCCCCACCCGTTTGCCCTTCACCTTCACCGAGTCACGGCCGTCAAGGTAGAGTTCCTGCTCGGTTTTCGCCGTGATCGGCTTGTACCGCACTACCACTGGGGAGAGCATGAACGGGCGGACGTCTTTGCGGCATACGACGTAGGGTTTGAGCCCGAGGTACGTGGCGATGGCATGCGCCAGCGGGATGCCCTTCGTCTCGGTGGTCACGAAGAGGTCGCAGCTCTTCATCTTCGGCGCCAGCTCCCGCGCCGCCCGGTCGATGACTTCGGTGTCGCCGAGGCTGTAGTAGTAGGCGATCCACGTATCGGGGGACACCTGAATGAGCGGCAGGCTCCGAACCGTGCCGGCGATCTCCAGATCATAGCTCGGTTGGCCGCGGAACGGCAAAATATGAGCCATGTCTTCCTCACACGTTTCGATTCGTATTTGCCTTCGGCAGTTTCTTGTTACCCGCGGCGATTCCCTCCCCTGCCGTAGACATTTGGTGCCGATCTGCTGCTGACCAACGCCCGCGTCCTCGACCTCTACGCCTCCGACATCATCCCCGCCGACGTCGCCATCACCGGCGACCGGATCGCCGGGATCGCCCCACCGGAAACGGACACCTATCCGGCGCACGACGTCCTAGATCTTCACGGCAGTTACCTCGCCCCCGGCCTGATCGACGGCCACGTCCACATCGAGAGCTCGATGGTGAACGTCCCGGAGTTCGCGCGGGCCATCGTCCCCCGTGGGACCACCACGGTCATCGCCGACCCGCATGAGATCGCCAACGTGCTGGGCATGACCGGCATCCGTTACATCCTGGACGCCGCAAAGTACAACCCGTTGTCCGTGTTCGTAATGGCGTCGTCATGCGTGCCGGCCGGCCCGCTGGAAAGCTCCGGTGCCCAGCTCTCGGCCTACGATCTGGAAAACCTGTTGCAGGACAAGTGGGTACTGGGGCTCGCGGAAATGATGAATTTCCACGGCGTGCTGGCGACGGATGAGGACGTACTGGCCAAACTGCGCGCTGCGGCGGCCCGGCCGATTGACGGCCACGCGCCCGGACTGCAGGGCGCCGATCTGAACGCGTACGTGGCCGCCGGCATCGGATCCGATCATGAGTGCACCACCCGCGAGGAAGCGCAGGAGAAGCTCCGCCGGGGGATGGTGATCATGATCCGGGAGGCGACGGGAGCACGGAACCTGGCCGAGTTGCTCCCGCTGGTTACCCCGCAGACGTCGCGGCGCTTCATCTTCTGCACCGACGACCGCACGCCGGTGACTTTGCTCGACGAGGGACATATCGATGCCATGGTCCGGCAATCGATCGCCTTGGACCTGGAGCCGCTGCTGGCGTTCCAACTGGCCAGCCTCAACGCGGCTGAATACTTTGGACTCCGCGATCGCGGGGCGATCGCCCCGGGCAGGCGCGCGGACTTGATTGCCTTCGACGATATACGGGCGCCGCGGGTGCGGCTGGTATTCCGGCATGGGCGGCTGGTGGCACGGGATGGCGCACTGCTGCCCTACGAACGGCCGCTGCGACTCCCTACGCTCCCAGTGTCACTGAGCGTGCCGCGGGCGGGGCTCAAGTTTCACATTCCGGCAGAAGGCAACTACATTCGCGTCATCGAGATTGTTCCCAACCAGATCGTGACAAAAGCCGCCACGGACGAAGCGTCCATTGCACACGCCGAGGCCGTCGCCGATCCCGGTCGCGATCTGCTCAAACTGGCTGTGATTGAGCGCCACACCGGCAGCGGTCGCACCGGTCTGGGCTTTGTGCGGGGCTTCGGGCTGCAACTGGGCGCGCTGGCATCGACGGTGGCGCACGACGCGCACAACATCATCGTGGTTGGCTGCAGCGACGACGCGATGCGGGCGGCCGTCGAACTGATCCTCGAGATGCGTGGTGGTCTGGTGGCGGTGGCCGGGCGGGAGGCGGTGAAACTGCCGCTGCCGATCGCCGGACTGATGTCGGATCAACCGATCGAAACCGTCGCCGAGCAACGCCGCGCTCTCCTCCAGATGGCCCGGCGCATGGGTTCCCGCCTGGAGGATCCTTTCATGACGCTGTCGTTCCTGGCACTCTCAGTGATTCCGGAACTGAAGTTAACAGACCGCGGGCTCGTAGATGTCTCCCGGGGGCACATTGTGCCACTCTTTGTAGGTTAACGTATCACTGAGATGCGAAGCCAAGCTGTGCTGCCCGATCTCACCCGTTCAAGCTTTCCGTCGTGGATGAGCCTGTCGACTCGCCGCGCGCCAAACACGAACCACCGCTGGACTTCGCGTTCCGGGGCGATAACCGCAGATTTCAGCGCGGCCACGATGAGCTGGTCCTGAGCGTCCTGTAACCTCAGCCGGCTTGCCCTTTTCCCGAAGCGTCCCACGATCCTGGATTTCCGCCACGGCGTCACGAGGGCGGTATGATACCCTGCCCCGGTGTGGAGGTCGCGGCTGACCACCAGCAGCAGACGTTCAAGCCACAGACGTGCCTCACGTCCGCGTG
>WNEY01016431.1_pt1 | contig 10073 bp, 11 predicted proteins | sample 5400531 | NCBI WGS metagenome assembly WNEY01 (sample SAMN13153338, study PRJNA577476) | soil metagenome | isolation source: 200 cm saprolite under Douglas fir tree site 1 | place: USA:California | collected 2015-04-18
GACGAGGGTGCGGCGCTGTACTCGCCGGTGGTCGCTTCGCTGGCACCGCTCGACTTCGTGCTGCTGGGAGTGGGGGAGGACGGCCACACCGCGTCCCTCTTTCCGGGCCACGCGGCTGTCAATGCCAAAGGCTGGGCGCTCGGGATCCACGACTCGCCCAAGCCGCCGCCGGAACGCGTGACGCTCACCCTGCCGGTGCTCCGCGCCGCCCGCCGCGTCCTCATCCTCGCCACCGGCGCGGGCAAGGCGGATGCAGTGGCGAGGGCGAAACGCGGCGAAGTGCCATCGGGGATGATTGCGGGCGCACGATGGCTGATCGACCGAGAGGCGGCCGGATAATCCCCTTCCCGCAGGGGAGAGGGTTAGCAGGGGGGTGCGCCGGGAGCTGGCTCTGCCAGGCCCGGCCCTTCAAGGGGGGAGTCCCCCCTAAGAGGAGAGGGGCGTGAAGCACCAAGGGCGAATCGAGATCGTTCCCTCGATCCTCTCGGCCGACGTCGCCCGCCTTGGCGACCAGGTGCGCGAGGCGGTGGCCGCAGGCGCGGACCGCATCCAGGTGGACGTCATGGACGGCCACTTCGTCCCCAATCTCACATTTGGCCCGCTCGTGGTCGAGGCGGTGCGCAAGGTCACCGATCTGCCAATCGAGGCGCACTTGATGGTCGAGCGTCCCGAGCTCTTCATCGAGCCCTTCGCGAAGGCGGGGGCGAGCCTGATCGAAGTCCAGGTCGAGGCGACGACATCGTTGTACCGGACAGTGCAGTCGATCAAGGAGTTCGGCGCCTTAGCGGGGGTGGCCATCAACCCGGCGACGCCCGTGGAGGCGCTGCGCGAGATCCTGCCCTACATCTCCCTCGTCAACGTGATGACCGTGGAGCCCGGGTTCGGCGGCCAGAAGTTCATCGTCCACAGCCCCGATAAGATCCGCCGGCTGCGCGTTCTAGCTCCAGAGATGGAGATCGAGGTCGATGGCGGCATCGACGCCCAAACCGCCCCCCTGGTCGTGAAGGCCGGCGCCACCGTGCTGGTGGCGGGCAGCTCGGTGTTCGGCCACAAATCAGGAATAGCGGCCGGCATCGCGGCGATTCGAAAAGCCGTTGGCTGATCAAGAAGAGCTGAAACGAGCGGCCGCCGAGAAGGCGCTCGAGCTGGTTCGTGACGGGATGCTACTCGGCTTGGGCAGCGGCTCGACCGTGCGCTATTTCACCGAGGGCGTAGGCCGGCTGGTGGCGGACGGGATGAAGATTCGTGGCGTGCCGACCTCGCGCAAGACAGCGGAGCTGGCGGCGGAATTCGGCATCCCGATCATCACCGAGCTCGTGGGCGCGATCGATCTCGCGGTGGACGGTGCGGATGAGGTCGATCCCAGCCTCAACCTGATCAAAGGACGGGGAGGAGCGCTGTTCCGCGAGAAGATCGTGGCCGAAGCCTCCAAGCGACTGGTCGTGATCGTCGACGAGTCGAAGATGGTGAAGCGGTTGGGCGAGGGCGTGCTGCCTGTCGAGGTCCTGCCCTTCTTATGGCGCACGACGGCCGACCGCCTGCTCGTCCTGGACGCGTCGCTCGTGGTTCGAGGTGGGGAGAAGGTGCCCTTCGTCACCGACAACGGCAACCTGATCCTCGACCTGACGTTCGAACGCGCTATCGCCGATCCGGCCGAGCTGGCGACCAAGATCAAAGTGACGACCGGAGTGGTCGAACACGGACTGTTCATCGGCATGACCGACACGTGCATCGTGGCCGGCCCGGACGGGCCGCGCGTCGTCGGTCGGTCCGGCGGTGCTGGGTAGAATTTCCCGCGGAGCGGTCGCACGGTCGAAACCGCTCGTTGAGGCGTGCGAACCTACCTCAGGTTTGACACGAGCGGTCGCCCGAACCAGGCGACTCGGCGGTCATTGCTAGAGTTGGGCGCGGAGCGGTCGCCTAGTTCGGTCGAGGGCGCGGCACTGGAAATGCCGTAGGCCCGCAAGGGCCTCGAGAGTTCAAATCTCTCCCGCTCCGCCACACTTACCTCGCCTTCGCCCGTGCCTTGGTGAGAAATCGAGAAGCCGTGGAAGGGAGGGTTTCCTTCAGGAAGTTGGCCCACGTGTGCACGTCCTGGACCGTGGCGTAACGAGCCCAGACGTCCTCCCAGGGGAAATGGCCGGTCATGAGCTGCTTCTGGAGGAGTGGCCGGGGCGATGGAGGTTCCGGCAAAGCCACCAGCACTCGGCGTTCGATTTGGCGCGCTTGCTTCTGGTCTGATCGGTCCAGAAGCTTCCACCATCGTTGGTGCAGGAGCATGTCGTCGACGGCGATCGGTCGCGACGACAGCTCGAAATTGAGCGTGAAGATTCCACCCCACTCCCGGCTGAAGCCAGTCTTTTGATTGAGCTGGAGCCATACCACCGCGAAGCGGTTGTCTGCGACTTTCAGCCACCAGCCCTTTGGCCGAGTGAACTCGCCGGGTGGGGTGGTGTCAGTCCTGGCGAAGCCGGCGGGTACCAATGCCGCCTCGATCACCGGACGCAAGATCCGGTGAACTTCCTTGGACGGGACCAGTTCCAGCGCCCACGGCCGACTCAACGTCGCGCAGTCTAGGTCACGCGGGGTGCACGCTCATGGGATCAGCGCGTAGGGCGAGACGTTGAAAGGAGACAAATCTCTCCCTCTCCGCTCTTCGCCGAGACTCGAATTGGGCGAATGGTGAGTTAGCCGGCCCGCTCCCAGGTGAGCGTTCGATTCACCGGCTTGTTTTCGGGTGTTGTCGTGGTCAGCCGGATGATCAGCTTGCCATCCTCCACCTTCATATTCCGCACCATGGTCGCCCCGACGTGGCCGGGGGAGAGCGCTGCGACCAGATACGTGTGCACGTCGCCGCTCGCCTCGTCTACCTCATATGTGCCGAAGTAGGCGTCGTAGCCGCCGATTGCAGTGGTGTTGTTCTGCCCGGTGAACTCCGGGGCGGCGACTGCGACGCTGCGATCACGCCTCATGAACTGCGCCCCAAAGTTCCCGGAAGCGTCGAAGAACAGAAGGGCCAGGGGATCAGAGCCCAGCGTTGGCTCGGCGACCGCTTCGCCTGACGCATCCCGATCGACGCGCGAAAGCAGGCGCCATGTCCCCACAAGGTTATGAGCCAGGGCGCCCACGACAGTCAGGGTAAACCCAGCAGCGAGTTCGAAAGACATCGACGATGCCCCGCCATTTGTGCCGAGTCACTGGCATGGACCCGCAAACAACAGCATTGCCCCGGCGTATCCGTACTGCCCCAGGTGCTGCGGCAGGTTTCCTCCCTGGAGGAGGTAGATGGATATGCCAAACGGCTGAGTGAACCAAATGCCATGCGTGTCGGCCATGAGGTCGAACGGCAGGCCACCGGTCACGATTATCTGCGCGGCGCCGGCGGAGGTCACGATCAGTATCTGTGCCGTGTCGACGTTCACCAGCACGGGTTGCCCGCTCGAATCAAGCGCGGCCACGCGTAACCGTCCGTTCGAGCTCGTGTACCAGGTCTGTGCCTGACCGGTCTTGAGATCGAGGCGCTTCAGCACCAAGCCGACGCTGTTTTCGAGGACGGGCGGACCGGTTGCAGGGCCGATCTGGTCCACCGACCATGCAGCGTCCGCGCCGATCACGAGCCAGGTACCGTCGGCGGTCACCTGCTCGGCTGCTCCGCCCGCCGGTGAGAGGCGCCATAAACCGAGCAGGGACGGCTGCTTGCTAGGGTCGCGCTGCCCGGCGTAAATCCCTGTGTCGGTGAAACCGTAAAGGCCCCAGTTCGCTGCCGACGCGATGATGGCGTCCGAGCCGTCGCTCACCCCGACCAGGTGCACGCGCCCTTGGGAGTCGGCGTAAACGTAGCGAGCGCCATCGGGGGAAACCCATTGATGCGGAACCGGCAGCCAGCGTTTGAAAGCCCAGTCATACGACAGCGCGCTGCGTGGTTCGCCGTCCGGCAACTTCACCTGGCTTGCGGGGTCGTCGGTGGAATTGAAAACATTCGACCCGATCGGAGTAGCGGGAATGTCGAGCAAAGCTCCGGTTCCTCGATCGATTGGGAGCCGGCAGAGGAGGGCGGCCGCCGTCGGGCTCGGGGACGACGACGGAGTGGGAGAGGCGCTGGTTGGGATGGCGGCGGACCCGCACGAAGTAGCAAGGAAGACAAACGCCGCAGCCAGAGGTGCCGCTCTCACCTGCGATTGATCATCCCTAGCAAATAACGGACCACGAATAGAATCGATACTCTCGATCCGCCGTTATTGCACGGTGTATAATTCGTACACCATGCGCCGCACCCAGGTTTACCTCGACGATCGTCAAGCGGCGAAGCTGAGGACAGCGGCACGCGCGAGCCAGAGGACTGTTTCGGCGATCATCCGTGAAGCAATCGACGAGAAATTGGAACGTCCCGATGAAGCCAACGAATTCGACGTGGCCTTGGCCAAAGCCGCAGGCATCTGGGCACACCGTGACGACCTGGGTTCCACTGAGGAGTACGTCCGTCGGCTGCGGCGCGATCGTCGAGGACGCGCTGACAAGTGATCGTCGACTCAGACGTCATCATCGAAGTCCTACGCGGCAACACCAAGACAACATCATGGCTACGAAAGGTCCGCAACTCCGGTTTAGCCATTCGCTACTCGCCGGTCAGTCGCGCCGAGATTCGCGCCGGCGCTCGCGTCAAGGAGCGGGCGGCGATTTCGGCACTGTTCGAGAGTCTCGCGGTCCTGCCAATCGAGGCTTCGACAGGCGACCTCGCCGGGGATCAGTTATCGCGGTTCGCTCGATCGCACAGCATTCAGTTGGGAGATGCGCTCATCGCGGCCAGCGCTCTAGAGCACGGAGAGGAGCTGGCAACATTCAACGCCCAGCACTTCCCCGGACTCAAGCGGATCATCGCCCCCGATCGTTGAGCCACGTGATCGACCGCTTCGTGAGGAGTGTATGCGCCGTTATCCAGCAGGTCTCGCAGGGCCGGAACGGGGACACGTGTCCGGCGATTTCATCCAGTAGGGTCCGACGCCAACTTTCTGGACGTGCTGGAAACCCAGCACTGCGTAGTCAACTCTGATGTATTCGATGGCCGTGTATTGGCCGCTGCTGTTGTATTCACAGTTGCTCATGAGGATGTGCGCCGCGACCGCTGCCTGACCCCCCGGAGCAAGGTAGATGGGCCGAAAGTAGCGAGCAGACCATGTCGCGGATTCGTTCAGCTCGCAACACTGGCCAGGATTCGCCAGCGCCGCCGCGCGCGCGTCCGTGAGGGTGAACAAGCCGGCCCATTGGGGCGGGCGTCCGTTGGTTTCAACCCCCGTGATCGTGAGCCCCACCGGGCCACTGTTAGTAATGGAGGTCACCAAAGTGGCGACCCCGCCGTCGACGTACGGCCACACCATTTCTTGTTGGGTGACCCCACCACCAACGTCCACCGCTTCGTTGGTCGGGTTGTGGCCCGGAATGCCAGTAAGCGTTGCGCTGTTGCCGGACGCCACCGGTTGCATCCACACCGCAACAAAAACGTAGAGGGCGACTCCCACGAAGACGACCAGCGCGGCCAGCCTCTTTCTGGTCCAGCGACTTGTGATGCGGGTCATGAAACCGACGGGATATTACGCCCCGAACGCCGTACGATCACGCCCGCATGAGCAGCCCCGCGATCATTCAGCCGCAGGTAAAAACGGACAGCGGCGCGATTGTGGCGCTAATCCTTGGCCTCGTCTCGATGATCGGCCTGATCTTTCCTCCTTTGCTGGGCTTGGCCATCGCCGGCATCGTCCTCGGTTGGGTCGCGCATCGCCGCATCGGGCGCAGCGGCGGAGCGCTGAAGGGAAAGTGGTTCGCGCTCGGCGGCATAGTCTTCGGCGTGCTCGGGTCGCTCCTCAGCCTGGTCATCCCGGGATTCATCGCTGGCGTATGGATCTACGCCGCGTTCCACGGGGGTCAGTGCGGGGGCTGCTGAGCGCCGCGCCCGTTTAGAAGGTCGTACGGCGCACAACCCGGATTGGACCCTTGGCCGACGAGGCTCGGTCCGTTTGCCGTAGACGACAGAGGGACCGCCGCCGTTTGGCGACAGCAGCGGTCCCGTCGCGTGCTTCCCGATCAGACCTTCGTTGTGGTCTGCGCTGTGACTGCCGCGCTCAAGTCCATGGCCGCGCCCTCGAAAATCTCGACCTGGACATCCGATGCGTCGACGCGCTGAGACGGCCGGTCTGGCGGTCGATCGCCGCTACCAGGGCCCGATAACCCTTCAGCGACTTGGCAATCGGCAGCGATTGGTTGCGGATGTGGACGATGGCGGCGTCCAGCTTCTGTGGATCGCCGTTGAGCGTCACCAGCCGTACGAAGGTTCCTACCTTTGGCTCCGCCGCGCGATCCATCATCATCAACTCTGCCCGCTCGACGTTGACGATCTGGGTCCCAGGCACATCCTTGGCCGACTGCACGCGTGTCTGGATGCCCATCTGTTCGCTCGCCGCCAGCGCCTTGGCCGACTCCCAGTACGTGATTCCAATCCCTGACCCGGTCTGACGGTTGATCAAGAGGATTGCGCCCTGATTGCCAGGCGTCGAGCGAAAACGCTTGAGGATGTTCGTTTCGAAGTTCTGGATCGCCTCCTGTACTTTGTCCGGCGGTGCTTGCACTCGGGTTGCGCGAAGAAACATCGCTGTGCACCTCCATTTGAGAACCCGCAAGGCAGGTACCCCTAGCCGCGGCCCCAGCCTACTCCACGGCTGGACGCGATGCAAAGCAGGCGCTTAATCTGTAAACCGAGGTCGTGATCACAAAGAGCGCGATCCGAATTAGCTCGCTGTTGATCCCACTAGCGGTGATTCTTGTGGGTGCTGCGCCGGTGGCCGCGGCGGGTCCAACCTGGCAACACTGGCGGACCATTCCCGGCATATTCGATATCGCCGGTCCTCGCGATGACGGGAAGCTGGTCGTGGCCGGGAGTGGACTGCTGTATCTCGTCGACGCTGCCGGAAACGTGTCTCCATTCGCGAGAGGGCCACACGGCTACGCGGATGACGCCGGCACCGAGGCGTACTTGACGATGTCATCTGGCCGCGAGGTGACGAGCGCAGGTTGCGAATTCGCTCGCGACGACGTGTTCGTGTTGCGCCTCCACGCGCCCCTCGGAATCACGCGCATCGATGAGCAGGGTCACGCGACGGCATTCGCAAATGTGACGGGTGTCGATTCGCTGAACGGGATCTCGTTCGACACGACCGGCAAATTTGGCTTCCGTCTGCTCGTGAGTGGACCTCGGAACGGCAAAACCGTGATCGCGGCCGTCGACTGCAAGGGCAAGGTGGATTTCATCACGCAAAGCGCCCCGGTCCTCGAGGGAGGTTTGGCGGTGGCGCCGAAAGGCTTCGGGGCGTTCGGCGGCGACTTGATTGCGCCTGACGAGCTCAGCGGCAAGATCTACGCCATCGGGCCGGATGGCGCGGTGAGAGTGGTGGCATTGTCAGGCCTCCCCGCCGGACCAGACACTGGGGTCGAAAGCTTGGGCTTCGTTCCGAGAGGTTTCACGCGCCATGGCGAGGCTTACTACTCCGATCGAGCCACCCCTGGCAACCCACACCCGGGCACCGACAGCTTGCTCCGGCTGTCGGCGTCTGCTCTATTCGCAGCGGGAGTTCGCGATGGGGACCTGCTCGCCGCGACTGAGGGCGGGGCGACGATGATCGCCGTGAGGTGCCGTGCAACCTGTCACGTGTTGACCGTTGTCGGAACCCCATCGACGTCTCACGGCGAGGGCCACATCGAATTCACGACCAGAAAGCTTCTCTGGCGCGACCTCGACCTACTCCGGGACCGGGCGGATTGACACGAGGAGCTTGTCGGTCGATTTAGGCACCAGCTCGGGGAGATCGGTGTGGGACTCGCCCGGGTGCAAAGCATGCTTCCATCCGCTGGTGTGCTCGCTCGCGAAAGCGGCTGCGCGGCACCGATCGCAGCACCATTCCCGATCGGGAGGTCCAAACGACGCGAGTAGCCGGTTGAGTCGGCTCACGACATCTCAACGATTGAACCGGTAGGTCTGCTCGCACCTAAGAGCAGCCGCCGGCCAGGTTCCCTTCAGAGTTTGAGACGATCTGGGCACCGGCTGCGGCGGTCCAGAGGTACAGCCCGTGGCCGGGGGCCCCGAACAATCCACCTCCGACCTCAAACCACACTCCGAGCTCGTCCCCGACCGCGCGCCCGCCCACGGAACCGTTGGTGCCTGGCCACAGAGTCGCCACCGAATGGTCGGCCCGAACGAGCATCAAGGCTCCACCACTGCTCAGGAGCGGATCGCCGGAGACATCGAACCCCAAGATCCAGGCGCTAGCGGGCACCGGAGACAACGGGGTCTCAGAGCCCGTGATCAAGTTGTGGCGGACGAGGGCTCCTGAAGGATCCACGCCCCACATCGAACCTTCGAAGAGGCGCTGCCACGAGCCATGATCGATCACCTGTCGTGCCTGTCCATCGAATGAAATGAACCAGGCTCCGGGACCATCCGACCTCGTGACGTACACGCCATCATCTGCCGTGGTCATCAAGATCCAGCTTCCGCCCGGAACGACTTGGCCCGAGGAGCCGTCGATCACGTTGACAGCTCGGATGGCGCGGCTGCTGAAATCCTGATAGGCGTAGACGCTGCCGCCTGGGGCGAGCCATTGGTATGGCACGGGCACCCACAGGCCGGCAGCTCTGTCAAAGGTCAGGCCGGGGTTGATACCGATCTGGCCTGGTGTGCCGCCGGGCAGAGCGACGACACTCGCCGGATCATCCTGCCGATTGCCGCCTGGCACGGTGATGAACCAGCCCTTGGCCTCGGAGATGTCGGCGATGGGAATTTGACATGACCCTGAGGCCACTTGCGATGGTGAAGGAAGCGGGGGGGCGGGGGAGAAGGCCGGTTGAGCTGGCGAGGGGGTTGGTTGAGGCGATGCGGCTGGCGAAGGACTGGCTATGAACGCGGCCTCGTTGGGCGCCACCCCGCAGGCTGCGAGGGCCAGGCAGCAAACCGCGAGCGTTGCGGCTCCCCTTGCTTGCATCTCTCTCATCACTAACGCCGGCGCCTAGAAACGGTATCGAGCTTACGTACGTTTATGGAGCAGCGCCAGTCCATCACCGCTGGCAACCTCCGTGTATCCAGCGGCCTCGACCGCGGCCACCTGTGCATTGAACGCCGCCAGGTTGTAGTTCGCCGCTTCATAGTCGAGGACGACCCACTCTGCGTCCTGAACGCCCTCGAATGCAAAGTCGTAGACGTACCGGCGCTCTGCAAGATGGGCCGGGAAGCTGCTCTCCGCGGACACCCTGGCGTCCCGTGGGATCCGAACCAGCTCCCGCACGAATAGCGGATAACGCGATGGGGTGGAAAAGAGGCTGGCATCGAACTTTCGCGAGAACGGCAGGTCGCCGAATGCCCAGCTGAAGACGAGCGAGCTCGCGACCACAGCCGCCATCACCGAACGTCGCGCGGATTCAGGCAGACGTGCCAGTGCCAGGATCGATGTGCCGATGACTAGAGGGATCAGCGGTGCCGAGTACTGGGTTGTGAACGAGAACTGCGGTTCGTAGTTGGATAGCAGCAGATAGCCCAAGGTCGGCAGCATCACCACCGAAGCCCACCCTGCCACGGCGCTGAGTCCCAAGACGGGTCCGAAGATGGCGATGGCGAAATAGATCTTCTTTGGCTCGAGGATGGCGCGCGCGATGCGCAGCGGATCGGTGAGGAGCGTCGTGACGATCCCGCCCGGGCTGCCGCCCACCTCGGCGTATCGCAGCTTGATATATGGATACGTGCGACCCTCGGCGAAGAACGGGATTGCGACCTGGATCACAGCGGCGAATGCAAGCAGGCTGCCAATCAGCACGCCCAGTCCCAGCTTCCAGTCTCGCTTGCCCAGCAGCGCATAAAGCCCAAACCCGACGCCGATGAGCGCCATCTCCTCCTTGACCAGGAAGGTGACAAGCAGGCTGAACAAGAACCATCCCCGGCGGCCGCGCTCGAGGAAATAGAGGGCGAAGCCCAGTGGGGCTACCGAGAGCACGATCTCGTGGAAGTCGTAGAGGTTGATGTAGGCGAGCGGAACGAA
>WNEY01005172.1_pt1 | contig 10071 bp, 6 predicted proteins | sample 5400531 | NCBI WGS metagenome assembly WNEY01 (sample SAMN13153338, study PRJNA577476) | soil metagenome | isolation source: 200 cm saprolite under Douglas fir tree site 1 | place: USA:California | collected 2015-04-18
AGTCGCACCAGAATCCGCCCCGTCCCTGGACCGACGCGGAGGTGGATGCGCTCTCGCGCGGCGTCGAGCAGGAACCGGACCTGCGCGTGGCTCTCTCCGACGCGCATCTGCTCCTTTGGCTGGTGGCTCCGGCGCAGAGCGCTCGGCCCCGAGCCGCGGCGGCCAGGCTGGTGGGAACGCCGCAGCATTTTCGCTCGCTCGATCCCGCGCTGCAGGCGTTCGCTCTCTGGTGGCTGGGAAATCAAGCCGGCCTGCTCTTCGAGAGCGGAGACCTCCCCGCGCCACAGGCGGTGGGGGATCGGATCGGGCGGCTCGTCGCCGCCTGGCCCGGCGCAAAGGAAGACTGCGCCGCCCGCCGCGTGCAGGCGAAGACGCTCGACGGCGCCGTCTATGGCTGGCAAGGGGACTGGTCCGCTCTGCAGACGGACTACGACGGCCGGCAGGTGTGGATCGACTTCGCCACCGAATGGTTCGATGCGAAAGGAGGCTATCTGGGCGAACAGACCGCCGGCGCCAGCGAGCCCGACGATGATTAGCGGCGCTGGGTCCGCTGGGCGCGGTCGAACTCGTAGCCGACCTCGAGGTCGAAGTCGCCGCCCCAGATGTTCTTCATCTCACCCAGGACGGGATCCGCCTGCCAGCTGCGGAAGATGCGCGCGTTGAGGAAGAAGATCCAGAGCACATGCAGGCGCACGGCGCCGTAGATCAGGGTGTTGTCGCCGAGCGGCCGCGAGCTGTCGGCCGTGGCGCCGTCGAAGCTGCGCCGGTAGAAGGAGCCGAAGAACTGCAGCCAGGAGTACGCCGGATACTCCAGGTGCAGGGTCAGGTTGCGGCTGCCCACGTAGTTGCGCAGGTCGTTGGGATTCGTCTGGCATTCGGGCGCGGGGCAGATGTTCTGCGGCCCCGAGACGTGGAACGAGTCCTCGTACGCGGCCATCACGGCGAAGCCCTCGTTGTACTGGTACGCGGCCTCCAGGTAGTAGCCGGCGCGCTTGTGGTTGGGATCGCGGTTGAGGATGGTGCGCAGCTTGGGCGAGTACGCCACGTTGGCGGCGCCGGTGATGAACTGGAACTTCTGCACTTCGTAGAAGGTGTCGAAGTACCCGGGCAGGTAGTTGCCGTCGAAGTAGCGGCCCTCGGCCACCAGGCGGAAAGCGTGCACGTTCACGTCGCCCACGTTGAAGCGGCCCAGCATGCCCGCGGTGAGTCCGCCGCCGCCCTGCGACGCAGTGCCCGGATCGGCGGTGGTCGCGCTGGGCGAGGAGATGCTGAGCAGGCGCGAATAGTCCAGGTAAGGTTTGAGGTCCGAAGTGTCGGTCTTGAGGATCTTCGTCTCCACGTCCAGGCCCACCACCTGCGCGCGGCGCGTCTGCGCCACCACCGGCTCGCCCGGCTCGTAGTACGCAGCTCCCGCGCAGCCCAGGTCCGCCGCGCTGGCGCTGTTGTCGCCAACTTGCGGAAAGCCGTTGGCGGTGTTGCGGCAGAGAGTGTACGGCGCCTTCAGGTCCATCGCGGTCGAGAGGCCGATGGACGTCCAGCCGAAGGTATCGTGCGCAGGCCCGGTGAGCCATCCCAGGGGCTTGAGAAATGCGAGGCCGGCGAGGAAGTGATCGGGCTGCACCACGTCACCCACGAAGGCCTCGAAGCCGCCGTACTTTCCGTAGGCGTCGAGCTGCGCGCCCACCCGGGTGATGTTCATGTCGATGTTCCCCGAGTAGCGCCGCACGATCGCGCCGTGCCCGATGCTGGCCGCAAAGAGCTGCGAGACGTTCAGGTAGAACTGGTCTTCCTTCTTGCCGATGGTGAGGAAGCGGAGCACGCGCGCGTAGTCGGATGGCTTGTCGTAGTCGTGCTCGCGGAACTTGATCTTGCCGGTGTCGTAGATGCCGTCGGCGTAGAAGCGGATGTGGAGCGGCAGGCCCAGGCCCAACGCCACGCTGTCGCCGAAGTGCATGTCGATTTCCGGGGTGATCGAGAGATAGCTGGAGTTGTCCAGGCGCGCGATTCCGGTGCGCAGGCCGAAACGGCTGTCGGCGACGACCAGCTTGTCCGAGCCGAGGTTGGTCAATTCGCCCTTGACGAACGGCCGCTTCACTTTGCCGTCATCGACGTCCGCGTCGCGGCCGCTTTCGCGCTGGACGCCGCCCAGCGCCTTCATGCCGGGGTCGGCGCTGGCGATCTTGTCCTGGTCGGCGTCATCCCTGACCCGGTTCGCCTCGAGGCGCGTGATGCCCGCGGTCTGCTCGATGTCGACTTGGGAAGCGATGCACTTCTCGCTCTCGATCTTGCACTCGTCGTTCACGCTGGCGCGGATGTGCGCGCCGGTTCGCACGGCCTGGATGGCCGCCGCCGCGCCGTTCTCCAGCACTTGCGTGACGCCCTCCTGGATATTGATGGTGACCACCTCGCCCGACTCGGTGGCGACTTTGGCGCGAAGCACGTTGATGTTGCCCAGCTCGGCGCGGAAGGCCTCGCTGCCATCCTCGGTGTTGGTGACCCGCCCGCGCACTTCCCGCGCGAAAGCGGGCGCCGCGAGCAGGATGCAAAGGATGAGCGTTCGCAGCATTCAGTTTCCCCCGACTTCCTCTTCGAGAAAGCTCGCCTGGCGCGCCCAGGCGAGGCATTGATCGATGCCGCGCTCGTCGAGGATCTGGTGCTGGAGGCAGAGATCGATCTCGCGCTTCATGTCCGTCTCGAGCAGATATGGGCCATCAGTGTTGATTGTGACCTTCACCCGGCGGTCGAGGAAAGTACGAATGACGTGTCGTAGCTCATCCCACCCGGTGACGGCGCGCGTGGAGAGGTTCGAGGAAGGACAGATTTCGAGCGTCACGTCCTGCTCGCGAAGCATGCGCATGGCTGGTTCGTCGTAGGCGGCTTGTACTCCGTGGCCGATCCGGTGTGGCCGGAGCAGCTCGAGGACGGCCCGCACGCCCTCGGCGCCGGTCCCGGGTGTCTCGCCGGTATGGATGGTGGTCTTCAGGCCGGCCTCGCGCGCGCGCTGGTAGAGCGCCGCGTATCTCTCCGCATCCTTCGGGCGCAGCTCCAGCGCATCTTCTTCCGACCCGGCGAGGTCGATCCCGACCACTCCGCGCCGCCGGTACTTGATGGCCTTGTCGAGGATGATCTCGTTCAGCCGTGCGTCGAACTCCCGCGCCAGGCAGAAGATGAGCCCGGCCTGGCAACCGTACTCCATCGTCGCCCGGTCCATGCCGCGGATGGCGGCGTGGATGATGTGATCGAGATCGCGCTCGCCGCCGAGGTTGCGCTTCATCGGGTTGAAGCGCAGCTCGATGCGCGAGACGAAGCTGCCGCGGTACTCCTTGCCGATGATCTCGTAGATGGACCGCTCGATGGCCGCCGGGCTGGACTGGATCTTCTCGGTGACGGTGTGGAGGATGTGCAGGTAGTCCTTGAGCGAGTGGACGTTCTGCGACCTGGCGGAGATGAGATCGACGAACTCCCAGTAGTTCTTCACCGGCAGCTTGAAGCCCTGCTGGTGGGCGATCGACCAGAGGATGTGAGGCGCCACCGCGGCGCCCACGTGGATGTGGAGGTCGGTCAGTTCCCGGGAGGGATGCACCGGGGTACTGTAGCAGCAGTCGCGGGGGGAGAAGATGCTGACGCCGGCCGAAGCGAAGCTGATGGTCGACGAGGCCATTCCGGCCCCGCTCCGGCGCGCCCTGGTGCGGAACGGATGATCATCGACGGCAAGGCCATCGCCGCGCGGGTGCGCGCCGAGGTGGCCGCACAGGTGCGGGAGATCGAGGCCCAGGCCGGCGTGAAGCCGGGGCTGGCCCTCATCCGCGTCGGGAACGATCCCGCGTCGGAGATTTACGTCCGCGGCAAGGCGAAGGCCTGCCAGGAGACGGGCATGGCCGGCTTCGAGCACATCCTGCCCGAGGCCACGAAACAGGTAGCGCTGCTCGCCCTGGTCGCCAGGCTGAACGCCGATCCCACGGTCCATGGCGTGCTCGTGCAGCTGCCTTTGCCGAAGCACATCGACCCCGACGCGGTGCTCGATGCGCTGACGCCCGCCAAGGACGTGGACGGCTTCGGGCCTTTGAGCGCGGGGGCGCTCTTCACGGGGCGCAGGGGAATGCGGCCCTGTACGCCACTGGGAATCCTCCGGCTCCTCGACGAAGCGCAGACGCCGCTGCAAGGGGCGCGCGCGCTGGTGGTGGGCCGGTCGAACATCGTGGGAAAGCCCGTGGCGATGCTCCTCCTCGAGCGGCACGCGACCGTCACCATGGCGCACTCGCGCACCGTCGCCCTGGAAGAAGAAGTCGGGCGCGCCGACGTGCTCGTCGCCGCCGTCGGAAAGGCGGAGATGATCAAAGGAGCCTGGATCAAGCCGGGCGCGACGGTCATCGACGTCGGCATGAATCGCAACGCCGCCGGAAAGCTGACCGGCGACGTGGAATTCGCAGTCGCGAAAGATCGGGCGCGCGCCATCACGCCGGTGCCCGGCGGCGTCGGCCCGATGACCATCGCCTACCTGCTCTCCAACACCATCCAGGCCGCCAAGGCGCAGCTCGGCCTGCGCTGATCGATCAACGCCACGCGCTCCTCAAGCGTCCCGCCACGGCTCCTGCGCGCGCAGCGCGGCGAGGATGGCGCGGGTCGCGGAGCTCTTGTTGAGCGTATAGAAATGGATCCCGGGCGCCCCTTGCCGGAGCAGATCCGCGCATTGCAGGGCGGCGTAGGCCACGCCGAGCTGCAGCGCGGATTCGTGGTCGGCGCGGCGCGAGCGCAGCGCAGCGTCCAGCCCGTGCGGCACCTGCGCGCCGCAGAGCGCGGTGAAGCGCTCGATCTGCTCGACGTTGGTGATCGGCATGATGCCCGGCAGGATGGGCACCTCGATGCCCGCCGCGCGCGCCCGGCCGATGAAGTCGAAATACCTGCGGTTGTCGAAGAAGAGCTGGGTGATGAGGAACTCCGCGCCGGCGTCCACCTTGAGCTTGCAGTGGCGCAGGTCGCGGACCAGGTCGCGCGTCTCGGGATGGCCCTCGGGATAGCAGGCGCCCCCGATGCAGAGCCGCACGCCGCGCTTCTCGCTCACCTCGCGCGCCAGCAAGACGAGGTCGCTGGCGTGCGAGAGCCCCTCGGGATGGGCGATGAACTCGCGCTGCCCGCGGGGCGGATCGCCGCGCAGCGCGAGCACGTTGGTGATGCCGGCGTCGCAGATGACGGCGAGCTGCTCCTCCAGCTCTTTTTTGGAGACACCCACGCAGGTGAGGTGGGCCATCGCCTCGATCTCGGTCTCGCGCTTGATGCGCGTGACCATCTCCAGGGTCCGGCCGCGGGTCGATCCGCCCGCGCCCCAGGTGACGCTGACGTAGGACGGGCCCAGCGGCCGCAGCGACTGCAGCGACTCGAAGAGCGCGGCCACGCCGGCGTCGTTCCGGGGCGGGAAGAACTCGAAGGAGAAGACCGGCTCGCCGCGCTCGGCGGCAAAGCGGATCATGTCGGTGATTCTCATGGCCCTGCATCCTTGGCGAGGGCGGGGGCTCCGCAGGGAGTGGGGCAGCTGGCGAGCTGGAAGGAGTCGATGATCCGCCCTTCGATGTCCTTCACCGTGCCTCGCGCGTTGCAGCCGCACACCTCGATCACCGCGTACGAGAGCGCCTTGTGCGCCGCCTGCACGCCGGGGAAGGTGGGGTCGGGATCTTCCAGCGGCGCGCCGCCGCCGCCGAGGACGAAATAGCGGAAGCCGTTGATCTCGCCTCGCTCGTAGAAGTGCTCGTGTCCGGCGAAGACCGCCTCGATGGGATGGAGCTTGCGCGCGGCCTCGAGCATCGACTTGACCGCCTCGCTGCCGCCGTGGCTGGCGGAGCGCAGGTGCGCCGGGTGCGCGTAAGGCCCCTGGTGCACCAGCGCCCAGAGGTGACGGTCCTTGGGCACGGCGCGCACGTCCTCCTCGACCCACGCCCGCTGCGCGTCGGAAACGCCGGCTGAATGCGCGGATGCGCTGGCCACCCGCTCGAAAGAATCGAGCACGACGATGTGCACGGGCCCGTAATCGACCGACCAGTACGGGGGGCGATCCCGGCGCTGGAAATACTTCGAGTACGAGACGCCGTCGTCGGTCATCTCGTGGTTTCCCACCGTGGCGATGAAGGGCAGCCGGGAGAGCAGATCCGCCTCCTCGCGGAACCACTCGTGCCACAGCCGCGGATCGCGAGCGTTCACCACCATGTCGCCGGTGTGCAAGGCGAGCTGGACGCGCTCCGCCGACGCCGCGCGCACGACCAGCGAGTGGTCGCCCGAGTTGGTCCGGTTGTCGCCGTAGACGAGCACCTGGAAGGGGCCCTGCGCTCCGGCCTCCGGCGCGGAAGTGAAGATGCCGCCCGCGGCCGTGCCTTCGATCGCGTAACGGTATTGCGTCGCGGGGGAAAGGCCGTGCACCACGACGCGGTGATCGGTGACCGGCGGACCCTCCTCGCGCGCGAGGTGATCGGCCGAGGCCTGCCCGTACCAGACCCGGCCCGCCGATGGCTGATCGGTCACCCAGCAGACGGTCGCCTGGGCAGGCCCGGGGTCGAGGATCCAGGGCCCCATGGCGACGGGCGGCGGCGCGGGCGGACCGAGCGCAGACCTCGGCTCCACGCCGGGAATGGCGCGCAATTTTTCGCACCCCGCAAGCAGGGCCACAAGAGCGAGCGCGCAGCGCATGCGTCCGACCTTACCGCCACCTCCGGGGGCTCGCTACTTCCGTTTCGCCAGACACGCGCGCGTCTGCTAGCCTTGCGGGTATGCGCCTCGCCACCGTTTTCGCCCTCCTCCTCGCCGCAGCCGCCACGGCCGCCGAGGACAAGCCCCAGGCCCCGCCCGCGCAGGGCAACACGCACCTCGCCGCGGCGGTGCGGCTCTACCAGAAGCTCGATCTGGACGCGGCGCTCGCGGAGCTGAAGGAAGCGGAGGTGGCCGCGAAGGACAACGAGGACGAGACGGTGCAAGTCTTCGTCTATCGAGGGCTGATTTTCTCCGACACCGGCAAGTCCAACGACGCGACCGACATGTTCAAGCGCGCGCTTGCCATCCGGCCCTGGGCGGAGCTGCCGGCGGACACTTCGCCGCGGGTGGCCAAGGTGTTCAGCGATGCGCGCAAATCGATCTGGGGGACGGCGAGCAACATCAAGCCGCCGCAGAAGAAGCGCGCCGCGGCGCCGACGCCGGCGCCCGAAACGAAGCCCCCCGAGACGGCGACGCCGAAGTAGGTCCCCATGTCAGACCCGCGTGGTAGACGCGGGGGGATGCAGCTGAGCTTCGAAGACGCGCGCCGAAGGCGCGGGCTGACGCTCGCGGTCCTGCCCGACGCCGCCCGCGTCGAGGAGCGGCTGGCCCGGCTCGCCCGCAAGCAGGGGCTGGCGGCGTTCAAGGTGGCCTGCTCGCTGGCGGAGCTGGAGCGCGAGCTGGTGCGCGCGGCGCGGCGGGCGGGGAAGTGTCCCGCGCCTGCGTCGCCCGAGGCGCTGCTGCTCGCGCTGCGCGAGGCGGCACGGGAGCACACCGTCGCCAGTCTCCCTTCTGTCGCCATCCGCCGCGAGCCCGGATACGCGCGGGCGCTGGGCGAGCTGCTCGAGCTGCCCGAGGAGCCGGGCGGCTCCGAAGAAGCCGCCGGGCTCGGGCGCACTCTCGCCGCGGCGCGCGGCATTCTCGAGCGCGCCGGACTTTGCGAGCCGCAGCGCGCGGTCCGCTGTGCCATCGAAGCGCTTGAGCGCGGGCTGGCGTTGCCTGCGGCCCTGTTCGCGCGCGCCGGCGAGGTGGAGTTCGACGCCATCCTCGACTGGACGCCGCTGCGGCTGCGGCTTCTGCGAGCGCTGGCGGCGCGGCTGCCGGTGCGCATCAGGCTGCCGTGGCCGGCGGGGCGGCCGGAACTCACGGAGCCGCTCGAGCCCACGCTGCGGGCCTTGGAGAACCTGGGCGCGGCGCAGGCGCCCGAGGTGGAGCTGTTCGATCCGGCGCTGCGGGCAGAGGTCCCGCTAGTCTCGTGCGCATCTCCCTCGGCACAGGCGCGGGAGGTGGCGCGGACCTGCGCGGATCTGCTCGCCGCGGGGGCAGCGGCCGATTCCATCGCCATCGCCGTGCGCAGGCTCGGCGGCGGCGTTGCGGAAGAGCTCGCGGCAGCGCTCGATCGCTACCGAGTTCCCTGGCGCGAGCGCCGCGGGCGGCCTGCTTTGAGCTCGCCGCCGGTGCGGCTCGCGCTCTCGATGCTCGACCTGGCGGAGCAGAGCTTCCCGCGGGAGGCGCTCATCGAGCTGCTCTCGTCGCGGCTCCTGTGGATGCGCGAGGAAGGCGATCGGCTGCCGCCGCAGGCGCTGGCCCGCGTGCTGCGGCAGGCGCACGTCCGCGACGGCGGCGACATCGCTGCGCGCCTCGATGCGCTGGCGCAGAGGTGGCGGGCGAAAGAGCGCGACGCGGCTCCCGTGGAGGAGACAGCGCGCCGCTGCGGGCGCGCCATCGCGGCGCTGCGAAACCTGCCGGCGCGGGCGACTTTGCGCGACCACGGCGCTGCGCTGCTCCGGCTGCTCGAGGAATGGAGCCTCCGCGAGCCGGCGCTGCAGGGGGCCTGCGTCGCGCTGGCGCGCGCTTCCGCGCAGCTCGGAGACCGGCAGTTCGCGCGCGCGGATTGGGCGCAGCTGCTCTCGGCGACGCTGGCCGAGGTGTCGCTCCGGCCCCCGGGCGCGCGCGGCGCCGCGGTGCAGCTTCTGGAATTGCGCGAGCTGTCCGGGCGGGCGTTCGAGCACGTGCTCGTGGCGGGTTTGGTGGACGGCGAGCTGCCGGCGAGGCCCGAGGTGCATCCGCTCCTGCCGGAGGCGATGTCGGAACGGCCCGGGATGGACCTGCTCCACTTCCACCTGGCGCTTTGCTCCGCGGGCAGCTCGGCGACGCTGTTCTGGCCGCGCGCAGACGCCGCCGGCCGCGAGCTCGTGCGCTCGCCCCTGGCCGATGAAATCGCGCGCTCCACTGGCCGCGAGCCGCGCCGCGCCCCGCTCTCGGCCATCCCCGCAGCCGCCGATTGCCGGAGCGGCGGCGAGCTATTGGCCCGCGCCGCCCTCGACGGCTTGGCCGACCAGAGCTTTCGCGCCAGCCCCGAGGGAGACGGGCGCACGCTGGCTGCGGCCCTCGCCGGGTCCTTTCTCGCGGCGCGGTTTGCCCGCGTCGAGCGCGCCGCCCTGGCCGAGCGCGAGCGGGTGCGCGCCTTCATCAAGGAAGCTCCGGCGGGCCGATTCTCCGGCCAGCTCTCGGGCGCGGCCCTGCAGACGGCGCTGCCCGTCTTCCGCTTCGGACCGGATGCGCCCCTCTCCTCCCACCAGCTCGAGGACAACGCCACCTGCGCTTTCCGGACGCTGGCCCACAGGCTCCTGCGCATCGAGGTGGACGAGGAGGACGACGAGGAGCTGGGCCGCCGCGAGCAGGGCTCCCTGTTGCACCGCTGCCTGGAGCGCTATTTCCGCCGCATGATCGACGAGCGCCGCCTCCCGCTGCGGGGCGCGCCCGAAGAGCTCGCCACGCTGCGCCAGGTCGCCGAGGAGGAGATGGCCGCTTTCGCCGCGGAGGTGCACGTCGGCCACCCCGCCCTCTGGGAGCTGCAGCGCGCCGAGCTGCTGGCGAAGCTCGCCGCGGTGGTCGAGGCGGACATCGGATCGCAGCCGCTCGAGCTGGAGCGGCGCTTCGGCTTCGAAGGCTCCTGGCCGGCGCTGCGGCTCTCCATGGGCGACGAGGAGGTGTTCGTCCGCGGGGCCATCGACCGCATCGATCGCGCTCCCGACGGCACGCTGCTGGTCCTCGACTACAAGTCCGGCAGCGCGGAGACGCTGCGGCGCAAGCTGCGCGCGGAGACGCTGCTCGCGCCCGAGTTCCAGCTCAGCCTCTATGCCGCGGCCGTCCTGCAGCGCGAACCCGGGGCGCGCGTCGATGCCGCGTATCTCTCTCTCCGGGGCGGCGAGCGCACCGCGACGCTGCGCAAGGCGGCCGCGCGCGACGGCGTGGACGTGGACGCGCTCCTCGCGCAGGAGCTGCCCCGCGCGGTCTTCGAGCGCGTCGGCGAGATGCGCAAGGGGTTCTTCG
>WNEY01005176.1_pt1 | contig 10070 bp, 11 predicted proteins | sample 5400531 | NCBI WGS metagenome assembly WNEY01 (sample SAMN13153338, study PRJNA577476) | soil metagenome | isolation source: 200 cm saprolite under Douglas fir tree site 1 | place: USA:California | collected 2015-04-18
GGTTGGGGGAGCTGTCGCAGCACAGCGTCGCGCCGCACTCCTGGCAGGTGCGCAGGTGGACCCACTCCGCCTTGATCTTCACGCACTCCGCGCATTCCCGGCGCTTGGCTTGCCGCACGGTGGTGATCGCACCGAGATGATCGCAGGGAGCGCCGGTCATCCGTGGCCTTACTCGTGCAGCACCTGGTGGACGGCGGCGATCGCGATCGATCCCTCGCCCACGGCCGATGCCACGCGCTTCAGGCTCCCCGCGCGGACGTCGCCGATCGCGAACACACTGGGGCGGCTCGTCTCGAGCAGATGCGGAGCGCGGGCGAGTGGCCAGCGCGCGGTGGCCAAGTCCTCCGGTAGCAGGTCCGGTCCCGTCTTGATGAACCCCTTGTCGTCGAGCGCGAGGCAGCCGTCCAGCCAGTGCGTGCTGGGTACCGCGCCCGTCATCGTAAAGACGTGCCGGATGCCGTGGGTCTCGATGCGCCCGGTCTGGTTGTCGCGCCAGCCCACGCGCTCGAGGTGACCGTTCCCCTCGAGGCTCACGACCTCCGTGTGCACGTGCCGGTCGATGGCCGGATGGTCCTCGATGCGACGGATCAGGTAGCGCGACATGGTGTCGGCCAGGCCACCGGAGCGGATCACCATGTGCACCCGCCGGGCGGTCTCGGCCAGGAACACGGCCGCCTGGCCCGCCGAGTTGCCGGCGCCCACGACGATCACGTCCTCGCCGGCGCAGAGCTGCGCTTCCATGAACGTCGCGGCGTAATACACCCCCGCCCCATCGAACCGGGACAGGTTGTCGATCGAGAGGCGCCGGTATTCGGCGCCCGTGGCGATGATCACCGCGCGCGCCGGCAAGCGCTGCCCATCCCCGACCTCGATCCCGTACGGCCGGCGGTCGCAGTCGAGGCGTTTGGCCGACCCCACCATCAACTGGGTCCCGAACTTCATCGCCTGGTTGGTGGCGCGGGCCGCCAGGTCCCTGCCGCTGAGCCCCGTCGGAAAGCCGAGGTAGTTCTCGATCCGGGAGCTCGCGCCGGCCTGTCCCCCCGGCGCGCTCGACTCCACGACCAAGACACCCAATCCCTCCGACGCCCCATATACCGCCGCGGCGAGCCCTGCCGGTCCCGCCCCGACGATGAGCAGGTCGCGGACCTGGGTCTGATCGATCGCGTCGTTGAACCCGAGGGCTTTGGCGATCTCCTGATTGCTCGGGTTCTTGAGCACGACCCCACCGCACGTCATGACCACCGGGATGTCGGCGGCCGTGACGTGGGCGCGATCGAGCAGCTCCTGGGTGCCGGCATCGCGGTCCAGGTCGTGCATAGTGTACGGATGCCCGTTTTTCGTGAGGAACTCGCGGATGCGCAGCGTCCCCTGGCAATGCGTCGAGCCGAGGACCACGACGTCGCTGACGCCACGGTTAATCAGCTCCACTCGCCGCAGGATGAACGCGCGCATGAAGATGTCGCTCAGCTCGGCATCGGTCTGGATGAGCGCCAGCAGGTCGTCACGACTGACTTCGATAACCTCGCCGTCCTCACCGGCCCGAATCTGGGCGAGGCCGCGTCGGCCCGACAGCATCGTCGCCTCGCCGGTGAACATGCCCGGGCTGAACGACACCACGACCTCTGCGGCGGGCGTCGGACGGACGACGTCGATGCGACCCGCCACGACGACGAAGATCCGCGCCGCCTGCTCCCCCGGCTGCGCCAGCACCTCTCCCTGCTCGACGTGGCGCCGGCGCCCGTGTGGGGCGATGCGGGCGATCTGCGCCGCTGTCAGCGTCGGGTAGAGGCGGTCGACACGCGGCGCGGGAGTCGGCGGCGAGGGTGGGGCAACGAGGGTCATGGAATCACGCGCCCTGCTGGTGCGCTTCCACGAACCAGAGCCACTTGTCCACGCCGCGCGAGATCTCGGTGAGGATGTCCGCGCTGCCAGCATCCTCGAGCTCGTTCATCTCCTCGATGCCGAGCCGCACGGTGCGCCCGAACATGGCGAGCGCGTCCGATAGCGCGGCCACGTGCTGCGCACCGGTCGAGAGGGTCAACGGATAGTCCACGAGGGTGGACCGTCCCTCGACCGCGCCCACGGTCCCTTCGGCGATGCCGCCGAGCTGGACGATCCGCTCGGCGATCAGATCCACGTACGCTTCGACGTCCTCGTTGATCTCGTCGAACAGTTTGTGCAGTGCGATGAACGACGGCCCCTTCACGTTCCAGTGCGCCTGCTTGCACTGCGTCTGCAGGTCGATGCAGTCGGCGAGGCGCTGATTGAGCAACCCGATCGCTTCGAGCCGCGCAGCCTCCGGCAGATCGTTCTTCGTCGGATAGGCCCTCGTCGCGGCGGGGGAGCGGGTCTCGGAGGCGTTACGCGCCGAGACGCCCGGATCCCGGCGAGGCGTGGTGGTGTGAGCCATCTGCGGTCCCTTGGTGAGAGTCGTCCTGGCTGAACGTAGCCGTCGCGTCAAGGCCACACTAGGTGCTAGTGCGCCTGGGGCCGCTGCCGGATGGCGCCGAGATGGTACGCGGTGTGGGCGATTGCGCCCATCGCCACGCCCAGCGCGTCCTCGTCCCACCGGGCGTGCGTCTCGACGGCCACCAGCAGCCTGTCATACACGTCGCGGAGTCGAGCTCGTAGGGAATTCCACTCGGCGGCGTCGACCGTGGAAACGGTCCAGCTGCGACTGCGATCGCGCGAGGACGGCTCGCCGCGCAGCTCCGCCGTCGAGAGCGCGACACTCGCGCTCAGGTGGTGGAGGTGTCCGGCGATGGTCGTGCGGCCGGGGCCGTCCACCTTTGAAGCCTGAGCGGCGGTCATCCCGCTGATGGTGCCGAAGACTCCGGTTTCCGGCGCGGTATCGGTGAAGTACGTCCAGGGACCGGGAGGCCCTTCGAAAGCCTCGCGGAGCATTCTCGTCACCAGCGTCACCGTGACGGCGGCCGGCGTGGCGGTCATGCTGCTATTCAGAGCCTCAATGCAGGAGTGGAGGTCTTACCGAGAGAGCATACTTAGGGTAACCGTCGTCGGCCACTGAGGGTTCCAACGGCGTCGCTCAAGGAAGGGGGCGCGTAGCACCTGCACTGGGGGCTGCCGCATCCGCTTGTTGCACCAGCTGCGCGAAATCGTGGAGCTCCGCCAGCCCCAAGTCGGAGACGACCCAGTACGCGTAATCCGGTGTCGTCCAGTGCAACAGGTGATAGCCCTGCCGTGTGGCCACGGAGGGGCCGCCCGCCGGCCCCTGCGCCGCGGGCCAGAGGAGCACGTCGATCAGATGCTGGCGCCGCCCGTAGACGAGTGCCGCGACCGCCCTTCCACCCACGTAGTCGAGCCGCCCGCCGAGGAGCGGGAACCCGCGCCCGGCGAAGTCATACACCGGGGGCGAGAAGTCGAGTTTGCCGTTGAACCACGGCTTCACCGTGTGCTGGTCGGAGGAGACCACGTCGGTGAGGTGGCCCGGCATCAGCGAACGCACGTGGCTGGCGAGCACCTGCCCGGCGAGCGCGTCGCTGCCCGCCCGGCTCACCCCGAGCCGCCAGCTCCCGACCGCGACCACGGCCAGCGAGGCGGCGAGCGCCAGCCAGCGCGCGGCGAGAGGCGGCAGCATCCGGCGCCCGGCGTGCGTCCCCGCCGCGTCGCGCACCGCCGCCCGCACGCGGCGGCGCAGCGCGTCCGACGCGCGAAACGCGGGGATTTGCTGCCGGATCGCCGCGCTGAGCGTGACGCGCGCCTCGTGGAGGCGCGCGCACTCACCGCACTCCTTGAGGTGCGTTTCCAGCTCCCGCGCGTCCTCCGGCGCCAGTTCGCCATCCACGTAGGCATCGAGTTGCAGCTCGATCTCGCGGTGCGTCACCTTACCCTCCCTCCGGTTCCGCGCGTAACGCCTCCTGGAGCCGCCGGCGCGCGCGCGACAGCCGCGACATGACGGTGCCCATCGGCACGCCCGTCACGTCGCCGATCTCCTTGTAGGACAACCCCTCGAGCTCGCGCAACACGATCACCTCCCGGAGCTCGCGCGGCAGCCGATCGAGCGCCCGATGCAGCGATTCGCGCGCGCTGTCCCGCTCGAGCGCCGACGCGGGATGCTGCTCCGCGACCGCGTCGCTGTGCAGCTCCTCGTCGAACTCGGTCGCGAGGGCGTCGGCGCGGTGCCGGCGCCGCCAGGTGTAGGCCGTGTTGCGCACGATCGCCAGCAGCCACGCGCGGCCGTCGCCGCCGTCGGCTCCCCCGCCCCGGAATCCCCCGAAGTACTTGAGCGCGCGCAGGTAGGCGTCCTGCACGACGTCCTGCGCGTCGTCGTCGTTGCGCGTGAGGTAGCGCGCCAGCGAGTAGGCGGCGTCCAGGTGCGGCAACACGATCGCTTCGAATCGCTCCAGTTCGCTCGGCTCCAACCGGCCCTCAAGGTGATCGCGTACGCCTAGGAATGAAGACTCCGCGGGCAGCGGGATTATTCCCCCGGGAATAGGCGCGGGGGGCGGAGGGTCAGCGGCATCGAGGAACGCTGTTGTCCCACACTCGCAGGAGGAAGATCACCCATGACGTACACACACGCCGTTCCCTCCCGCAACATCGCCGCGGCCCTGTTCGCCGCCGTCGTGGTCGCGGCGGCGCCCCCCCGGGAGCGCACTCCCGGTTCCCCGGCCGTGGTGAGCGCCAAGCTCTCCGAGTGGAAGGTGGAGCTCTCGGAAGCGACGATCGCGGCAGGGCCCGTCACGTTTACCGTCACCAACGCCGGCAGCATCCCTCACGCGTTCGAGGTGGAGGGGGAACGCATCGAGCAGGAGACCCAGCTCATTCAGCCGGGGGCGACCGCCACGCTGACGCTCACCCTCAAACCCGGTCGGTACGACGTGTACTGCCCGGTCGGCGACGACTCGCACAAGCGGCTCGGCATGGAAACGCATCTCAAGGTCGTCAGCCCGACGAGGCCGGGCCCATCGGGGTACGGCGCGTCGGAGATGCGCGAGCCGGCTATGCGGGCGGAAGGACTGCAGACGATCCGTGTGACCGGCGGCGGTCCCGTTATCCAGATCCTGCCCGGGCCGTTCCCCTTCCCCGACAGCGCCGCCCCGATCCTCCAAGCGTTCGGCGACGAGCGCGAGGGGCTCGAGTCGCAGGTCAAGAACGGACCGTACTCGAACAACGTCGTCCGGACCAGCGGCACGTTCACCTTTACCGCGTGGGACAAGGGCGCGGAGCGGGACTCGGTTGAAGGCGTGGCCGAATTCGCCACCCAGGACGGCGCGCACTGGAAGCTCGTCATGGACCGCGTGCAGACGAAGGACGTCCCTCATCACCCGCGGTTCGGGGGCGTGGTTCTGGGGCTCTACTACCACGGTGTCACGCAGGTGCACACGCCGCTCGTCCCCACGATCAACAGCGCCGTGGCGCTATGGGCATTCGGGCACCTCTATCGGAACGACGCCCTGGTCACCGACAACGCGATGGTGCACGTGATGCTGCTGTCGCGCACCCGTCGTGACGGCGATTTCGCACTCGCGTGCTGGGATTGCTCCAAGAACAAGATCGAGGAGCTGCAGCTCCAGATTCTGCCGGGACCGGGCGAGCCGAAGTTCGATGCGCCCGGCGGCTTCCTGTTCATCAACTGGGAAGAGTCCAGGTCCCGCAAGCCAGCGAGCTGAGGAGGAAGCGGACGACGGTGCGATAGCCGGCCAGCGATCCCGGCAATGATCGAGTAGACTTTCCGCGTGGCGCCCGCACTGAACCGCCGCTTCGGCACCCTCCACGCGACAGCGCTGAACATGATCAACATGATGGGGATCGGGCCGTTCATCACGATCCCCCTCTTGATGTCCGCGCTCGGCGGGCCGCAGGCGATGCTGGGGTGGATCGTCGCGCTGGCGCTGGTGGTGGCGGACGGCATGCTGTGGAGCGAGCTGGGGGCCGCGCTGCCCGGCTCCGGCGGCTCGTTTCGCTATCTGGTCGAGGCGTACGGACCCGCCACGTACGGGCGGCTGGTGGGATTCCTGTTCATCTGGCAGTTCATCCTGAGCGGGCCGCTCGAGATCGCCTCCGGGTACATCGGCTTCGCCGGCTACGCCGGCTACATCTGGCCGGGGCTGACGCCCCGCGGCGCTCTGGCGATCGCCGCGGCCGTCGGCGTTCTCAACGTGGCGTTGCTGTATCGCCGCATCACTTCCATCGCGACGATCACTCTGGGCCTGTGGGTGGGAACCCTGGTGACGATGGCGGTCGTGGTCGCGACCGGCGCGCTGCATTTCGATCCGCGGGTCGCGTTCGACTTTCCGCCGCACGCCTTCGGACTGTCCCTGGGATTCCTGATCGGCTTGGGCGCGGCCTCGCGCATCGGGGTGTACGACTACCTCGGCTATTACAACGTCTGCTACATCGGCGACGAGGTGCGGGAGCCGGGCCGGGTGATCCCCCGCTCGATCTTCATCAGCACGATCGCCGTGGCCGCGATCTATCTGGCCGTCAACCTCTCGGTGATCGGCGTCGTGCCGTGGCGCGAGTTCGTCCCGGCGGGAGAGCGGGCCGGATCGACCTTCGTGGTCTCGATCTTCATGCAGCGGATTTACGGTCACAAGGTCGCGGCGGCGTTCACGCTGCTCATCTTGTGGACGGCGTTCAGCTCGGTCTTCGCGCTGCTCCTGGGCTACTCGCGCATTCCTTACGCCGCGGCGCGGGAAGGGTATTTTTTCAAGATGTTTGCGCGCCTCCATCCCACAGCGCAGTTCCCGCACGTTGCCCTCGTGGTGCTGGGCGTGATCGCGATCGCGTGCAGCGCCTTGTCGCTGGGCGCGGTGATCGACGCGCTGCTGGTCACCCGGATCGTCGTGCAGTTCGTGGGCCAGATCGGCGCCGTGGTTTTGTTGCGACGCCGCCGGCCGGACCTACCGCGGCCCTATCGCATCTGGATGTATCCGCTGCCGCTCGCGATCGCCCTGGTCGGCTGGGTGTTCGTGTTCGCCACGACCCAGCCCCCGATTCTCCTCTTCGGGCTCGGGGTCCTGGGTGTCGGGGCACTGGGGTTCGCCCTGTGGTCCTGGCGCGGGGGGACCTGGCCGTTCGCGCGCGCGGCGGCCCTGAACAGCGGGTCGAGACCTTGATGGCAATCTCTCCTAAGGCCCTGCTCCTCACGAGCGCGACCCTGACGCTGGCCACGTGTCTGTCGACGGCGCCACCCTCCAATGCGCCGACGGCGCCACGCCCCGATACGCCTCCGGCGCCACCCGCCGATTGGAAGCTCGTGTCGCACGCCGAGTTCGACGGGTCGGCCCTGGACACGACGAAATGGGTGCGCGAGACCGGCGGCGGCGGCTGGGGGAACAACGAGCTGGAGTACTACACCGATCGCCCCGAGAATGCGCGAGTCGAGGGCGGTCAGCTCATCATCGAGGCGCGTCAGGAGCCGTTCGGCGGCCGGCAGTACACGTCGGCGCGGCTGAAGACTCAGGGCTTGGGCGCCTGGACGTACGGCCGCATCGAGGCCCGCATGCGCCTTCCACGGGGGCAGGGCTTGTGGCCCGCGTTCTGGATGCTCGGCGCCAATATCGCGCAGGTCGGCTGGCCCGCGTGCGGCGAGATCGACATCATGGAGAACATCGGCCGGGAGCCGGCCCGTGTGCACGGCACCGTGCACGGGCCCGGGTATTCCGGGGCGCAGGGCGTGAGCGCCGCCTACAACCTTGGGGGGTCGCGCGTCTTTGCGGACGACTATCACGTGTTCGCCGTGGAATGGGAGTCGGCCGCGATTCGCTGGTACGTCGACAGCACGCTCTACGCGACCGTCACGCCGACGGATCTCCCCGGGCAGTGGGTGTTCTACCATCCGTTTTTCATCATTCTCGACGTGGCGGTGGGCGGTGGGTGGCCCGGCAGTCCTGACGGCACGACCGTCTTTCCGCAGATGATGCAGGTGGACTACGTCAGGGTGTACCAGAAGTAGCGGCTGGTCACTGCCACGGCACCACACAGCGCCGCTGGCTGCTCGTCACCGCCAATTCGAGTCCCCGCATGACGTCGAGCGCCTGTGGCGGCGTGACCGCCAGCTCCGCCTGCCCCAGGATCGCGTCGCGGACATTCTCGTAGTAGCAGGTGAAGCTCGAAGCAACCGTCGCCACCGTCCGCGCTCCCGCCGGCGTCGTCAGCTTGCCGTGCAGCTCGGCCGGCTCTCGATCCCAGTCCGGCTCGTCGGGCGTGCGGCCGGACTTCAGGGCCGCCTCCTGTGGATCGAACCCGTACTTGATGAACGAGCCCCGGGTGCCGTGAACGGCAAAGGTCGGGCCCGGTGACGCCGCCAGCATGGAGGCCCCCAGGATCGCCCGCAGCCCCGGGTAGTGCAGCGTGACGTCGAAAGCGTCGTCCACGACGGCGCCCTCACGCTCGATGCGGATGTCGGCGGAGACCACCTGCGGGATACCGAACAGCAGCAGCGCCTGATCGAGCAGGTGCGGGCCGAGGTCGAACCACAGGCCCGACCCTGGCAGCGGCTGCTCACGCCACGCAGACGGCTTCAGCTCGGGACGGAAGCGGTCGAAGTGCGATTCAAAGGTCACCACTCGGCCGAGCGCCCCTTCCGACAGCAGCCGTCGCAGAGTGACGAAGTCCCCGACGTAGCGGCGGTTATGGTAGACCGACAGGACGCGCCGCTGCTCGGTGGCGAGTCGCGCCAGCTCTTCGGCTTCCGCCACAGTCGTGGTGAACGGCTTATCGACGACGACGTGGCGGCCGGCCAGCAGGCACTGCTTCGCGATCGCATGATGGGACGCGTTCGGCGTGGCGATGACGACCAGGTCGATCGCCCCGGTGAGCAGGTCGTCGACGCTGTGGACGAAATCGTTCCCGCCACTGGGCCGCACGATCGCGGCGAGGCGCAGGCCGGCGACCGCACGGATGACGGGTGCGTGGAACACCCGCCCCGCGAAGCCAAAACCGACCAGTCCGACGTTGAGCATGGTTTTAGAGCGGCCTGAGCACGAACCTTCCATAGGCCACGAACACAGCCGCAGCGGCCAGGACCAGACTGAACACCATGGGTGACCGCTCCGCGTACCTGTAGTGTAATGCGGCGAACAGCACTCCCTCCACGGCCAGGCCGACCGCGGCGATTGGGGTCAGGATCGGGGATTTCCGCATTGCCGCTGGAACGACGAGGGCCAGAGCGCACAGCAGTTCGAAGATGCCGATGGCCATCCAAATCTCACGGGAAAACGCCTTGTTCGAGGCGACTTGCTGCGAGATTCTCTCCCACATGAACACCTTCATGCTGCCGCCGATGAGGTAGAACGCGGCCAAGAGGCCTTGAAAAATCCAGAGCAGAACGTTCATGTCGATGGCTCCTTCGTCACATCGGTTGGGGTTCGTTCGTCACCAATATGACGGACCGCGACGAGGAGACGTGACCGTGGTCGAACACGACTGGCTGGCGGCGCGATTCGAGCAGAACCGGGCTCACCTGGTCGCCGACCCCGCGCGGCTGGGACGGCTCGATGTGACGGTGCTTTAGAGCGCAGCGCTTGGCCGGGCGGGGTTCTCGATCTCAACGTCCACACGGAACGTTCCCATGTCGTCGCGCATAATAGCCCCTGAGGTGTTGCCGTACCTGGAGACCTAGCGAGGCGGACCGAAGCGTTTTAGTGCGCGCTCATGCGCCTTGCGCCGCTCCGCTTCGCGGTCGCGCGGCGGCGCGTTCGTGTGGAAGGTGTGGATCAGGCGATGCGCGGCCGCCGTCACCTCGTCCACGGCCCGATCGAACACCGCCGCGTTCGCCTGGGAGGGCCGCGTCGTCCCGCTCAGCTTGCGGACGAACTGCAGCGCCGACGCGCGGATCTCGTCGTCGGTTGCGGGAGGTGCAAAATTCGCCAGGGTCTTTATGTTACGGCACATGCGTTGGCTCCGTCGATTGAGGGGCTCCTCGTTCGTCGTGATTATAGAGTCGGACCCTGAAGCGTGACAAGGAGTAAGCCATGAGCGGCGTGCGGGTGCTGGTCGGTACGCGCAAGGGCGCGTTCATTCTGACGTCGGACGCCAAGCGCAGCCGGTGGGACGTGAGCGGCCCCCTGTTCGCGGGCTGGGAGATCTACCACATGAAGGGA
>WNEY01005177.1_pt1 | contig 10070 bp, 11 predicted proteins | sample 5400531 | NCBI WGS metagenome assembly WNEY01 (sample SAMN13153338, study PRJNA577476) | soil metagenome | isolation source: 200 cm saprolite under Douglas fir tree site 1 | place: USA:California | collected 2015-04-18
TGCGTTTTGCCCCTCCTTTTATCGCTGATGTTGTGCCCGAGGCCACTGCTGATGCCGGGCAGTTGATCGGTGTGATCATGTCACCTCAGTATTCACCGATTATCATGAGCGGCTACGTGCGCACCCTGGAGGACGCTGTTGCCAACCTGCACCGTGAGAAACTTGAACTCAAGATCGCAAGAGACTGGCACCTCCAACCCTACTTCTTGCAGGCCCTTGTCGAGCGCGTGCAGCAGGCACTTGATCGTTTTCCACCCGCTGTACGCGAACGTGTTCCGGTACTCTTGACGGCCCACAGCATGCCTAAGCGCGTTGTAGAGAAGGAACCGGACTACATCAACTATCTGAAGGAGACAGCTGCCGCCGTTGCTGAACGTGCCGGTCTTCCAAAGAATCGTTGGATGTTCTGCTACCAGAGCGCGGGTCATACGCCGGAGGAATGGCTCAAACCGGACTTTGCCGATATCATGCCCGAACTACGCGCAGCAGGCCATACTCACGTCTTGATCGCCCCCGTACAGTTCCTGGCCGACCACCTTGAGATTTTGTACGACATCGAGATAGGTGCCCGTCAGCAGGCAGAGGAACATGGTATCCAGTTTGCGCGTACCGAGTCGCTGAATACTTCGCCGCTGTTTATCAAGGCTTTGGCAGAGGTGGTCAAGGAGACAATGGGATCATAGTAGCGCTGTTGCAAAGTTGGGGGTGAGGGGGCTTTGTCCCCTGCACCCCCAACTTTGCATTACTTCCTGCGTTTCTTCATGGCCTGTTGCGCGGTCTGGAGCTGATCAAATCCCGTTGTGCCGTGGAGTGAAGCATCGGGCATTGAGCGCAATGGATGGTCGGTGCTCGGTGTGCCTGTTTCCTGATTGTAGCCAATCTCTACCACCTGATCCGTGCGCTTCGGCATCGGTTTCTGTCCAGGTGGAGGTGCAGTTGCCTGGGGACCAGGTTTAGATGTCGGCCAACGGAAATGTGGCGCAGTCCCCCGCACTTGTAGCTGTTGTTCTTGATTTTCCGGTTTTACTTGCACTTCTTTTTGGTCCATGGTTAAATATGTCCTCCTCTCTTCTTTTATCTTATCACGAAAAAGGGCTACAAAGGGAGACAACACAAGAGTTTTCTCTTGTAGAAAGAGAAGTAGTACTTCACGGCTGTTAGCCTCCAGGAAATCGCCAGCTCTCGTTGGTTAATAGGAGAAGAAGGAGTTCACTGATGAAAGTACTGATTACTGGCGCCACCGGCTTGCTTGGCGGGCACCTGATTAAGGAATTGCAGCAGCGCAACGAAGAGATCCGCGCCCTGGTATTACCGGTAGAAAATGCCGATAACCTGCTCAAGCAAGGTATAGAGGTCGTGCAGGGAGACATAACTGATGCTTGCAGCCTGGAACCCGCCGTTAAAAATGTGGAGGTTATCTTTCACCTGGCAGGAATGATGGGTGTGTGGCGCCCGCTTGCCGATTATCGCCTGGTCAATGTCAAAGGCTCTGAGAATCTCTATAAAGCAGCCCAGAGAGCAAGTGTACGCCGCTTCGTTCACACCAGTTCTCACACCGTCTATGGTCTTGGACACGGCCGTTTTCTCACCGAGAATGACCTGCTTCGACCTGATCCCGACCCCTATAGTATCAGCAAGGCCGAGGGTGATCGTCTGCTGCGGCGCCTTCTGCTTTCCAGCAATGTAGAGACCGTTATCCTGCGCCCAGGTACCTTTTTTGGACCCGGTGATCGACTGCACTTTGGGCGTATGGCCCAGAAAATGAAGGACGGCAAGGGTGTGATTATCGGACGGGGGGACAACACGCTGCCTTTCTGCTATGTGACCGACGTCGTCCAGGGTTTTCTGCTGGCGGCTTATCACGAGAAGGCTCCCGGTAATGTCTACAACATCACCAATGATCGTCCCCTGACGCAGCAAGAGATATTTGACGCTATTGCAGACGCCGTTGGAGGCGTTCGTCCAAAGCGTCACCTGCCCTATTTGCCGGTTTACTACGGCGCAATCGTTGCTGAGAAGGTTGTCACCCCCGCCACTCGTACCAAACCGCTTGTGACACAGCTCGGCGCAATGATGTTCGGCAGTGATAACAAACATAGCGTGGAGAAGGCCCGCCGCGAGCTAGGCTTTGAGCCAAAAGTGGACCTGCGCGAAGGTATCAAACGGGCAGCAGAATGGTTCAATGAAATAATCTAATCCGTACAACAATGGAATGAACACATGCGCGGCCCGCGGGCCGCGCATGTGTTCATTCCATTGTTGTACAAACCTTTTTGCCTGCACCCTTAAAGCCATATTTCCCGATGGTACTGCGCAGCCAGCTCACCGTTGGGCCATTATCAATTTTCTGGCTGGTTTCGACCAGGAACGGGGCCGTTTCCGGCTTTGCTGGCAGGTTGTTGGCCTGACGTAATGCCGCCAGTTCCTCGTAGTGTTGAAAGGCCCAGTACAGGTTGACACGACAGCTCTTACAATTTTTGCTGTCGTCCTCATTCATGCTTCCGCACTGCGGACATTCTGTCATAGGTTCTTTCTCCTTAAAGTTCATCAGCAGTGTTAATTACAGGTAGGTTGCGCAGCCTGGTAGACTTGCTTCGAAGGCTGGGAGAAAGTGCGGCGATGGCAGTGGCTTTGCCTACATCTAGCCCAACGCTGGCTAGCGTGGGTGGATGGCAGAGCATGTTCGTATATGAGGCATTTGCCAGCGGGCAATAGCACTCGCCAGCCTTAATGCTGCGCCGTAGTTCATTGGCCTTGGCAGTACGCCATGCAGCAGCGAAATCATAATTATGCTCGCGCAGGTTGCCAACCGACTCGGCACGGATACAGCAGGTCCAGACATCCCCATTGGGAGCGATCTGGGCAGAGGCGACACCGGCCAGGCAAGGAATGACCTGGCGTTTCTCAACCAGCGTGCGTTTGACAATGTCATAGTAGCGATCCCGGAAAGCCTGCGTGATGCGCGAGACACCATTGAACTCAGCCTGGCGTATGCCCTCTTGCAAACGTTCGATCACGGGTTGGTACTTCTGAATGGGCGGCGTAATGCCCATACCCACCGTATCCAGCTCGACGCGCTCTTCGGCAATCTCGCTGATGAAAGAATCAGGCTTCATTTCATCGCGTACGAAATTATAAATATGCTCAAACTCGTCTACATTGAAGTTTGAGATAACCGTGTGTACGCCCAGGGTGAAGTTCTTGTAGCAGCCCTTGAGCGCCTTGAGGTCAGCGTAGGTACGCATAGCTCGCTCAAAATTCCCCTTGACGCCGCGCACGATATCATGCTTTTCACCAACGCCATCCAGTGAGAGGTTGACGATCACTTCAGAGGTAGGAGCGGCTTGCAAGACGCGCTCAATGCGGCCCGGAATGATCTTATCCTGTATGCCATTGGTGGGAATATTGATAATGCCTGGACGGCAATGGCGATAGGCTAACTCAACCATCTCCGGCAAATCTTTACGCAGTGTCGGCTCTCCACCGCTGAAGGTAAACCAGTAGGCGGCCCGGCCAATCGATGCAAAGGTTTTATCATATTCTTCCAGCGTAAAGTCATCATTGGGACGCTGCCACACATTACACGTTTTACAGCGCGAGTTACAGCGATAGCTCACGCTAATCGTCAGATTCATCGGAAGAGCCACGGGTTTACCAAGCGCATACGACGCTTGCATCTTCGCAATTTTCGGTAGAACTTCAAGCATATCTATTTCTTTTCTCTTGTCCGTAGGGACCCGATAATAAACTTAATCTCCACTATCGCATTCCATAGAACTACTATATGTCTGTAGTGAATAAACGACAAAGGTTGATACAAACGACGTAATATATTGTGAGCAGGGTACCATTGTATATACATTGCAATTCCCCTGTTTCTCTAGTACTCTTAAAACAGGGTTCTTGAGTTCTTTGCTGCAAGCTTGTCGTTGATACCAACGAATAGGAGGTCATCATGAGCGATCGCGTCACCCTTCTACCAATCGATATAGCAGACGTCACGATACTGGTGGATAATTTCGTCGATCTCTTCTTGCCAGGTACGGAGATGGTGCGGCGAGCACCTCTCGTCTGGGACTGGTCTGAACGCGAGCAACTGATCGCTGAGCATGGATATTCGCTGCTGCTCACGGTGCAGCGAGACGGTCGCACCGAGTCCGTGCTCTACGATGCAGGACTTGGACGGAATACGGTCCTTCACAATATGGATGTACTCGATTTGCGGTCGAACGATCTACGAGCCATCATCCTCTCTCACGGACACGCCGATCATCACGGTGGGCTCGAAGGAATTTTTCGGCGTATCGGCCGGCGTGGCATGCCACTCGTGCTGCATCCTGATGTCTGGCGCGACCGCAAGCTCGTGTTTCCTACCGGTGTTGAGATTCATTTGCCGCCACCCAGTCATAATGATCTTGACCGTGAAGGCGCCACAATCGTCGAGGAGCGGGGACCATCGCTCTTGCTTGATGGCATGGTGCTGGTGACAGGACAGGTTGAGCGCGTGACCGACTTCGAGAAAGGATTTCCACTGCAACAGGCACGAACGAACGGTGGATGGGAGCCTGATACTTGGATCTGGGACGACCAGGCTATGGTCTGCCATCTAAAGGACAAAGGGCTCGTTGTGCTCTCCGGTTGCAGCCATGCGGGAGTGATCAATGTCCTGAGGCATGCACAGCGTCTGACAGGTATAGACACGATCTACGCATTTGTTGGTGGATTGCATCTCACAGGAGGCATTTTCGAACCTATTATTCCCCGCACTATTTCAGAGCTGGCTGCTATCGGGCCAACTGTTGTGGTACCAGGGCACTGTACGGGCTGGAAGGCAACCCACGAAGTAGCTCGCAAACTTCCAGAAGCCTACATCCAGACAAGTGTCGGAACCCGACTGCACTTCGCGTGAATTGAGGTCTTGCTCGCTTTCCTAATTCTATGAATGCTGACCTTCCAGATATGCCTTGAGGTTGGAAAGCGTTGCAACTTCACTCCGCATTGTCCGGGTGATCATCGGATCCATGAGCCTGGCCGGGCCCTTCGGTTCATAATGCAGCATGAATGTCACGCGGGTCGCATCTCCAACGGCTTCAAATCTGTACGTACCAGTCGGCCTTGCGGGGCCCGAGGTAACTTGAAACTTGATCAACTCATTTGGCTGGCACTCGACGATTTCGTAGTCGCCTTCAATGCGTCTGCCACCCGGCCCTTTCAGGCCCTGTTTGTAGACCGCTCCCATAGCGGAGGGTTTGCCTGGCACACGTTGAATATCTACAACCCCAGGTCGCCAGAGCGGGCTATTCGTTCCATCCAGAACGAAATCGAATACGGCACTGACTGGCCGGTGAATGGTGATACTTTCTTCTGCATGAGCCATAGTAAGTCTCCTTTCGGATGCTATAAAAAATTTCTCCTTGATTCTGCAATTCTACAATCTACCTTCAGTACATCTGCTTGAGCTTCGCGCTTATTAGCGCATCTGGCTCTTGATCTCGGCCAGGCGGCGGCTCAGGAACGATCGCTCGATGCTGTTCTGGCAGCATTCCAGCGCACGGGTATAGGCGGCCTGGGCTTCGTCGAACCTGCCTGTCCGCCGCAGGAGATCGGCGCGAGCAGCATGAAACAGGTAATACTCGTTCAACTCGCCTGTGTCCTCTATCCGGTCGAGTAGAATCATCCCCTGATTGATCCCCTCGGCCATCGCTACCGCCACCGCCCGGTTCAGTTCCACCACTGGTGAAGGCACCATCTCGTACAGCACATCGTATAGTGCGACGATTTGTGCCCAGTCGGTTTCTTCAGGGCGCCTGGCTTGTGCGTGCAGTACATTGATGGCCGCTTGCGTCTGGTACGGACCGGGGCTTCTCATCGCGAGCGCCCGTTCCAGCAGTTCAGCTCCTTCCGCGATTTCCTCTTGATCCCATAGCGTCCTCTCCTGGTCTTCCAGCAGGACTAATTCGCCGTCTGCATTGACGCGTGCCTTGCGCCGTGAGTCCTGCAGCAGCATCAACGCCAGCAACCCGAGCGCTTCCGCGTCTTCAGTCAGCTCCGGCTCCTTTGCCAGCAAGGTCGTCAGGATGCGTGTCAGCCGGATGGCTTCCGCACAGAGGTCATGCCGGATCAACTCGTCCCCCATCGGCGCAGTGTATCCCGCGTTGAAGATCAGGTACAGAACCGACAGCACAGCGTCTATTCTCTCCAGGATGGCATCAGCGGGCGGAACCTGGTAGGGAATCCTGGCATCCCGGATTTTGCGCTTGGCCCGCACGAGCCGCTGCGCCATGGTCGGCAGCGCAACGAGAAAGGCGCTGGCAATCTCAGGCGTAGTCAGGCCGCCCAGGGTGTGCAGCGTCAATGCCACCTGCGCTTCTTTGGAGAGGGCGGGATGACAGCAGGTAAAGATCAATTTTAAGCGTTCATCGGGGATCTCGTCGGCGTCCACGTTGTCTTCCTCCTGCTCTAGCTCCATCAGCGTTTTCAAGATGACCTTTTTGCGATTCAACGTGTTTTCCCGCCGCAGACGATCGATGGCCTTGTGCCGGGCCGTCGTCGTGATCCATGCGCCGGGGTTGGACGGGACGCCATCCACCGGCCAGCGCTCCATAGCAAGCACGAGTGCATCTTGTACCGCATCTTCCACCACTTCAAGATCGCGCATGCTGGTATATAGCGCGGCAATCACTCGCCCCGCTTCCTGTTGAAACGTGTATGCGATCAAATCGTGCATAGCGTTCATAAAGTTATACCAGTTCCCGCTAGAGCTCTCTTTCTTCCCATTCTGAGGATGTGAATCGTTGACACCTGGTGGATTCTCCCGGCAACACACCCACCATGGCTGTGGCTACACTTCCATGACCGGGCGGATTTCGATGGAGCCAAACACCGCATCAGGAATCCTGGCCGCCATTTCGAGAGCCTCATCCAGGTCTTTGCAATTGAGGATGTAAATGCCCGCGAGCTGCTCCTTCGTTTCGGTGAATGGGCCGTCAGTGATCAGCGTTTTGCCGTTGCGGACGCGGACAGTCGTCGCAGTGCTGGTCGGCTGTAGTGGTGCTCCACCGGTCAAGAGGCTGCGCTGCTGTGCCTCCTGAGCAAATGCGGCATGACCTAGCATCAGCGCGGTATGCTCCTCCTGCGTCATCCCGGCGGTGACCGCCTCACTTCCGTAGATTAACAACACGTAACGCATCGATGTCCCCTCCCTTTGGCAGTCGCTTCAGGCGATGCATTTCACCGCTCTGCAATAACAACGAACAACATCTCGCCAAATCGACAGGCTAAATGAACAAATCCCCAACGTATCTGCAAATCCACCTGTTATCTCAGTGAGGCTTTTTTATTTTCTCAAGGATTTACATACCCGGCTGCCTGCAGCCTGAACAAATGCGCATATGTACCACCGACGGTCATAAGCGCCTCGTGCGTCCCATCTTCAATAATTTTGCCCTGCTTGATCACAATGACGCGATTGGCCATACGCACTGTTGAGAAACGATGGGCAATGAGCAGGGTGGTGGCGCCAGCGGCGATGTGCTGAAGCCGGCCAAAGATTTCTGCTTCGGACTCAGCATCAATTGATGATGTAGGTTCATCCAGGACAACGACAGGTGCACGACGCATAAACGCACGAGCAAGTGCCATCTTTTGCCACTGCCCAATCGAAAGTTCATGCCCTTTCTCAAACATGCGCCCTAAGGTTGTCTCATACTTCTGCGGGAGACCCTCTATAAACGGAGCAGCCCCGCTTTGTGCAGTAGCCAGGCGTATGCGCTCATCATTGTCAAGTTCCTCTACATATCCGAACCCTACATTCTCGCGTGCGGCCATCTCATAGCGCACAAAATCCTGGAAAATGACGCTGATATGCCTGCGTACATCCAGGGTATCGTATTCTTCTAACGGCACACCATCGAGCAATATTTGACCTGCCGTTGGTTCATAGAGGCGCGTCAGCAACTTCACAAGCGTCGTTTTTCCCGCGCCATTGTGACCAACCAGCGCGACACACTCGCCTGCTTTTAGAAAGAGGTTGAGGTCTTGTAGCACCATCTCGGTGGTACCTGGATAACAGAAACTCACACCGCGAAACTCGATTCCACTTTGTAGCCGTTCGGGGACGGCCCGTTTCCCATTTGCTATTTTGGAAGGAGCGACATCGAGAAATTCAAACAGGCTGCTGACGAACAGATTGTTCTGATAGAGTTGGCTGACTCCCCATAAGAGCGATTCTACCGTGTGTTGTACCACAGCGATGGCCTGCATATAGCCGGCAAGGAAGCCAATATGCCCGGTTGCAATCGTAATGCTAATCGCATAGATTTGCGCCCCTGCTGAAGCTACGTTTGTCAAAATTGTAAAAGGTACAAACGATCGCGTTTCACGTTTCAACAGGTCGCTATCTACTTTATAAAAATCGTTGTAGAGCTGTTTATATCGACCTAAGAAATGGTTGCCAAGGCGAAAGAGGCGAATCTCTTTGACCGACTGTGCATTCGTCGTAAGGGACTGAAAATAGGAGAGACGCCGCCTCTGTTGGGTGCGCTCTCGTTCAATTTTGTAGCTTTGTTGACCGTAGAAAATCTGCGAAGCAACTGAGGGCAGTGGAGCGAGCAGGATCAGTAAACCTAGCCACCAGTTCCAATAGAGGAGTACGGCGATGACAGAGACGAGTGTGACACACTCAGACCCAATGGTTACCATTTGCCAGAAAATTTGGTAGGGGCGGTACGTGCTCTCGCGATTGGCACGTTGTAACTTGTCGTAAAACTCATCATCTTCGAAGTACTGTACGTCCAGTTCTATCGCTTTCTCCATAATTTGAATAGCGATGACGTTAGCCAGTTTTGTCTGGAGTAGCGATTGTAATTGCTGCTGACCAATGCCCAGTACTGAGGAGACGAGCATCAATCCACCCTGTAAAAGCCCGAAGAGGATGGCAAGGTGAACAAGCTGTGGAGCGTGCCCTCCCTGAATAGCTTCAGCCGCATTTTGAATAATCTGGCTGGTAATCTGTATTTGTAGCGAAGGAATAAGGCCACCTCAGAGTCGTAGCCGATAGACAGAGCGACTTCAACTAGTGTCGCCGACTGTGTTCGCAGCAAAGCGGCAGCCTTGGTGAGACGCACACGGGTGAGGTACTGCATGGGGGGCTCGCCAACCAGCTGCTTGAACTTCGCGGAAAATGCTGAACGCGATAAGCTAAGAATTGTAGCTTTTCAGACATGGTAAGTAATGAAAGCCCAGCCTACAATGATCATACCATTTTTCATTACCTTACATAAGGAGGATTTAAACATGACCAGTGCAAGTGAGATCGTTGAGAGCTACCAGGCGGCGCTTGGTAAAGGTGATTTCGCTACCGCCCGAACACTTATGCAGGACAACATGACCTTCCAGGGTCCATTGGACACATTCAACAAAGCCGACGATTATCTCGAATCCCTCAAGAAGCTGGCTTCCATTATCCAGCGCATTGACCTCAAGAAGGTATTCGTTGACGGCGACGATGTCTGTGTGCTCTACGATATGGTTACCAATACTCCCGCTGGCACAGCTTTCATCGCGGAGTGGTATCAGGTCAAGGATGGTAAGATCGCCGCCCTGCGTGCTGTGTTTGATGCGCGCCCCTTCGCGGCCCAAACCGACTCACGACCTTGTTGACACATATTGTAAGTACAGCACGGCATTGAAAAGGGTCGGAATTGAGAGTGGTCCTTTTCAATGCCGTGCTGTACTTAGAGCTACCTTGCTTTCGTTCCTTACAGACCTCCGAATAAGCTTTTAGTCGCCCACCGCAGAGCTAGCGAAGCCACCGCCCGCAGCGCCCTGCGAGAACCAGGCTGCCCAGCCGTTGTTCGGTGCTGTCTGCCAGATATGCCACAGCGCGCCATCGCTTCCGCGAGCATAGAGTTCGAGTCGCCCATCGGCGTTCGGTGCAAAGCCCAATGGACTAGTAAGGCCACCGCCCGCAGCACCTTGCGAGAACCAGGCTGCCCAGCCATTGTTCGGTGCTGTCTGCCAGATATGCCACAGCGCGCCATCGCTTCCGCAAGCATAGAGTTCGAGTCGCC
>WNEY01010573.1_pt1 | contig 10070 bp, 10 predicted proteins | sample 5400531 | NCBI WGS metagenome assembly WNEY01 (sample SAMN13153338, study PRJNA577476) | soil metagenome | isolation source: 200 cm saprolite under Douglas fir tree site 1 | place: USA:California | collected 2015-04-18
CGCGGTACGTGTCTGAACATCAAAGAAGTTGGAATAGAAACAGCAAGGGGTTGAAAAAGAAAGGAAATAGCGACGAGCGAAGCTCAGTCGCGGGGCTCAGTAGGGAGAGCGTGTGCATGAGCACCCCATCATGCAATCCCTTTGACCTTTCCGCTTACCCGCCGAAAAGCGCGCGCGAGGGCGTTGTCCCGCGGCTCCATTCTGTCAAGCGCGCGAGCCGCTTAGCCCTTGCAACTCTCATTTATTCGCTTGTCGCCGTGACGCTTGGCATCGGCCTTGTTGCACCAGCTCGCTCGCAGGCCTTGCCCAAGTCGCTTGAGCAAGGCGGCACCGACGCCGCACTGAAGGAGCGCAAGAATAACTGGACCGTCGGCGTGGCGGGTGGAATTCTGTCAGGCAGCTATATGAGCTTCGCCGCTGAGCTGGCGCAGGTGCTTGACGATGGCGAAAATCTTCGCGTTCTTCCGATCGTCACCTATGGTGCTGCCTCCAATCTCGATGATCTTCTCTATTTGCGCGGTGTCGACGTCGTGATGACGCAGACGGACGTCTTCGAGTTTTTCCGCACTCATAGGAAGACGCCTAATCTCCAGAAAAGAATTCATTACATCATTCGCTTGCCGGCCTCTGAAATTCATGACCTCGCGCGCCCCGAGATCAAGAGCATCGAGGACCTGCGCGGCAAGAAGGTCAATTTCGGGCCGGCAGGAAGCGCTTCGAGCCTGACCGGGACTATCGTCTTTCAGCGACTGGGCGTGCAGGTCGAGCACGTGCGGTTCGACACCCCCATCGCGCTGCGAATGCTCAAATCGGGCGAAATTGCCGCGCTGGTGCGCGTGATCGGCAAGCCCCTCGACTTCTTCGCGCACATTCCCGCGCATTTGGGCCTTCACTTGCTACCGATTCCTTTTTTCAACGTCCTTGTCGACTACTACACGTTCGGAGAGTTGACCCGTGAGGAATATCCGACCTTGATTCCGCAGGGCGAGAAAATCGAGACCATTGCGGTGCCGGCGGTGCTCGCGGTTTTCAACTGGCCGAAAGACACCGATCGTTACCGGCGCGTGCAAAGGTTCACCGAGGCCCTTTTCAACAAGTGGGACCAGTTTCTCGACCCCGCCCGCCATCCAAAATGGCGCGACGTCAATCTTGCAGCGACCGTTCCAGGCTGGACCCGCTGGAGCGTCGCGGAAGAGATGGTGAAGCGCATGCAGCAAAAGAATGCGGAGGCAAAAGTCGCCAGTCGCGAATTTTCGTCCTTCCTTGCGGAAAAGGGTCCCCCTGTTGCGAATCTCACCCAGGATGACCGCGAGGCTCTGTTCAGTGAATTTCTCGAGTGGCAAAGGCAATCAAGCGCTAAGCCGTAGGTCGGCAGCGGTTGCCCGGCGCCCAACTTTGCCTTGATCGCCGGGAGTGAGAACAAAGAGGAGTTTCGAACAGAAGACAGCGGGTAGGTCAACAAAACTTCAGTCGAGGTGTCAGCAGGCGAGTATCAGCGTATGAGCACCACGCCAAAGAAATCTGCTGGTCCTACCGATCTTACCGCCGATGCGTCGTTCAAGGCGCACGAGCATCCGTTCACCGAGCGGGATCCTGTCGAGGACGCCGATCACCCACCTCTCTCGCCTTACGCTTTAGTGCAGGGCACACGAGAGCACCATCGGCAGCCCGTTCAGGCATCGAGCAGTGGGCGGCACGAGCAGCCGGCCGCCGAACGTCGTGATGAGACCATAAGTGACCTCGATCTCGAGCGGCTTGAAGCCATCCTGCGCTCGCTGCAGCGCCAGGGAGCTGCGAGGCGGCTCCCTCGTGCCAGCCCTCTGCCTCCTGTGACTGGGCTTGCGCCCGTCGACCATCACGGTCGCCAGAGATCCGCCGATGGGGAATTGCAGTCGCTGCGCTCCCCAGGGCTCGAGCGCCCAATGCCTCCTCCAATGAGGTCACGTCGCCACAAGCTACGCGTGGTGCTATGCATCTTTGCGGCGGGCATCTTGGGCGCGCCAATCGTGTACTACTTGTCGATAGGAGACTTGGCTCCACCATCAGGGTCAGCACCCGGACCGCGAATTGAAGCATTCGTTGAACGGATCATCGGGCCATGGATGTCCGTGGGTCAACATCAGCCTTCACCGACCAGGACGCAAGACGATGATCCTGAAACGGCTGCGCCGGGTGAGATATCCCCCAAGCAAACCGAGACGTCGCAGACGGCGACAATGTCCGAGGGAGCGACCGTGGCCATGTCACAGCCGGCCCGGACCGGGCCTGAGTCTCCGCCCTCGAGCAAAGCCGTTCGCGCGCTTGATCCGGAGGAGCTCAAGTTTCTCACAAGACAAGGCGAGCAATTGGCTTCGGCTGGCGATCTGGTTGCGGCCCGGATCTTATTCCAGCGAGCTGCGGAAGCCGGCGATGCTGGCGCTGCGATGGCTTTGGGGGCGACGTACGATCCCAACGTGCTTGCAAAGCTCGGCGTGATTGGGATGGACGCGGACGTGGAAAAAGCGCGAAGCTGGTATCAAAAGGCCGAGAGCCAGGGCGTAGCACAAGCCACACAACGGCTCCGGGCTCTTGGAAATCGTTAGTTCGGTGCGCGGACGCGGGCTTTCTCTGGTGTGGAACACTTGAATCGCGATCGCTCTCTTGCTCGCTCACGGCGCTCGCGATCCCGCAGATCGAGAGTAAGACAGTGAAAGCCATCGCGATTTTCTCAAAGAGCCGCCTGCCGATCCTACCGAAACTGGCATCAGCGCATGAGCAGGGTCTGAGCAATTTCGAGGTCAATCCCTGGTATGCCTTTTTCTTGCCCAAGGGCACGCCCGTGCCCATCGTGCAGAAGCTCCGCGAAGCGATTGTCGCAACGACCGCAATTCCCGCCGTACGGGAAAAGTTGAAAGAATTAGGCTATGTGCTGATCGCACCTGAGCGGCGATCGACCGAATATCTCGGGAAGTTCGTCGAGAGCGAGGTCGAGAAATGGGCTGCGGTGATCAAAGCCGCCAACATCAAGCCAGAGTGAGCCCGTTGCAATCGATGACAATTCCCAGATTGCCGCATGTCCGATGTGGGTCTTGGTCGTGTGAAAACGCGATGGCGCGGAGAAACCGTAGAATGAAGCTTCCTTCGGATCGCGATTTGGGTCGCGAGAATTCTTAAGCGCGGTCGATTTCAGTTGATCTATGAAAGACCATTCTAGTCGGTCCTGAGTTTGCGGCGTTTTCACACAGCCAGGGTCAGGAGCTGTAAAGCTCACCGCGAGCACATCTCGTCCGCTGATCATCCCGAGAGCAGAAGTAGTCGCCATGGGACGGCACGTCCGTTGAGCGCAAGGTGCAGACATGATGCCGATGGTCGGAATGGGCGGGCTTCGAACCTGCACCGTGCAATCCTCTTGCCTTCCGACAACCTGGTCAACGTTGTATGGTCCACACACGGACATTGAGTTAGTCCGCGAGCTACCAGCGAGAGGTGCCCCAGTCTTTTTGCGGCAGCGCCGATGCCGGCAGCGGGCAGCGGTCTGAAGATTAGCTCGCGCGATGCTTACGATGACGTGTCCCTGTTGTGGCGATAGGGATGGCACAATGAGTGTGGAAAACTTCGAGGTCCTGCGTCAACATATGCTCGCGGAAATTTCTGCCGGGACATTTCACGTGAGTGACTTGATCGGCAAGACGGCCCTTGACGAACGAGTGATGACGGCCATGGGCAAGGTCCCGCGGCATGAGTTTGTGCCAATCGAACTCCGGCTCTACGCCTACGCCAACGTTCCACTTCCGATCGGCTTCGACAAGACGATTTCGCAGCCATTTATTGTCGCGTTGATGACGGATTTACTTGATATCAGCGCTGATGACGCTGTCCTCGAGATCGGCACCGGTCTCGGCTATCAGGCCGCAATCCTCGCGCAGCTGGCTCGGAAAGTGTACAGCATCGAAATCATCGAAGAGCTCGGGCAACAGGCGAAGCAACGACTTCATCGGCAGGGCTGCACCAACATTGAGCTCAAGATCGCCAATGGCTATCATGGCTGGTCCGAGCACGCCCCGTTCGATAAGGTGATCGTGACAGCGGCTCCGGACCTCATTCCCCCGCCGCTGATCCACCAGTTGAAAGCTGGTGGAAAAATGGTGGTTCCTGCTGGCTTGCCCGATGCGCAGCAACTCGTCCTCGTCGAAAAGCACGGCGACGGCAGGGTCACGATGAGGGAGATTCTGCAGGTGCGGTTCTCGCAACTCGAGGACACCGAGTCGGGCTGATACCCCGCGCAACGACACTCTGGGCCGCTTCCGTTCGGCTGCGGCTCGATGATTTTGGTCGGCAATCGCGACCATTCACCAATGCGCTCGCAGCACCGCTTCCACGGTCGCGCTTCCCGCAATCAGTGCGCCGGTAGTCGCAATCGCCGCGGGCACGCCACGCGGCAATTCGATGTTGATCACCGAAGCTACGAAGATTGCCGCCACGGGCAGGGGGATCACGAAGTAACGTCCTAGAACGCCCCGGACGTGGTCCGTATCGATGGGAGTGTAGGTGATAAAAAAGATCAGATAGACGAGGACAACGTAGCCCAGGACCGCAAGGCCGCTAAGAACCATGACGCGCGCACGGGCCGCACCACCGAGCTGCAGTTTTTGCAGCGGCACGAACAGGAGGAGGACCGTAAGCACGACATAGATCCAGGGCCGAAGCAGAATGTCCTGCCACCCCAGGACGCCGATGAGCTCCTGCCACAGCCTGCCCGCCCAGCCGCTCAGCGCCGTCCATGCCGCCAGCGGGAAATGGTACGGATGCTCCCACATGTAATAGAGCTTCCACAGCGGATCGAAATGTTCAGGCAGATCGTTCCGTTCTTCCAGGAGACGCCAGGCCGCTATGTCGGCCGATACTGCGACCACCCATAGCGGCGACAGGATCAGGCTTGGCAGCACGACGATCGCCAGGCTGCGCCACCGCGGCAGCTCCTTGCGCCGGCAGACCATCAACTCCAGCAGCACGAAGACGATCTGCGGCTGCTTGCTGAGCGAGCATAGGGTCATCCAGAGCGAGCGCTCCCAGACCCGCCCGGCGGCAGGCGCGCGCGCGGCGCTGAAACAAAGCGCGGTGATCACCAACGTATAGCTGAACGCAGCACCGTCCGCGCTGAGAACTGCACGGTTGTAGAGCGCGACCGGCAGCATCGCGATCAGCACGAACGCCCATTTCAAGGTGGGAGTGACCGCGATGGCATAGGCCGCCGCCGCCGTGAAAGCCAAGAGGCCGAAGGCGCGCATCAGGAGCAGCATGCCGGGAAAGTCGAGCCCGAGCCCGCGACCGATTGCTGCCGCGACGATATAAGGAAGGTAGGCAACCGGATTGTAGCCTTCGGTGCCGGCGAACGGCGCGAACACAGAAGCTTGCTGCAGCTCGTCGCCGCTCGTGCCGACGAGCGCAGAATACTCCGCTATGATTTGGCGGTAGCGAATTCCCTCGTCTCCGAAGCGGGCAAACACCTCCCCTGCGGTCTTGAAGAAATAGAGCTGGTTATACAGCTCGTGGCTCAGGAAGATTCCCTTGCGACCATCGACCTCGGCGGCGGGCAGAAGCTCGCCGCGGGCGTAAGAATAGATGCGCAGAAAATGCGCGATCTCGTCCGGTCCACGCAGCGGCGGATTGGCCAAAATGATGATCGATCCGAACGCAAGCGAGAGTAAGGAAAAGACGGTTGCCGGCCGGCTTCCAATTCGTGTCCAGATACGCGAAAGCGGGCTCCGGGGAGCGTCAACCACCTGCACGGAGGTGCTCGGGCGCATCTCGTTCCCCAACCGCAATCGCGATCGTCAAGATATCGGCCACATCTGACGAAGTCCGACGACCCCGCCCGACGGAATTTGCTCGCTCAAGAAAAGCGGCTCGCAGCGCGATGAACACGAAGCCCAGCCCCATATACCCATAGGGATGGCCGATGGCCGAGCCGCACCTGCTGCAGAAATCATCCAGAACATCGTAGCCAAGCATCAGCATGCGCTCTCTCGGCCGCATCGACAATAGATCGTGAATTGCGGTAACACCTTACGCATTCTCCCTCTTCCGTCGCGACCCGCGCCGAGTAGGCGGAATAGCGGAGCGTATTCCGCCACCACAGACAGGACGGCAGGTTACGGCAAAGACCCCGAAATCCTATTGGTGCAGCAGGACGCGGCGTATCCCGATAACGTTCACGTCGACGACCGTACGATCGATAGTCACATGAAGCGACTGCGCAAGAAGTTTATGGCGGTCGACGATGCCTTCGACATGATCGATACGCTCTATGGTGTGGGATACCGCTTTCGGGAAGTTCCGCCAAAGTGATTGTCGGCATGAGCGCTTCCAGAGGGCGAAGATCGTCTCAGCGCGACCGAAGGTAGGCTCCATGGGCCCATCACCGAATTTACCGTGTCCACGAACCGAAGAGAGACAGCGCGCCGATGCGGTCGGAGGGCGCTTTCCTAATTCCGAAGTTCCTTGTTCCCCGAAGTTGACCAGGCGATCGTTAGCCCGCTCTCAAGGACTTGCGCACCTTTTCAATGGGCCAATCATTACTCGCGTCAATCACACGCACCCTGGACCCGTCGGATTGGTTGACGAGAACATGAGAGCAAAATTCGTCCTCGATCGGCAAAACCTCAATTTTGGCCTCAGGCGTCCACCCTAGCGTCCTGGCCAGATCGCCCGGCCAAATGCGCCATTTTGAACTGTTGGTCAGCTCCACAATGTGGCTCTTGGCGTGCGATTTGATCCGCGCAGCCGTTCCACGTTCGAAGGAATGGTCCCGCTCCACCAATGTCCCGATCAGCCGTAACAACTCTCGATGCTCTGGGCCGTGTCCCCCTCGACCAAGAAACGCACCGACTTCGATGTGCGCCGCCTTCCCCCCGGAAGGGATATTGGGTTCGTGCCGGACAAATACCTGTCCTAAATCGACGTCGCGGGCGAGATACCAACGATCGCCATTGGGGCTGCTATAAAGCTCTCGCATTTCGACGGCCATGGGCATTGCTCCTGCTCGTCTCCAAGCAAGTCAACGCACCGGACCTCATTTAAGGTCCAGTTGGCCTTCGGGGGCAGGCGCGAATGACCCCGCCAAGGCCGTATGCCCGACAGCTTGATGGCCCGGAGCAGAACACGCTCCAAGCAGAGGCCGGATACATTGATGCAAGACCGCATCAGCCAGGTCGAGGAAGCCTCTTGCACCGCACTGCCGGACCATACATTCGGGTCAAAATGTGAAGAACTCGAACCGAGCATATCTGGTCCGCTGTTGCCCTCGAAAGCAGACGTTAGAGCGGACGTGTCGGTTGGTCGCATTCGTGCCAATTGCGGACTCATGCACCGCAGCAAAACAGCAGCTTATTCGATCACCTCGTCGGCGCTGCCAAGCAACGGAAGCGGCACGGTGAGACCGAGCGCTTTGGCGGTGTTGAGATTGATGATCAGCGCGTATTTGTTCGCCTGCTGCTGGACGGGCAAATCGGCAGGCTTGGCGCCCTTCAGAATGCGGTCGACGTAGTCGGCCGCTTGCCGGTACTTGCCAAGAAGATCGAGACTAGCGCCGTAGTACATCAAGCCGCCGTCCTTGGGGAATCTATCCTGCGAAGAGATCGTTGGCAGGCGATAGCGGCTGGCCAGATCGACGATCGGCTTTTGGCGCAAATTGGTAAAGGTATCGGTGGTCAGGATCAGCCCGCCGTTGGGGAGGCGCGCGAAGCTCTCGAAGGCAGGCTCGATGTCGGCGGGCGCGCGGACCGGCACGATGAGCGTCTCGACCCCGAGCGACGGCGCCGCACCCTCGATCGAGCGCATGAAGAATTTCGACTGAGGCGAGGTGTCGGGGTTGAACATAACCCCGACCCGAGCGAGCGCGGGCGCGACTTCCTTGAGCAGGCTGAGCCATTTGCCACCGATCGAGAACTCGTAGATGCTGAAGCCGGTGAGATTGCCGCCCGGCTTCGCAACGCTTGCGACGAAACCTTGCGCGACCGGATCGGAGACCTGCAGAAACACCACCGGAATGGTGCTGGTGGCTTGCTGGATAGCTGTGAGGTTGGTCGTGGAAGAGGCGACGATCACGTCGGGCATCAGACCAATCAACTGCGCCGCGTAGATGCGGGAGAGCTCGGCATCGCCCGCGTTCCAGCGAACGTCGATGCGGAGATTTTGGCCTTCGATCCATCCCAATTGACGCAGCCCCTGCACCAATGCCGCCACATACGACTGCGGTGCCTCCCCGGTAGCGGTCCCGTTCATCAATATGCCGACGCGCCGCATCCCGGTCGGCTGTTGCGCGCGCGCCGCAAGCGGCCATGCCATCGCCGCGCTGCCAAGCAGCGCGACGAACTCCCTACGCCTCATGTCGAGCATGGGGGACTTTCTCCCCGGACCGGATTCAGAGCCGCCAATGGCCCTCGCGCCTGGCTCCCACATTCTCAGCCTGCCACAACGGAGACGGCGAGTCCTTACGCCAGGCCTGAATTGTTCTGAATATAGGTGAGGCGCTGCCCTCTCGACTTTACGAATATTCGATCCCAGGCGCCCTAGGTCCAGAATGGGGTCAAAACCGGTAAGGCTCAGAGCGAGCAAAGTTTTCTGCTTTACCCCCGATCGCGACCGACGCGCGGACATCTTCGATCGGCAGCTTCGTGCCAAAGCACTAAATCGCTACGCGATAGCCCGTTGAAGCGAGCAGTTCGGCAAGCACGTTGACCGTTAACCAGGGTCGAGATCATCGATAGCGTGGCGGGACGCCCTGTCTTGAGGATCGAGGTGTCGTCAACCTCATCCAAGACAGGAGTTTCCTATGAGTACGGACACCGTCGGCCCGCTGCGCCGGCGCATGATCGAGGACATGAACGCTCGCAAGCTCTGTGCGGGCACGCAGACGGGCCACATCCGCAGCTGCAAGCGGTTTGCTGCGTTTCTCAAGCGGCCCCCTGACACGGCCACGCTCGAGGACATCCGCCTGTTCCAGCTGCACCTGGCCGAGACGGGCGCGAGCATCTGCAATCGCAACCGCATCATGACCGGGCTGCGGTTCTTGTTCCGGGTGACGCTGCGGCGACTGGACCTTGCCGCCGAGATCTATCACATCCGTGAGCCACAGAAGATCCCGCTGGTGATGAGCCTTCGATGTCTCCGGCCCCGGTCTGTGCGGCAATGCGGGCGAGAACGCTATTAACGAGATCGCCAAGGTTGCTGCCGCGTTCGCCCTTCTCCCTGACCTTGACGGCGATCCCGACGGCGGCAGTCAGTTCCACCACCGCCTGACTCGCGCGGGTGCCCAAAGTGAATGGGTAGACCGCGAAAACGAGGGTCTTGGGCGAGCTGCCGACAGCATAACCGCCGCCTGTTTCCCAAACGGAAACCTCGGCGCGTTTCGTTTCAATGGGCAGCCCGAATATACGCTATATCAATCGGGCATGCGCGAAAGAGCTGCCCCTCCGCGAGAACCTTCGATATTGTGCGATCGATATCCTCGCCGCCGCCTGCCTCCCTTGGAGGTTTTCGGACGCCAGCCGCCGAGTACGTGCGCCGTCGTCATGGGCCGGCATCCGAAAACCTCGACAGACGGCGGCACCCCCAATCTACCGTCGGCCAGTTCCGATGTGTAGTGTGGCCAAAAAGCAGAACTGGCGCCGCAATAATAATACCCCCTGCCAACCCGAACGGAGTATCTTACGCAACGGAACAGGAAATTTCCAAGCGCGTATTAGGGAAAATCTCTTCAAGGAATTTTCACATGAGATGCTTCGATTTTAATTTTGAGTAGCCACCACCATCGTTGCAGTGCCAATTCTGTCTGGATTGCATCATCGCTACGCGCGGATATGGTTTTCGGGAAGGAGAGGCCATGACCACTGCAAAGCCACCACGTCCATCGCTTGCGCCAGGCGAAACACAAGTCTATCCGGTGCTGCCGCTGCGCGACTTCGTCGTATTTCCGCACATGATCGCGCCCCTCTTCGTCGGACGCAAGAAGTCGATCCTCGCGCTCGAGGAGGTGATGCGGTCCGACACCTTCATCCTGCTCGCCACCCAGAAGAACGCGTCCGACGACG
>WNEY01005178.1_pt1 | contig 10069 bp, 8 predicted proteins | sample 5400531 | NCBI WGS metagenome assembly WNEY01 (sample SAMN13153338, study PRJNA577476) | soil metagenome | isolation source: 200 cm saprolite under Douglas fir tree site 1 | place: USA:California | collected 2015-04-18
AATGCCCGCAGCGTGTTTGAGCGCAAGCAATCCACGCGCGGAAGCCAGGGTGAGCGCGGTTTGTAATTGAGACCGATTTGATGCAACGAGAGCGGCAAAGGCGGAGTCAAGCAACCGCTCGCCGTGCAGACCGGTCAGGTAGCCGACAAACATGGCATAGGCCGTCGACATGGGCCGCGGCTCAGGCAGTCGCCTGGTCTTCTTCGCTTTGCCTGCGAGGTGCCCGCCAAAGGTCCAAGTGGTGTTCACATTTTGGGCCATCGATTTTTTCATAGCAGGACTGAAGCGACTAGGAAAACCGTTTTCGAGTTGCTGTTCCATGGCAGCTCTTTTCAGAACCTCGCCAGGGCGCAACGTGCGCACCAATGCGAAGCTGTGGCGCAGTTGCGGATCGCGGGCATAGGCACACACCAGGCAGAGCTGGGGGAGAGCATCTACATCTGCATGGCCCAACTCCCAGAGCACGCGGAACAATGCTTTGGACGTGTCCATCCCATACAGTTGCATTAAATGGCGCAGACTTTTCTTGCGGCTGCTCAGGGTAGGCTTTTCCAAGACATTCTCCTCGACGATGGTCTTGGTGAAATGGTCTTTGGCAACAGTGAGAGGCATCGCACGAACCAGAGTGCGCATCTCCAGAAACATCATCGAACGTGCCGAGTGGCCGCCGAGGCTGGCTTGGGAGAAGCCTAAGGGATTCACCTGCATTACCATTCGCGTGTCAGCCCCATATCTCCATGGAATCGATTACCGAAATGTCATGATTGGCCGTAGATGGAGATGTTGTCGAGCTTGCCGCTGTGGGCCTCGATGCACTTCTCGCTGCTGACGAACATGCCCCCGGAGCCGCAGCAGGGGTCATAGACTCGCCCCCTGGAGGGTTCCAGCATCTCCACCAGCACACCACGACCGAGCGCGGGGTATGGAACTCCCCGCCCCGCTTGCCTTCCGATCCGGCAAAGCCCCCGAGGAAATACTCATAGACCCGGCCGAGGAGGTCTCTCGCCTTCTCCGCCGCCTCGCCCATCGCAATGCCAGAGACGGAGAACATGTTCCGCCGTCATGCGGAGTGGCCACCCCAGTTGCCTCTATGCGAGGCAAAAGGGAATATGCGACGATTCTGCAAGCGCCGATGTGCAGGGATGCTTTATGCCAAGCGGTATCGTATGCTCCCCACAGTAGTGACCCAAGCTCGCGTTTTTTTACCGTTTGCATGATCCGTGCCATGTAGAAGAGCCCTCCGGGCTCCCCAGAAAACAGGCCACATGAAGCAGGCGGTGCCCATAGTGGAGGTGCAATACGTTCGTCGGTGGAGAGAGATACGGTGTCAGACTTTTGACGTGATGCCGCGATCTTTGACGTGATGCCTGATTTTTGGGGATTACTTCGCCCGCAAGAGGTGATAGGCGGTGTCCAGGTAACCCACCTGGAAGACCTCATGCGAGAGCGAGCCGATTTTTATACGCCAAAAGCGCGCCAGCGCATTGGGGTCAGTAAAAGAGTCACACTGCTCGGCCGCCTGTTGCAGGTAGAGGCTCGCCGCTTCCCGGATGATGCGCAGTGCCACCGGCGTGACTGCGCCTATGCCCTGTACCGTCTGGAGTGCCTCCAGCGGTGCATCCAGGATGCCGCGCAGGTTGACAAAGCGGTCCATCAATGCCTTTGCCGGTTGTTTCACGTCAGACCTGGGGATGGCAAGCGTTAGCAGGAGTTCAATCACTTCATAATCGGCAAACCCTGCCAGGCCGTGCTTCATGAACCTTTCCCGGAGTCGCTGTCGGTGCCCGTGGTGATGAGGGTGGTCAGCTTTCATACTACAAATACTCTCGGTTGATCTCCGGTCCGCTCCCTGATCTCCCCTGCGACCGGCAGGTGGTCATGAGCAAGCACGTAGCCTGTGTAAGTCCGTTGGGAGCCATGTTGAGGGCAAAACGTCGAACCAAGGCAAAGTTCGCGCTTATGGATGGGGCTTTATGGAACCTTATCGGCACATGGCGAGGAAAAATTGACGCTTAAGTCCCGACGCAGTAACTATCTGGATGTCTGTTTCGTAAATGCACTGCCAGTTCCCTGGGAAGCGCAGGCGTCTCGCCTACTTCAGGAGCGGGCTGGAAGTCTGCGCTTCCAGGCGCCGTATACTGGCGCAGGCCTTGTGCAATGGACATCTCGTGGGTTCCTTGGGATGCAGCGTAGGAGAGTAGATGTGCTGCTTGTTGCAAGGGGTGAAGTGACGCGGCGGGGAGCGGATAAAAGAACAGACGACCTTTGGGCGCCAGCGCCTCGGGAGCGTGTCCCCTGGTGCTCCTCAGCGGCCCCTGCCAGCGCCCATGGCTCTTCCCGCGCGCCCAGAACAGGGCAACCACCCTGCTGGAATGCCCTGGGACACGGCGTAGAGCAGCACCACGCGGTCTGGACCCACGCCGTCGGACGGGGGAGAGGTGGGCTGTCAGTCTTCTTTTTCAAACATTTTTCTCATCTCTTCGGTGGAGAAGCCTCCTTCCTCCCGTCCTCTGGCGCGGGACCGCTCCAGCATTGCAATAAACTCCGGGTTAGTGCTTAGCGAAACTGTTTCGTAGTCTGCGTTGTCCAGCGGGACCAGTGCCGCCAGTGCTACACCCTTGTACATGATCATGATGGACATGCCGTCCATCTCCTTCACATAATCAGCGAGCGGCTTTGTCGCGTCGGTCAGCTCAATCTTTTTCATAGTTGCCTCTCCTCCGCCGGCTCGGCAAGAACACCACGCCGTTGCAGCTCGTCCTCAAGGTCGTGAAGTGTTCGGCAGCTGTACCTCTGCGTGAGTTTTGTTTTGAGGAGACAGGCAACGGCGTATCCACTTGCGCTACAGGTCCCGAGAAACCCGGCTGACCCGGTAGTTCCAGATGCCGTCCCGCTGGGGTGCCCTGCCCTGCAGCACATCCTGGAAATGGGGCAGGGTATGCAGCGGGGGGCGGTTGGTCATTTCGTCAATCAACTCCTCCGGAATCCTGGGGTATTCCCGTCCCATGGCGCAGTAGGCGTCATAGTTCATCCGGGCCTGCTCTTCGAGCTGGAGCATGGCGGTGACGGACTGGGCCAGAGTGTTGCCAGTGGTGACCGCCCCATGGCCCTGGAGAATGAGAGCGCCGCCGTCTCCCAACAAGCGGGCCACCTCCATGCCTTCTGCATCGTTCTGAATCGTCTTGACATGAGGATAGACAGGCAGCGGGTGGCGTACCAGGTGAATCCCTTCCTGGCACATGGGGACCAGAGGAATACGCAGGACGCTCATCAACACAATGAACCGGGGATGGACATGCACCACCGACTGTACGTCGGGGCGGGTTTTGTAGATGCAAGAGTGAATTTTGACTTCCGAGCACTGGGTAATACCGGGCGGTGCGTCAACCAGGAAACCCTCGGTGTCACAGACGACCATGTCCTCGGCACGCATGACAGCCAACGCGTCCAGCGCGTATTCCCGGCCTTTGACCACAAACCGGTCGAGCTGGGAAGGCACGCGCCTGCTGGCATGCCCCAGAGCCGCGGTTACTCCGGTGGCCAATCCTACATCGGCCAGAACACGGTTAGCCTGAGCGACCTGAAGTTTGATCTCCTCCAGTTCAGTAGCCATCTTTCTCCTCTCCGGCTGCCCCACACTGGGCGCTTACGGCAGTACAATGCCTCGGCCAACTGGGCGTGGACTTGACGACCTGGCGGGCAATGGTAGCATGATCGACCGGAGAGATGAACATGCAGGTGCGGGATGGCTTACCCTATGTTACAGTCACGCTGTGCTACCACTCAACACCACGGAGGACCGTCATGCGCACACGTGTCGTATTCCCATTCACCGCCATCGTTGGGCAAGAATCGATCAAGCTGGCATTACTGCTGAATGCCATTAGCCCGGTGATTGGCGGGGTGCTGATTCGTGGCCATAAAGGCACCGCGAAGTCGACGGCCGTGCGCGCGCTCTCACGCCTGTTGCCGGACATCGAGGTGGTGGCAGGCTGCCCCTTTGCGTGTGCCCTGTCGGACGACCTCGAGGTCTGCCCGCACTGTGCTGTCAGTACAACACCGCGGCAGCCCATGACCCGCCCGGCAGGACTCGTCGAACTGCCACTCGGGGCCACCGAGGACCGGGTCGTGGGGACCCTGGATATCGAGCGTGCCCTGAAGAGCGGTGAAAAACATTTTGAGCCGGGCCTCCTGGCTGCAGCGCATCGTGGCCTGCTGTATATCGACGAAGTGAATCTGCTCAGCGACCACCTGGTCGATATCCTGCTCGATGCCGCCGCCATGGGTGTGAATTACATTGAGCGTGAAGGCATCTCGGTGAGCCATCCAGCCGCCTTTCTCCTGGTCGGCACGATGAATCCCGAGGAAGGCGAATTGCGACCCCAACTGCTGGACCGTTTTGGGTTGGCGGTGGACGTGCAGGCCGAGCGCGATGTCGAGGTGCGCGCGGAAGTGGTGCGGCGACGCATTGCCTTTGATCGCGACCCCGCGGGGTTCGTAAGGCAGTGGGCTGAGGCCGAACAGGGGGAGCGTTCCCGACTCATCGCGGCGAGACACCGGCTCCCGGCCGTACATCTGGACGATGCCATGCTGCGCTTGATTACTGGCATCTGCATGGACTTTGACGTCGATGGCATGCGCGCCGACATCACCATGTACCAGGCTGCCATTACCCTGGCGGCCTATGAAGGGCGGACGCAGGTGGTGGAAGACGACGTGCGCCGCGCTGCCCGGCTGGTCTTGCCACACCGGCGCCGGCGGCAACCGTTTGACCAACCAGCCGTAGACGAGCAGCAGCTCGAAGACAGTCTGGAACGACATCGCCCCCCCCAGAATGACCATCAGACGACGCCGGCACCCTCTACACCCCCTGCTGATGGCCAGGCTGAGCCCAGCAGCGGGCCGCAGGCAGAGCCCAGCGAGCAACACACGACAGGGCTCGCGCCAGAGGACAAGCAGGCGAGTATCGGCCAGCCCTATACCGTACGACCGCTCGAGGCTATGGCGCGCCAGGCAGTGCAGCAGCGCCCGCTCGGCAAGCGCAACCGCACGCTGGGGAGTCGGACGGGCCACTATGTCACCAGCCGACTCCCCCAGGGGCGCGCCCATGATATTGCGCTCGATGCCACACTACGGGCCGCGGCGCCCAAATTGCGGCAGCGCCAGGCACGCGGCGATGGGTGGCTAGCGCTCCACCCTATGGACCTGCGCGAAAAGGTGCGAGAAGCCCGGTCGGGTACGCTGGTGCTCTTCGCGGTAGATGCCAGCGGTTCCATGGGCGCACGGGACCGCATGGTCGCCACCAAAGGCGCTATCATGTCCTTGCTGCTCGACGCCTATCAAAAGCGCGATCAGGTTGGTATGGTGAGCTTTCGTGGCCACACGGCGACGGTGATGCTGCCCCCTACTGGCAGTGTCGAACGCGCCCAGCAGTGCCTGGCTGATATGCGCACGGGCGGGCGCACACCCCTGGCCGCGGGGCTCATCACCGCCCACGACGTGCTCATGCGCTACCGCCAGCGGGAGCGGCAGACGCAGCCGCTGCTGGTCGTGCTCACCGACGGCAGAGCCAATACGGGCACAGGCACGGGCGACCCGGTCATGGAAGCGCTGCTGCAGGCCGACAGGCTCCGCGCTGCAGGTGTGCCCTCGCTGGTCGTGGACACCGAGCAGGGCGCCATGCAGCTTGGCCTGGCCCGACGCCTGGCAGACGCGGCCGGGGGCACGTACCTCCGCCTCGAAGCATTAGCGGCGAGCACGCTGGCCCGGGCCGTAAAGTTGTCTCTCGCTGGCTGGCAATAGCGCGCATCTGTCGCGCCTCCATTCTCCCTCCCCCTCGACGGGGGAGGGCAGGGGTGGGGGTGAAGGCCGGTGGCAGGCCCGTGCCGGACTTCTCCCCCCCATCCCAACCTTCCCCCGCCAGGGGGAAGGAGCATTACGTGAGGGAGTCTCTGATGGTAGCCTCTACTATACCACGCCTGGTCATCGCTGCCCCGCATAGCCACTCGGGGAAGACCACCGTAACCCTGGCACTCCTGGCCGCGTTGACCCAACGCGGGCTGCGCGTGGCGCCTTTCAAAGTTGGGCCAGACTATATCGATCCGCAAATGCATCGCCAGGCGGCGAGACGGCCAAGCTACAATCTGGACACCTATCTGGTCCCTGCCGAACGGGTGCACGACACCTTCTGTCGCGTGGCGCAGGACGCTGACATCGCCATCATCGAGGGTGTCATGGGGCTGTTTGACGGCAGTTCGCCGACCTCCCGCGTGGGGAGCACCGCCGAAGTGGCCGCCTTGCTCCAGGCCCCCATTGTGCTGGTGATCGATGCCTCAGGCATGGCGGCCAGTGTGGGTGCCCTCATCCGTGGCTTTCGCACGTATGACCCTGATGTGCATGTTGCTGGCGTGATCCTGAATCGCCTCGGGAGTGCTGGCCATGCGCGCTACCTGGAGCCGGCCATTGCCGGCGAAGGCGTCGAGATTTTGGGCTATCTCCCGAAAGATGCCGAACTGACGATCCCTGAACGGCATCTCGGGCTGCTGCCAACGTCTGAGGAGGATCGCGTCACGCCACTCCTGGGGCACTTAACGGCCCTGGCAACTCGCCATCTCCATCTCGATCAGATCATGCGTCTGGCCCAGACAGCCTCTGCATTGCCCCATCCCGTATCGGCGCCGCCACGCGCCTCGCACCACACTGTACGTATCGCCTGGGCGCAAGACGCTGCCTTCCATTTTTGGTATCAGGAAAACATCGATACCTTAGCCGCTGCTGGGGCCAATATTGTCCTGTTTAGTCCGCTCCATGATCCCGCCTTACCGCCCGATATTGACGCCGTCTGGCTGGGTGGCGGCTTCCCAGAACATTTTGGCGCGCAGCTCGCCGCCAATACGGGAATGCTCGCAGCCTTGCAGGCGCACGCCGCCCGAGGGCTGCCGATATACGCCGAATGCGGCGGTTTGATGTATCTGTGCGAATGGCTCGAAGACCAGCACGGGCAGCGCTATCCACAGGTGGGCCTCATACCGGGTGGGACACGCATGACCACACGATTGCAACAATTCGGCTATGCCGAGGCCACGTTTGTGCAAGACACGCTGCTCGGTCCCGCCAACACCACTGTGCGCGGCCACCGTTTTCATTATTCGGTCTACGAGCCTGGCGCCATGCCGCTGCCCTGCGCCTACCGTATCACCCGTGCCACAACGGGCGAGACGCACGACGAAGGGTTTTGGCGAGACCATGTGCTGGCCACGTACCTCCACGTGCATCTGGGCAGTCAGCCACACATGGCGCAGCACTTTGTCGACTTTTGCCGGCGTCAGCGCCAGGCATAAAAGGAGAATGAGCCATGGCTGCCCTTGCCAAACGACGCTACACATTGGCAGAGTATCTGGAGCTAGAAAAACACGCTGAGGAGCGTTACGCCTATTGCGGTGGCGAAGTCGTGGCCATGAGCGGGGCAAGTTTGCGGCACAATCGCATTGTGCGCAATCTCATGCGGGCCATCGATGCCAGACTCGAAGGCAAACCCTGTGAAGTGCTCCCTACAGATATGCGGATCAAAGTCCCCAAAGCGTTGCCCTATCGGTATGCGGATCTGGTGGTCGTATGCGGTGAGCCGATTATTGAGGACATGCAAGGCCTGGAGGTGCTCGTCAATCCACTGATTATTTTTGAGGTTTTGTCTGCTTCAACCGAGGCGTATGATCGGGGGATAAAGTTCTTTGAGTATCAATCCATTGCCAGTTTTCAAGAATACGTGTTGGTTGCCCAAGACTGCCCGCATATCACGCACTATCTGCGCCAGGAGAATGGACAATGGCTGCGCTCTGACTTCCATGGCGTGGCTGAACATCTGTTTCTCCGTGCGCTTGATTGTGTTATCCCTATGACTGATATTTATCGCCAAGTACTGCCTCTACCGCAAGATGAGTCATAAGACAGAGGAGGAGCCCACATGGGGACGACGCGAGTTTTTCACATAGGCATGGTAGCGGTCGGCATCGCTGTGCTGTTGACCGCCTGGCCGGCGACCTGGCTGCGTGCCCAACCGGCACAACCAGGCGCGGTCCAGATCGACAACGACGACATCGGCGGGGTGGTCACCAGCTCGAGGGGGCCGGAAGCCGGCGTCTGGGTCATCGCGGAAACGACAGGGCTTGGCACCCGCTTCGCCAAGGTTGTGGTCACCGATGCGCACGGGCGCTACGTGGTGCCCGACCTGCCGAAAGCCACGTACAACGTCTGGGTACGCGGCTACGGGCTCGTCGATTCGCCGAAGGTAAAAACTGAGCCTGGCACGATCGTCGACCTGAAGGCCGTGATTGCGCCCAATGCGGCAGCGGCGGCACAATACTATCCAGCCATTTATTGGTTTGCCATGCTCGACATTCCGGGCAAGAGCCTGTTCCCCGGTACGGGCCTCGAAGGCAACGGCATGCCGGTGGCCTTTAAGAGCCAGGAACAGTGGCTCAATGTTATCCAGTTGAACGGCTGCGGCAACTGTCACCAGATCGGCGATAAGGCAACACGCGAGATTCCCGCGGTCCTGGGCACGTTCGCCAACTCGCAAGAGGCGTGGGCGCGGCGGCTGCAGTCCGGACCGGCCAGCACCAACATGATCAGCACCATCACGACCCTCACCATGCCTGACGGTGGGCACCTAGGCCGCCTGGCGGCCTGGACCGATCGCATCAAGGCGGGCGAACTGCCGGCGGCGGTGCCGCCGCGGCCGCATGACGTGGAGCGCAATATCGTCGTGACCGTGTACGACTGGTCCGACCCCAAGCATTACCTCCACGACCTGGCGCTCACCGACAGACGCAGACCCACGGTCAACTCCTACGGCCCGATTTATGGAGCTGCCGAGCTAAGCACGGATAACCTGCCGGTCCTCGATCCGGTCAAGATTACCAAGACCACCATGAAAGTACCGATCCGCAATCAGGACGCTCCCAGCTCGGCGCTGGCCAACCCGGTGGTGGCGTCGTCGCCGTACTTCGGAGCTGAACAAGTGTGGGACAGTCGGGTTAACGCGCACAACCCAATGATGGACCAGGACGGGCGGGTCTATTACACGGCACAAATCCGTTCGCCCCAGCATCCACCAGCGTACTGCTCGGCCGAGTCAGGCCTTCCGTCGGCGAAGGTGTACCCGCTCGTGGCAACCCGCTCCGGGTTCGTGCAGAACTCACGCCAGGTCACCGTGTACGACCCGGAGACCGGGAAGTTCACGTTCATTGATACGTGTTTCGGGACACACCATTTGAATTTTGCCGAGGATGCCAACAACACGCTGTGGCTCAGCAACAACACCCAAAACGAGCTCGCCGTCGTCGGCTGGGTCAACACGAAGCTGTTCTGGGAGACCGGCAACGCGGCGCAGGCGCAGGGCTGGACGCCGTTGATCGTCGACACCAACGGCAACGGCAAGCGCGACGCCTATGTGGAGCCCAACCAGCCGGACGATCCCACCAAGGACAAACGCATTGGGCTCGGCTTCTACGCCATTGCCTATAGTCCGGCTGACGGCTCTATCTGGGGGTCGAATATAGGCTTCCCCGGGTATGTCCTGCGGTTGAATCCAGGGCCAAATCCATCGGAGACCGCTCTGGTAGAGGTCTACAAGGTTCCGGCGCCCGGCTTCGGGATGCGCGGGATGGACGTCGACCACAATGGCGTGGCGTGGGTGGCGCTGGCGAGCGGACACATGGCCAGCTTCGACCGTCGCAAGTGCAAGGGGCCCCTCAATGGGCCGGGAGCGGCGGAGGGGAACCTGTGTCCGGAAGGCTGGACGTTCTATCCGCTCCCGGGCCCCGGGTTCAAGGGCCGCGATGGTGCCGCCGAGGGCCCCTATTACACCTGGGTGGACCAGCACGACATCCTGGGCCTGGGCCCGAACACGCCCATCGGGACCGGCAATTTCTCTGATGCACTACACGCGGTAGCGTACGGGAAGATCGTCGAACTGCGCGTCCCCTACCCCATGGGCTTCTTCGCCAAAGGCGTGGACGGCCGCATCGACGATCCGAATGCCGGCTGGAAAGGCAGGGGCCTGTGGGTG
>WNEY01008292.1_pt1 | contig 10069 bp, 9 predicted proteins | sample 5400531 | NCBI WGS metagenome assembly WNEY01 (sample SAMN13153338, study PRJNA577476) | soil metagenome | isolation source: 200 cm saprolite under Douglas fir tree site 1 | place: USA:California | collected 2015-04-18
CGAATGCCTATAGTGCGATCAACATTTTCTACATGGACCCCTCGCTGTCGCTAGTCATCGCCTTTCTCTTCGACACGCCGCCTTACGGGCTGGCGACGTCGAACCCGGCGAAAGTGCCTCGTGAAGTCAGGGTGGCCTCGCATCCGGCCCCGGTCCCGCTGATCGGCGAATTGCTGCCGGCCAGTTATGCGCTCGCCGGCATCCTGAGTGCCGACTCGACCAGCGCGGCGGCACTGAAGGCACAGCGCTCGGAAATCGACCTGGCGCTGACGACTCAGCCGGCCGCTGCCGTGCACAAGCTTCAGTTCATCTCCAAAACCAGAACCATTTCGATGCTCTGGTCGGTATTCACGGTCCGGCAGCCGCAATCTTGATCACTGCCGCTAAAGCGGAAGGCCATCGTCATGCTAGTAATCGATGGGAAGCAAGTTCACCAGCTCTACCCGATGCGAGACGCCATCGCCGTTATGGCGGAGGCGATGCGGCGCTATAGCGCCGGGCAGGTATCGCTGCCTCTTCGCACAATCTTGCGCCCGGCTGGTGAGACCGGGCTGATGGGCACGATGCCGGGCTACGTCAGCGGCCATCCGGACGACTCGCTGGCCGGGTTCGGCCTGAAGGCAAAGATGCTCAAGCCGGAGAACCCGGCCCGGGGCCTGGACCTTCATATCGGGGTGGTGCTGGTCTTCGACCAGGCGACGGCCCGTCCGCTGGCCATGATGGACGCCTCAGCGGTGACCGCGATCCGCACGGCGGCGGTGACCGCGGTGGCCACTGACCGGCTGGCCCGTGCCGATGCCGGCGACCTGGCCATACTCGGCTCTGGCGTGCAGGCCCGAAGTCACCTGGAGTCGATCAGCATCGTCAGGCCGTTGCAGCGGGTCAGGGTGTGGAGCCCGAACGCTGATCATGTCCGCGCTTACGCGAACTGGGCTGAGCACGATCTCGGCATTGCGGTGGAGGCGGCGCAGTCACCGGCGGCCGCGCTCAAGGGGGCTGACATCGTCTGCACGACGACGTCATCGAAGGACCCGCTAGTGTCGGCCGATGACCTGTGCCCTGGCGCGCACGTGAACGCGGTCGGCGCCTCGTTCATCGACCATAGGGAGATCGAGCCGGAGGTGATTGCCGCCGCGTCGGTCTTTGTGGACAGCCGCGAGTCGGCCGCGAACGAGTCAGGTGACCTGCTCGGCGCGGTCAAGGTGGGCCTGATCGGCCTCGACCACATCATGGCCGAGATCGGCGAGGTACTGCTCGGCCGGCATCAAGGCCGCCTCGACCACTCGGAAATCACGCTCTACAAGTCGCTCGGCCTCGGCATGCAGGACATCATGTCGGGATTCGCGATCGCGAAGGCTGCCGCCGAGCAAGGAATCGGCCTCGAATTCTCCTTGGACAACCACTGATTGGCGAGTACCGATGATGAGCGAGCACCGAAGCGAATCGCTAGCCGTCTATACAGTCGACTCCTTTACTTCTAAGCCGTTCGGCGGTAATTCGGCCGGCGTGTGCCTGCTCACCGAACCGGTCTCCGATCAGTGGATGCGGTCCGTGGCTGGCGAACTTCGCCACTCAGAGACCGCGTTTCTGCTCGGCCGGTCGTTGCGCTGGTTCACGCCCAAGGTCGAGGTGGCGCTCTGCGGCCACGCGACGCTGGCCACTGCGCACGTGCTCTACAGCACCGGGGCCGCCAGCGGCACGATCGAGTTCGACACGCTGAGCGGCACGCTCACTACGACGCAGGACGACACCGACGGCTCGGTCATCATGGACTTCCCGGCCAAGCCGGCCGGGCAGGCGTCGCGGGCGCCTGCCGGCCTGATCGAGGCGCTGGGTGTCAAGCCGGTCTGGGTCGGCCGCAGCGACTTCGACTACCTGATCGAAGTCGGCTCGGCCGACGAGGTACGTGCGGCGGCCCCCGACTTCGAGGCGCTCGGCCAGGTGGAGACGCGCGGCACGATCCTGACCGCCGCCTCGTCCGAGCCCGGCAGTGACTTCGTGTCCAGGTTCTTCGCCCCGGCGGCCGGCGTTGATGAGGACCCGGTCACCGGCTCGGCGCATTGCACGCTGTCCCCGTACTGGTCGGCCAAACTGGGCCGGTCCGATCTGACCGGTGCCCAGCTATCAGAACGCGGGGGCATCGTCCGCACCCGGCTAGCCGCCGACCGCGTCAAGCTCTCCGGCCACGCCGTCACCATCTGGTCCGGCCAACTCCACCTCTAGCCAGCCGACCGGAAGCGTTGGTCCCGGAAGCGTTGGTCCCGGCCGGCAGCGCTGGTTCCGGCCGCACGATCAAGCGGCCAGCAAGCGGCGGTAGATGTCGTTCAGGTTGAACAAGGCCGCACGGCTGTCCTTGGCCGATTTCAGTTCGTCGGTGAACCCGGCGGCCGAGTAACACGCGAGCGCGCAGCCCTGCGTGTCGAAGCTCGACGCGAGCAGATCGCGGGCCCGGGCGAGTCGGTCGACGTGGCGGCTGCTCATTACTTCGCCCCACTTCACCTCGCCAAGCGACAGGATCTGTTGCCGTCGCCCTGGTTCAGATGGCGCCAGCACTGCGACGTCGATCTCGATCCGAGTCTTGCTGGCCCGGTCGTTGACGACACCGGAGCCAACCTCACCAACCGAACCGCCGAATAGGTCAGTTCCGTAACTCCTGGCGAACAGCCGGCAGATGGTCCCGAAATGCGGGCCGACCACCCGGCTGAAGAAGTCCGCTCGCTGATCCCGCCAGACCGCCTCGGCTTGACCGGACTCAAGGCGGGACCATTCCGGCCGCATGACGGCCTCGTAGAAGTTGACCAATGGCTCGGCAACTCGGTAGAGCCATCGCCCGCGCCGGAAGATGTCCGGTTCCTTGGCGATAAGCGCACAGTCTTCGAGCACATTGAGCGGGTGGGTCAGGTCGGCCGACTTACGGCCTATGAAATTGGCGATGCCGCCGTTAGTGCGGTTTCCCGCGGCTATCGCGCCAAGCACAGAGTGATACAGGGCCGGATCGCGGATCTCGGTTTCCTCGGCCAGCAGGTAGCGGGCCTCGCGAAACAAAGGTGACTGAGGGTTGAGAACCGTTCGTAGCACCCAGTCGTCAAAGTCGCCCAGGCTCTCGGGGGCGTCGTAGGCGACGTATTCGCGCCGGTAAGCCGGGGTACCGCCGACGATGGAGTGCAATAGAACCGCGAGTCTTGGATCACCGGCTTCCCAGAACCTGGCCGCGTCCTCGTAGCCAAAGGGATGAACGATCAGCTCCAGGCTGGCTCTCCCGCGCAGAGGGGCCGGCCCGGACAACAACTCGCCCATGACCGACATCGCGGAGCCGCACAACAGCAAGCGCGCCGTGCTGTCCCGTCCCGAGCCGCCAGGACCGAGCTCGCGCTGAATGATCGACGGCAGCGCGGGGCTCGCCTTCATCAGGAACGGAAATTCGTCGATCACCACAGCTCTGGGCTGGTCCCGCACCGACGACAAGAGCAGGCTGATCGCATCGCCCCAGTCCTGCGGCGGGCGACTGACCGGAACTCCGTGCCGCAGCAAAGAGTTGCCAAACCCCGCAGGCTGACCGCCTCGGTCTCCTCCAGCGCAGGGAAGTACATGCCGTTGGCTGCCGACGTCAGTGCTTCAAGCAGGAAGCTCTTTCCTTGCCGGCGCCGTCCGCTCACGACGCCCAGGAGGGCCCCACCGTGGGTGTTGGTGGCGAACCTGGTCAGCCCGGCCCACTCGCGGTCTCGGTCAAACACCCGCTCCGGCTTGAGCAGCACCGTGCTTCCCGACTTGCAAAAGCATATTTATGAAAACTATACCTTTGTAAGTGGAACAACAACGCCGGCCCGGTACTGCCGTCACGGCGACAGCTTAGGGCCGGCGTTGCCCTCAGCTAGGAGACGGGTAGCAGCCAGTCGCGGTGGCGGGAATCCCGGCCGCGCACCACGTCCGCGTAGGCGGACATCAGGTAGGTCGTGACCGGGCCCGGCCGGCCGGAACCGATCACCTGGCCGGCGATCTCCACCACCGGCACCAGTTCGGCGCCCGTCCCGGCCAGGAACACCTCATCGGCAGTGAACAGATCCTCTCGCCCGAGGTCGGTCACCTCGCAGGTCAGCCCCTCCGCGCCGGCCGCGAGCACCAGCGCGGTGTCCCTGGTGATGCCCTCAAGCAGATCGGCCGAGGCCGGCGGCGTCATCAGCCGACCGTCCCGCACGGCGAACACGTTCGACGTGCTGGCCTCGGCCACCCGCCCGCGAGTGTTCAGCAGGATCGCGTCCGCGTAGCCGGCGGCCCGGGCGTCATCGAGCGCGATCGCGTTGTTCACGTACCCGCCTGTGATCTTCGCCCGGACGGGCAGCACGTAGTCGGGCGGTCGGCGCCACGAGCTGATCGCGCACTTGATCCCGCTCTTGTTCGTGTAAGAACCCATCGCGAACGCGTTGATCGACAGCGCGTCCGACACGCCCGTCAGCTGCACTCCCGGCGGAGTCCCCGGCATCAGCCTGAACTTGTAGGCCAGCGGCCGGACGTACAGGTCGCCTTCGACGTCGCACCGCCGCAGCAGCTCCACGCACAGTTCGCATAGCTCCTCAACGCTGAACCCGACCTCGATCCGCAGCATCCGGCAGCTCGAAAGAAACCGGCGGAAGTGCTCAGGAGCGCGGAACAGCGCATGACCGCCGTCGTCCTGGACGTAGGCCCTGATCCCCTCGAACACCCCGGTTCCGTACTGCAGCGCCTGCGTCATGATCGGCACGTGCGCGTCCTGCGTCGGCACGAACTGGCCGCTGTGATAGGCGATCGGCGCGATCTGCGGCATCACGACCTCCCTGAGGCGATGCTCAGCGCAGCAAGTGACTCGGCATCTTGGGTGACCTGGCGAAGGTCCACGATCCTGGCCGCCTTCCAGCTGACCATCGCGCCGGTCGTGGTGATCGCGCCAAGCGGCCCGTACTCGACCCTCACCCGGACGCCCAGTTCGGCCCGGCAGGCAGCATCGATCAGTATGGGGTCGATGAGCACGGGGTCGCCTGGCGGCACCTCGAGCCGCAACGTCAGCTCGTCGGTCCCGTCCGTGCAGTCGATCACTATCTGGTAGTCGAGATACCCGCGCGGGTACCGGAGCAGCAGGTTCTCCAGGTCGAGTCCGCTGATCTCGTACCCGCCGATCACCTGGGTGTCCCTGGTGCGGCCGAGCACGGCGAGCCGGTCGGCCGGCAGCGAGCGGCCGGGCTGGCGCGGGCTGATCCTGACCAGGTCGCCGGTGCGGTACCTGACCAGCGGCTTGCTGCCCTGGTACAACGATGTCACCACCAGCTCGCCGGTACGCATTCCGTCATGGCCTGCCGGTACCGCGAGGCCCGTGTCCGGATCGATCACCTCATAGATATTGAGCAGCGGCGCCGCGTACAGCCCGCCGTCGGCTCCGGCCGCGCCGAGCACGGATGCCTCCTGCGATGCGTAGAGCCCGTTGTACGCCCGGGCGCCCCACAGCGAGCCGATATTGGCAAGCAGGCTCGGCGAGGCCAGCTCGCCCAAACACATAATGACTTTCAGCTTGAACGCTTCCTGGGGGTTGAGTCCCGCCGCGATAGCTCTCTTGGCCAGGCTTAGTGCCATTCCTGGCGTGCAGAACAACCCGGTGACCGGAAGGGCGGCCAGCACGTGCAGCGCGCGGTCGAAACCGACCATCGGCGAATGCGGCCACATCTTGGCGACCGCGAGCCCGAGGTTCCGGCATACGTCCCCGAACGTGTCACCGAACGAATGCAGCTCCGTCGGCGCGGCCACCCCGATCACCTGCGAGTCGCCGCCGTCGCGGAAGATCGTGTCGTAGTAGAACGTCAGCGCCATGTTGTTGCTGAGCGAATCGAGATTGTCGCGCGGGCAGGGCGTGCTGACACCGGTGGTGCCGGTCGTCTCGTAGAAGATCCACGCCTGGGATATCGGCTTGGACAGCAGGCTGGCCATCTCCCGGCGCAGGTCGTCCTTGGTGGTGAACGGCACGCTCGCCAGCGAGTCCAAGGTGAGGCCGGCCGCGTCCACGATGGCCAGGTGCCGCCGGTAGAAGTCAGAGTTCTGCTGGACGTACGCGATGGTCTCGCGCAGCTTGCCGGTCTGGTACCTGGCCAGTTCGGCATCGGTCCACTGGCCGGCGGTGAACGAGGCGAAGCACTCTTTCAGCTCCTGGCCGGCTCGTGCTAGCTCCGGGTTAAACAGCGTGAACATCGAGTTCCTCCGGTACGTCGACCATGACCCAGTCGCTGATCTGCCGCCACAGCTTGATTGCTTCTTGATGGAACGGGTGCACCAGATAGCGTTCAAGCGCCGCCTCGTCGGCGACGGTTCCGATCACGAGGAAGTCGTAGGCGATTTCACGAGCCGAGATATTGCGCCCGGTCTGCCAGCTCTGCAGGTCGGCAACCTCGTCGCCGACCCTGGCCGCCATTCCGACCGCCTTTTGGGTCACCGGATCGCCCCAGTCGACGCCCGGCTTGAATTTGAACAGCACGACATGCTTTATCAAGGTATTACTCCCGCCAGAATAGGGATGCGAATGGCGGCCAGTGCCGCGAAGGCGCGCAGGCCGGCTTGCTGGCGCTCGCCGAATGAGTAGTCGAGGGTGCGGAAATAGCTCAGCAATACGCGCTCGCTCAGCCCGCCGGACAGCGGCACCGCGTCGGCGGCCACGGCCGAAAGCTGGTCGAGCGCGTCGATGAGCGCGCACGTGAGCGAGTCCTGGACCGATCGCAGCGCGGCCGGATGGCCGGCCGCAAAGTCCTTGCGGGCCGCCCAGACGGCGAACACCATCGGCAAGCCGGTCCACGACCGCCACAGCGTGCCCAGGTCATGGACGGTCCAGCCGGGTGGCGGCGCAGTAGAGAGCCTGAGGGCCTCGTCGCCGATCTCGACGAACGCGACCGGGTCAGGCTCGGCCGGGTTCGGCTCGATCGGGTTCGGCTCGATCGGGTCCGGCCCAGTCTGGGCTGGCACTGCCGTCACGAACCGGGGCCGGACCCCGAGCACGTCTTCGAGGTAGATCCGGGCGAGCAGCACCGTGGTGCGGCTGGCCGCGGTGAGCCGGACCGGCTGCCCGTCCAGCTTGGCCAGCGGCACCCGGCTGGCCAGCACGCAGGACAGCACCGGGCCGTCGCTGCCAATGGCCGGGCCGGGCAGCAGCGCCAGCGCGTCGGCATATTCCAGGTAGTCGAGGAGGCTGACCGGGCTGACGTCGAGCCGGCCCGCGAGCAGTTCGCTCGCCAGGTACCCGGGAGAGCCGGAGACCAGGCGGAATGCCGGGGGCTGGCGAGCCAGCCCCCATCGAATCGGGTGGCAGTTGAGGAAGGCGATCGTGCCTACAGTGGCTGTGCGTACTGTAGCTTGGGCCGCTGACATCGCTGGCACTCGATTCTGGTGGCAGTCCTCGCTCGGGCATAGGCTCGGTTACGACCAGATCTGCAGCGGGCGCGACGCCTGGATCCCGACGAAGAAGGAGAGCGTCACTCGCCGCCCGCCGCCGATGTTCGGCCGGACCAGGTGGTAGTTGCGGCAGTCGAAAAACATCCCGTCGCCCTTGCGCGCCAGTACGGAAGCGACCGGCTCACCTTCGACCAGGCTCCGCTCGTAGCCGTAGGTGTCACGGTGGTTCTCGTCGGTCGGCTTCCAGCGGCGCCGGTAGACCACGGACTCGCCGCCGGCCGGCGGCATCGCCAGGTAGCAGTTGAAGGCCAGCTGGGCGACCGGCTCGATGTCGAGACAGCCGGGGAACTCCCTGACCACCTCGTCGAAGTGCACCTTCGCGCCCTGGTTGATCTCGCGGATCATGCCGCTGAACATGGTGCGGCCGCCGCTGGTCGCCGGGAGCACGTCGGCGCCCCAGGCGGCGCTAAGACGCTGCATGGCCAGCGTCAGCGGGTCGGTGCCCCGCAGCAGGCCGGAGCGGCTGGTGGCCGCCTGCTGCGCGGCCATCCAGTACTCGCCGGTCAGCCCGGCATGGTCGTAGAAGTCATAGGCGGCCGGGCCGAGCTTGGCTACCCGCGGCTGCACGAACTGCTCGTCGTAGGCCCCCAGCTCGCAGGTTTCCAGACCCTCCATAACGTCATCGCACTCGGTTGCGGTGAAGAAGCCTGGTATCCGGACCGCGCCGAGTACCCCGGCGGCCAGTCGGCACAGGTGCTGCGGTTCTAGCTTGTTGGTGACCTCGATGTCGAACATTGCGTTAGCCGTCGTGGGCTCGGCGATCTCGGTAACAGTCATTGGATTACTCCTTACTTCAGCGGATCTGCTGATAGCCGCCCCGCCCGCCGTAGAAGTGGTGCATGGGAGTCCAGATCACGCCGTGGTTGCGAGCCGAGTACTCCAGCAAGTCGTCGTCGACGTGGAACGGGACGCTCAGCACGACGAAGAAGCCGCCGCCGGGCTGGTTCCACCGCACCCCCGCCGTCCCGGCGAACCGCTCGGCGAGCCCGTCGAGCATGACCCGCAGGTTGCCGCCGTAAAACGCGATCTCGCTGGCGTTCGCGGCCCGCAGGTCGAAGCCGCAGTCGATCAGCCTGCCGCCGATCACCGCCTGGGCGATGGGGGAGGTGTTGACCGTCACCATGGATTTGAGCTTGGCGAGCTCGTCGGCGAACGTGCCGCCGCCGGTGACCGGCTGGTCGGCGATGACGTAGCCGATCCGCGCGCCCGGCATGACGGTTTTGGCGTAGGAGCCGAGGTAGACCACCACGCCGTGGCGGTCGAGTGACTTCAGCGTCGGCATCGCATCGCCGAAGAACCCGTAGGGATTGTCCTCGATCAGCAGCACGCCGTGGTCGGCCGCGATGTCGAGGAGGCGCAGCCTGGTCGACAAGCTGAGGCTGATCCCGGTCGGGTTGGCGAAGTCAGGCACCAGGTAGCAAGCCCGCGGCCGCAGGCCCTGATCCCTGGCCTCGGTGATCTTCGCGACGAAGTCGCCGAGGTCGATGCCGTCATCGCCGCTGCGCACGGGCACCACCGTCAGGTCGACCAGCCGGGCCGCTCCGGTCATGCCGACGTAGGTGGGCGCGACCGCGAGCAGCACGTCGCGCTCGTCGCTGCGCAGCGCCCGGCACACGATGAACATCGCTTCCTGGCAGCCGCTGGTGACGACGATCGACTCCGCGTCAGCCTCGATGCGCTCATCGACCGCCAGGTTGGCCGCGATCAGCTCATGGATCAGGCCCTTGGTCCGGCCGTACTGGAATAGCTGCGTGCGGGCTTTCTCCGCCCCGACATAGTCGGTGAACGCGCGCAGATACCTGGGCAGGTCCTCGTTCGGCGCGAAGGAGTGCAGGTAAGGCCGGCCGGGTGCGAATGAGACCGCGTCCGGGAACCGCTCGGTGACCTCGTTGAGCAGCCCCATGGACGCCAGCGTCGGATCGGACAGCGACGAATGCAGCTCACCCAGGTCGAGCGGACGCAAACCTACGCCCGGTTCTGCGGGGGGCTCCGGGGGGTCGTCCTCCCGGGTCAGCACCGCTAGCTGCGCGGTCATGACGCCGACCCGGGGGCTCCGACGAGGCCCTGCTGACGCTCTAGCCCGAGTTTCCGATGATCATGGTCTTCTGAGGTCGGCCGGGTTGCTCGCTCGATGAGTTTTCGCAGGTGACACGCCAGCTAGGTGTTTGAGTTGATGACCGGAATGGTGTATTACCCATATATGGCGTCGATCGTGGGGAAGAAGCGCGGCACGGCCACCTACTACTACCTGGTGGAGTCCGCCCGGGTGGACGGCCAGCCCCGGATCATCTCCCAGGAGTACCTGGGAACCGCTGATGAGCTGGCGGCCGCGATGCGCGGCGGCGGGCTGGGCCTGCCGGACAAGACCAGTCACAAGGAATTCGGTGCCGTCGCCGCGGCGTGGAGCATGCTGGAAGACCTGGGCGTGTCCGGCATCATCGACGAGGTTGCCGGGCCGGCCCCGGCCGGGCAGCCGCTGTCCACCGGGACGTACCTGGCGCTGGCGGCGCTGAACCGGCTGGTCGCCCCGTGCTCGAAGGCCGGGTTCGCGGACTGGTGGAAGACCACCGCCGCGGGCCGGTTCACCAAGATCCCCGCGTCGGCGCTG
>WNEY01005180.1_pt1 | contig 10067 bp, 5 predicted proteins | sample 5400531 | NCBI WGS metagenome assembly WNEY01 (sample SAMN13153338, study PRJNA577476) | soil metagenome | isolation source: 200 cm saprolite under Douglas fir tree site 1 | place: USA:California | collected 2015-04-18
AGTCACCTGGTAAATCAACTGGGACTATACACAAGCCAACTCTGAACTGGCTCTGGCTGCGTAAGCTTCGGCTTCACGCACCTGCGTGAGTGGCAGCCCGCCTGAGGCGGCGCTCACGTATCGCAAAGTCGGGCTGGCGTCGCGTGGGGCCTCAACGCGTGACGCAAGAGATTTCAGAGGCTTGTTGCTACCAGGGCTGACGAGGCGCCGAGGTAGCGAGACCACAAAGCCTTGTCTACGCACGTAGGAGTGGTATCGGAGTCATGCTCGGACCGGGGTTCGATTCCCCGCGCCTCCATTTTTTGGAAGTCGTTACCGCAATCCGTAGACGACGACCCGGTTGGAGAACGTCGGCAGGTATACATGTCCGTCGGCGATCGTCGGAGACGAGAATTTCGCGTAACTGCCCGCTCCGTCGCGGGCGACATTCTGATGATTGTTCCACAGCTCCCTCGTGACGTCGTTCGCGTCGTAGGCCCGCAGAATGCCGGGGCTGACGAAGCTTTCCGCATCACCGCTGGACGCATAAGACGCCCACAGAATCCCCGTCCCGTCCGTCGAGCCGTTCGACGAAACCGACAAGACCGCGCCGCTCTGCCCCGTCGGCCCCCCCCCACCGCCGGCCAGAATCTGGCCCTGCGGATCCATCACGTTGCGGCCAGGGTCGAACGGAATGGCATGCAATGGTTCATTCTCGGGCCAGACGTAGATGAATTCCTTCGCGCTGCCTTTGTAGTACGCGGCCTGGCAATGCATGTTGGCGCTCCGGCCCAACGCGACGACCTGCTGCACCTGGTCGGCGGACGGGACGTACCCGCCCATCGCATCCGTGTTCAACAGATACAGGTTCCCGTCCTTGGCCCCGGTGAGGAAATAGAGTGAGTTCGGAATCAGGAACCCACCCATCGTTCCGTAATCCAGGTCACTGTCATTGAGAGCCTGGTAATCCTGAGGAGTGAAATAACTCGCCACCTGCAGGGTCGATCCGGACGGTGTGAGCTTCAGGGCGCTCTCGCTGCGATTCGTCGGGCTCGTCGGATCACCGAGATCCCCCACCGTTCCGTTGCCCGTCACCACATACAGGTTCCCCTGCGCATCGGCGGCCATGCCGGTGCCGCTTTGCCACATGCCTCCAGCGTATCCGTTGGGCGTGGCATTGTAGACGACTTGTTGCTGCAACGTCGCGGCGTCGTATCCCAGTATCCATCCATGATACGGCCCCCAATCGCAGTGGGACGCAAACGTCACGTACACGGAGCCGTTGAGCAGCGTCAATCCCTGACGCTGGTTCTGCCGCTGGGCATCAAATGCAATCACGCCGTTGACGCTTCCGTCCCCAGTCCCGCTGGAGGTGGCCGTGATCCGTTTGGGGCCGCCGGCGATTTCATTCCCGTCGAGGATGTTCACGGCGTGCAAGTCCTGGACGAACGTGCTGCCCGTGGTGCTGCGCGCCACAAAATAGATCGTCCCGCTCGCGGCATCGATCACCGGGGTGCCGACGATCCCGATACTGCCGCTGAAATTCGTGTACGTCCCGCCGCAGGCCCCCGTCATGTCGATGTTCTTCGGCGGCCGCATGCCCGGCGCCGTGAAGCTCTTCCGCCAGTACAGTCTGCCGTTGTCGCCGTCAAAGGCATACAGCGTGTTGTTGACCGTGGCGATGTAGACCACGTTGTGGTAGCCGCCGCCGATCAGGAGGTGACCGACGACGAGCGGCTGGGCATACACCTGGTCGTCCACGGTGAGCGTGAAGACTTGGCCAAACTGCTGCACGTTGACGTTGCTAGTGGTCAACGCCGTTTCGTTGTCGTTCCAGCCGGACCTTGTGTTGTCGTTGTGCTGGGTCAACACCGACACGGACTGGGGATTCGTCGTGCTCGGGGCCGTGGGGTTGTCTTTGCATGTGGCGAGCAACAGCAGGACAAGCGACAGAGGCAGTTTGCGTGTGCTTCGGCGCGCTTCCAGTTTTGTCTTGATTAGTGGCGCCGTCCGGTGAACGTGCGCAGCTCCCCGCTGGAAGGAACGACGAGCCTCGGGGCGATCGGGAACGCCATCGCGGCGGATGGCTGAGGAGCAGTGGGAGCACGGAACATCGGGCGCTCGAATCGCCGGTGCTCGCCGTGCACGAAGAGCGGCAGATAGTAGGGGACGTAGACGGGAGCGGGCGCGGGCGCGGCGGGCGGCGCGGGCTGGTAGGCCATCTGCGGCACGCTGGCGATAGAGACGCTTCCGCTGTTCACACCGCAGAACGAGTTCGTGAGTGACGCATTCGAGCAGTCGACCGCGTTCGCTGGGACCGCAGCGGGAGCGGCCGCCACCGGTGTGCCCCGACGGACGCAGCTCAAGCAGACCGTCGGCTGGAGCGGCGTCCGACGCGTCGCCGCCACGGTACCCTCCCGCGAGTATGCCACCACGCCGTAGTCGTACGGACGCCCGTCCGTGACGCGGTCGGCGATGTCGAGCAGGGCCGTGAGTGGATCGCCCGCGGTGGGCTGCAGCAGCAAGGCATCATAGTAGTTCCAGGTTGGCCCCGCTTGCAGTGCCGCGAAGTCGAAGGGCCAACGCGACCGGACCGCGACGAAGGTCGACGGGCTGCCCTGCGCTTCGGGCGGTATGGAGATCTCGACGGGCGCGTCGCCGAATATCGCAGTGTCGTCGTAGGGATCCAGCGGAGAAAGCACTCGTATGCGACCGATCGCGTCGACGTGCAGGAGCACGAGGTGCCCCGGCTCACGCAGCGCCACATAGACGGTCGAGTCGGCGCGCCAGAGGCGGACGGGGTCGGGTACGCGGGTGGCACGCGCGAGGTGTGGGCCGCTTGCCGCCTGCAGCAGCAGTCCGAGCGTCACCGCGAGAGAAGGGATCATGGGGTCCGTCTTCTTAGCCTACATCCTGGTCACTTCGCTGGGAAGGGCCCGGACCCGTATATTGGCCGCCGAATCCTCCCCGGAGACCCCATGGGCATCACCGCACCAGCGCCGGCGACGTCCGAAAAAAGCCTCTTCACTGACATGCTCGATGTGTTCAACGTGCTTCACGATCCCGGCGCGGTATTCAACCGCATCAAGGAACGGCCTCGCATCCTCGCGCCGTGGATCATCCTCTCGATAGCGTTCGTCGTGATCACCATTCTCACGCGGCCCTACCAGCAGGCGGCGATGGACGCGTTCAAGGCCACGCTGAGTCCAGAGCAAGCGGCTCGGATGGGCTCTAGCGGCGCCGGCGGTGGAGTGGTGGGTCTCGTGCTGACGCCGGTGGGCGTCCTGGCCGCGCTGGCCATCGGCGCCGGGGTGTTATGGATGGCGGTTGCGATCACCGGCGCTCAAGCGCGATACAAGACGGTCTTCAGCGTCCTCGCCTATTGTTGTGTTACCTACGTCCTGTTCGCGGTGGTCGGCATTGTCGTCTTGACGGTCCGCGGGAAGCAGGCGATCGCGGGATTTGCGGATCTGCGCGCGCCGTTGGGGCTCGACCTCCTGGTTCCTAATGCGGGGCTCTACCTCGGCACGGTGCTGAACGGGATAAACCCGTTCTCGGTATGGGGTGTCTGGCTCACGGGAACCGGGATTTCGATCACGCATGGGACGTCACGGGGCACGGCCATCGCCGTCACTGCTGGCGCGTTCCTGCTGTGCCTGCTGATTATCGCAGCCCCGACGTTGCTGCTCGGATTGGTGACTAAACAGTAGCGCGCGTTCGACTCACGACGCCCGCCTCCTCGAGGGCCGCCTGGGCCGCGGCGAGGCGGGCGATCGGCACTCGGAAGGGTGAGCACGACACGTAGTTCATCCCCATCCGATGGCAGAACTTCACAGAGCTCGGCTCCCCGCCATGCTCGCCGCAGATCCCGATCTTGAGATCTCGCCTGGTGCTTCTGCCGAGCTTCACGGCCATCTCGACGAGCTTGCCGACGCCGGCCTGGTCGAGGACCTGGAACGGATCCTCGGACAAGAGCCCGTGCTCGACGTAGAACGGCAGGAACCGCCCGGCATCGTCGCGGGATAGTCCGAACGTCGTCTGCGTAAGGTCGTTGGTCCCAAACGAAAAGAACTCCGCTTCGTTGGCGATCTCGTCGGCCGTCACCGCCGCGCGGGGCAGCTCGATCATTGTGCCGATCAGATACGGCACGGCTCGGCCTTCCCGGTGGAACACCTCCTGCGCGACCTTGCGAATGAGCTGCGTCTGATTGACGAGCTCGCGCACATCCGCAACCAGCGGCACCATGATCTCGACGGTGACCTTCTTCCCCTTGCCCGCCACGTGGCCGGCGGCTTCGAAGATCGCGCGTGCCTGCATCTCAGTGATTTCGGGATACGTGATCCCCAGGCGGCAGCCGCGGTGGCCCAGCATCGGGTTCGCTTCGACGAGCGAATGGATCAGGCGCTCGAGCTGCGCCGCAGCCACCTTCGCATGCTTGGCGAGCGCGGCGATTTCAGCGTGCGTATGGGGCAAGAACTCGTGGAGCGGAGGATCGAGCAGCCGGATCGTGACCGGTAGCCCGTCCATGACCTCGAAGATTCCCTCGAAATCGCCGCGCTGAATCGGCAGCAATTTCGCGAGCGCCTTGCGGCGACCCGCTTCGTCGGCCGCGACGATCATCTCGCGCATCAGCGTGATGCGATCGCCCTCGAAGAACATGTGCTCGGTGCGGCACAGCCCGATGCCCTCCGCTCCGAACTCGCGGGCCCGGCGCGCGTCGGCCGGTATGTCGGCATTGGCGCGCACCCGCATCCGCCGCCGCGCGTCAGCCCACTCCATCAGCTTGCCGAATTCCTTGCCCACTTTCGGCGTGACGAGCTTGGCCGAGCCGAGGATTACGCGTCCGGTGGTGCCGTCCACCGTGATCACCTGGCCACGCTTGACCGCTCGGCCGTTCACCCGGAATCGGCCCGCGGCGGGATCGACGTCCAGCTCTTTGGCGCCCACAACGCACGTCTTGCCCATGCCGCGGGCCACGACAGCCGCGTGGCTGGTCATCCCGCCGCGAGCGGTGAGTATGGCGCGCGCGGCAACAATACCGTGGAAGTCTTCGGGTGAGGTCTCCGGCCGCACGAGAATCACGTCGTGGCCCTTCTTCTTCAACGCCGCGGCGTCGTCTGCGTCGAATACGACTTCGCCGGTGGCGGCGCCGGGAGAGGCGGGCAGACCTTTAGCGAGCACCGTCACGCTGGCGCGCGGATCGACCATGGGATGAAACAGCTGATCGAGATCCTGCGGCGGGACGCGCTGGACCGCCTCGTCCTCGGTGATCAACCCTTCGGCGACCATCTCGACGGCGGTCCGCACAGCCGCCATCCCGGTACGTTGCGCGCGTCGCGTCTGCAGCATGTAGAGTTGGCCGTGCTCGAACGTGAACTCGACGTCCTGCACGTCCTTGAAGTGCTTCTCGAGCTTGTTCGCCAGACGTTCCAGCTCGCGGTAGATCTTGCCGAGCTTGCCCTTCTTGATCTTCGCAATCGACTCGGGCGTGCGGGCTCCGGAGACGACGTCTTCGCCCTGCGCGTTCGTCAGCACGTCGCCGTTCAAGACGCGCTCGCCGGTGCGGCAGTCGCGCGTGAACGCCACGCCGGTGCCGCAGTCGTCGCCCATGTTGCCGTAGACCATTGCCACGATATTCACGGCGGTGCCCAGGCTGTCCGGAATGCCGTGCACCTGGCGGTAGTCCTTCGCGCGCCGGGTGTGCCAGCTCTTGAACACCGCTTCGATCGCGCCCCAGAGCTGTTGCTGGGGGTCGTCGGGGAAGGGATGGCCGGTGCTCTTCTTGACGATCGCCTTGAAATCCTGCACCAGGTCGTGGAGGTCGTCGGCGGGCAGGTCGATATCGCGTTTGACCTTGCGCCGGGCTTTTGCCTCGGCGAGCACTTTCTCGAACGGGTCTTTGCCGAGATCGAACACGACGTCGCCGTACATCTGTACGAAGCGGCGATACGAGTCGTAGGCGAATCGGGGATTCCTGGAGCCGGCGATCAGTCCCTCGACCGTCTGATCATTGAGACCGAGGTTGAGAATCGTCTCCATCATCCCTGGCATCGAGACCGCCGCGCCCGAGCGCACCGAGACGAGCAGCGGATTCTTCGCGTCGCCGAACCCCTTCTTGGTGACGCGCTCCAGGTGCTTCAGGTGCCGATCGACTTCAGCGCGCAGCGCGGGCGGGAACTTGCCGTCCTCGAGGTACGCGATGCACAGCTTGGCGGAGATCGTGAATCCGGGAGGGACCGGCAATCCGAGGTTGGCCATCTCGGCGAGGCCGGCGCCTTTGCCGCCCAGGATGTCGCGCATGGCAGCGGAGCCATCCGCGCGGCCGTTGCCGAAGAAATAGACGTGGCGTTCAACGGACATATGGTAAAACTGGAGCCGTTACCGCTACACGGCCATAGTCACCTGTAAAGGCAGGGCATGCCGAGCCTTTTGGGTGTCATCGGGGATTTCGGTGGGGTATTCACCCGAGAAACAGGCATGGCAGAATTCGGTCGTATCGCCACCGGCGGCGCGCTTCATACCGTCCAGCGACAGATACCCCAGCGTCTCTACCCCCAAATGCTGGCGGATCTCCTCGAGCGAATGGCTCGAGGCGATCAGCTCGGACTTGGTAGGCGTGTCGATCCCGTAGTAGCAGGGACCGGTGATCGGCGCCGAGGCCACGCGGAAGTGGACCTCTTTCGCGCCTGCCTGCCGAATCATCTGCACCAGCTCGCGGCTTGTCGTGCCCCGAACGAGGGAGTCGTCGACGACGACGACCTTCTTGCCTTCGAGCACCTCGCGGACGGGATTGAACTTGATCTTCACCTTGGCGTTGCGCGCCGCCTGCGTGGGATTGATGAACGTGCGGCCGACATAGTGATTGCGGATCAGCGCGTGCTCGAGCTTCAGACCCGATTGCTCGGCGAAGCCGAGCGCCATGGCGTTGGAAGAGTCCGGAACCGAGAAGACGCAGTCGGCGCCCGGCGCGGCGTGCTCCTTGGCGAGCTCGCGACCCAGCGCGCGCCGGACGCGATCCACGGAGCGTCCGAAGATCGTGCTGTCGGGGCGCGAGAAGTACACCAGCTCGAAGATGCAGCGCTGATGCGGCTTCGGCGGCAAAGCAGGCAGGCGGTCGATCTCCGGGGGCGAGCCCTGAATTCGCAGGAACTCACCCGGCTCGAGCTCGCGGACCGTCGTAGCGCCGATCAGATCGAGCGCGCACGTCTCCGAGACGACCACAGAGCCGGATCCGAGCTTGCCGAGCCACAACGGCCGGAAGCCGCGGGGATCGACGATCGCGTACAGCGTCCGACCGATGGTTACAACCAGCGAGTAGGCGCCCTCGACGCGCTCGAGCGCATCGAGCAGCTGGTCTTCAGGCTCGCGCGCTTCGGAGCGCGCAATCAGGTGGATCAGGACCTCGCTATCCGAGGAGGTCTGGAAGATCGAGCCCTTGGCAACCAGATCGGACCGCAGGGCCTCGGCGTTGGTGAGATTGCCGTTGTGGGCAAGCGCGAGCGGGCCTTCGTGGTAGCCGGCAAGAATCGGCTGCGCATTGGCGAGCACCGACGAGCCGGCAGTCGAGTACCGCGTGTGACCGATCGCCACATCCCCTGGCAGCCCTGCGAGGACCGTCTCGCTGAAGACGTCCGACACCAGCCCCATCCCGCGGTGCGAACGGGCTACACCAGCTCCGTCGACCGTGACCACACCGGCCGACTCCTGGCCCCGGTGTTGGAGGCTGTAGAGCCCGAGATAGGTGACGCGCGATGCGTCCGGGACGCCCGCTACACCGATGATGCCGCACATCTTGCGATCAGTCTCCCATGCGTCGAGGAATGGCGCTGAAATATACGTCCCTGAGACGCGAGACAGACTCCTCGATCTGCCCGTCTCGCAGCGCGATGCGGAAGGCCCCATCCTTCGGGCCGACGGTGCCGGCGCGAAACAGGGGGACGCCGAGCTCGCCGCCGAGCGCCTGCACGGCCCCCGCGCGCTCCGGTGAGCACGTGATAACGGCGCGCCCGTGGGATTCGCTGAATAGAAGCTCGTGCGGCGTGAGGCGTGCGGCGTGCGATGTGAGGTCGATCTCCATGCCGAATCCCGTTTGCTGATACGGCCCGCCCATCGCGATCTCAGCGAGCGCTACCCCGAGGCCGCCGCGCGAACAGTCGTGCGCGGAGCGAATTAGTCCACGCTCGGCACCCGTCACGAGCAAGTCGACGAGGCGCTTCTCCTCGTCGAGATTCACCCGCGGCGGCTGGCCGCCCGTGAACTCCGCGCAGACCTCCCAGTACGCGGAGCCGCCCAGCTCGGCCCGTGTGTCGCCCAGCACGAAGACGACGTCGCCGCTCGCGCGAGCGTGACTCGGGACGGCGCGATCGGCCCGTGCCAGTAATCCGATCATTCCGACGACCGGTGTGGGATCGACGGCGCCGGTGGGACTCTCATTGTAGAAGGAGACATTGCCGCCCGTCACCGGGGTGCCGAGTGCCCGGCATGCGTCGGCGATCCCGCGGCACGCCTCGCGGAACTGATAGAAGACGGCGGGGCGCTCGGGGCTGCCGAAGTTCAGACAGTCGGTGATGCCGAGCGGCCGGGCACCGGTGCACGCGACGTTGCGAGCGGCTTCCGCGACAGTCGCTTTGCCGCCCTCGTACGGGTCGAGACGCACGTGGCGACTGTTGCAGTCGGTCTTCACGGCGATTCCGAAGTCCTCGTGCCGGACGCGCACCACGCCGGCGTCGCCGCCGGGAGGGATCACCGTGCTTGCCTGAACGGTCGAGTCGTACTGCTCGAAGACCCACTTCTTGCTCGCAACTGACGGCGAATCCAAGAGCATGAGTAAGGCGTGTGAAGGCGTGTAACTGGGTGCGGCGTGCGGCGTAGATGCGCGAAGCTTCGCGATGGCCTGGTCTTCCTTCGCGTCCGGATAATAAACCGGGCAATCGTCCACCAGTCTCTGTCCCGGAATCTCGACGACGACTTTGCCTTGCCAGGTGCAGCGATACATCCCGTCGTCCGTGACCTTCCCGATCGGCGTCGCCGTCAGCTCCCATTTCGCCGCGATCGTTTGGACCTCTTTCACCCGGTCGCGCTTCGCCACGACCAACATCCGCTCCTGCGATTCCGAGAGCAAGATCTCGTAGGGCGTCATCCCTGGCTCGCGCGTCGGGACCTTGGACAGATCGATTTCCACGCCGACGCCTCCGCGGGCGGCCATTTCGGCCGAGGAGGACGTGAGTCCGGCGGCTCCCATGTCCTGAATCGCCACGATGTGTCCTGAGGCGATCAGCTCGAGGCTCGCTTCGAGCAGGAGCTTCTCGGTGAACGGATCACCCACCTGGACCTGGGGGCGGCGCTGTTCGCTTTCGTGCGTCAGCTCTTCGGAGGCGAACGACGCGCCGTGTATGCCGTCGCGGCCCGTACTCGAGCCGACGGCGAGGAGAATGTTGCCCACGCCATGGGCAGCGGCCTTGATCAGGTCCTTCTCCCTCAGTATGCCGACGCACATCGCATTGACCAGCGGATTGCCGGAGTAGCCGGGCGCGAAGTCCACTTCGCCGCCGAGCGTTGGCACTCCGACACAGTTGCCGTAGTCGCCAATGCCGCGTACCACCCCCGCGAACAGATAGCGGTTGCGCGCGTCGTCGAGCGGGCCAAACCGAAGGCTGTTGAGCAGCGCCACTGGGCGCGCGCCCATCGTGAAGACGTCGCGGAGGATGCCGCCTGCGCCGGTCGCCGCCCCCTGGTAGGGTTCGACGGCCGAGGGATGGTTGTGCGACTCGATCTTGAAGGCGACGGCCCAACCGCCGGGCAGCCGCAACACGCCGGCGTTTTCGCCCGGCCCCTGGACGACCTGCGGGCCGGTCGTCGGAAATGTCTTGAGGATGGGTCGCGAATGCTTGTAGGAGCAGTGCTCGCTCCACAACGCGGAGAAGATGCCCAGCTCTGCGAACGTGGGCGTCCGGCCGAGCATCGCTACGATGCGCGCGTATTCGTCGGGTGTGAGGTTGTGTTCCTGCACCAGCTCCGGGGTGATCTTCGGGTCCGTCACTTCCGGGTCACGCCCTTCGCGACGGCGCGGAAGACGCGCGCTAAAATGT
>WNEY01017186.1_pt1 | contig 10063 bp, 10 predicted proteins | sample 5400531 | NCBI WGS metagenome assembly WNEY01 (sample SAMN13153338, study PRJNA577476) | soil metagenome | isolation source: 200 cm saprolite under Douglas fir tree site 1 | place: USA:California | collected 2015-04-18
GAGAACAGCGTCGGCCCTTGCTGATTCTCGTTGAGGAAGAAGCTGTTCGGGCCGAAGATCTGATGGAACGTGTGGGACGTGGTGAAGCACATGAACGGCAGCTGGTCCGGGGCGGCTGCGTTTGCCTTCGAGGGATGGACGGTACTGATGCCGACCGCGGTGCTTGCCGCGGCAAGTACGAACGCGCCTGCGGTGGCCCAGCGAGCAGCGCGGGTGCGGGTTGGTGACGATCTCACGTTCTGGTGTCTCCTTTTGTCTGGCGTCCCCTACGGACGCCTGTCCAAGGGACGGTGCGGTTCCACTCGTCCGGTCTTGCTGGAGGGATGACCTCCTGGTCCGTGCCTCCTTTCGGTGGCGGGAAAGAGAGTGCCGGGCGCAGGTGGCCTGGAGCCTGCTGCCGCTGCTGCGCCAGGCAGGCCGGGTAGCCGGGCTGCGGATGCCGGATGTCGGACGTGGGGCGCTCTTGGCCGGGCAGGGCAGCCTTGCCGTAGCGCAGGCGGGCCCGGATGCGGCTGTGCCCGCCGCGCACGCGTGCGAACGGGCAGCGGACGCGGTCGTTGCCGTCAAACAGGATCCGGCCGTGGCACGAGCTGTGGGTAGTCGGCGCCATGCCGGTCTTTGCCGTCCGGGCTGGGTGTGAGATGGGGCCTGCCAGCGTCGCTGCCGCTATTGCGCTGCCCGCGTCCGGCGTGGCAGCGGCGGCTAGACGATGGCGAAGGGTCGGCATCGGTCCTCCTGTGCTCATGGTGTGACCGAGGTTGGCGGGAAGGGTGACTAGGCCTTTCAGGCGGACTTTGCCAGTGTGCGGACGGGCACTGAGCGCCGCCTGAGCGTCGGCTGAGCCGGCCGGCATGGACCCGCGATCTGCCGGCCGCCGCGAGAAGGAACGGAGGCGGCCATTCGCACGGCGCGGTCGGCCGGGCTGGTTGCCTGCCCGCCGTCCCGGTCGAGATTGCCAGGATCGCCGCCGCGATTGCTGCAAGTGGTGCGCGGAGGTGACGGTCGAGATGGCGGGCACGTCAGTGATGCCGGGAGCCAGCGCCTGACCCAGGTCCGTACGATGGCTGAGCCCCGGTGCTGGCCGGGCTCAGTGGCCGGGCCGGGGCTGGCGGTGTTCGCTGCGGTCGTGCAGGAGCCCCAGGATGCGGAGGCGGCCGCCGCTGCCGAACGCGAACAGCGCCATCTCGATGGGGAGGAAAGTTCCCGATTTCGTCCGGCAGGTGAGCGTGGTCGTTGAGCCCTGCCCGTGGTCCAGGACGCGGGTGAAGAACTCGCGGAGCTGGGGCAGATCGGCGGGGTGGATGTAGGAGACGGGCGTGGCGAGCAGTTCCTTTCGGGTGTAGCCGAGCAGCGCGCAGCCCGCGCGGTTGGCGGCCAGGATCCGGTCGCCGAAGGGGTCCACGATGAAGGCCGGATCGCTGGATTCCTCGAAGAGCTGCCCGAACTGGTGATCGCGATGCATCTCCGGCTGGTCCTTCACCGCGGTGCTCGCTTGACCGGAGCGGAACCGGCCTGGTCGCCGGGTGGGCCGGGCTGCTGCCGCAGGAGCCGCCGGCGGGCCGGTGACAGGCTCGCGAGCAGCACCTCGCGCACCAGATCGTAACGGAACCGGAATCGCGGGCCGTCGACGCGCAGGACGCGGCGTTCGCACAGACGCTCGAGTTCCTCGGTCAGCTCGGCCGCGTCGGCGCGCAGCAGGGTCGCGAGCGGTTCGGGGTCGAACGGCTGCGCCAGCGTGGAGGCCGCGAGGAGCGCGCGGTAGGACGCGGCGCCCTCGGATTGGCAGCGGGCCAGCAGCGTTTCGGCGAGGGTCGCAGGGAGTTCCCCGCGGCTGCCGCTGGTCATCGTCTCGGCCACGAAGCGGGGATTCCCGCCTGTCAACTCGTGCAGGTCAGGTACTGCCAGCGGCGCCAGTTCGGCGGGGGTCAGGGGGTGGAGCCGCACGATCGTGTCCGGTTTCAGGCGGCGGGCAAGGTGGCCGGGCGGCGCGTCTTCGGTCCGGACCGCGGCCACCAGCGCGGCCGGGATCGCGCCGCCGCGGCGCTGCAGATAGCTGAGGGCGGTGACCGTCGCCCGGTCGGCCCACTGCAGGTCGTCCAGGAAAAGTACCAGCGGGGCGTGCCCGACCAGGACGCCGACGAGCGCTTCCAGCACGTCGATCTCCGCGACCTCTGCCGGCGGATCGGCGGGCGTGAGTTCGGGCACGATCTTGCGCAGCGCCGCCCGGTGCTGCCCCGTGAGCTCGGCTGGGGTGAGCGCGTCCCGGAGCGCGGTGGCGAGCGGGACGTAGGGAAGGTGGCGCTCCAGCTCGGAGCAGCTCGCCCGCCCGATGCGCACCCCGGCCAGGCTCGCCGCGAGCTCATCGAGCAGGCGTGTCTTTCCCAACCCCGCCTCTGCCTCGATCAGCAACAGCGCCAGCGATCCGCCGAGCGCCTGCCGGGCGGCGCGCTCCAGCGTGCCAAGCTCACCCGCCCGGCCGAGCAGGCGCACCGAGCGCTCCCCGGCGTCCCGGTGCGGCCGCTCGATCGGGCGCGGTAGCAGCGCGCGGAGGTCTTCCTGGCGGAGGATAGCCGATTGCAGCGCGCGGGTTTGCGCGGTTGGTTCGAGCCCGAGCTCGCCGTCGATCCGGGCGCAGAAGCGACGGTATGCCCGCAAGGCCTCGTGCTGGCGGCCCAGCGCGTAAAGGGCAAGCATCGCCGTCCGCTGTGCGCGCTCGCTGAAGCCATCCAGCGCAGCGGCGGCGTCAGCGTGCGCAAGGGCGCCTGCGTAGTCCAGTTCGGCCAGGGCGGCGTCCGCGGCATCCAGGTGCGCGCCCAGCACCCGCCCCTGGTAGGTGCCGCGCAGATCCTGAGCCCACACAGCGTACGGCTCGTCCTCCAGCACCTCACCGCGCGCCAGCGCCAGTGCCTGCGCCAGCGAGCGCCGGGCCACCCGGGTCGGCTCGCGTGCCGAGCGCTCGACAAGCCCGTCGAAACGGTCCAGGTCGACGTCGACCAGGTCGGTCGCGAACCGGTACGCCTCCGCCTCGGTGACGACAAGCTCACGCGCCCGCGCGCGGTCATGGGCCAGATGACGCCGCAGCACCGACACAAAGGTCTGCAGCGAGCCGGCCGCATCCCGCGGCCGCTGCCGCGGCCACAGCAGATCGGCCAGGCGATCGGTCGCCACCCGATGACCGCGCGCGGCAAGCAAGATCTCAAGCACCTGCTTCGGCCGGGCGCCCCCCAGGTCACGCGGACCGAGCGTGCGGGCGCCGTCTTCGATCGCAAGCGGGCCGAACAGGCGGATCACAAGGCTCCCCCGATTCTCTTTGTCTACGCGCATGCGCTGCGTCACCCTCAGGCCATCGAGCTTCCATACTTCTGCGGCACGGTCGTGTCAGCTCACCGGGTTCGGTCTCGTCGCCGGCACGATTCGTTACACCCGATACGCGTCCGCGCAGACGCGCCTCTTACGTCTCAGCCCGGGCCGGAGCGGAATGATTGCCAAGCGATGCGGTCACCAAGCGGCCCCCGCCAAGCGTCACCGGCGGCGGCGCGCCGGCACGAGCATGCCGGCCTGATCACCGCGGCAGGCGGCGCAGCCGCAAGGGCTCGGCCACCGCCCGGTGCCCGGCTGGCCTCCCCGCTCAGGCCGCACTCAGCCGACGCTGAGCGGCTACAGACATCATGTGAGCCAGCCCCCTGGTGAAGGGAAGCATTCGATGCGTAACAAATGGCTGGCGTCGGCGTGGCTGGCCGCCGTCACGTTGATTGTCGCCGCGTGCGGGGCTCATCTGCGGGCTCCGGCGGCGCGAGTAGCACGCCGTCAAGCACCGCCACCGCCGCGCCGAGCCCGGCCTCGTCCGGGACGGCCCTGAAGACCGCGAAGATCGGCGGCGCGACGGTGCTCACCAACGCCGGGGGCTTCACCCTCTACTGGTTCGCCCCGGACACCCCCGGCCAAGTCGAACTGCAACGGTTCGTGCGCCACGTTCTGGCCGCCGGTCAAGGGACCCGCGACCTCAGGCCCGGGTGTCACCGGCAAGCTCGGCACGATCACCCGGTCAGACGGCACGGCCCAGGCCGCCTACAACGGGCATCCTCTGTACACCTACGCCGGCGACACCGCCCCAGGCCAGGCCAAGGGTAATGGCCTCAACGCGTCCGGCGGGGTGTGGCACGAGGTCACCGTGTCCGGGTCGGCCGCGGCCGTCTCCACACCGTCATCCAGTTCCGGCGGGGGCGGCGGCTCCGGATACTGACGGGGCCCCAATGCCGACGGGTCCCCCCCCTGGGCGCATGATCCACAACTTCATCACCGGAACCTGACGGCCGGGGCTGCCGGATGGTACCGCGGCCTCCGTCTCGTTCTGCCATCCTGCGGGGGCGCCGCTAGTTCACCGGCGCCCTCGCAGGACACCATGTGACAAGGCCAAGAGCACGGCAGTCCCGGCGACCGGGCCGTTCCCGGCCTGCGGTGACAGCCAGACCGATGGCAGGGCGGAGGATGAGATGACAGCACCGGGCGCCACGGGCCGCCGGCCGGCGACGGCGCGGCTGGCAGGCATCGGCGTGGCGGCCGCCGCGGTGGCCGTTGCGCTATACGTGGCAGGCAGGTTGCACACGCCCGACTACACCTTCAGCCTGTTCGGGCGGGTTGGGCTGGACGCGCTCATGCTGAAGTCCACGCTGGCATCCATCGCCCTTGGCGTGGCCGCGCTCCAGGTGCTCCTGGCCCTGTGGATGTACCGCAAACTGCCGCTGGCGGCCAGCCCGCCGCGCCCGGTGCGGCTGGCCCATAGGATCATTGGCTTCGCCCTGTTCGCGCTCACCGTGCCGATCGCGCTGCACTGCCTGATCGCTTACGGCGTGCAGCTGACCAGCATCCGGGTGGCGGTGCACTCCCTGGCCGGCTGCTTTTTCTACGGTGCCTTCGTAGCCAAGGTCCTGCTCGTGCAGAGCCGGCGGCTGCCCGGCTGGGCGCTGCCGGTTGCCGGGGGCGCGCTCGCCGTCGTCGTCGGCGTGCTCTGGTACACCTCCGCGCTTTGGTACTACAACGGCTACCGGCTCCCTGGCACGTAGCCCGCGCCGCACCTGCTTCACCGGGGACATGCCCGCCGCCGAGGTCGCCGACCGGTTCGGGTACTCCACCGCCAGCGTGCACCAGATGGCCACCCGTGCTGCGCACCGGGAAGATGAGCCTGTTCACCGACCGGTGGCCGGGCCCGAAAGGGCCCCGCAAGGCCACCGGGGAACTGAGGCAGAGGGTGCTCGCAATGCGGCACAAGGGCATTCGGTGACCGAGACCGCCAATGTTCTCACCGGTCGGCAGCGGCTTCGGCGCAAACCGTCTGACGTGGACGGCGAGCCCTCGCTGGGTGCCGAGGGCTTCGACCGCGCTCAAGAGTCGCTCCGGCCCGCAGCAGTAGACAGCAGTGTCCGGCTGCGTCAGCGCCAGAAGGCTGTCCAGGTCGAACCTGCCCCGCACGGTGGAATGCCTTGACCGGCGGCAGACGAGCCAAGGAAGTCCGTCCTTGGCGCCGGAGCTGCTTCGAGCCGTCAAGGAGCTCGTGGCGGCCGGTGACCTCCAGAGCCCGGTGAACGTCGGCTCGTCAGCAAGAGGAGAAGCTCAGAGCGGGTGCCGCGAATAGCCGTGCCCGCCTTGGCGTGTGCGGGCACGGCCGGGCCGACCGCGCCCAGATCGATCCACCACCCGGCGGACCCGTCGGTGGCATTCAGATGGAGCGTGCCGCTCAGTTCCCCCAGTAGTCAGCAGCCAGAGCAGAAGCGCCGCTGGCCTCTGCGGCGTGGGCTAGCTTGCTGGCCGCATTGCGGTCGTGGTGCTCACTTGAAGAAGTGGGTCCGGGCCTGCGGTAGCCGGAGACCGTCGACGTCGAGGTCGATCTTCTCGTTGTAGAAGGCGATCAGGCCGGTGATGGGCAGCAGCTGGCGGGTCGGGTAGTCGTAAGCCCACGCGAGGTCCTGGTGGCCGTCGCGCACCTGGTCACCGGTGCGCACCGACCAGTAGCCGCTGGTGACGCCCTTGTACGGGCAGGCCGTCTGGGTGCCGGGACATCGGTGCGATCGAAATAGTAGCGGGTCGGCAGGCCGGTCTCGAACACCAGCACCGGCGTGGTGGTCTCGGCCAGCGTGACCCCCCCGAGCGAGGCCCGGACGTGGCGATGCGAGCGAAGCGCGTCGACGCGGACATACGGGTTGCTTATAGCGGCGGGAACTGGGAGCCGGGGACGGGGGCAGCCAGACTGGCAGTCGGGACGTGTGCGGTGTAGCCGATCACCGCGCAGTTGATGCGGAAGCAGACCGTTCAGCTGGCCCAGCCCTGCGCGGCACCGGATGCCGCCGGGCTCGCGACAGCCGCCGCGGTTGCTCCTTCCTGGGACAGAACGCCCACTGGAACTGCGGCACCGATGGCAGCCGCCAATGCCGAAGTGAGCATGATCGGCGCCCGTTTCCCGGGCAGCCGGGATAGCCGGAATCTCATAACGCCTCAGGCTCCCTCCCCGGAAAGACCGTCCGGCGCTGACCGGACTGGTCATACCGTCTTGGCGTCGAGGATGGCGCCGTCTTGCCTAGCCGACGCCAGCGTTCCGGTGAGCCTTATAGAGTCTGAGCATGTCGCTGGCTCGGAGCACGGCCGCCGGGAAGGTCAGCAGTCGCGGTCCTCTTGATGAGGAGTCGCGTGAGTGGCTCAGGTGCCTGGCTGGTACCGGCCGCGACTGCCGCGGCACTGTCGAGCGGCGGCAGGCTCTGGCCCGCCTGCATGACCTGCTGCTGCGAGCCGCCCGCGCCGAGCTGCAGCGGCGTAGCCGTCCGGCCGGCGTCGAGGGCCGCGAGCGGGATGACCTCGCCCATCAGGCGGCGGACGACGCGCTGCTGGCGATCACCGGCAAACTGGACCGATTCCGCGGGGACAGCCGCTTTACCACGTGGGCGTATAAGTTCGTCATCTTCGAGGTGTCGGCCAAGCTCGGCCGCCACTACTGGCGCAATCCCCCGGCGCAGGTTGGTGACGACGCGTGGGAGCGCATCCCGGACCGGTTCGGCGCCGACCCCGCGCAGCACGCCGAGTCCCGCGAACTGGCCGGCGCGCTTCGCCGGGCCGTCACCGAGGTGCTGAGCGACCGGCAGCGCCGCGTCTTCGTCGCGATCATCGTCGAGGGGGTTCCCCTGGACGCGCTGGCCGCCGAGCTGGGCTCGACGCGGAACGCGCTCTACAAGACGATGTTCGACGCGCGGCGAAAGATCCGCGCGCGTCTGGTCGCTCACGGGTATCTGGATGACGAGGAACCGGGGATGTCATGAGCGGATGGCAGGCGCTTGACCAGTTCCTGCGGACCGATCCGCGGGACGTGGGATGCGAGCAGGCGATGGAAGTCCTGGACATTTACGTCGAGGCGGTCGTCAAAGAGGGCGCCGGGGAGACTGAACGGCGCTACCCGGGCGTCGCGGCGCACCTGCGCGCCTGCGGCCCCTGCGGCGAAGACTTCGCCGGCCTGCTCGCCGCCGTCACCGGAACCGTGTCGTCACGCGACAGGACGTGACCGTTGGCCGCGCGCAGGGTGCCGCGCCGTCACCGTCCATGTGATCTTGGCGGCCTGCGGATGATGTCAGGGGGAGAGCCCTGTGACCGCGTCTTCGATCGCGCGATGGAATGTTGGATAGGCGTAGATCATCCGGCCCAGGACTTCGATCGGGACTTGGGCGTGCACGGCAACCGCGAGCGCGCCGAGCACTTCACCGCCGGCTGGCCCAGCGGATGTGGCTCCGAGAAGCACTCCGGCATGAGCATCGGCGACCAGCTTGATGAACCCGTCGTTTCCCGGACCGTGGATCCAGCCCCGAGCGGAGGACGGGACCTGCGAGATGGCGGTCCGCACGGTGACACCCCGGTCGCGTGCCTGAGCCTCGGTGAGGCCGACAGCGCCGATCTCGGGATCAGTGAAGGTCACGCGCGGCAGCGCGCGGTAGCTCGCTGGCTCGTGAGCTTCCCCGAGGATGTCGCGGGCTGCTATGCGCGCCTGATACATCGCGACGTGCGTGAACGCTCCTTCGCCGGTGACGTCACCGACCGACCACACGCCGTCGGCGGCGCGCAGGTGATCGTCCACGGCAATGAACCGCTTCGTGTCGTCGATGCCCGCGGCAGATACGCCCAGAACTTTGAGGTCAGCGCGCCGTCCTGCGGCAACGAGCAGGCGCTCGCTCATTACGGGCTCCGTGCCGTCAAGCCGCACGGTGAAATCCATCCCGTCATGGCTGACCTGCTGCGGCCGCGTCCGGGTGAGGACGCGGATGCCTTCCCGCCGGAGAATCTCGCCGGCCAGCTCGCTTGCCTGCAGCTCCTCGGCCGCCAGCAAGCGGTCTGCGGCTTCGATGATCGTGACCGCGGTCCCGAACCGGGCGAACCCTTGAGCCAGCTCGACGCCGGTGGCACCGCCACCGACGACGGTGAGCGAGGCCGGCAGCTCTTTGGCCTCCAAGGCTTCGTGATTGGTCCAGTACGGTGTGTCAGCGAGCCCATTGATCGGGGGAAGTGCCGGCTGGGTCCCGGTGGCGAGAACGAGCCCCCGCGACGCACGGAATTCCTGCCCGCCGACGACGACGGTCCGGCTACCGGTCACGGTGGCGCGCCCACGGACGAACCGGCCGCCTTTGCCCGTGAAGCGCTCGACGGCGACATCGTCGTTCCAGTCGTCGGTCGCCTCTTCCCGGATACGCCGGGCGACGACAGACCAGTCCGGGCGGGCGTCGGCGTGGCCGGCGAGCTTGCTGACGCGTCTGGCTTCGGCGAGCGTGTTCGCGGCCCGGATGATCATTTTGCTCGGCACGCACCCCCAGTACGGGCATTCCCCGCCAACCAGGGCCGATTCGATGCCCACCACGTCCAGACCCGCTTCGGCCAGGCGGCCGGCAACGTACTCGCCACCAGGACCGAGCCCGGCAACGATCACATCAGCGTCAATAGTCATCATGGCCCCTTTCAAGGACGTCATTGAACGGCTGTCATGCCACATTCGCTTCGCCGCTACCGGGGTTCTTTCCTCGCGGAACAGGCGGCATCACGATGCCGCCATGGCGCATCGCCCGCGCCAACGCCGCGAACCATTCCGGCAGCAGCGCGAACTCCCGCCTGAACATGCCGTGAATCGTGTACATGTCGCGGGTTTCGGCGTGCGGCCCATCGACGACAGGCAATGTCACCCCTCATCAATTCGAGCCGGTCAGACGGCGATGCGGCCGCCGTCGACCGGGAGGACCGCACCCTGCACGAAACTCGCCGCGTCGCTGGCGAGGTAGGTGATCGCCGAGGCGATCTCCTCCGGCAGCGCGGGACGGCCGCCTGGGGCGGCGGAGGCGAGCTGATCGAGCGCCTCGCCCATGCCCGCGGTGCCCTCGGTGCGGGTAGGGCCCGGGCTGACCGCATTGACCCGGACCCCGGCCGGCCCGTACTCGGCCGCCCATGACTTGGTCAGCAGGACCAGCGCGGCCTTGCTGGAGCCGTACAGTCCCATCTCTGCCATGCCGAACTCGGCGACCATGGTCGTGATGTTGATGATCGCGCCGTGGCCCCGCTGCGCCATGGCCGGCGCCAGCGCTGCGACGAGGAAGAACGGCGCCTTGACGTTGACTGCGAAGGCGCTGTCGAAGTCGGCTTCGCTGGCTTGGTGGGTCGGGCCGAACGGGAAGACGCCGGCGTTGTTGACCAGGATGTCGACGTGCCCTCCGCCGAGGTCGGTCGCCTGCTTGGCCAGTTGCCGGGCGCTGGCCTGGTCGGTGAGCGTGGCTGCGGCAAAGTCGGCGCGCCCGCCCTGGGCGTGGATGGCCGCGAGCACCTGGTTGCCGCGGGTGGTGTCGCGCCCGGAGAGGACCACGTGGGCGCCGAGGCCGGCTAGTGCCATCGCGGCGGCGCGGCCGATGCCGCTGTTGCCGCCAGTGACCAGGGCGGTGGATCCGGTGAGGTTGTTCGTCATGTCAGTCATTCCTTTGATCGGGATCGATGTGCGGTTATCGGTAGTAGCCGAGAACCATCTCCTCGCCAATGCGCACGTTGCCCCTCTTCC
>WNEY01017301.1_pt1 | contig 10063 bp, 12 predicted proteins | sample 5400531 | NCBI WGS metagenome assembly WNEY01 (sample SAMN13153338, study PRJNA577476) | soil metagenome | isolation source: 200 cm saprolite under Douglas fir tree site 1 | place: USA:California | collected 2015-04-18
CGTCGCCGAGTCGAGTTCATATGCCCGAGCGCCGTCCGGTTCCTTTCGACCTCCGGGGAGCAGGAGGATCACAACGCCCACCACCAGCCAGAAGGCCCAAATCCACCGTCTCGAGGACGAGTTACAAGTCCCGCTGAAGCCGACCGAGCCGCGGTGTCCCGCCAGTGAGATACTTGCAGCACTCGAGCTGACCACCGAATCTCCAAACGCCACTGGAGTGACTCGATGACCGAAACCATCACAGATCGACCGGTCGACACCTTTGGCACAAGAACCACGGTAACCCGCTGGCTGGCGGATTTCGAGAAGGCGCTCACGGCGCGTGACGTCGATGCCGCCGCCACTCTCTTCGTCGAAGACTGCTATTGGCGCGATCTGGTGGCCTTCACCTGGAACATCGTCACCGTCGAAGGAATCGAAGGCGTCCGCGACTTGCTCGGCCAGACGCTTGACCGGACGTTGCCGAGCGGTTTTGCGGTTGCCGAGGAGTTAGGCGAGGCCGCCGCGGATACCGAGAGCTGGATAAAGTTCGACACCTCCGTCGGACGCGGTCTTGGTCATCTCCGACTCAGAGACGGCAAGGCCTGGACACTGTTGACGACGCTGAACGAGCTCAAGGGTCATGAGGAGCCGAAGCGTGACCGGCGACCCAAGGGAATAGAGCACGGCGCTGTCCCGAATCGGCGGACCTGGCTCGAGCAGCGCCGACGCGAAGCGGAGGAGCTCGGTCATGCAACCCAGCCGTATGTGGTCGTCGTTGGCGGCGGGCAAGGAGGGATCGCCCTCGGCGCGAGGCTGCGCCAGCTCGGCGTGCCGACGATCATTGTTGATCGCAATCCCCGAGCCGGGGACTCATGGCGCAAGCGCTACAAGTCCCTGACCCTCCATGACCCAGTCTGGTACGACCATCTTCCGTACATCGACTTTCCGCCGAATTGGCCGGTCTTCTCACCGAAGGACAAGATCGCTGACTGGCTTGAGATGTATACGAGAGTCATGGAGCTCAATTACTGGAGTTCGACCGAGTGCAAGAGAGCCTCGTACGACGAGACAGCCAAGGAGTGGACGGTCGTCATCGAGCGTGAGGGAATCGAGATGACGCTGCGACCGAAGCAGCTTGTGCTCGCCACCGGCATGTCCGGCAAACCAAGCCTACCCAAGATCGATGGCATGGACGCCTTCAAGGGCGATCAACACCACTCTTCCGAACACCCCGGACCAGACGCCTACAGTGGAAAGAAGGCGGTCGTCATCGGCTCGAACAACTCTGCTCACGACATCTGTGCCGCGCTCTGGGAGGTCGGCGCCGATGTCACGATGGTTCAACGGTCCTCAACGCACGTCTCCAGATCCGACTCTCTAATGGAAATGGCCCTCGGCGCCCTGTACTCGGAGAGTGCGGTGGCGTCTGGAATGACGACGCAGAAAGCCGACATGACCTTCGCGTCGATCCCTTATCGGATCCTGCACCTGTTCCAGATACCCGTCTACGACGCGATCCGCGAACGGGACGCCGACTTCTACGCACGGCTGGAGAATGCAGGCTTCATGCTCGACTTCGGCGACGACAACTCTGGGTTGTTCATGAAGTACCTGCGCCGAGGCTCCGGGTACTACATCGATGTCGGCGCATCCGATCTCGTAGCCAACGGTGACATCAAGCTCGAATCGGGCGTGGATGTCGTCCGACTGACCGAGAACGCTGTCGTGCTGAGTAACGGAAAGACTCTGCCCGCCGACCTCATCGTCTACGCGACCGGCTATGGCTCGATGAACGGATGGGCTGCCGATCTTATTTCGCCCGAGGTTGCCGCGAAAGTCGGCAAGTGCTGGGGTCTCGGGTCAGGTACTGCAAAGGACCCCGGACCATGGGAAGGCGAGCTGCGGAACATGTGGAAACCGACCCAGCAGGAAGCGCTTTGGTTTCATGGCGGTAACCTGCACCAGTCGAGACACTATTCCTTGTACCTGGCCCTTCAGCTCAAGGCTCGAATGGAAGGGATCCGGACACCGGTCTACGGGCTTCAGGAAGTCCACCACCTCAGTTAGCGGTGCAACTCGCGGACACCATGACACAAGACGTGGTGGGCCGTAGTTTCCGTAACGCGAACCGGCTCACGATGGCAGGGCGGCCGATCAGCGTCATCGTCTGCCGGCGACCCGCTTTACGGCTCGGAGCTGAAACCAGCCGAGGCTAAGGGTGTGCCTTGATCTCCTCGCCCACGGCACCGACCGCTCTCATGATGGGCAACCAGTCCCAGACGATCCAGGAGTCCGAGATTCTGCCGTCGCTGACCTTGTACCAGGCGGTTGCCCTTGACTCCCAGCGGTTGCCCGTCGGCGCGTGACCCTGGAAGTTGCCCTTGTGGGTTCCAGTCGCACTCACGCCTACTGCCACCCAATCGCCTTCGGCAACGGTGTGCTCAAACCCCTGGGCGGCTTTGATGAGGCCCTCATGGCTGACAAGAGGAGCGAGCTGGTCGACCTCATGTCGTACGAACGCCGCCTCCAGGTATCGGCGCACCACATCTTTCGCTTGAACTGACATCGCGTTTCCCTCCAACCCCGTCAGACGAGGATGAAGCGCAGTGTACTCGGGCGTCGGTCATCTGACTTGGCGAGTTCGTGTCGTTGGCGGCCCAACCGATCCGGATCGTCCGCCCTACGACGCCTTCGTTCGCGTTACGGAAGCATGGTGGGCCGCGGTGGACTCGAACCACCTACCTCCGCGATAAGGGGGCCTGAATACTGCGCCTACGATGTTGGGCAACCTAACTTCGTGGAGCGCTGCAGCCGGTTTTATGTGGTATCCCTACTCGACCCCTCGTCGTCTAGCGTCGCAATTAGGCAGCCGATACCAGTTGGACCGCATTCTGGATAGGTCCGCCTCGGATTGTTCAGGTTTGCTCATGTGCGCGGCGCGGTGGACCCACTACCTCGATGCCATAGCGCTTGGCGACCGGACCGAGAACCTCTGGGCCTGGCATGGCCAGATCCGCAGGTCGGTCGTCAGTCGCTGCCGGCGTCCCAAGTTCAAGGGCAAAATGCTCGAAGCCGGCGGGTGAGGCGAAGACCAGGACCCGAGTCGGTTCAACATCAACCGTGAAGGTGTGCGGTATGCCACGCGGTGCGTACACGAAGCATCCGGCGGTCGCCTCCAACAAGTGGTCGCCCACGAAGAACGTCATCTTTCCATCGAGGATGTACCAGGCCTCGTCCTCGTGATGGTGGATGTGGAGTGGTGGCTCAGTGGATCGAAAGGCCACCGCTTCCACAAGTGCAAACCGGTCCTCCGCTTCCGCGGCATCGACCTTCGTGGTAAACCGTCCACCGAGGGACCAGACCGAGATGCCTTCCCCTGCCCGGAGCAGGAACGGCTGTCGAGCTTCTGGATCTGACATTGTGTGTCCCCTCCTCGTCTTGTAAGCGTGAGCCTATGTCTCGCATGCACAACGCGCCAGCGAATCTGGCCGTGCGCGAGGAGAGCTTCACCTCCGATGATCGTAGGTCCTGTAAATCGGTGGTGGGCCGCCGTGGACTCGAACCACGTACCTCCGCGTTATCAGCACGGCGCTCTGCCAGTTGAGCTAGCGGCCCAGACCTCAGATTGAGAGCCCGACCCCAGACCAAGCGAGTCTAGTGGGTCGCCTGATTTTACAAAGCTCGGAAAACGGGCTGGAGGGATGAGCGCGCGATGCCTTATGTCGTCGTCGGTCGGATGACCACCTCGGCCGTGTCTTCGGGTCCGGCGATCGCGTACGCCGCCATGCCGACGATCCCTAGAAAAATCAGCTGCAGCACCAGCACGCCGACGAACCATCCCCAGGCGTGCTGCTGCGCGAGCTTCACCAGCGCGCCGATCCACATCACGAACATGACTATCCCGCAGGCGACAAGCACCAACGAGGCGACCGTCACGCTCGGCGGGGGACTGCCTGCGGGAGCGCCCCGCGCCATCAAGCCCGTCGCGATTCCGACGAGCACCGCCAACACCCACGCGCCGATGTACCACCGAGTTGTGATCCGCTTGCTCATGGCATGCCTCCTGGCTCCGCCGAGTCCTTACTTGGGGAACGACAGCAGGCATGGGGTTACCTACGAGATCGAGAGCGATTGGCAGGGGCGGAAGGATTCGAACCCTCGGCCCTCGGTTTTGGAGACCGATGCTCTGACCAGACTGAGCTACGCCCCTATGCGCCTACGGAAGTTTACCCAACGCCTCCAATCGGCCCTAACGCCTGCCCATTAGCATCGAAACGTGCCCGCCGGCGACCTGCCTGTCCTGATCGTCGGCGACGTCCACGGCGACTTTGAGCGTCTCTTCGCCGCACTGAAGCCTTATCCAGCGGACAGGTGGCGCACCGTGTTCCTGGGTGATCTTGTCGACTACGGAGCTTTCGGCGTCGGCTGTTTGCGCTTCGCTCGCGATCGCACCAACAGCGACGTGCTGATCGGCAATCACGAAGCCGCGATGCTCTGGGCGCTTCGGGATTCAACTCGCATCGGGTTCTGGATGAGCATCGGCGGCCAGCGCCATGACCTCGACGAGCTGCGAAGCGACCAGCCGCTGCAGCGATGGCTGCGCGGTCTACCTTCACTGATCCGCCTGCCTGACCGCACCGTCCTGCAGCACTGCGGCAACGATGGATATCTGAACCTGATCTCCCTCCCCGAGCCAGACCCGGTCACAGCGATCAATGAGCGCGTGCGCGACCTGCTCGAGACGGGAGGCGAAGACCAGCTGTGGGACGTGCTGAGCGGGCCGAACGTCTTCGCCACCCAGCCGGAGCGCCTTGAGCGCTGGCTCGAGCTGACCGGCTCGCGACGCGTCGTCTTCGGACACACGCCCCATCGCGGCGCCGCGCCGGTGCGCTATCACGGCGGCAAGGCGATCAACTTCGACGGCGGGCTGTCCCGCTCCCATCGCCTCCATCAGCGAAGCGCGCCGGTCCAGGCGAGCGTAGCGCCGCTACCCGACTAGGCGACGACCGCCGGCCGGCAGTGCTTGCACGGCCGGTAGCCCGCGGCGTACGCCTCCTGCTCGCTGTGGAAGTGGACGATGTTCCGCTCCTTGGCCGCCCGCCCGTGATAGCAGGTGGGGAAACAGAACACCTTCGTGCTCCGCACGCCCTCGTAGCGGAGGCCAGCATGCGCGAGCTGCTGCAACCGCTTCAGCTGCACGCCCTCGAGCGTCAGGATGTTTTTCTTCGCCTCCGGCCCACCGCCACCGTAGTTGCCGATCACTCCGTCGGACCGAATGACGCGGTGACACGGGATGAAATACGGGATCGGGTTGTTGGCCAGCGCCGTCCCGACAGCGCGCACCGCCGAGGGGTGCCCGATCTCACGCGCGATCCAACCATATGGGCGCACCTGGCCGCGCGGGATCTCGAGAGTCTTGCGCAGGACCGCTTGCGAGAACGGGGTCAGGCCGCGAAGGTCGAATCGCAGCCGCCGCGTGCCCTCGAGCTGGTCCTCGATCTTCGCCGCCAGGTCCGCTGGCGGGTCGACGCGCACCAGCCGGCGCCCCACCTCCTTGTCGAACCAGGACCCGAACTCCGCCGCGGACTTGCTTCGCATCGCGGCAGAAACACCGAGCCGGTTCCACGCCACGTAAACCGCTCCGAGCACGGTCTCGAACACCGCGTACGAATCCGCCATCCCGGCCTGCGCCAACACACGATCGGCAAACCCCGCCGGCGCTTTCACGTCGCCCAGCCGCTTCAGGTCAATCATCACCGTCGCCATGGGTGTCTCCTCTCAACAATTTCAATCCGCGGTGCACATTGGCCTTCACCGTCCCGACCGGTTGGCCCAGCGCATCCGCCACCTCGGTGTATGACAGCTCCTGCACGTGGCGCAACACGACCGCTTCGCGATAGCGCGCCGGCAAGCACGCGACCCGCGCGGCCAGCTCGTCTATCTCCGCCTTGCGCATCACGTCCTCCTCCGGTCCTGGGCCGCGGGCCGGCTCGCTGCCGTTCAGCTCGACCAGGCGAGGCCGAACTCCGCGGACGCGGTTACGAACGACGTTAGGCCTTCTGTTTGAGTTCGCGGACGCGGTCGGGCGGATACGTGACGAGCGCGCGATAGGCGCGTAGGAACGTGTCCTGCGCGACTTCCTCGGCATCGTGCCGGTTGCCGGTCAGCGCCAGGCCGAGCGCGTAGATGCGGTTCTGGTGATCGAGCACCAACCGTTCGAATACGCGTTCCGTGCCTTCCATCGCCCTCCTAAACCCAGCCAGCCTCGATTCGGTTGCAAGTGAAGCGGAACCATGATGCCGCCGCTGGTGTAGAAGATGCGTTCCGATGGAGGGCCGGCCAAAGGACGATTCCGTGCTCATCGCACGCGCCCAGCGCGGCGATACGGCCGCCTATGAGGAGATCGTGCAGCGCTACCAGCAGATCGCGTTCCGCACCGCCTACGTCATCACGGGCTCATCCGCCGACGCGGAGGATGCCGCGCAGGAGGGATTCGTCAAGGCCTACCGGGCGCTCGACCGCTTCCGACTGGGTGCCGACCTCCGGCCGTGGCTGCTGCGGATCGTGGCCAACGAGGCTCGCAACCGGGTGCGCTCGTCGGGCCGGCGCCACCAGCTCGAGCTTCGGTTGACCGAGGGCTTCCGCCCGGGGGATGCGGCCCCATCCCCCGAGGCGGTCGCCGTCGCGGCGGACGAGCGGCGCCGGCTCCTCGCGATGGTCAATGCGCTGAGCGATGAGGACCGCCTGGTCATCGCGAGCCGCTACTTTCTGGAGCTGAGCGGCGAGGAAACGGCCGCCGCCCTGGGCATCGCGGAAGGCACGGTGAAGTCTCGATTGTCGAGGGCGCTGGCCCGGCTCAAGGCCCGGGTCGAGGAGGCGGCAAGTGCCTGACCTCGAAGCCCAACTGACAGCCCTGTCAGGCGCAATCGAGTGGCCGGAGACCCCTCCCCATCTATGGGGAGGTGTCCGGCGAAGCCGGACGGAGGGGCCGCGCCGGTGGGGCGTCACGCCTCGGTTCATTCAGAGCCGCTGGGCCCTCGCCGCGGCGGCCATCCTCCTGATCGTCGCCACGCTCCTCGCCTACACCCCGTCCCGCGAAGCGATCGCCGGCTGGCTGAACCTCCACACCACCATCCTGCGAACTCAAAACCAGCCCACCCGATCCCCGCGCCCATCGGGGCCGCTTGGCGAGCGCCTCGGCCTGGGCAGCCCGACCACGTTGAAGCAGGCCCAGGGCCAGGTGAAGTGGACGATCCAGGTTCCGTCATCCCTCCGACCGCCCGACGAGGTCTACCTCAAGCTCCCGCCGACCGGCCCGTCCGGAGGAGAGGTGACGCTCGTGTACGCCCAGCGCCCGGACATCCATGCCTCGGGACTGACCGGCGTCTCGGTCCTCGTGACCGAAGCCCGTGGCAAGACCAACGAGATCTTCTTCCAGAAGATGCTCGGACCTGACGCCACTGTCGAAAAGGTGACGGTCAACGGCCACCCGGGATACTGGATCGCGGGGCGCCCGCACGACTTCGCCTTCACGGACGCGAACGGCAACGTCTACACGGACACTTTCCGCCTCGCCACCAACACACTGATCTTCGACGACAACGGCACGATCGTCCGGATTGAGGGCGACATGACCCAAGGTCAGGCCCTCCAGATCGCGACTTCCATGAGCTGAGCCTCGGGAACCCGACCCCCTGCTCCGGTGTATGGGAGGCGAGGTGAAGAGAATGCGAGCTGTTGGCGCCCTGATCTGTCTCGGTGTGCTGATGACCGGCTGTGGCGGGACCCAGCAGATCCTCCGCCAGTCGCACGGGGACAAGCTCTACGAAGCTGTGTCCACCCACAGCTCCCAGGTCGTTTCAGTCATCGACTCGCGCTCGCACACGGCCGACCGGCGCCTGCCCATGGGGGTGCCGACCAGCGACTGGAAGCACCTCTATTCGGTCGCCTCGACGTCGCTCGTCGACACCGACCCGCAGACCGGCGCCACGCTCAACACGATGCCGCTGGGCGGCGCGTACCGGCTGCCGGCCGCAACCGCGAACGGCGTCCCGGGCGGGCTTGCCCCGAACGGCATGTGGCTGGTCGTGGAGTCAATCGATTCTTCGCAGAGCCACATGCTCATCGTCAACACGACCACCTCGACGGTGCGCCGCAAGATCGACCTCGACGGCTACTTTCAGTTCGACGCCATCAGTAACGACGGCGACCGCCTCTACTTGATCCAGCACCTCAACGGCCGCGAGTACTACGTCCGCCTCTTCGACGTCATCGGTGGACGCCTCGACGAGAACATCGTGGTCGACAAGAGCGACGGCAACCAGGCGATGGTCGGGACTCGGCTGTCTGGAATTGCGACTCCGGACGGCCTCATGCTCTTCAGCATGTACGTGCGCGAGCACGAAAGCCCATTCATCCACGCCTTGAGCCTGGATGGGGCGTTCGCGTTCTGCCTCGACCTGCCTGGCAGCGGATACGCCGACTCGGCGGCCGAGTTGCGGTGGTCGCTCGCCATCACCGGTGACGGGTCACGTATCTACGCGGCCAACCCGGCCACCGGAGTCGTCGCGGTCATCAGCACGGGTGCGAATTCGGTCCCGTCAGTCCTGCGCACCGCCCGCTTCGAGAGGGCGATCTCGCCAAATGCCAAGGTTTCGGGTGCCAACGCCGCGGTCGTCAGTCGCGACGGCAAGACGCTCGTGGTCGGCGGTGCATCGGGCGTCACCTGGATCGACACATCCAGCCTGCAGGTCCGGGCGCATGCCCTCACGGGCTGGCATGTCTCGAGCGTGGGCTTGAGTCCCAACGGACACAACCTCTACGCCGTTGGCGACGACGGGCGGATCGCGGAAATATCGATGGCAGACGCGACCGTGACATCGCGCTTCGACCCGTCCGCAGGTCAGCCGATGGCCCTCATGCGGGTGGCGGTGTCTTAGCCGGATCCGATTCGTACCCGCGGCACTGGAGCACCGGGAGGCGCGGGTAGCGCGGAAACGACGCGTCGGTCGCCGACCGCTCGCACATCCAGAAGACGGTCCGCGGGCCTTTTACAGTCCGTGAGTGCTTGCACGTCTCGCACAACCCAACCCGGGACTGCAATTTATCGAGCGGTCAACGCTTTGATCAGCCGCTCCAAAGAGCTGTCGATCCCGTACTTCTTGCCAAGCTCTGCGACCTTCTTCGGGTGTTCGGGATACCTGTCGCGCCTGCCGGGCGGCACCTCGATCGGCAGGTCCCGGACCGGCGGCACGACCCGCAACGCCTTCTCCAGGTACTCGGCGTTGGCGTTGCGGAAGACGCCGGCCTCGAGCATCTTGGCGACCGACCCATAACGCGTGACCAGCTCGGCGGCCTTCTTGTCGCCGACACCGGCGATCCCGGGCAGCCCGTCGGAGGGGTCGCCGCGCAGGATCGCGTAATCGGCGTAGGCCCGGCCAGGGATCGAGTATCGCCGTGCCACCTCGGCCTCGTCGACCTCGACCATGCCGCCCTTCTGCGGATAGAGCACGATGATGTCCCGGCCGCGGACCTGGCTGAAGAGGTCGCGGTCGCCGCTCGCGATCTCGATCGGCGTCTTCACCTTCGCCGCCAGCGACGCGACGATGTCCTCCGCCTCGTAGTCCTCGAGTCCAACGACGTCGACACCGACCGCCTCCAGCGCGGCGAGGATGATCGGGACCTGGGGGATCAGCGCGGGAGGAGTTGGCTCGGCCGTGCGGTGTTCCTTGTAGCCGGGGATCAGCTCGACGCGCCAGTCGGGGCGCCAGTCCTCATCGGTCGTGAACGCAATGTGTCGAGGCCGGCGATCCGTGACGTATCGGCCCAGCGTGTCCAGCGTTCCGCGGACCGCGTTGACGAGCGTGCCTCCGGGTCCGCGCATGGTCTGCGGGATTGCGTAAAAGGCTCGAAAAAACATGCTCGAGCCGTCGACCAGGAGCCATTCGGGCAAGACCTGACCATGCTAGTTGCCCCAGAATTGCGGCGGTTTGAGACGGGCGGCACTCGGCGCGCTTGGGATCGTGCTCCTCGCGTGCTCGAGCTCAGGGGGCGCCGATGTAACTTCGTCAGGCAGCCCATC
>WNEY01005181.1_pt1 | contig 10062 bp, 8 predicted proteins | sample 5400531 | NCBI WGS metagenome assembly WNEY01 (sample SAMN13153338, study PRJNA577476) | soil metagenome | isolation source: 200 cm saprolite under Douglas fir tree site 1 | place: USA:California | collected 2015-04-18
TCCTCCGGGAGCCTGTGTCGATCGGTGTAGTGCAGCCCCACATCGAACGGCTTCAAACGCCTGAGGACGGCGGAACCGATCCGGCCGGCAGCGACCGTCCCGACTTGCATGCCTTCGAGGTCGTATGACCTGGCGACGCAGTCGGCGATGTTCCATCCGCCCCTGACGACCCACTGATACGAGGGGATGTAGTTCCGTACCAGCGACAGGATCATCATCACCACGTGCTCGGACACGCTGATGCTGTTTGAATAGGTGATCTCGGTGACGGTGACACCGCGCTCGATCGCGGCTGCCAGGTCGACGTGGTCGGAGCCGATTCCCGCCGTGATCGCCAGCTTCAGCTGCGGCGCCTTGGCGATCCTCTCGGCCGTCAAGTAGGCGGGCCAGAAGGGCTGGGAGATGACGATCTCGGCGTCCTCGAGCTCTCGCTCGAAGACCGAGTCTGGCCCGTCCTTGTCGGACGTGACGACGTACGTGTGGCCGCGCTCCTCGAGGAACGGCCGTAGCCCGAGCTCACCTGAAACGCTGCCCAGAAGCACACCCGGCTCGAAGTCGAGCGCCTCAGGAGTCGGCGTGGTCTGACCGTCGTAGTAACGCTCGATCGTGGGAATCGCATCTCGGGCGTACGACGTCGGAAACCCGTCAACAGGATCGTCGTACAGGACACAGAGAACCTTTGCCACCTCTGCCTCACCTTCCTTGCCTGCGCGCTGACATGGGACGCGGATTCTAGACCTCTCCGGCCTCCTCGAATGTCACGACGAGCTTCTGGATCTTGGAATCGCGCGGCGTCACGAGCATTCTCCCCGCCTGCTTTCCGGGCTCGCGCAGCCAGCCGTAGCGGGCGACGACGCGACCGGCCACTTCCTCCGCGCCGAAGATCACAACGTGGTCGTCAGGCGGTCGCTCTCGATACGCGGCGGCGATCTCCTCGCGCCCGCTGAACGGCCCGACGGACACGCCTTCGAACACCAGCTCGGCGTCGTCGGCGAACCATTCCGCAAGCGGCTCCCAGTCGCCCGTGCGCACGCATTCGTTGTGGACCATGACGTAGTCGTGGAGGAGTCCGAGCGCGTCGGGCACGTCCAGATCCTCCCTGGTCAGCGCGTACAGCACGCCGTCCATCCACTCGCCGTGGCGCCAGTAGGCCTTGCGCCGAACCCCCTCCCGGACGAACCCCGCGCGCTCGGCATGCCGCTGCGCCCGCTCGTTGAAGCCGTAGATCTCGAGCTGGAGCCGATGGAAACCGAGCTCGACGGCGAGATGGCGCTGGAGGAGGCGCGCCGCTTCGTCCGACACGCGGGCGCCGCGAAAGTCGGGATGGACGGCGAGGCGCTCGAGCTGGGCGATCCGCGAGCGACGGTTCTCGATCTCGAAGCCCATCACGCCCGCGGGTCGCCCGTCGACCTCGATCACGAAGTGCCCGTAGCCGGTCGGGTCGCTCGCAGAGCGTTCGAGCTCCGCGGCCAGCCCGTCTCGGTCCCGCGGTGCGCGACCGCCGAGAAACGGCTGCACGTCCTCGTGGTTGAGGAGGTCGACGAGGAAGTCGAGATCGTCCGGCCGTGCGCGCCGAATCGAGATCACGGGATCTCGCCGACGGTCGCACGGCGCGCGAGACGCAACACTCCTGAGCCGAGCGCGACCCCGAGCAGGATCAGCGCCATACCTCCCAGCTCCTGCGCCGTCAGCGGCTCCCCGAGCAGGGTCACGCCGTACAGGACTGCGATCGGCGGCATCAGGTACGTGACGAGGCTGGTGCGCGCCGAGCCGTAGAGACGCAGCAGCCGGAAGAGGAGGAGCTGCGCAATGCCCGTCCCGGCGATTCCGAGCGCAGCGACCGAGGCGAGCGGCTTCCAGCCGGGCGCGTGCGAGGGCAGCTGAAGCAGGGCGAACGGCAAGGTCACCACCGCCCCGGCGACGACCGACGCCGCCGCCAGCAGCGGACCGGCGCGGCGTGCCGTCTGCTTCTGGCCGAAAACCTGTCCGACCGCATACGAGGCCGACGCCAGCACCACCGCGAGCGTCCCGGCGACGGCCCACCAGCCACCGCTGGGATGCGCGCCGGCGAGCACAGCGATGCCGACGATCCCCACCAGCAAGCCGGCCAGGCGGCCGCCGCCGAAGCGCTCCTCCGGGAGGAAGCGCATCACCACCAGGAAGTTGAACAGAGGCACGGAGGCGTTCGCGATCGCCGCGACACCGGAATCGATGTGCTTCTCCCCCCAGGTGATCAGCATGAACGGCAAGGCGCCGTTGACGACGCCGAGGACGAGGCCGGGCACTGCCGCGTCGCGCAGATCGCGGATCGCACCGCGCGCGCCGCTGCGGAGCAGGAGGAAGCCGAGCAGGATCGGCGCGGCGAACAGCAGTCGCAGCTCCACGAGCGCGGCCGGCTCGAGGTCGCGGACGCCGACCTTGATGAAGAGGTACGAGGCGCCCCAGATCCCGGACAGCACGAGCAGCAGCGTCACGTAGCCGCGCACGGGATTCAGGCTATCCATGCACGTCCCAACGTCCCGAGGGCCCGTCGTCCTTCCCCGGTACACTCGGACCCTTGACGCAGGTCGCGCCGGAACAGCCGCTCCACCGTGCGCTGGGGTTGACCGACGGAGAGCTCGACCGCATCCGCGAGCTGCTCGGCCGCGATCCGAACGACTTCGAGCTTGCGGTTTTTTCCCTGCTCTGGTCGGAGCACTGCGGCTACAAGCACTCGGCCCTCCTGCTGAAGCGACTGCCCTCCCGGGGAAAACGGGTTTTGCAGGGCCCTGGTGAGAATGCAGGCGTGATCGACGTCGGTGAGGGCGAGGCCGTCGCCTTCAAGGTCGAGTCGCACAACCATCCCTCCGCGGTCGAGCCGTTCCAGGGCGCCGCCACGGGTGTCGGTGGGATCCTGCGGGACATCGTCGCGATGGGCGCGCGCCCGATCGCGATCCTCGACGGTCTCCGGTTCGCGGACTCCGGCTGGCAGTTCCGCCGTGCGGTCGCCGGGATCGGCCACTACGGGAACTGCTTGGCCGGCGATGAGACGATCGTCTACCGCAACAGTGGGACGGTTCGAGCGACGACGATCCGCGAGCTTGTCGAAGAGCGCGGAGCCGAAGGCGAGTCATGGATGACTTCGCCCCCCAAACCCTTCCAGGTCCTCTCTTTCGACCCCGATCGAGGCGCGGCAGAGTGGAGGGACGTGGCGCGCGTCTTCAAGCGCAAGGCGCGCAAGCTGATTCGAATCCAGACATCACTGGGGCGATCCCTGACCGTGACGCCCGACCACCCTGTCGTCATCGTCGAGCACGGCAACTTCGTCGAACGGCCTGCATCTGCCATTTTGAAAGGCGATCGGATTCCGGTCATCGACAACCTGCCTGACCGCAAACCTCCGCCGGCATTTGATCTGATCGACCTCATTCGAGAGCCGGCCGCGGTCACGTTACCCGGATTCTGGAGCCCGTCTAAGGAGTTTCGCGCATCCCTCCGCGCCGTATTGAGGCGCGCCGATGCCCGTCACTACTGGCTAAAGAGACGCGAGCTGCCTGTCGAGGCATTCCGTGCGGTCGAAGAACACCTGGGCGTACCCCGTAGCAGTCTCCGCGTTCGCCTTGCAGGACCTCGGTCCACGCCGTTGCCTGCCGTCCTACTCATGGACAAGCGATTCGCTCGGCTCATCGGCTACTACCTCTCCGAGGGCTGCTGTTCGAAGAATGGCACGACGTCGAAGATTGTCTGGACGTTCGGTCGAAATCGGCGAGACACAGAATGCCTCGGTGACATCATTCGGATCCTCAACGAGCTCGACATCCGCCGCTCGGTCGAAGTCCGCAGATCGACAGTCGCGATCACCATCTCTTCACGACTCCTAGCACGTCTACTCACGGACGTTCTCGGGTGTGGAGCCCGTTCGCGCGACAAGCGGATTCCCTCTGTACTCATGCAGGCACCTCTCGATCTTCAGCGTGAGCTTCTTAAAGGGATCTTCCGCGGTGATGGGTCCTTCACGTTCCCCCGGCGAGGCTCTCGCGTAAGGGTCAGTCACCTCACGACGAGTCGCGCACTGCACGAACAACTTCTCCTGATCCTCCACGGCCTGGGCATCTTCCCGAGCTGCCATGTTCAACACACACGTACCGGCACGATTCGCGGACGCGTAGTCGAGTCACGCGTGGCCTATGCGCTAGAGATCTATGGTCACAGTGCCGTTGCGGAGGCAGCATCGTGGTTTGACCAGCGTGATGCATTCTCGATGCTCGTCGAGTCAGAGCCGTCGCGCGACTCGCCATTCGCAGCACCGAGAGTTAGACGCGAACGTGGATTCGCCACCCTCGGCGTCAGGAACGTAACGGAAACTGAAGCCGAAGTGTCCGTGTATGACCTCGAGGTTCCGGGCACGCACCTCTTCGTCACAAGCGGCGGCATTATCACCCACAACTGCGTCGGAATCCCAACCGTCGGCGGCGAGGCCGTCTTCGACGAGGCTTACCGCGACAACTGCCTCGTCAACGCGATGTGCGTCGGTCTGCTGCCGGCGGACCGGGTTACGCGCGCGCGCGCGACCGCGATCGGCGCGCACGTCGTCCTCTATGGCGCGACGACCGGCCGGGACGGGATCGGCGGCGCCTCCGTGCTGGCGAGCGCGGAGCTCGGCGAGGACGATCCGGACAAGCGGCCGTCGGTGCAGATCGGCGACCCGTTCACCGGCAAGAAGCTGATCGAGGCGTCGCTCGAGCTCGTCGAGGGCGGACTCGTCGAGTCCCTGCAGGATTGCGGTGCGGCCGGGCTCGCGTCCGCGCTCGCGGAGATGGCGCGCGACGGAGCGGGCATCGACCTCCAGCTCGACCGCGTTCCTCTGCGCGAGACCGGAATGGAGCCGTGGGAGATCATGATCTCCGAATCGCAGGAGCGCATGGTCGCCGTCGTCCGGCCGCAGATGCTCAGTGCCGTGCAGCGCGTCTGCGCGAAATGGGAGCTGGGGTGCACGTCAATCGGCGATGTCACCGATACCGGCGAGCTGCGCGCGTACTTCGAGGACGAGCCCGTGGGAGCAATCCCGGCTGCTTTCCTGACGGAGGAGTGTCCGCGCTACGAGGTTGCGCGCGAACCGCAAGAAACGACGAACGCTCCGGTCTCGGAACACAACAGCTTGCCGAAGGCATGGATCTACGAGCAATACGACCAGCTGTGCGGCTCGCGCACGGTGCGCCGTCCGGGGCTCGACGCGGCGGTGCTTCGGCTGCGCCCGTCGCTGCGCGGGCTGGCGGTTTCGTTACAAGGGCCGCCACCGGGCGAGCGCGACCCGTTCCTGGCCGGCCTCCTCGCGGTACTCGGCGCGGCGCGCAATGTCGCCTGTGCGGGCGGCGAGCCGCTCGCGCTCACCGACTGTCTCAACTTCGGCAACCCGGAGAAGCCCGAGATCGGCTGGGAGCTCGAGCAGGCGATCGAAGCCATCGCGCAGGCCGCCGAGGCGCTCGCCGTCCCCATCGTGTCCGGCAACGTCTCGCTCTACAACGACACGGACGGTAGATCGATCCCGCCGACTCCCGTGGTCGGTTGCGTCGGCCTCGTTCCCGACGTCCGCTTCGTCCCCGGCGCCTGGCGCAAAGGCGACGTCGTGCTCGTCGCGACCGCACCCGGCGAGCTCGATCTGGCGGCCGAAGCGGCGCTCGTCCGCTACATCTGGAAGGCTGCCTCGGTGCTGACGCTCGCGCACGACGTCTCGGACGGCGACATCGAGGAAGCGGCGCGCGAGGCCGCGGAGTTCAGCGGGGCGGAGGCGGAGCTCGAGCTGCCCGAGCCGGCGCCGGGTGGACAGGTGCTCCTCGCCTGTGCGCCGGACGACTTGGAGCGCCTCGGAACGAAAGGCCTGCAGAGAATCGGCGTGGTGCTCTAAATGTGCGGATTGTTCGGGGTCCGGGCGCCCGGACGGGACGTCGCGCGGGTGACGTACTTCGGTTTGTTCGCGCTCCAGCATCGCGGCCAGGAGTCGGCCGGGATCGCCGTCTCCGACGAAGGCCACCTCACGGCGCTCCGCGACATGGGACTCGTGACGCAGGTCTTCGACGAGCAGAAGTTGCGCGGCCTGCGCGGCGAGCTGGCGATCGGGCACACGCGCTACTCGACCACCGGCTCGTCCCAATGGTGGAACGCGCAGCCGCTCGTCCAGCACGGCAGCGCACGGACGATCGCCCTCGGCCACAACGGCAACCTCACCAACGCGGCGGAGCTGCGGGCGGAGCTCGCGGAGCAGGGCCACCGCTTGACAACCACCGCCGACACGGAGGTGATCGCCGCGCTCATCGCCAACGATCCCGCTCCGCTTCCCGACGCCGTCGCAGGCGCGATGCGCAAGCTCGACGGCGCGTTCTCGGTCGTCGCGCTCTCCGAGGGCAAGCTGCTCGCCTTCCGCGACCCGCGCGGGATGCGCCCTCTCTGCCTGGGTCGTCTCGACCGCGACTGGGTCGTCGCCTCCGAGACGTGCGCGCTCGACCTCGTCGGCGCGGAGCTCGAGCGGGAGGTGCGGCCGGGCGAGCTAATGGTCATCGACGAGCGCGTGGAAGCGCGGCAGGTCGTCCCGCAGGACGGCGGCGGCGCACTCTGCATCTTCGAGTTCTTCTACTTGGCGCGCCCTGACTCGCAGCTCTCCGGCGTGGAGGTGCACGGCGCACGCGTACGGATGGGTGAGCGGCTCGCGGAGGAGTCGCCGGTGGACGCCGACCTCGTCCTCCCCATCCCCGACTCCGGAACGCCGGCTGCGATCGGCTTCTCGCGGGCGCTCAACATCCCCTTCAGCGAGGGCCTGATCAAGAACCGCTACGTCGGGCGCACGTTCATCCAGCCCGACCAGGGCCTGCGCGAGCAGGGCATCAAGCTGAAGTTCAACCCGCTGGCCGAGGTCGCAGGGAAGCGCCTCGTGGTCGTCGACGACTCGATCGTGCGCGGCAACACGACGCGGCAGATCGTCCAGATGCTGTTCGAGGCCGGCGCGCTGGAGGTGCACGTTCGGATCTCGTCTCCGCCCGTGATCGGACAGTGCTTCTACGGCATCGATCTCGCAGATCCGGATGAGCTGATCGCCGCGGGAAGGACGACGGAGGCGGTGCGTGAGCACATCGGTGCGACCTCACTTGCGCATCTCTCGCTCGAAGGACTCCAGGCGTCGACCCGCCGCCCGGCTTCGCAGTTCTGCCGCGCCTGCCTCACGCGGGACTACCCGACGGCGATCCCGCGCGACGCTGCCAAAATGCAGTTCGAGGTCGCGCGGACTTAACGCAATGCCGACGCCTACGGCCCCGAGGTCAACGAGCGGCAGATCCCAGACGCTCTCTATCCCTATCCCGACGGAGTGATCATCGCCACGAAAGGATCCGGAACTCGTGCTTCTCGCGAGCAGTGGGGGACCGATGGTCGACCGAGCCACTTGAAGGCGGCCTGCGAGGCGAGCCTGCGTCGCCTACGGCTCGACCGGATCGACCTCTAACAGCTGCACGGAGTCGATCCGCACGTACCCATCGAAGAGTCAGTCGGCGCTCTCCTCGACCTCCAGTCGGAGGGGAAGATCCGCCACATCGGCGTCTCGAATGTCGATCCGTCGGAGCTGGCGCGGGCCAGGAGCGTCGCGCGAGTCGTCTCGGTTCAGAACGCGTACAACGTCGTCGATCGCACCTCCGAGGAGGTCGTCCGCATCTGCGAGCGTGACGGGCTCGCGTTCCTCGCGTACTTCCCACTCGCCGCAGGCTGGCGCGCCACTGCGCCCCATCAGGCGCTCGGTGGGATCGCGCGCAAGCACGGCGCGACACCGCAGCAGGTCGCGATCGCCTGGCTCCACCGCTCGCAGTGGATCGTCCCGATACCGGGAACCTCCTCGATCGCGCACCTCGACGAGAACGTTGCCGCAACGGGTCTAACGCTCGACGACGAGGATCTGGCAGCCGTCGCCTGACCTCCTCGACGGTGAGGCCGAGACGCTGACCGCAGCCTCGGCCGTCCCCGGTTGGACCTCGAGCTCAGCGCTCGAGCACGCGGCTCGCTTTTGCGATCCCGCGCGAGATCAGATACGCGAACGTGAAGAACGTGAAGGCTGTCACGAATTCGGGCGCGTTGACCCTGTCGCTGGCCAACGCGACGATCGCAACGAGGAGCGTCGCGAGGACATAGACCGCCAGCTCGGCGTTCCCCGGCGTCGGCATGAGCGCCGACAGGTTCAGGTTGACGTTCGGGCCGCTGGGTTGCTGCGGCGTCGTGGGTTGCTCGGGAGGCGTCGTCGTGGACATCCCTCTCCTTTCGCTCAGGCGGCAACGAGGCCTGGCACGTGGGCGATCTCGAGCTTCAGACCGTCGGGATCGTAGAAAAAGACCGCGTAGTAGCCGGGCAGGTACGCGTACTCCTGCGGCTCGCTCTCCACCTCCACCGCCTGCGTCCGCACCCAGGCCGCACGGTCGTCGACCTGCGCACGGGAGTCCGCCTCGAACGCGATGTGGTGGAGGCCGACCCGGTAGCGGTCGTATGCCTCCGACTCGGACTGCGCCTCGCGCAGCCCGATCGAGGTCCCGGGTCCGGACAGGTACCAGATCGTCTCGCCGCGCTCGCCCTCCACCTCGCCGACGCGGTGGTAGCCGAGCGGCCCGAGCAGCTCCGAGTAGAAGGGCAGGCTGCGCTCGATCGACGAGACGACGAGATCGACGTGATGGACGCCCGTAGAGCGCACGGTTCGCGCTTCCCGGGTTCAGCGCCGCGGGGCCAACTCCTCTGCACGGCCGTACCGGACGGCACGCTTGACCGTCCTCGGATCCAGGCCGCGCTCGAGCAGCTGCTGCCGCAGCTCCCCCTCGCCCGCCATGCGCAGGAAGAGCCAGGCCAGTGCGACGAGCGTGACGATCGAGCCCTCGATCATCATCACCCCGCCTGCGATCCCCTGGTCCTCCAGCGGCGAGAGTCCCCACAGACGCTGCCGGTGCTCGTACACGCTGTAGAAGACCGTCCCGGCCCAAAAGAAGACGTTTCCGAGCACGGTCTCCACCGCGCGCACGACGGCGATGTAGCCGAGCTTCGCGCCCGTCCCGAACCACTCCGGCGCGGGCAACGTTTCGAGCACGGGCAGCCACATGATCGTCCCGCCGGTGAAGAAGCAGAGGTGTTCCAGCGCGTGCACGGAGTCGTGCCTGACCGCCGCGTCGTACAGGTACGGCAGATGCCATGCGTACAGGTTGAGCGCCCAGAGCGGGAGCGCGACGAGCGGATGCGCGAGGAAGCGCAGGCGGTGGAGGAAGGCCAGGGCCGGCCGGAGGATTGGGCCGGTCAACCCGGCGAGGAGCGCAAGCGGCGCGAGATCCCCGAGCAGCACGTGCTGAACCATGTGGAAGCTGAAGAGCTGCTCGCCGAGCGCGTGCACGGGGGTGACGAGGGCTACGAACAGCGCTCCGATCCCGGTCGCGAAGAGCGCGATCCGCCGGCGGGGAACGAGGGTGCCGCGCCGCCTCAGAGCCCGGACCCGGCGCGCGTAGAGGAGCGCAAGGAGAACCGTCGGGACGACCTGGAGCGGGTCGATGGTCCAGCTGGTGTCGACCGGCAGGTGCGCGATCACGGCGCTAGTTTGCCGTCATTCACCTCTTCCATTACCACCTGGTGACGAGCAACGGGCGGCCTGACGGGACAGGCTGCCCGTTTCGCTTAACGATGCGGTCTAAGGGCATTGGGGAGCGTGCCGTTCAGTGCGCTCTTCCCCGCAGATTCGCTCGGTTTTCGGGCGATTCGGGCACTGGGACGGGGGTTGTGCCCATTCCGCCTGATGGGGGTTGAATTGTCACGCAAACGGGGTACCATGCGTTCTTACTGTTCCCCGTCGTCCGGTCTTCGGGCCGGACTGGCGGGGATTGTTTTTTGTCACCATGTTGGCGTAGCGTCTCGGTGTGGCGCGGCTGGCCCTCTTCGTCGATTACCAAAACACGTACAAGGGCGCCCGCGAGGCGTTTCACTCGTGGAATGACTTTCAGACGTGCGGTCAGATCCACCCCTTGTTGCTAGGTCAACAGATTGTCTCCAAGGACGCGTACGACAACGAGCTCACGGCGA
>WNEY01005183.1_pt1 | contig 10061 bp, 9 predicted proteins | sample 5400531 | NCBI WGS metagenome assembly WNEY01 (sample SAMN13153338, study PRJNA577476) | soil metagenome | isolation source: 200 cm saprolite under Douglas fir tree site 1 | place: USA:California | collected 2015-04-18
GTGTTCGCCGGGCTCTTCTGGCTGTACCGGAACCGCAAGCGGCTGGGCGGCGGCGCGGGGTACGCCATCGACCCGGTGTGCGGGATGCAGGTCGAGACGCAGCTGGCACCGGCGAGTGCGAGGAGCGGTGATCAGACCTACTTCTTTTGCTCGGACCGCTGCCGGGACCGATTCGTCGCCGATCCCGATCGCTTCCGAGCCGGTGACACGCGGCGGATCAACGACGACGAGACAAGGAGGACCAGCATGAGCCAGGAAATCGATCCGGTTTGCGGGATGACGGTGGAACCAGAATCGGCAGCCGCGAAGACGGAGTACGCAGGCAAGACGTATTACTTCTGCAACCCGGGATGCGCGAAGGCGTTCGATCGTAAACCCGAGGCCTTCGTCGACGCGACACGCTCTGCGTGACAGCCTCGCCGAACGTTGCCCGGTCGACGACGGTGGTCCTCGACGTCTCGGGACTGCAATACGCAACTGAGAAGGCCGTTGTAGAAACCGTCCTTTCTCGCCGGCCAGGTGTGCGGCTGGTGAAGGCGAACCCGGTCGCCCAGACGGCCACCGTGACATACGATCTGGGGGTCACCTCCCTGCACGACTTGCGGCGCTGGGTTGAGGAATGCGGTTACCACTGTGCCGGCCAGTCGGTGCCCGATCACCTTTGCGACCCAATGGCGGAGCCGAACGGCGCGGCAGCCAAGCATGCTATCCAGGCGGCCGACCCGGCGCAGCCGGTCACGGCTGAACACCAACCGCATCAGGCCGCGATGCGCTCACCCGAGGAGGTGATGGGGCATGGCGGCCACGCCGGCATGTCGATGGACGCCATGGTCAAAGACATGCGCAACCGGTTCCTGGTGGCGGCGATTTTGTCTGTGCCCATCCTGCTCTGGTCGAGCATCGGCCGAAACGTGTTGCACTTCACCGTGCCCGCACCCTTCGGCCTTCGGGATGACCTTTTCCAGCTCCTCCTCAGCCTGCCCGTCATCTTCTATTCGGCGAGCATCTTTTTCTCCGGAGCCCTTCGCGCGCTTCGGGCTCGCACCCTCGACATGATGGTGCTGGTCGCGGTAGCGATTGGGGCCGGCTGGACCTATTCGCTCGTCATCAGCGTGATGGGTGGCGGCGACGTCTTCTACGAAGCGGTGTCGGTGCTGGCGACCTTCGTCTTGCTCGGCCATTGGTTCGAGATGCGAGCTCGGGGTGGGGCCAATGACGCCATCCGCAAGCTCCTCTCGCTGGCCCCGCCGATGGCGCTTGTCGTCCGTGGCGGCGATCCGGTCGAGATCCCCACCTCGGAGGTGAAGGTCGGCGACCTGTTGCTCATCCGGCCGGGCGCGAGGATCCCGGTCGATGCGAAGGTCGAGGAAGGACAGAGCGAGGTCGATGAGTCGGTGGTCACGGGGGAGAGTCTCCCGGTCTCCAAAGAACCCGGGTCCGATGTGATCGGCGGTTCCATCAATGAGAACGGAACCCTGCGGGCGCGCGCCGTCCGGGTGGGCGCTGAAACGGCGCTCGCGCAAATCGTCAAGCTCGTGCAGGAGGCCCAAAACTCCAAGGCCCCGGCACAAGAATTGGCCGACCGCGCCGCCTTCTGGCTCGTTCTCGTCGCGCTCATCGGGGGCGTCGGAACATTCATCGTCTGGCTGCTCGTGAGCGGGTCGGTACCCGTCGCGATTCTCTACGCGATCACGCTGGTCGTTATCACCTGCCCGGACGCCCTGGGACTGGCGACGCCGACCGCCATCATGGTCGGGACCGGCCTCGGCGCAAAGCGGGGCATCCTGTTCAAGAACGCGATGGCGCTGGAGGCAGCCGCGCGCATCCAGACCGTGGTGTTGGACAAGACCGGCACCCTGACCAAAGGTGAACCTGAGGTCACCGACTTTATCGTTGACGGCGTTCCGGAAGCCGACGTCCTCCGAGTCGCCGCGGCGGTTGAACGAGAGTCCGAGCATCCCCTGGCACAGGCAGTCGTGAACTATGCCGACGCGCGAAGCGTCCCCAAGGTTGCGGCCGAAGGGTTTGAGAATGTCCCAGGGCAGGGCGCCGTCGCCCTGGTCGACGGACAGCGGGTGGCGGTCGGCAACACCCGGCTGATGGTCCGGGAGACGATCTCCCTGGGTGCTCTCGAGAGCCGCCGCGCCGAAATGGCAGCCGAGGGCCGCACCACGGTGTGGGTTGCCATCGACGGGCGCCCGGTTGCGCTGATCGCCATCGCCGATGCGCCACGTCCCACGTCTGCAGCGGCCGTTTCCACCCTACGAAAGCAAGGCGTCCAGGTCGTCATGTTGACCGGCGATAACGAGGCGACGGCCCGTCGCATTGGTCGTGAGCTCGGTATCGACACGGTGATCGCCGAAGTGCTGCCAGGCGACAAGGCCAGCAAGGTGGCGGAACTGCAGCGGAGCGGCCAAAAGGTAGCCATGGTCGGGGACGGCGTCAACGATGCCCCCGCGTTGGCCCAGGCCGATCTCGGGATCGCGATCGGTGCGGGGACTGACGTGGCCATCGAGACCGCCGACGTCGTCCTCATGCGGTCGGACCCGCTCGACATCCCGACGGCGCTTACAATCGGCCGAGGCACCTTGCGGAAGATGCGCCAGAACCTCGGCTGGGCGGTCGGCTACAACGGCATTGCGTTGCCCATCGCTGCCGGTGTGTTCGCGCCGCTGGGCTTCGTCCTACGACCCGAGATCGCGGCCCTCTCGATGTCGGGCTCGAGCCTTTTGGTTGCGGTAAACGCTCTCTTGCTAAGAGGATTGTCGCTGCCCGTACCGCCCCCAGCCGGCCAACCCCCTGGGTTAGCTCCCAGCGAACTGCGCACCCAAAAGGTTGCGTAAGAGACTGACCACGGCCGAGTCGTTCCCAGCGTAGATGAGGAGCACCCTCCCCTTGAGAAAGAAGTGGGGCGGCGCCACCCAGTCAACAATCGTCGTTGCGGTCCCGCTGCCATCGGCTCGGATCTGATGCGCATCAGCCTGGGCGTCCGTGGCGGAGGCGTATTCAAAGAGCTGTACGTCGGCTGGGGCGGCGAGGGCCGTACCGCTCAACCGGACCGTCGTGCCCGACTGCGGATGCAGAAACGGTTGCGCCACGGTGCCGGAGATATCCACCGTGACGCTCTTGCGGAGCGCATCGATCAGGCTTACCTGATCCTGGACGGCGCCCCCATGGCTTTGCGGGGCCGTCCCGCACGCCGTCAGCAAAAGCCCGATGATGACCAGCAGACGTTTCACTTTCCACCCCTTTATTTAGCTCGACAGGCAACGAGAGGCACGCGTCGGCAATCCTAAGACGAGCGATCTCGCAATAAGTTCCCCGGGCTCCGCTAACCGGCTGGAACCTTTTGTTGAGTCGTTCGTCCATAAGGACGGGAGGTGAGAACTGCGCGGCGCCCGCTTTCACGGGGTCTTGGCCTGGGATTCCGCCGGATAATCGCGGTCTCCAGCGTCCTGGTCGTTGCGACCAGCTGCGCGACGCAGCCTCGGGCCGCGGAGACCCTCGGCTCAGGATCGGCGCCTTCGCTGGCGGCGAAGCCCCTCCCCTCAGGGGACCGCGGACAGGTGAGCCGCCTCCGATTGGTGACGTCCGACCAGGGTTGGCTTCTCACCGACCGGTACCTGCTGTCGACGAATGACGGTGGCACGACCTGGCTCGATATCACTCCGCCCCGCGTCGCGGGTTCCAAGCGTTTGCGGGGCGCCTTCTTTCTCGATCCTCGACAAGGATGGCTGATGGCTGCGACTCCCGATCGTCCGAACACAAGCCGGACCATGACGGTGTTCCGAACCCAAGACGGTGGGATTAGTTGGCGCACCAGCACCCTGCCGCCGTTGCCGAGCGGAGGCGCGATCGCGTATTCGTATGGCGTCGCCAGCCTGACGTTCGTCGATTCGCAGCATGGGTCGGCGCGGCTCTCTGTTGGTGGGGAAGGTAACCAGTACCTCGTCATCGATCCAACCCCGATGCCGACCTTCGCGACCACGGATGGCGGCCGAAGCTGGTCCGCCGTGCCACCTGACTATCCGCCCGTGCCCATCGCGAATCTTCCGGTTCCTTCAGCCTATCGGCCCGATACGGCGAACGAGGGGATGGTTGTGTTCGTCAGCCCCACCGAGGCCGTTCTCCCCGTCACCTTCTATACCGACACGACCTCGGCCATCGTCTTCTTCATCAGCGAAGATGCTGGAACGACATGGCGCCTGGGCGCGTCTCTGCCCGATCCGAACCGGTTTCCCTTTGGCCAGGACCAGGGGATCATGAATTCGGTTGCTTCGCAGGCATGGGCCGTTCTGTTCCGTGACCGAATCGAGGTTACAGACGATCGAGGGCGCACCTGGAAGACGGTCCGGCCAACCGGCTTCGAGCTCCTTAACACGATTGACTTCGTGACGCCGGACGTGGCATGGGGACTCGGTACGTACCGGGTTTGTCCCGGTTCAGCGCAAGCCTGCTTCAAGGAAGGGCCGATGCGCTCCCGTGACGGCGGCCGGACCTGGTCGCCGTTGGCTCTGTAGCAGACAGTCACGTCCCACAGCACGGCATAAAGGCCCATCTCTATGATCTGCTTCGTAAGGGTGGACCAGGGACATGAAACTGAACGTGTCCGGCGCATCTGGGAGAGGCTCGCGCCCAGATACGACAAGGACATCACGTTCTTCGAGAAGGTGCTGTTCGCGGGCGGCCGCGAGTGGGTTTGTTCGCAGGCCAAGGGGGACGTTTTAGAGATCGCTGTCGGTACCGGGAGGAACTTTGCGTACTATCCCCCGGATGTCCGCCTGACCGGCATCGATCTCAGTGCTTCGATGCTTAACATCGCGCGCCAACGAGCGGACCAACTCGGGCGCCAGGTTGACCTCCGGGTGGGCGACGCTCAGGCTCTGGAGTTTGCCGACGAGACCTTCGACACCGTTGTCTTCACCCTTTCCCTCTGCTCCATCCCCGACGACAGGAAGGCCGTTGCTGAAGCAAGGCGGGTCCTTCGCGCGGGCGGGCGACTGCGGCTAATGGAGCATGTGGCCAGCCCAATGCGGGTGGTCAGGGCGGTGCAGAGTCTCCTCAACGGGATTGCGGTCCGAACCGAGGGGGACCACCTGGTCCGCGAGCCTCTTGCTGCGCTGAAGGCGTTTGGCTTCGAAGTCGGTCAGGTCGAGCGGCTCAAGTGGGGGATCGTCGAAAGGGTGGCCGCCCGTAAGGCCGCCTCAGAGTAGACATTCCTAACTTGCCGCGCTAGAACGCCGCCTGAGGCCAACCAATCCAACTGCGCCGGCCAGGATGAGCAAGGCTCCGCCCAGGACAAAGAGGGCACGAATGCCGATGCTCGCAGCCAGGCCCGCCCCGATGGCAATCGAGGCAAGGCGTCCCGTTTGCCAGACGACGTCGAGTAGGGCGAATACCCGTCCCCTGATGCCGCTGGGAACCTCTCGCTGCACCATGGTCTGAAAGGCCACCATTCCCGACGATGTATTGATCCCGTAAAGCCCTAGGAGGGCTGCGCCACCCACGCCACTACTCAGTAAGCCGAGGCCGATGTCGCCCACGCCACGAATGACATAAGCGCCACTGATGGCGCGATAAGCGGGCACACGAGCAAGCAGAGGAACCAGGAACGCCCCGACCAATGCTCCAACCGCAATCGCGCTCAACCAGAGCCCATACCCTGTTCCGTTGAGGCCATAGGCAGCGCGCGCGAGTACGACCAGCAACGCCGAGGTGGCGCCGACCGCGAGCGCAGCAAGGCCTTGCATCGCCAGAAGCGGAGGGAGGACTGGGGCGCGCGGGACCGCGGCGAGCAGCTCGGGGAGTTGCTGCCATACGGAGCTGGGCTTCTGCTCTAGCCGCGGCAGGTAGGGCAATCCAAGGAGGACGATGCCTGAGGTGACGAAGCTGGCGGCGTTGAGGGCGAAGGCCAGCCGCGCGTCGCCAGCGGTCACGAGCAGTCCCGCGACCGGCGCTGCCACCAACTGCAGAAGGACGCCGGCCGTCCACTGCAGGCCATTGGCTGCGACCAGCGCCCGATCCGAGACCAGGCGCGGGACCACCGCGTTCGAGAGGGGAGAGAACGATGCCGTGCCGAGCCCCAGCAGGAGGCTGACCGCAACCGCAGTCGGAAACGTGGGAAAGATCACGAGCAGGACGGCGGCCGCAGCTCGGAAGAGATCGAGGGTAACTAGCAGCCGCCGCGCCGCCAACCGGTCAACGATCGACTGGGCCAGGATCCCGCCCGCGATCAATCCAACGCCTTCAGCAAATACCACGGTCCCGACAGCCGCCGGCGAGCGGGTGAGGCCGAAGACAAACAGAGGCAGCGCGGTGAAGTTCAGGGTGTCGCCGGTCCGGCTGATCACGGCTGCCAGCCAGAGGCGCCGGTATGCCCTGCTACCCAGCGCAAGGCGGTAGTCTCCAAGGGCTGCTCTTAGCGGATGTGATGGCTCTGTTCGCACAGCACTATTAGGTCAAATCGCGGCAGGGGCATCAGCCGACATGACATCCGTTCGATCGTGGGTCCCCCGAACGTATAGGGTCGATTGATCCGACTGGGTGAAGTCAAAAGCGTCAGCACGCCGCATGCTCGACCTAGCTCTCTATTTGGCAAGAACAAGAATTACAGGAGGTGTCTCAACGAGATGTGGTACTAGGGCAGCGGCGGTTGGAGCTGGCTCTTGGTGACGCTGATAATGCTGGTCTTCTGGGGCGGCGTGATCGCGGTGGCGGTCTGGGCGATTCGGTCGCGCCTGGGCTCGCCGCGGGAAACTGACGCCATGGACGTCCTTCGCCGTCGGCTGGCATCTGGCGAGATCAGCCAGGACGACTTCGAGAAGACAAAGCGCATCCTGCAGGGGTAAAGTCCGAAGGCGCGGGCGATGAATCTCGTCGGGGGCGGCAGCTGCTGCAGGGCAAGACCCGGCTTCTCTTTACCGGGGCGATACGAATCGGGCATTGTCCGGACGGCCGGGCGGGCGCTCCTATGGGCGTTGTGACGAGCCGGTCAGTTAACGCTGTCGACCACGATTATCAGACGTATCCTCGCCGCCTGCGAGTCGGGCTGCGTCGCCCAAGTTCGAGTTCCCCTCCAGGAACTCAATTTGGTCCACCGCGTTATGGTTTGGCCCTCGGTAGCGGTAGATGAAGAGCCCATTTCGAATGTCCACGACGTAGATCAGCCCGTCGCGAATGATCGGGAAACTCCACATCACCACTTTGTTCGGGCCCCGGCTAAGTGCGGGATCCTCTAGCGCGACCGAGTCGAGCGGCGTCGGCGAGATGAAACCCGCCTGACGAGGATTCGCCGGATCAGAGATGTCAACCGCCTGCAGTCCGCCAGAGTGCCAGGAGTCGATCACGAGCTCCGGGAGTACCGTCGGGTTGTGCGTCGAGTAGGACGTAAAGTTCTGCGTGGCCGGATCGACCTGCGGCCTGTACGCGTCGGTGTTCTGGAAGATCTTGAATTCGCTCACGATCCGCGGCCGGGACGGGTCCCGCACGTCGATGATTCGCATCCAGCCCCACGGCCAGCCGAAGGAAGGGTCGGTGAAGCTCCCATAAACCTCGTCGACGTTCACTTCGAAGCCTCGTCCCGGCACGGGAACAGAAGAATGGCTCTCCGAGCAGCCGGATGAAGTTCCGCCGGCGCACTGGCTGGCGGCCCCCCAGGTTGGACGGTTGGCGATCGGCGTCAACAGCTTGTCATTCAGCGAGATCACCGTGCCGGGGCTCGTGTTATTCACGACGTCGCTGGTATCGAGGATGAGCATTCCGCCGCGCAAATAGGCCATGTATGTCGTCTTCCCGTCCACCGACGGCGTCATCGAGTGCAGGGATAGGTCAAACCCATAGTTCGCGGGGCTTGCGGCGCCGGGGAAAAACTGGTTCCAGTTGCCCTCGGCCACCAGCTTCACATCGCCGCGGCTCGGCACAGCGCTGATGTCCTCGACAACGAAGTTGGGTCTGGCCGGGTCGACCGAGACAGAGGGTGTCGACTCATACAGCAGCGCACGGTCCTCGTTGTTCGGATCGACCCAAAGGAAGAACTCGTGCGGCTTGATCGCCACGCCGACCGAAGACTTCGTCACATGGCGTTTGATGAGCTGGGGGTGTACGGGGTCGCTTAGGTCGAAGAACTTGTAGTCGAAGGGGTACGTAGTGTCGTTCCCGCGCGGGCAGTCATGGATCACGCGGCTGCAGCGGAAGCTCAGCTCGATGAGTAGCTTCTTCTCTGGCCAAACGCGAAGCTCCCGTGAGGTGACGCCGAGGGGCTGACCTGCCGCGTTGGGGACGGCAACATTCGCAGAAATCTCGCCAACCACCGTGGGAGCCTGCGGGTGCCTGATGTCGACGATCAGGATGCCCGGGTGGACGTGGGTGCAGGTCCCGTCTGGATTCGTCGGCGTCAGGACCGGCGCGATCGGTCCGGCGCCATTCAGGTCTCCACACGAGTTCGAAGCGTCGGTGCGGTTACCAACGTAAAGGTAGTGATCGAAGATGGCCAAGGCGGCGTTCATCCCTCGGCCAAACAGGGGATTGTGCCCGACCAGCTTGAAGTTGAGCGACGTTCCGGGTGTTCCCCCGCCCCCGCCAACCACGACCGCGGCCTGGCCGCTGGCCGGCGAAAGAAGCGAGGCGGAAGCAGCACCGATCAGCGCCAGGAGGCGGATGACTCGGGTTCGGAGCAGTCTGGACATAAGTCTCTCCCTCCGTTGTGTCGCTCGGCTCTCGCTCAGCCCCTGATTCCCCAATCGAGGCCAAAATGACTATAAGGAATACCGAAACACACGTCAACCGCCCATAGATATCGCTGGAGCATTGCTGCGGGTAACACCCGAAGCGCAGCTGAGATCCTCTACAAGCAGCTGGATATTCGGCCGCCGGAAATTTCGTGCCGATAGGTATCGATAAATGCTGACTTGTAGTCACGAGTCTGGTGGTATTTTGGTGGTACGGCGCGCTGCGTCTTTTGCTGATGGCGACAGGGAGGCCCGATGGCTACAGTCAATGTGCGATACATGGTCGACGATGTCGATGCCGCCGTCGTGTTCTACACCACGTACTTCGGGTTCACCAGGCTCTCTCAAGCCGGCGCAGCGTTCGCCGACGTCACGCGTGGCGACCTGCGACTGCTGCTCAGCGGTCCGGCCAGTTCGGCCGGGCGTCCGATGTCGGATGGCGAGCGTCCCCGAGCTGGCGGCTGGAACCGGATCCAGCTGATCGTGGAGGATGTGGCCGCGGAAGTTGATCGATTGAAGGCGGCCGGATTGGAGCCTCGAAGTAATGTCGTTACCGGGCCAGGTGGATCGCAGGTGCTGTACGTCGATCCCGCGGGCAACCTCGTCGAACTCTTCCAACCGGCTCGTTGAGCGCTAATCAGCGCGCTGCCCGAGCTCCCGTCCCTCTACCACTCTGGCCGAAACCGGCGATTGTAAAGAAAACCAACGCCATCAGCTGAACGAGCACCGAGAAAATGACCAGACCGGCGATCGAGATCTGATACAGAACGCCCATCAGGGCGCTGCCGGCGAACCACGCGACGCCGAACCCGGTATCGAATAGTGCGCCTTGAGTTTTGTGGAGTCGGATTACTGGAATGTCATGCTGCTGTCCGACGAGGAGGACAGCATGGCACGGCGCGGCTACCCGGCGGAGTTTCGACGAAGGGTTCTTGATCTGCTCGCGGCCGGGCGGGGCGTGGGTGATGTTGCCCGCGACCTCGGCATCAGCGATCAGACGGTGTACAACTGGCGACGTCAAGCGCGCATCGACCGAGAACTCGAGTCCGGATTGACGTCGGGCGAGCGGGCTGAGCTGCACGCGGCACGGCGGCGCATCCGGGAGCTGGAAGCCGAGCTCGCCATCCATCGCAAAGCAGCGGCGCTCCTGAAAGGGACCACCAGCCCAAAAGGCGATGCGCGGCCGTCGACGTGATGGCCGCGCCGGGCCTGTCGGTGCAGCTCGCCTGTCGCGTGCTCGAGGTGTCCGAGTCCGGCTACTACGCTCGGCGCTCCCGGGCGCCTTCCCTGCGCTCGATCCGGCACGCCTGGCTCACGGGCGTGATCCGCGAGGTG
>WNEY01005528.1_pt1 | contig 10061 bp, 13 predicted proteins | sample 5400531 | NCBI WGS metagenome assembly WNEY01 (sample SAMN13153338, study PRJNA577476) | soil metagenome | isolation source: 200 cm saprolite under Douglas fir tree site 1 | place: USA:California | collected 2015-04-18
AGACGTTCTTCTCTTTGACCGGCTTCCCGGAGATCGGAGAGGTGCAGTCGATCCACCGCACGAGGCCGAGCTGGTCGTACTCGACGAACGTCGGGAGGATCGGAGCGATGTCCTTCGCAATGTCGATCGGCAGTTTGGTGGTGGTGATGATGATGACGGGGATGCCCTTCTTCAGGCCCTCCGCGATGAAGTTCAGGAGGGCGAGCTCCTTCCCCACGAAGGCGGGACCGACGAACAGGACGTTGGAATTGAACGGAATGCCGCCGTACAGGAGGTCGTCGAGGCGCGGAGTGCCGGTCTTGACCCGCTCGGCTTTCTTCTCGACCGCGAGGGCCTCTTCCGCTTCGGCTTCACCCTGCGGCGTCGTGATGCGCGCCTTGACGGCGCCTTCCCGCATCTCCATCTCTTTGTCTTTCTGATACGACCGGCGTTTGAATTCTTCCTCGCGCTCGCGGAGCCGGCGTTCCCATTCCTCGAGCTGTGACTCGCGGTCCATGTCCCGCATGCCGGGTGCGCGTCCCTCCCGGGTCTTGTTTTCCATCTCGAGCGACTTGAGTTGAATGTCCGACTCGCGCTCCTCAAGCTCCTTCGCCTTCTCGAGGAGGTTGCGGTTCTCCTCGTTCAGCCGCTTGATCTCCGACTGGAGGTTCGTCTGCATCTCGTGGAGCTTGCGTTCCCGGGAATCGAGGGCTTCCTTCTGCCGCCGGGTGTCCGCCTCATTCGATCCCGCGACGGCCTCCTTCATCTTCGCGTCTTTGAACAGCTCGGCGTACTTCTTCGTCTTGTCGTCGAGCTGATGTTGGGCTTCCTCGACCGCGGACGCCTGGCGCTCGACCTCGGCGGACCGTTCGCGGAGCGCGGCTTCCTGGTCGGAGATCTTCTTTTCCCGCGATACGTACTCCGATTCGCGGTCGTCGAACATCCTCCGCTGGCCCTGGAACTGCTTCTCGACCCGGGTCGCGTTCTCGTATCGCTCCTTGAGACGGGTTTCCATCGTCCGGAGTTCGACCTCCTGCTTCCCGAGTTCCTTCTCCTTCGCGAGGATCTTCTTTTCCCACTCCTTCAATTCGCGAATCCGGGTCGCGTCGGCTCCGGGGGACGTCGCCTCGACCTGCTCCCCTTTTAGACGCAGCTCACTATCCTTCAGCTCGAGTTCCTTCTCCTTCTTCAGCAAGGACGTGCGCTTCGAGTCGAAGGACTTCTCGAGTTCTTGCAGGCGGGACTCGCGCTCCTCGACCGACTTGACCTTCGCCTCGGACGAGCGGAGCTGGGAGGTGAGCTCGATCGACGTGCGTTTGACTTCTTTCTCGCGCTCCGCGAGCGAGGCCTCGCGCGCGTTGAGCGTCTGGCGCATCTTCTCGTGTTCGGTCTTCAGGGTCGAGATGTCCGCGTCGCGGAGGCGGATCTCCTCGGCCTTCGCCTCGATCTCTGCGCGCGCGGAGGCGACCTTCCGGTCGATGTCCCGCAGCTCCCGCGTCCCTTTCTCGATCGCATTCTCTCGCGCGCTGACGTCGGAGAACTTCGTCTTCAGCTCCTTCGCCTGGTCTTCCAGCTCCTGCTGCAACGCCTCCAGGTGGGCCTCGCGGCCGCGGAGCGCCCGTTCCTTGTAGTCGAGCGCCTCCCGCTTCTTCTGGTAGTCCTGCTGGATCAGCGCGACCTTCGAGTTGTCCGCCTTCAGGATCTCCCGCTGGTACACGGAAGTCGACGAAGCGATGATGTGGAGGAGGGATCCCGCGAACTCCGTCGCGAGGGCGCCGATCAGGAGCGTGACCACGTACAGCGACGGGCCCGCGGGATCGGCCAGGGAGATGTGGCCGAACGGGAGGAAGAGCGCGAGGACCGGGGTGATGGCCGCGAGGACGAAACTGCCCGCCTTCCGCAGCCCGAGGCCTTGCCAGGTCATCCCCATCGAGATGATCGTCAGCGGCACCCCGGCGACCGCGATCGGGTAGATCCAACCGGGGTCGAGCCAGCTCGGGAACTGCTGCCAGATCATGAGGACGATCGCCAGCGCGGTCACGAAGAAGAGGACCATGCCGACCGTCGACATCGCGAAATGGCTGGACTCGTAGTGACGCCGGTACGGTTCGCGTTTCAGCCGGACCGCGTCCCAGGACGCGACGGCGCCCGCCACGGACGGGAGGAGCCAGACGAGGAAGTCGAACCGGACCCCCCGCGGGAGGAAGGGGGCCTGGATTCCGATGTACAGGATCAGGATCGCGTCGAGGAGGAACGCCGCAGCCCCGACGAAGCCGTAGCCATGGGCATGACGGGCAAAGGTGAGCTGCAAGAGACCTTGCTGGGCCGCCCCCGCCGCATCGGATGCCGACAACGCGCGGCTGGACTTCGCCTTCCCGTTGGGCGATCGGGCCGACGGCTTCGGCAGCGTCAACGCCGGCTTTCGAGAAGACGCCTTGCGGGCCATGATATGCCTGTTCGCACCTGCGGCTAGGAGGGCTAATCAAAACGAACCGGCTCCGTTTACATAAAGGATACGTTGAGAAATACCAGACTTGATACTATATGGGACAGAGACGCGCCCTGCGGTCCTCGCCCGGACGATTCGCCGAATCGGTGACGTTAAATTGCGCGGAGGCGTGGACGGTCTCGGTGTCACGATGTTGGAGGTAGGCGAACGAGCGCCGGACTTCACATTGCCCGCGGACGATGGCCGCAAGGTCTCCTTGAAAGACTTCCGCGGCAAGAAAGTGGTCCTGTACTTCTACCCGAAAGACGACACGACCGGTTGCACGAAGGAAGCATGCAGCTTCCGAGACAACCTCGGACGCGTCACGTCCAAGGGAGCGGTCGTCCTCGGGGTAAGCCGCGACGATACGAAGAGCCACGTGAAATTCAAGGACAAGTACCATCTGAACTTCCCGCTGCTCAGCGATGATGACGGACGCGTGACGACCGCGTACGACGTATGGAAACGCAAGAACATGTACGGCCGAGAGTATTTCGGGATCGAGCGGTCGACGTTCCTGATCGACGAGGCCGGATCGATCGCGAAGGTCTGGCGCAAGGTCAAGGTCGAAGGCCACACGGACGAGATCCTCGCGGCCTTTTGACCAGAAAGCTTCATCTTCGTTCGTCGATTCCGACGCCGCGAACCGATGATCCCGCCAAACGCAGCGCCACCGAAGACGATCGTCATTGCGTATCCGGGCGCTGAGGAGAAGCTCCGCAAGCAGTACGTCTACCAGACCTACCTGTCCTCGCGGGAGCACGATCGGATCGCCCTCGTCCCAGGGAACCGACTCGTGGTCAAGTTCAAGGACGAGGTCGTCGGGGAAGGCCAGGCGATCCTCGTCGAGCGGACCACCCTGGACCGTCTCTCCTCGTACGACGCGATGTCCGCCGGGTATGAAACGGCGGACGCTCAGCGGAAGCACGTCGAGACGACGGTCCTCGCGGGCGTCCGCAAGCCCGAGAAGGTTGAGTTCTGGAAAGTGCTCTTCCGTTGGCTCTAGCGCGTCGAGAACCGACTAGACCTTGCTGCGAAGCAATGGCCGCCAGGATCCTGTGCCGTCCGGGAGCTCCTTCCGCTCGAAGTCTTGGAAGAGCAGAGGAAAGTCTTTCTTGCAGATCTGGGCGACCTGATCGAACACCAGGCGGATTTCAACCTCGGCGGAGGGATCGGTTCGCATCTCGATGACCCAGCGCAACGTCCGGAAATTTGCGGTCCAGACGACGTTCGTCGCGATGCCGTCGAAGAGGATTCGCCGCAACGCGGATGTGAGCCGTTTCTTCGTGTCCATCGGAAGTTCGGCCCACGGGACGGACTTCTCGAGCTCGCGGTAGGCGTCCTCGGTCCGCTCCGCCACCTTGACCATTGCCTCTCTGAGTTGCGGATCGAGGTCGTCGGGCAACCACATCTGAATCTCTTTCGGTCGAACATACCGGAGAGACTCCTGGCTGATGGCGATCCCGACCCGATGTCGTGCAAGCTCATGAGTAAAGATTCGCGAGACGCCGAGAAATGCAAAGCTTGCCGATCCGTGTTCGCTGACACTGCCGTCGCCCTTCATCAGAAGATTCTTGAAGTAGTCTTTGGAATCCTCGCGGATCTTCGTCACGTTTGGGTTCAGACCGATTTCGAACGATTGGTAGCACATCCGGCCGGCGAGTTCGCAGAGCGTTTCGCCGCGATCGGCCATTCGCGAGAAGCGTTCCTCGCCCTTTTTTGACACTCCTAGTGCTTCGAGCATGGCATGCATGCCATCCCGGTCGACTCGGGTCTCTGCGATCTTGATGACCTTCGGTTTTGTGAGTTGCATTGCGTGTCCCACCCATAACCCGTTTCAAGATAAGTCAATGCTCCGTTCCGTATTCACCCGGTCGCCACGAGAGCGCACATCCGGTCGTTTCAGGGAGCCGCCGTCAGGACCGACTAGGCCCGGCCCACGATTCGCTCTACGATTTCTGCGAAATCGCGAGTGGAGAACTTGGGAGGTGCTCCCAATAATTCGCGAATCCCGACGCTCGTCAGGAGACACCACCCCGCACCTTCGATGGAGGTCCGCGCGGCCAAGGCCTGCTCCGACTTGCTCGCCACGGTGTTCCAATTCATGCCGAACTCATACACCGCGTTCAGGAGCCGTTTGAACTGGCCGGAGTCCAGGTAGCCCTTCGGTTCTAAGAAGTCCGCGAGCTTACTCGTGTACGTCTCGAAATCGACTTTTCCGCTCTCCCATTCTTGGACGAACTCGAAGCAGCCCGCGTTCGCGCAAACTCCGATGCTCGCGCTGGAGATGACCTCCTTCGCGCGTTCCGCGGCACCTCGGTAGTTGCCCTTCGAGTGGAAGACGGTCGCAGCGCCGAGCCCCCATGAATGGTCGAGCAACTCGAACAGCGACTCCCCGTTGCCCGAGGAGGGCAGATTCTTCAGCAGCGATTCCGCGTTCTTGCGAAGACGACCGCCCAAACGCAGGAATGCATCGGCGTCTCGGGCGTTTCGGTGGAGGCTCCTCGTCAGAGACTTCTCATCCTTCTTGTCGCCCTGCCAGAGGAAGTCGTGCAGAGCTCGTGTGTCGTGGCTGATTCGCTTGTCCAGCGTGACGAAACCGACCGCCATGGTCTCCCTCCGGCAAATGCGGTCCATCGTCCATAAGCGTGTCGCACAGGAGCGCGGGATCACGATTGGATTTCGTACTGAGTGACGTCGGGCGGTTGGGTGGTGAGCGATAGAAGCGCGAAGAAGTCGCCACCGCGCAGCGGATCCGAACGGAGGCCCCCTTCGAGGCGCCGCAACGAGTCCTCGTCGACGAACAACGCGACGATGACGCATTCCGTCGTCGGATGCTGGCCTTGCGCGAGCCACGCGTCCTTGCAACCGGGTGCCGCCCGGATCGCCGCCGCGTGCCGCCGGAGGATGTCGAGTCCTTCGACCTCTTTGCCCTCCTTGAATCGGAACCGCGAGAACCGGAGGAACACGTCCGGTCGAGGGCTCCTCTTTCCCAAAGACCTTCCGGAGACCGGCAAGTTTATGCCCGCCCGCCGGCGTGGCGCGGACAATGTTCAGTCGGAAGAATATCGGGGCGGAGCCCCAGAAGTGCGAGAAGTGCGGCTCCGACAAGGTCTTCTTCGTCCAGCACTCCCACGGGAACTATCCGATCCTCGATTACGTCTGTCCGAAGTGCGACCTCGGAGGCGAACAGGGTGTGCCCGACTGGTACATGAACCCGACCGGCAAAGACGACGCCCTCGAGGAGTGAACCTCGCCGGGATCGTCCATGACCGAGGTCGTCATCCGGGCGTTCCGGGTCAGCGGCTATGTGCCGGGACCCTGCCCGAAGTGCGCCAAGGAGGAGCGGGGCCTCGTGATGTTCGAAGACTACGCCCTCGGGTGGGAATGCCTTCAGTGCGGGGAGATTGGCCGGGCGGACCGCGTCGAGTGGATCGAGGGTCGCGACCCGGCCCTCGCGGGCCTGAACGACGAAGAGGAATGATCACAGCACGCCGCACGCCGGGCAGATGCCGCGGCCGTAGCATCGTTCGCATTTTCGTTCCATGCGCAAGACTCGTCGCTGCCCGCGACCCTTGCAGTGGGGACAGAATCCCGTGTCGCCGCAGCGGACGCAGGGGCGCTCGATCTTCCGAATCGTGAACGGAATCTGCTTGTTCGTCGGATCGGCCTCGGCCAGGGCGTGCAGCATCTCGAGCGCTTGCGGCCGTCCCGACTCGCGATCGCGACGAAAGACGAGGGCGGCCTTCAGCATGCGGGCCTTCCAGTGATCCGGGGCGACCCGGAGGACATCGTCGATCGCTTCCGTGGCTTCATCGTACGCGCGCGCGACTCCGGGACTGTCCTGGAACTCGACGTCGTAATCGATCTCGCGGTGCAGCAAGTCCAAGCGACGGGCTTCGCGTGCGTGGTCCGAGAGGCGAATCGCCCTCGCGAGGTGGATGACCGCATACAATTCGCGGGCCTCCGGATCCTCGGGCAGCTCCGCCTGCGCTTCTGCGGAGAGACGGAAGGCGGCATCGAACTCGCCCCGCTCGAGGGCCGCTTTCGCCTCCGCCACTTTTGTCGACGTCACGTTTCCCAGGTACCAAAGGCGCGGTCGCTTTAAGGCTGCCTCCGGTCGGCCGGGGACGAACCTTCATCTTCCGTGAGACGTTCGGCCGCCGAAATGCAAGACGCGGACGCGTTCGATGAGGTCGTATTCCTCGGGATGGCCCGCAGCGCAAAGCGCGATCCCTATCGATTGTCGTTGTTCGGCGCCCACCTCGATTCCGGCGAACGGCCCCTCGTCCTCCTTCCCGTACAGGGCGGCACGCTCCTCGTCACGGACCGCCGCCTCCTGGAATTCCGCGCTCACCTCGAGGTCCACGGCGCATGGAATGTGAAGGAATTCCAAGGATACATGGTCCAGCGCTCGATCGACCGAGGATCCGTTCGGAAGATTGAACACGTCGTCCGCGCCGCAGTCGACGGCGCGGGCAACCGTCGGGTCGAGGACCGGCTTCAGTTGACCGTGTCCGAAGGCTTGGAGGACGTCCTCGTTTCGCGCGGACCCGAGCCGACCTTATCGGATGCCGACTTCGCGGTCTTGCGGGATGCGGTCCTCCGGCGTCAGGCGAAGTAGCCGGCGCTGCCGTCGATCCGACGAAGCAGCTCTTGCGCGGGTTCGTAGTCCGGGTTCGCGCGGAGGGCGGCGAGGAGCGATTTGCGCGCCTTCTCGCGCATCCCCTTCTGGAGGTAGACCCGAGCGAGGTTCGTGTGCGCGTAGAAATAGCAGCAATAGCGCGGCGCCACGATGGCCCGCTCGAGCCACGGAATCGCGTCGTCCAGGCGATTCATCTCGATCAGGTAGGCGCCGATATCGTTGTACGGATTGCCGAACGACGGGTCGACGGTGATCGCGCGCTTGCACTCTTCGATCGCATCGTCGTAGCGGCCCATGAAGCTGAACGTCCACGCGCGGAAGGTGTGGCCCTCTCCTGAGGGCGCGAGCCGGATCGACCGCTCATACGCGTCGGCGGCCCGCTCGAGCTCCCCGGCGCTCTGGAGGATGTACGCGGCTTGGAACGCCCGTCGCGCCGCATCCTTGCATGGTTCCTCCGCGCCGTCGAACGCGTTCAGGTCCAGCGGTCCGCCCGCGAAGGTGTCGACCACGATGTCCCGAAAGTGTTGGTCGTAATGGCCGGTCACGCGGCCCTCCCAGGCGTGCGCGAGGAGGTCCTCGACCGCGAAGAGCCGGCCGAAGTCGACGGGGGTCACCTCGTCCCGCGACCCTTCGACGGCCGCGGACGGAGCTTCGTTGAACGTGATCTGGAGGGTCTCTCCCGAATTGCGGATGAGTTTCACGAATGCGAGATCGTGCACGCCGCGACCGCGCGCGATCAGGAAGCCCGGGTCCGCGAGCCGGGACAAGAGTTGGCGCGGCGGCGTGGCATCGAGGACGAGGATCCGGTCGAACGTCTCGTCGGGCACTGACGGAAGGACGCGGACGTCGCCGAACCCCGCCGCTTGCATCCGTTGAATCGTCCGGTTCCGGCGCTCGGTATCCGTCTCGACGACGACCACCTGCTCCGGGCCGACGACTTCTGCGAGCAAGGCACCCGGATATCCACCGCGGCAGCCTTCGACGAGGATCCGAAGGCCGTCTTGGAGCTCCAGCAAATCGAGCGCGGCGATGAGGCACCGCGCGGAAGGCATCGTCGTCGGGTGAGGCGCCTCGTGGAGCGGAAGCGGCATGTCGGCATAGGCGAGAAGCCCGAACGATTCCGGCAGGAACGATTCTTGTCGGACCCGGAGGAACGAGCGCTCGAGGTCCCCGGTGCGCAGAAGGCCGAGTCCCTTCAGCTCGGCGACCAGGTCGGATCGGGCCCACATCCGCGCTGTTCTCCAGAGGAAGCTAATGGCGGGTTGGCTAAAAAGCTTCAGTAGGCCGTCTCACATTCCGAAATCCTTCGCGTACAATCGGCGCGCCCGCTCGAGGTCGTCTTTCGAGAGCGGCGGCGCATCGCTCGCGGCGGCGTTCTCCTCAGCCTGCGCGACGGACTTCGCACCTGGGATCGTCACCGAGACCTCGGGATATGCGAGCACAAACCGCAGCGCCGCCTGGGCCATCGTCCGATCGGGCTGGACGAGGAACGAGAGTTCTTTGACGGCGGCCACGCGCCCGGCAACCATCGCCGGGGGCCAGTGATGTCGGATGTCTCCCGGGGGGAAGCGCGCGTCCGGTCGAATCGTCCCCGTGAGGAAGCCGTTTCCGAGCGGCTCGCGAGCAATGATCCCGACGTTCGCCTTGCGCGCGGCGTCCAAGGTCTCCTCGATCCACTCTTGCCTGAACAGGCTGAAGGGGATCTGCAAGACTTCCGGTGATCCGGCCCCGAGGCAAAGAGCGGCTTCCGACGGTTCGTGGACGGAGACCCCGTAGTGGTCAATCTTGTGTTCCGCCTTGAGGGCCTCCAGCACCTCGTAGGTCTCCGGATCGCCCATCATCTCGGCCGGAGGATTGTGGAGCTGATAGACGTCGACGTGGTCCGTTCGGAGCCTCTTCAGCGACCGCTCGAGGGCGAAGGCAATGTATCCCGAATCGAAGTTCATTCGGACGCCTCCGTGATAGAAATCGCCGCCGACTTTGGTGGCGACGTACACATTGTCTCGACGGGCGCGAAGCGCCTCCCCGAGGACTTCTTCGCTGTGACCCCACCCGTACACGTCCGCGGTGTCAAAGAAGTTGACACCCATGTCGATCGCCCGATGGACCGCGGCGATTGACTCGGCGTCTTCCGTGGGACCGTACGAGTTCCCGTGGGCGTTGCCACCGATCCCCCAGGCGCCGAATCCGATTTCGGAGACCTTCAACCCCGTGCGGCCGAGCGTCCGCGTCTGCATCGGGGGTGCGAAACGGGACGGAGTTGTAAGAACCTTCCGAAGTGGGAGACCGGATTGAGCCCATTTGACCGGGAATTTTCTGCGCTCTTCATCACTCGGCGGATTTCCTAATCCTATTTTGTAAACGAATAGGTATATGATATCGGAACGCCATTTCCGACCCATGGCGGAGACTGACGAAGTCGACCCCGGTGGGCTCGAGGCCGGTTTCTCGTCGGCGAAGAGGCAGATCCTGCTGACGTTGAAGCGGCGCGGGACCGTCTCGCTCACGGACATGGCCGGAGAACTTCGGATCTCGAAGATGGCCACGCTGAAGCACCTCAATGGGCTCGAGGCGAAAGGCCTCGTCGAGCGTTCGTTCAAGGCCGGAGGCCGAGGCCGACCCCGGGCATTCTTCAACCTGAGCAAGAACTCGGCGACGCTCTTCCCGGAAGCGTACACCCACATGACCCTCTGCGCGAGCTCGTGAAGATCCGCGACGAGGGCGGCTACATGGCCGAGTTGGGCCACACCCGGAAGAACGTCGTCGAGATGCTCGAACACAACTGCCCGATCATGGCGGTCGCGGAGACTTATCCGGAGGCGTGCGGCGTCGAGCGGGAGATGTTTCAGAGTCTTATCCGAGCGGATGTCGAGACGTCTCACCGGGTCGTCGCCGGAGATCCTGTGTGCCGTTTCCTGATTCGTTCTCGCGGGAGTACTCAGGCCTGAC
>WNEY01009945.1_pt1 | contig 10057 bp, 9 predicted proteins | sample 5400531 | NCBI WGS metagenome assembly WNEY01 (sample SAMN13153338, study PRJNA577476) | soil metagenome | isolation source: 200 cm saprolite under Douglas fir tree site 1 | place: USA:California | collected 2015-04-18
AGCAGGATGGGCTGCACGGCGAGGTCCCGTGTTCATGTTGGATGAACTCGGGCCTTTTCCGTGCAGCCTTCCTCCGAACCGGACGTGCCAGTTTCCCGGCATCCGGCTCTCCAGCGATTTATGCCGCGTGCGCGACGGGGTTGGCGTGGATGTGGTCATGGCATACTGCGCAGACGATGAGCGTCTTGCGCCGCATCCGCGCCATGAGCCGCGCCCACGCGGGCTGCCCTGGCCCGGGCTTCCCGAGGTGCTTGAGGCTGGCGATCTGGTGGACTGCCACCGTCGTGCCTTTCTCGCACAGCTCGCACCATCGCTTACGGAGCCGGTGAACCAGCTCCTTGCGCGGGTGGGTCACCAGGACCGGGACGGGGTCGGTGATGACCGCCCGCCGGTCTTGCCGCAAGATGATCCCGCCGAATCGTGCAACCATGTCATCCTTGCCCTGCCGCGTCTGCCGGGCCTCGAAGCACCTCCTTGGGCCGTCCCCGGTGGTGACCTTCGCACGGTGGCGGGCGGCCATCTTGGTGACGGTGGACTTGTGCTTGGCACTTAGCGTCTTCAGCATTGACGTCTCGGCGTGCCACCGCAAGGTGGACAGGCGCGAGACATCCTGGGCCAGGAGGTAATAATTCACGACGCCCCGGTACTCGGCCCCGTAGATCCGCACGATGTCATAATCCGTGAGGTTCTGGAGCTTCGACCTATGCCACGGCTTGCCGTGCTGCCGGTAGCGGGCGCACTGGGCCTTGACCACGTCCGGCGGCACGCGCAGCGCGATCTTCCCGTTGGCCGAGCGACGGCCGCCGGTGATTCTCGTATCGGCGTGCTGGACCGTGACGTGATAGCCGAGGAACCGCGCCGGGTTGCTGCGGGCGTGGGTGATCAGGGTCTTGCCGGAGTTCAGTTCCAGTCCCAGGGTTTCCCGGAGGAACGTCGCCAGTTTCGCCTTGATCTCCTCGGCTTCGGCCTTCGGCCCGATGAATCCCAGCAAATGATCATCTGCATACCGGCAATAGCGAAGCCGCCGGTAGCCAGGGTCCATCGGGTCGCCTGAGGGAAACGCGCGCATCTGCTTGGCCAGGGACCGGGCTGATGCCCGGTCCCCGAGCTGCCGCGCGCGCACCAGCCGGTTTCTCAGCCGGTCATATTCAGGGTTGCCCTTGCGTTCTTTCCCTCGCGTGTACTGCGGGATCAGTTCCTGCTCGACGAACTTATCGAGCTTGTCCAGGTAAATGTTGCTCAGGATCGGGGACACCACGCCGCCTTGCGGTGAGCCGCTCAGCGTCGGATGGTATTCCCAGTCTTGCAGGTACCCGGCTTTCAGCATGCCGCTGATGAGCCGCAGGAACCGCTGGTCACGGATCGTTTCCGCCAGGATCGAGAGCATGACCTGATGGTCGAGCTGCCCAAAGCAGTCAGAGATATCACCCTCAGCGAACCACACGGTCCCCGTCCAGGAGTCGCGTACCTCCCGCAGAGCGGTATGGCACCCGCGCCCTTTCCGGAACCCGTGCGACCGGCCAGAAAACCGCGGCTCGTAGATCGCCTCAAGAATCAGGCGGACCACCTCGCCGGCCAGCTTATCTGACCACGACGGCAGGCCCAGGGGCCGCAGCTTCCCGTTCTTCTTCGGGATGAAGACACGGCGGGCCGGCGCGAACCGGTACTTCTCCTTCCTCATCAGCTCGATGATCTGGTCGATCGTGTTCTCGGACATGCCGTCGGCGGTCTCTGAGCTGGCCCCCGGTGTCATCGCACCCTTGTTGGCGTAGATGTTGCCGTAGGCCATTGAACATCTGCCGGTAAAGCTGCTCGCACGGCAGGCCCTTCCTGCCGCGCTCGCGGAGAACGCTCAGTACCACTGTGGCGTCTTGCATTGCGCATACCTCATGGTTCCTCAGTCGTTAATCGCCTGTGCCCCTTCGCCCTGTGGTCCGGCTCTCCCGGTCTCCAGATTGGACGGTCGTTACACCGCCGACTACTACGGGCACTCCGTCACCCGCAGTGGCTCTCGCCCTGCGGAGTGATCCCACGTTCGCATTGCTATACGTATCGAGCGTGACTTAGGCGCCCCGTTCGTCTCCTTTAACACCCTGCCTGGGCGTCGCTCCTGCACCCCGGAGGATTACCGCAAGTACCTCATCACCATGCGGTAGGGGTCGGCACCGGTTTCATGCGTCTTTCCGGCGGGCGTGATCTTGCACCTTCTGGAGACTGGGGTTTAGGCAATTCAGCTGTAGGGTGGACTGCCCGGCGAGGTCCCGAGTTCATGCTGGATGAACCCGGGCCTTTTCCGGGCAGCCTCCCCCCGAACCGGACTTGCCCGCTTTCCGGGCATCCGGCTCTCCAGTAACTAATCCGTGATTTTCATCGTTCACGGAGGAAACCCAGAACTGTTTCGGCGTTCTGCAATTTCGCATGCCTCTCAAGTACCTGAATTTCCCGTCACCTGGCCCCCTTCGCCCTCATTCCGGCTTTCCCGGACTTCGTCCCTTCGCCCTCATTCCGGCTTTCCCGGACTTCGTGGCCGGTCGTGACTCCGGCGGCTACTACGAGGCCTCCGTCACCATAGGACTCGCGTCCCTTAGGTGATCCCGCGTTCGTCCCTGTCATACGTGCTAGCGCAACTTAGGTGCCCCACTCATCTCCTTGAATGCCCTCACTGGGCATCGCTCCGCGCTCCGGAGGATGCGCTGGCCGCGAAAGAATGCCTGCGCAGGACGCGGCGCCGGTTTCGGGCGTCTTTCCGGCGGACGGATATTTGCATCTTCTGGAGATTATGGGTAGGGTGGGCTGCCCGGCGAGGTCCCGCGAACACGGGCCTTTTCCGGACAGCCTCCCTCCGAACCCGGCGTGCGCCTTTCAGCGCACCGGGCTCTCCAGCGATTTACGCCGCATGCGCGACGGGATTCGCGTGGATGTAGTCATGGCAGCCGGCGCAGATAATGAGCGTCTTGCGCCGCATTTTCGCCATGAGGGCTGCCCACGCGGGCTGGCCCGGTCCGGGCTGGCCGAGCTGCCTGAGCCCGGCGACCTGGTGAACGGTCACCGTGGTGCCGTGCTCGCACAGCTCGCAGAGCCGCCGTTGCAGCCTCCGGATCAGTTCCTTACGGGGGTAGCCGATCCGGGCCGGTGCAGGGTCAGTGATGACCGCGCGCCTGTCACGCTTAAGGGGTATCCCGCCAAACCGTGCCACTAGGTCCTTCTTGCCCTCGCGGTGCCTCCTGGCCTCAAAGCAGATCCGCAGCCCGTCCGGGGTGACGGCCTTCGCCTTATGGCGGGCGGCCATCTTGGTGACGGAGCAGCGGTGCTTGGCACCCAGGGTTTTCAGCATCGACGTCTCGGCGTACCAGCGCAGGGTGCGCAGCCGCCAGACATCCCGGGCAAGCAGGTAGTAACTCACGACGCCCCTGTACTCGGCTCCGTATATCCGGACGATGTCGTAATCGTCCAGGTTCTGGAGCCGGGGCCGGTGCCAGGGTTTTCCCCGCCGCCGGTAGGGAGCGCACTTGGCCTTGATCACATCCGGCGGCACGTGCAGCGCGATCCTCCCGTTGACCGACCTGCGGCCATTGGTGAGTTTCGTGTCGCAGTGCTGGACGGTGATCTGGTAGCCGAGGAACCGCGCCCGCTGGGTGCGGGCATGCGTGATCAGGGTCTTGTCCTGGTTCAGTTCCAGTGCGAGGGTCTCCCGCAGGAAAATAGCCAGTTCCGCCTTGATCTCCTCGGCCTCGGCCTTCGGCCCGGTAAATCCCAGCAGGACATCATCGGCGTACCTTATGTACCGCAGCCGCCGGTAGCCGGGGTCCATCGGGTCGGTCGAGGGGAGGGCGCGCAACTGGCGGCGCAGCTCGCGGGCCTGCGCCCGGTCGCCATGCCGCCACGCCCGTTTCCGCCGGGCCTCTGTTTCCCTGTATGCAGGATTCCAGGCCCGGCCGGTCCCTCGCGTGTATCGCGGGATGATTTCCCTTTCGACAAATTCGTCGAGTTTGTGCAGGTAGATGTTACTCAAAATGGGTGATACCACGCCGCCTTGCGGAACCCCGCTGAGCGTGTCGCGGTACTGCCAGTCCTCCAGGTACCCGGCTTCCAGCATGTGCCGGATCAGCCGGAGGAACCGCTGATCGCGGATCTTCTCCGCCAGTACCCTGAGAAGGATGTCATGGCTGAAACTGCCGAAGCAGTCGGAGATATCTCCCTCGATGAACCACACGGTCCCGGACCAGGTTTCCTCAATCTCCCGGAGCGCGGTATGACACCCGCGTCCTTTCCGGAACCCGTGCGACCGGCCCGAAAAGCACGGCTCGAAAATCGCCTCCAAGATCAGGCGGATCACCTCGCCGACCAGCTTATCGGACCACGACGGCAGTCCCAGGGGCCGGAGCTTCCCGTTCTTTTTCGGGATATAGACGCGGCGGGCGGGACCGAACCGGTACCGCTCGTGCCGCATCAGCTCGATGATCTGGCCAGCCTTTTCCTCGGACATGCCGTCGGCGGTTTCCCTGCTGGCACCCGGCGTCATCGCCCCCTGGTTGGAGTAGATGTTGCCGTACGCCAGCAGGTACAGGCTCTCGTTGAACATCTGCCGGTAAAGCTGCGTGAACGGCAGGCCCTTCCTGCCGCGCTCACGGAGAACGCCAAGCACCACTTCGGCTTCTTGCATTTCGCATCCCTCATGGTTCTCATTCGCTCAATCGCCTGTGCCCCTTCGCCCTGTGGACCGTCATTAGCGGTCTCCAGATTGGCCGGACGTTACCCCGGCGACTAATGCGGGCACTCCGTCGCCATAGGACTCGCGTCCCGTAGGCGATCCCACGTTCACAACTGCTATACGTGCTAGCGCGACTTAGGTGTCCCGTTCGCCTCCTTTAATGCCCTGACAGGACATCGCTCCTGCGTCCCGGAGGATTGCCGCAGGCCCTGAATCATCCTGCGGCAGGGACCGGCACCGGTTACAGACATCATTTCCGGCAGGCGAAACTTTGCGCCTTCTGGAGACTGGGATTTAAGCAATGCAGCTTTCACCTTATCGCGCGGATCTCCCGGCGCGCCGCTCCTGATGCCTGGACACGACCGCCGGTTTTCTGGCATGCTGCTGTCCCCGGAATCCTTTCGGATCACGAGTAAGCCATCAGATCCAAAGACACCTCCTCCAGTCTCTGCCCGCTCAGCGGGCGATATAGCAGTGCGCCTCGTGGCGCACTTCAGGCAGTCTAGCTTTCACCATATTGCACGAATCGCGCGGCGCGCTGCTCCGTACGCCTGGACACAACCGCCGCTTTCCTGGCATGCTCTTTTCCCTTACTGTCCTTTCGGACTCCGGTTAGCCATCCGATTCAAGAACACTCCTCCGAGTCCTTCCCGACTCCATCGGGAATACAACAGGGCGCCTCGCGGCGCAGCATGGCCATGATGTTGACGAGCGGAATGGTCACGCCCATGCTCTGGGCGTCTCGCAGCAAGTTCGTGCCGTTGCCGTCCAGCCCGCTGGGCAGGACCGGGACAGTGACCGACCAGACCAGACCAGGGTTCGGGGCCTTGAGGTCCTTCATAGCCTGGATGGCTCGGTCGATGCCGGCTGTGTCGGCGATGGCGGCGCCCTCGATGTCGAAGTCGAGTTCGCTGGTGCCGTAATCGTTGATGATGGCCTGGTAGGCGGGCCTGCTGTTCGCGTGCCTTGTCGGCGCTGCGGCTGGGATACTCAGGTGGCTCAGCGGCCGGCACGGAACGTAGCTGTCGCGATTCTGACTGGGGGAGTGTCCTTCGGTGGCGCAGTGACGCTAGTCGTGCTGGTAATCAACCTGCTGAGGCATTGACTTCGCCGACACCCCACACGAGGCCTAGACTCGCGTAACGACTGCAGGACCGACGATCCACCGCAAACCGGTCAAGCCACACCGTCAAGCGGATACTTCGCAGGCGGGAGAAGCCATGCACGGACATTCATTCCCGGCAGCACCGGCGGCACGATTCAGCCATGCACGCGATAGGAGGAACTAGCGCCGGATACGGTCACGTGCTAGATCGTCTGCGGCATCGCTGAGCGGATCGATGACGGCGTGTATGAGTTCCGCGAGGCGCTTCTGCCATCCCGGCGCAGGTTTGATCCAGTAGGAATCGCCAAGCTTCTTGAAAGCGGCTTCAGCCTCTCCGCCGGTCATATCGAGCCGATTGCCGATTTCCTCCCAGCTTCGCCCGTTGGCGCGTGCGGTGGCGATGAGGTCGCACATGATCGTGGGCGTAACACCAGGTAGCTCGTTTGCGTAACCGATCACGCCCAGATCTCGGAGGTCAGCGACCGCCTCCGCTGGCATCGGCTCTGCCAGGTACTCACTTATTTTAGTCTGTACATCAGGATTGCCCATCACTGTCCTCCTCTCCACTGTCCGTGATAGATGACTTCGCCGTCGCCTGACGGGTTGCCTCTATCAACGTCAACACCGATCTGTACCTGACGGTTCCCGCTACGGCCGATGTACACGCGACCGCCCTCGTGCCCGTTGTCGGGCATCTCGAATTTGCGGGAGCGGTACGCGCTGAGCAGGTCAGCCTTGCGGGGCTTGCCACGACCGAGAGCAGAGGGCAACACCCGGACAACTGCCGGGCGGTCATTCTCGCCGGATACGAGCAAGCGGCGGTTCTTGCGGCCCACCAGATCCCGTCCATGTTCTGAGTGTTACACGACGACAGCAAGTCAGCCCAGCCGTCAGGGGTCCCTAGCACGATCGGTCGCCGACGCCTCAGGCCAGCCGGGACGGCAGCCCTCTGCTGACTCAGGACTGGACGCCTAGAGCGCGCGGGGCTCGAGTGCGGCCAGTTTACCCAGCGAGCCGAGACAGCATGCCGTGTGTAACGTCCATCCGTCGCGAGCTTCCGCCAGGAAGGGGATTGGCGGGCAGGCCAGCATGCTGGCAGAGACAGCCGGCCTGGCACGGGAGGTATTCCGGCTCTCAGCCGCCGTCGCCGGTCAGGGCTCCCGGCGGCTGGCCGAGGTGCGGCTGTTCGCCTGCGCCAGCCTGTCTGGGCGGCGATGAACCACACTGAGTACGCATCACCGGGGCCGTATGACATCGCCGGCCGGCAGCCGCCGCGTTGCCCGTCTTCAGGCTATGAACAGCCTTGCTGCCGCGCCGCTGGCGGTGGTGGTTCGGCGCGGGCCGCCTTACAGCATCGGTGGCCCGTCGTTGTCGTTGGCCTGGGCTGCGGCTACAGCATCGATGTCCCATGGATGCTGTGCTTACAGCAGCGCGGGGCCATCGTTGTCGTTACCGGGCTGCGGCGAACAGCAACCGTGGGCCCATCGTTGCTGCCCCGCCGGACAGTTGCAGTAAATGCCCGGAATGCCGGAATAGTTGAGGGCCGGGACAGGGTCGAGTGCCTGGTACGCGGGCCTGTCCCGTGCCACGTTCGCGGACTCGACCAGAACTCCCTTCAAAAGAAAGGCCACCCGACCACGGGTCACCGATGCGGTAGCCATCTCGCGCGGGTCGGCTGCCGCGCCGCTGCCAAGGGAACGTGAACGTGAACGTGAACGCTGCAGAATATCTGGTCTGTATCGCCTTTACCCTGAACGTGTATCAGCAGTAAACGTGCATAACGAGCGTCACTTGCGCTTGTTTGTTGGGTTTCTGGCCGAGGGGATGAGTGGTATGCGCCCGGCGGATCTTGGATTTCGGGGCGTGTTTTCGCGAATTGAAGGATATTCATCCCTCGAACATGAGGAGCAGCGTCACTATGTCTCGCCTGCCATTGATCACTTCCTCCCGGCCGACGCCGCCTCGCCGGCGGTCAGCATCGCCCGCCAAGCCTCGCCGTCCAGGCAGCCGGCGTCCGCGTCCGCGCACAAGGTGAAGTAAGCGGCCTTCTGGTCAACTGGGGTTACGGTGCTTGAGGTGGTTCATGCCGTGGCTACAGCGTCGTAGAGCATAAATTGATCTCCCGGCACCGCCGGTGCCCAGCCTCACCGGTAGGCGTAGTGACCTTCCAGTATTAGGCCCTTACGAATGACGAGTCGCTCGTCGAGTGGGTGTCTGTGGGCGATGGGGCGGCGGTAGGCCTGTGACTTGTCGGCCGATGGGCCGGGCGGTGCGGGGGAGGCTGAGGGTGCGCACCCAGCAGGTGATTTGGTCGATGTGGCTTTGCTGGCTGCAGGTGTACGGGTTGGGCTGGATCAGGAGAGTGGTTGACCCAGGGCCGGTCCGGGTTCGCTCCGTCAGCGGCTTGTTTGGCTGGCAATGCGGCGACTCGCGTCGCTCAACTTCATCGTCGGCGTGGCCACGCACGGCGCGACGAGACTTTGATGGAATAAACCGAGCCCGTTACGTGCACGCGCAAGACCGTAGAGCGGCCGGAAGTAGTGTGACTGCGGCGGGCAATCCCACTCTCATCGCGCACCTCGTCTATATCTATCATTATCCCCCGTTTTATAATTATGACTAAGTATGGATGGCCGAACTGGCCGCACTGGCGTACCGTAACCTCGACGATATGCGCCCGGCCCGGCCTGGCTATCCAGCCAGTCCTCCAGCGTGCCGAGCGTCGCGTGCCCGCACGGGCTGCCCGCCGCCCGGACCTGCCCTTTCCTCGCCACCACCGCCGGGGCGACCGCCACGACCTTCAAGAACACGACCGGCTCGCCCGCCCGGATCTTCTCCGTGCCCGCCACCACCAGTGCCGACCGGTCCCCATCCTGCACCGGCGCCCCGCCCTTCAGCGGCGAGACCAGGCACCGCAGCGGGACCGCGACCATTACCCCGGCCGGAAGATCCCCCTCATCAGCGGAAACACTGGCAGGCCGGCCGACGGCAGGGTAAGAAGACACAGAGGCTCCTTGTGATGAAGAGTGACTTAGACAATCCCTCTTCTAACAGGGAGCCTCGCCTGCCTCACCGGAAACCCGGAAACATCCCGCAGACCAGCAGATATCACCCGCAGTAACTACGAACGGCTCGTGCCCCGCATCACTTGGCCCCTAAAGCCCGTGGCATTGCTTGACGGCCCGGCGATGTGACGGCAAGTTCGCTTGTCTGTTGGCCGAACGACCGCTGTCATCAAATCGGCCGCCTGCCGCTGCCTACGCCGATGCCGAGAATTGACAGTTAGTGCGGGTGCATCAGGCGGTCATAACGCGTGTTTGCGACGCACAGGCTCATGATGAGGCCTCGGATCACACGGTAACGGTCCTCCATGCGGGCCAGGTCTTCCGTGATGTCGAACATCAGCCCATCCGCTTCGGGATGATCGAGATACCACTCTGGGAAGCTGAAGGACATCGGGTAGGCGTCGTTAAACGCCACGACGGCCGCGAGAGCGATGACGGGCGCGGCTGCAGAGACGGCGATCCATAGCAGTTTCGGTCACCGCACCCCGGCCTCCCGCCGCAGGTCCTGGTGATACCGCGCGGCTAGCGCCATCCGCCGGCGCCGGCGAGCCAGCATCCGACGGTAGCGATCAGCGCGAGTCGATCACGAGGCCGCCTCGGACCTGAGCCTGCCCGAAGGTCGCGTGACCCTGACCGCGGAGCGCTGCCGGGATCCGGTGCCTGCTGCAGAACAGCCCTCAAGCCTGGCGGCCGGCTGTCCCAAGCCCGGCACCGCCGACACCGCAACCACCCGCCAGGCGCCGAATCCAAAACATATATTGCCGATCAAATTAATCGGTTTTACCATGGTACTTGGCACCCTCGGGAATCCGCTGCTGGGTGGCCCGAGTCCGCCCTCTACTGGTAGGAGGTCAGCACACCATGGGGATCGTTCTTCACTGGTTCCTGCCAACTAACGGTGACTCCCGAACCGACCTGAGCCTGGGGAATGCGGTCGGCGCGGTCGGTAGCCGGGCGGCCGAGGACGGCGACGTCTGGTCGGCAGCCACGACGAAGTGGCGGAGCGGATCGCCGAGTACTACGCACTCGGCATCGACGAGTTCATGCTGTCCGGTTACCCGCACATGGAAGAGGCCTACCAGGTAGGTGAGGGCCTGATGCCGCCCCTGCGGCGCCGCGGCCTGCTGAACACCCCGATCGACGACAACTAGCCACTGGAGGCTGACCATGGATAAA
>WNEY01010506.1_pt1 | contig 10057 bp, 9 predicted proteins | sample 5400531 | NCBI WGS metagenome assembly WNEY01 (sample SAMN13153338, study PRJNA577476) | soil metagenome | isolation source: 200 cm saprolite under Douglas fir tree site 1 | place: USA:California | collected 2015-04-18
ATAACGCACACTGACACGCACCGTCTACGCTCCCTTTCGTTCCGGGGGCTCTGCCACACTCGGCCCACCTGCCACACTTCGTGTCCCCACAGGCATTCCTACCAACTCCTCTCTAGGCTGTCAAGAGGGCGCTGTGCTACTATACCTCTCTGGCAAGAACCCCAAGGCGCAGGCCGCACGGCGTGCGGCAGCAACTCGACGCCCTCAAACACCTCGGCGCAGGATGGCCATAAAGGAAGCCTATGTCTACACTCCATGCGCTCGCGACCCTCTTGTTATGCCTCACTATCGTGCTATGCGGAGGGACGATACTGTGGTACCTCGTGGTGCTCTCCTCTCACGCCTCGCGTGTGGAAGAGATTCGCCGTCTGCGGCAGGAAGGGCTCGCGGTCAACCAGGAGGGAGAGCAGTGACCTGTAGGGGGAATCATGCGCAGGCGGCAGTAGCATTTCCCGCCTTCTCGGTGTATGATGGTATACGGAGATGCTAATGTGTCCAGTATCTCTAACCGTGTCGGAGGCAGGATCATCCACCCACCATAGACATGATCGGGGCGAGATATCGCGACACATGGAACCCGTTCTGCTGCTCAACACCTCGTTTGAACCTCTACGAGTGATTAACTGGAAACGCGCCCTGACGCTGGTGTTTGCCGGCAAAGTGGAAGTGGTCGAAGAATACACGCGTGAGGTCCACAGTGTCAGCCTGGTAGTACGTCTCCCCGCTGTCGTGCGTTTACTGACGCTGATCCGGGTGCGCGGCAGTGGTGTGAAATTCTCGCGCCAGAATATCTATGCCCGCGACAACTATGAGTGTCAGTACTGTGGGTACCAGCCGCCGGTCAGCGAGCTCACGTACGACCACATTATTCCGCGTGCGCACGGAGGGCCAACGGATTGGACCAACATCGTGACCTGTTGTATTACTTGTAACCGTCGTAAGGGTGGCAAATCGCTTGAACAGTCTGGCCTGCGCTTGCGCCATTCTCCCAAGAAACCGACCTGGCAACCGTACGTGACCACGGCTCTCGGCATGCGCAACCCGCCGGAAAGCTGGCGGGATTATCTCGCCTGGCACGCCGGTCCGAAAAGCGAAGAAGCGTTCTCGAGCCACCCGCCATCTTAGGCCTCGCCGCTCGGGGCACACCCCTGGGAGCCACGTCACACGCTGACTCTCATACGCCCGATTTTCCCCTTCCCCCCTTGACACCAAAATATCCCTTGGCTATTGTTATTAGCACTCAATACGAGAGAGTGCTAATAATCACCAACAGGACTGCTCGGACAGTATGGGGACGAGAGGTCTCTAACAACGTTGTCCTGAGCATGGTTGGCATTTTGTTAGCGTAGCAGTGTGTGCTTGGCGCTTGTTATGTTGGGCTTGCAGAGGAGGTGTCCCATGAAGTTTCGTCCCTTACATGATAACGTGTTAGTGAAACGTCTCGAACCCAGCGAGGAAAAGTGGGGGGGGATTATCATTCCTGACACGGCCAAAGAAAAACCACAGGAAGGCAATGTCCTGGCGGTCGGCCCAGGGAAGCTGCAGGATGATGGCACTCGGCGTGCCGTAGGGGCAGCGGTGGGGAATAAGGTGCTCTTCGGAAAGTATGCCGGCACTGAGATCACCATTGACGGTGAGGAGCTCCTGGTGATGCGGGAGTCGGATTTACTGGGCGTGATTGAATAACTTCGATCATGCTGTGTAGGTAAGGAGAGACTTATGCCTGTGAAACAGCTGCACTTCGGTGAAAAAGCTCGGGCTGACATTCTGAGTGGTATTAATAAGCTTGCCAATGCGGTCAAAGTGACGTTGGGCCCACGCGGTCGCAATGTCGTCCTCGATAAGAAATTCGGTTCGCCGGCCTCGACGAAGGACGGCGTCACCGTCGCCAAAGAAATCCAGTTAGAAGATCCCTTCGAGAATATGGGTGCGCAGATGGTCCGGGAAGTGGCCAGCAAGACCAGCGATGTGGCTGGCGATGGTACGACCACCGCGACTGTCCTGGCGCAGGCGATCTTCCGCGAGGGACTCAAGCAGGTCACCGGCGGCCATGGCCCAATGGAGATCAAGCGCGGCATCGAGCAGGCGGTGGATGTGGTCGTCGAAGAGTTGCACAAGCTCAGCCGCGAGGTCAAAGGCAAAACCGAGATTGCCCAGGTTGGCACCATTTCGGCCAACAACGACCGCACCATTGGCGATCTGATTGCCGAGGCCATGGAGAAGGTCGGCAAAGATGGGGTCATCACGGTCGAAGAGGGGAAGACGGCCGAGACGACGATGGAAGTCGTTGAGGGTATGCAGTTTGACCGTGGTTATATTTCCCCCTACTTCGTGACCAATGCTGAGCGTATGGAGACCGTGCTCGATAATCCCTATCTCCTGCTGTATGAGAAAAAGCTCAGCAATATGAAGGAGCTTCTGCCCATCCTGGAGCAGATTGCCCGCGCTGGCAGACCGCTGCTCGTGGTCTCTGAGGATGTTGATGGCGAGGCGCTGGCTACCCTGGTGGTCAACAAGTTGCGTGGCACGTTGCAGTGCGCCGCGGTGAAGGCTCCAGGCTTCGGTGATCGGCGGAAGGAAATGCTGCGCGACATGGCCGTGATCACTGGCGGCAATGTGATCTCCGACGATCTCGGGATCAAGCTGGAAAGCATCGCCCTGAGCGATCTGGGTCAGGCCACGCGCGTCACCATCGATAAGGAAAACACCACCATCGTGGAAGGCGCTGGCTCTACGTCAGAGATCGAAGGTCGGGTGCGCCAGATCCGCGCCCAGATCGAGGAAACGACCTCTGACTACGATCGTGAGAAGCTCCAAGAGCGTCTGGCGAAGTTGGTTGGTGGTGTGGCCGTGATCAAGGTTGGGGCCGCGACAGAAGCAGAGATGAAAGAGAAGAAAGCCCGCGTCGAGGACGCCCTGAATGCGACGCGCGCGGCGGTCGAAGAGGGGATTGTCCCCGGTGGTGGGGTGGCGTATATCCGTGCCCTGTCGGCACTGGAGAAGCTGCGGCTTGACGGCGATAAGCAGGTTGGTGTGAGCATCATTCAGCGTGCCCTCGAAGAGCCGCTGCGGATGATTGCGATCAACGCTGGTGCTGAGGGTGCCACGGTGCTGCAGCGCGTGAAAGCCGAGTCGGGCACTGTCGGGTATGACGCGTCGAGCGATAAGTACGTGGATATGGTAGCCCAGGGGATCATCGATCCCACGAAAGTGACGCGCATTGCCCTGCAGAACGCGGCGAGTGTCGCCGCTCTGTTGCTGACCACTGAGGCGCTGATTACCGAACTGCCGGAAGAAAAGAAGCCGGCGATGCCTCCAGGTGGGCATCACGATATGGATATGGATTATTAAGCGTTGGATCCGAGGGGCAAGACGCCTTGCCCCTCACCTCCTATGGGCTGGTAGGGTTGTCCTCACTAGATGTATTGCTGGTCTTCCTGCCTGTGTCTGTCACCTGTCAGTAATGCCATCTTGTGTATCCCTCGTAGAGCAGGTCATACGTGAGGAAACCTCACGGAGCGCGGGTAATGCAGGGAATTTTTTTGTAACATTAGGCGATTTAAATTACATGTGCTATCGACCCGTTGCCACCATATAGCCCTTACTCATAGTCCCGTGGCCTGGTTGGCGTCAGGGGCTTGTAGCTGGTTTGCGGGCCGCAGATACTCTGTGGTCAGATACGAAAAGGAGAGCGCCTCATGCTTCGTCACATGTCGTTCTATCGCCGAGTCACCATCCCTCTGGGTGCTGTGCTCCTCGGTCTCTGGCTGGGCTGCTTCCTGCCGGTCCTCCCCCTCAGTGCGGCACAGCTCTGGGAGGAGGAGAAAGGGACTGCAACCGGTGCACAGCCCGTGCAACCGGTGTTTGTCGAGTTGGCCAAACAGCTCAAGCCAGCCGTGGTCAATATCAGCAGTAAGCAAAGCGAAGGGAAAGTGGCTCCCGGTCGTTCGCCTTTCGGGGGGGAGGAGAACGACCCGTTCCAGGAATTTTTTGACCGCTTCTTCGGTGGTCGTGGCAGACCCCGACGCCAGCGTCCCAGCCTGGGTTCTGGTTTCATCATTAACTCGACCGGCTACATTGTCACGAATAATCACGTGGTCGAGGGTGCGAGCGAAATTAAAGTGACCCTGGCGACGCAGGAAGAATTGGACGCCAAGGTGGTTGGGCGTGATTCCAAGACCGATGTCGCTTTGATTAAAGTCAACAGTTCGAAGCCTCTGCCCACGGTGCCCTTTGGGAATTCCGATGCACTCGAAGTGGGGGAATGGGTGCTGGCTATCGGCAATCCCTTTGGCTTAGGGCATACCGTCACATCTGGGATCGTCAGTGCTAAGGGAAGAACTATTGGCGCTGGTCCGTATGATGACTTCATCCAAACCGATGCCTCGATCAATCCTGGCAACAGTGGTGGTCCCCTGTTCAATATGCGCGGGGAGGTGATTGGCATTAACACGGCGATGGTCTCGGGCGGCCAGGGCATCGGTTTTGCCACTCCCAGCAATCTCGCCAAAGAAGTGCTCTTGCAGTTGCACGAGAAAGGCAGCGTCACACGTGGCTGGTTGGGAGTAGCGATTCAGCACATTTCCCCTGACCTGCTCAAGGCATTCAATCTGACAGACACCCATGGGGCGTTGGTCGCCGACGTCATGTCCGATGGCCCTGCAGCCAAGGCTGGTCTCCAACGTGGCGACGTCATTGTGAGCTTTAATGGCCACACGGTGCAGGAGTCCACCGAACTCCCACGCATGGTAGCTGCCATGACACCAGGCACGAAAGTCTCCGTTGATATACTGCGGAGTGGGAAAAAACTCACCATCCCAGTGACTCTTGGGACCCTGGCGGAGGAAAAAGAGGCGTCTGCCAAGCTCCAGACTCCTGATGTAGAAGAAAGTTTAGGGTTGCGGGTGGAGGCGATCACGCCAGAGTTGGTGCGTAGCCTGCGGCTCGACAACTCCAAAGGCGTCGTCGTGTCGCAAGTGGTGCCCGATAGCCCTGCGGCTGAAGCGGGCATTCGACGTGGGGATGTCGTGCGGGAAGTCAACCGCCAGCCGGTCACTGACATGGAGTCGTACACGGAGGCGACCTCTCGTCTCACCCCAGACTCCCCAGCGTTGTTTTTGCTCGAGCGCCGTGGCAGCAGCCTCTACGTGGCGCTCAAACCAAGTAAAGAAGGGTAGCAGCACGCAGGAGGAGCGTACAGGATGATCGAGGTGGATCACCTCAGTAAATACTATGGTCCCATTACTGCCATCCGGGATCTCTCCTTCCGTGTCGAGGCAGGAGAGATTCTGGGTTTCCTAGGACCCAATGGCGCCGGGAAAACGACCACCATGCGCATCTTGACTGGTTTCATGCCAGCCAGTAGTGGTCGCGCTGTGGTCGCCGGCTATGACGTCTTTTCGCAAGCGCTCGCCGTGCGTCAGCGCGTGGGCTACCTGCCAGAGAACGTGCCCTTGTACAAGGAAATGACCGTCAATGGCTACTTGCATTTCGTCGCTGAAGTGAAGGGCATCACGCGCCGTGAGCGTCCGCGCAAAGTCGGCGAGGTGATGGAACTGTGCGGCGTGCAGGAGATGGAGCGCCGCCTCATCGGTAATCTCTCGAAAGGCTATCGCCAGCGGGTTGGCCTGGCGCAGGCGCTGCTCAACAATCCGCCCGTGCTGATCCTCGACGAGCCTACTGTAGGGCTGGATCCGCGCCAGATCATCGACATTCGTCAGACCATTAAGAGCCTCCGACACGAGCACACGGTCATCCTCAGTACCCATATCCTGCCGGAAGTGAGCATGACCTGTGACCGCGTGGTGATCATCAATGATGGTCAGGTCGTGGCGGTCGATACGCCAGAAAACCTCACCGAGCGGACGCAGCCCTATCGCTCCATCCATTTGGAAGTGCAGGGTCCTGCAGAGGCTGTACAGGCGCACTTGCAGAGTCTGCCGGGTGTGCTGACGGTGGCGAAGAATGGCGCCAATCCGAGCGGTGCGGCGGTCTATACCCTGACGACCACCAAAGAGCGGGATATGCGGGCCGACGTAGCCCAGGCGATCGTCCAGCAGGGCTGGCAGCTTCTGGAGTTGCGTGCCGTACGTCTGAGCCTCGAAGAGGTGTTTGTGCAACTCGTGACGGAAGAGGGAGGCGCGCATGCATAGTATGTATGCTGTGTTCAAACGTGAAGTCAAAGCCTACTTCACCCTCCCCATTGCCTATGTCATGATGGGTGGGCTCCTGTTCATCGTCGGGTTGTTGTACTACATGTCCTTTCGCTGGTTCCTGGGCGTGAGTTTTGAGGCGATGCGGAACCCTATGATGGCGAGCGAACTCGACCTCAGTGCCATGGTGGTGGGAGCAACCATTAGCACCATTGGGGTGGTGAGTGTTTTTACGCTGCCCTTACTGACCATGCGCCTGTGGGCAGAAGAAAAACGCACTGGCACAGTGGAGTTACTCCTCACCTTCCCTTTGCGGGATAGTAGTATCGTCCTCGGTAAGTTCTTCGCTGGTCTGGCTGTCTATGTAGTCCTACTTATCCTGAGTCTTCTCTACCCACTGTTGGCAGCGTTGTTTGCGCACCTCGACCCTGGGCCGATCTGGGCTGGCTATCTGGGCACGTTCCTCTTGGGGGCAACGCTGTTTGCCTTTGGCTTTCTGTGCTCGACCTGGACGGAAAACCAGATCGTTGCCTGCGCACTCGCCTGGGCGGGTTTCCTCTTTTTCTGGCTCATCGGCCACGCCGCAGACTTTGCGGGGACGACTCTCGGCGCGTTGTTCACCCAGCTCTCGTTTGCCAGGCACCAGGAGAACTTTGCCAAGGGCATCATCGAAACGCAGGATGTGGTCTACTTTGTGCTCTTTACGGTGTTTTGCCTGTTTCTCACTCTGCGTTCGATAGAATCGACACGTTGGCGAGGGTAAGAGGATGGACCATCAGCCGGAGCATACACCACCTGCGGCGCCACGCCGCACATTGCGACAAGCGTTCAACTTACGCACCCTGAAATATGGCAGCCACGCCTCACTCTTTACGGTCATTGTGCTGGCCGTGGTGGTCATACTGTATAGCCTGGCCATGCAGCACAATCAGCGTTTCGATGTGACGCAGGCCAAGCGCTTTACCTTGGCAGACCAGAGCGTCAAACTGGTGCAGGGCTTAACCTTCCCAATCAAAGTGATCGGCTTCTACAGCCTGGCGGAGCGTGAGCGCGAAACGTTTACCGATCTCCTCAAGCAGTACGCGCAGCACACAGACAAGATCTCCTATGAGGTGGTCGATCCCGATCGTCAGCCGGCCCTGGCCAAGCAGTATGACATTACCGCGTACAATACCGTCGTCGTGGAGGGCAACGGCAAGAAAGAAAAAGTCGCTCGGTTGGAAGAGGTGGCACTGACCAATGCCATTCTGAAGGTGACGCGCAATACCAAGAAAGTCGTCTATTTCATCACTGGCCATGGGGGGCCAGCCTTGACTGACAGCGACCGTAACGGCTACAGCGGTTCGTGATGATCGATCCTGAGACGGTGCCGGGCCTGGTGGCCTTTCTAAAGCAGTATGGTCTCGAGGTGGGCAACGATGTCGTTATCGAAACCAATCCTCTCGGTCGCCTGGTCGGTGGTGATTATCTCTTGCCAGTCGTCATGACGTACGAGCGCCATGCGATTACTAAGGAACTGGGGAACGTGATGACCATGTTCCCGCTGGTCCGCTCAGTCCAGGTAGCCAAAGACCTGCCGCAGGGTATCACCGCTCAGGGCCTGGCGATGACCAGTGCCGAGAGCTGGGCCGAGACGGACCTCAAAGCGCTCCACGAGGGCCGCACGGCGTTTGATGCGGAGAGCGACCGTCGTGGACCAATCACCATCGCTGCCGTGGCGACCATCAATACCGCTAATACTGGCACGAATCCCAGCAACGCTGGGACCTCCTCAAGTGGCAGCGCCGAGTCCACTGACCAGCCTGAGACAGAGCCAAGCGCTCATGCCGCACGGCTGGTGGTCTTTGGCGATTCGGATTTCGCCAATAACAGCCTGTTCCCTGTGCAAGGCAATGGTAACCTCTTCCTGAACACCGTGAGCTGGTTGGCTGAGGAGGAAGACCTCATTGCGATACGGCCGCGCAAAGGTGGTGGGAGTGGCCCGGTGATGCTGACTGCGGCACAGGCCCCCTTGATCTTCTGGCTGCCGGTGGTAATTTTGCCGCTGGCCGTCTTGGCCTCAGGAGCAGCAGTCTTCATGAGCAGGAAGTGGCAACAGTGAGTGGCACAAAAACGCTTCTCTGGGCCGTGGTCCTCCTCGCACTCGCGGCATTTTACTATGTATACGAAATGCAGGGAGGCCAAAAGCGCCAGGAAGCGGCGAGCAAGCGCGAGTTGCTGTTCCAGTTCGCTGTGGACGATGTCGTGGGCTTCACCATCAAGCGTGAGCAGGACACGATCCGCGCCGAGAAGCGCGATGGGCATTGGTACCTCACTGAACCGCTGGCGGTGCGCGGGGATGATCAAAAATACCATGAATTGGCGCGCTATATGGCGGACCTACGGTACACCCGGGTGGTCGAAGAGCGGCCGTCAACGCTCGAACCCTTTGGCCTGACCACACCACGCCTGGAAGTTCAGGTGACGCTTAAAGACCAGTCTACACCACTCATACTGCGCCTCGGGGCGACCAATCCAAGTGGAGGGAGCTACTATACGCACGTGGAAGGACGTCCGAGTGTCTATCTCGTCAGCGGGGTAGCGAAAGACGTGCTGGATGCCTCACTGCACGCGTTGCGTGAGAAAACGGTGCTAACTTTCACACCAGCGGAAGTGCAGGAGGTACAGGTGGCCCGTGGGACTGAGGAACCCGTGATCTTGCAGCGCCAGGAGGGCGATACCTGGCGTCTCACGGCCCCGGTGAGCGCCAAAGCCGAGGACCAGCAGGTACGGGGCATGCTCCAGCGTCTCCATGACGTCAAAGTCCAGGAGTTTATTGCTGAGGATGCGGCCGATCTTGAGCCCTATGGCTTGCAAACACCCGCGCTGCATGTGAGCCTGAACGTTGGTCAGGACCAGACGCCGCTCACCCTCATGCTGGGCAAGGCGGATACGGAACGCAAAGGTGTCTATGCCCAACGCGGTGATGCGGCGCGGGTGTTTCTGCTGCCCCAGGACTTGTGGGATAACCTGCCCAAAACTGCGACGGCTGTGCGTGACAAAACGCTCTTGAAGTACGAGCGTGAACACGTCACGCGTCTGGAGATGCAGTCGCCCAGCGAGCACATCGTCATTACCACGACAGGTCCACGCCAATATGCCATGGAACAGCCGGTACAGACCATTGGCGACGGTGACATTATCTCGAGCTTGCTGTGGGACATTAAAGAGCTCAAAGTCAAAGATTTTGTGGCCGAAACGCCCGATGCCCTCGATCTCTATGGCCTCGACACGCCTCGCCTACGCATCACGCTGTGGGAAAAGGCCCCTACGGCCCAGGAAGCGACACAGCACGCACTGGTCTTCGGAGCCGAGGCGCCGGATGGGCAGGGCATCTACGTCAGACTGGGAGAGGGGCCAGTCATTTATCTTGTGGGCACTACCGAAGCCCAGCGTATCATGAGCAAAACGGCCTTCGACCTCCGTAATAAAAAAATTCTCGCATCTACAACCGAGAAGGTGCAGAAGATCCACGTGCAATACCCCTCCTCCCAGTTCACCGTTGAGCGTCGTGGCAATGCCTGGAAGCTGATCGAACCCCAAAAGCAGGACATTCCACAGGGCTGGAAAGTCGACCATATGCTATACGAACTGAACACCCTGGAATATGCCAAAATCGTTGCCGATACTACTGATGACGTCAGTCGCTATGGCCTGGATGTCCCCCAGGTGCAGATCACGCTATGGCAACAGGACGGCCCGCCTCTCGGACCTCTCACGGTTGGCAAGTCTACGGAGACCGAGATTGCTGGGACAAAGACCGTCTATGCGCAAGTTGGACCGCATACGCCAGTCTATGCGCTCAAACCGGATTTTCTCAGCAGTCTGCCGAAAACCCCGACCGAACTGACAGCTGCCAAATAACT
>WNEY01005185.1_pt1 | contig 10056 bp, 10 predicted proteins | sample 5400531 | NCBI WGS metagenome assembly WNEY01 (sample SAMN13153338, study PRJNA577476) | soil metagenome | isolation source: 200 cm saprolite under Douglas fir tree site 1 | place: USA:California | collected 2015-04-18
CTACCGATCGGCCCACCCAACCGATTGGGGACTGGCCGGCACAGCCCGCATGACGGGGGTCCCGATGTCGATTGCGCTACAAGCGCTTGCCCGCGGCGAGGTCGCGCGCGCCGGTGTGATGGGCCCCGAAGCTGCGTTCAGCCCCGAGCATATGTTCGCGCAGCTGCGCGCGCGGGGCGTGAGCGTCGAGCGGAATTAGATCGCCTGTACTTGCCGCTGTGGCGAGTCAACGCGATTCTGGGCCGACGGCACGAGCCAACCCGCCCTCGTGGCCAGTGCGCGGGTCGTCATTGCAAAAGCAGCGATCAGGTCCGAGCCAACGGCCCAAGCGGTATCCTTAACGGTGCGGCACAAAGTGCTGTTCAGTTGTTTTAAACAGCTGGTCATAAGGCTCTTTTGGGCCGATTTTGATCTCAGAGACAGACCACCTGTTTACAAAACAGCTGCTCTGCCGTTGAGCTACGCCGGCTCGCATGGGAATTGTGCGATTTAGTCGTGGCGCGGTGCCCGCGGCCTGTCGACCCAACAGATCACAGCCGCCGCCCGAACACGAAAAGGACCGGGTTACGCCCGGCCCTTTTCGATCGTACTGGAACTACGTTGTTATGGCTTGTGGGTCGGCGGCACGTTGGTGGGCCTGCCGGGGTTGGTCGGCTTGCCCGGTGAGACGGGCGCGCCAGGAGTGTGAGTGCGCGCAGAGCTGGCACGGTGGTCCGAACTCACCGCCGGGCCGTGTTGCTTTGCGAAGGCGCTGACGCACTCGCCGATGCCATGCGAGCCGGGGGACAGGGCCGCCTTGCAGGCCTGGACCTGCTTCACGACCTGGCTGCCCCAGTCACTGGGGTTGGCGCTCCCCGTGACGGCTGCTTCGGCGCTGACGCCACCAATCGCGAGCACCGCGACCGCGAGACCTACTGCCCCCTTGGTCGAGACCATAGAGGCAGCCTTGGCGAGAACGGACATATGAAGACCTCCTTGAAGATATGCGGCGTGGTATTGGGCCTGGGCGGGATCCGGGGTCGGGCCGCCGGCACCGGCAGCTCCCGCGTGAAGCTGCTGTTCCAGCCACCGATCGAATCCGCTTCCGCCTTCCACGCTCATTCCTCCAAGGGGACTGTCGATGGTTGCGCAGTACCCAAATCGCTCGTCGGCCGATCTCCCAGGCCGGTGCGCAGGCGGGCCTTGGCCGCGGCCAGCCGCGATGCCACGGTCCGCTCGGGCACGTTCAGAACGGCGCCGATCTCACGATTGGTGTATCCGTGCAGGTGTCTCAGGATGATGACCGCGGCCTGCTTTGGCGGCAGGGCCTTCAGCTCGCGCACCAGGTCCGGCTGGGTCACCTCCGTTGGGTCGGGCGGGCGAGGCCGGCCCAGACGGCGCAGGAGCTCGCCCACCTCGTGCAGCCGTTCCCGGCGGCGATGGGTGAAGGCGACGTTGAGCGCGATCCGGTGCATCCAGGCCTCGGCCGGGGCATCCTGCTTCCAGCGACTCCAGCCTTTGAAGGCGCGCAGGTAGGCCTCCTGGGTCGCGTCCTCGGCTGCTGCGCGATCGCGAAGGATGATCATCAGCGTCGCGAAGATTCGCTGGTAGGTGGTCCTGTACAGGCGGTCGAAGTCCGCTTTGCTCCCAGGCCGATAGCCGAACTTCGCGCCTTCGGCCGCCGGCTCCGACGGTCGATCGGGCTTGGGGTCCATCTACTGGTTCAAACGACCTGGACTTGGAATGGTTGTGCTCATTAAAGAGGGCCTGGAGCGTTCCAGGCCCTCCTTATTTGAACTTTGACGGCCGATTCGGCCAGGTTCGTCTCTAGGCGAACGCCATCCCGTCCATCTCGAAGGTCGCGTAGTTGGGATCCGGTCCCCGGATGTCGGTCCAGATCGGATGCGCCCCCACCAGGCCGTTGTAGTCCCCGATGAATCCGCCGTTGAAGAACTTGTCCTGGTTCGGGAAGGAGGATGCAGTCGTGACCTTGGTCGCCTTTACGCCCGAGACCAGCCACTGGTCATACGTGGCGGTGCCGGGGTTGATCTGGCTGAAGGCGATGTTGACGCCCGTCCCGCTGGGAGAGATCGAAGGGAAGAACTGGCTGCCACCGGTGTTGTCAACCAGGGTTGCCGACGTGCCGGACCACAGGTAGGCCCGTCCAACGCCGCTGTCGTACGAGGTCCAGACCACCCTGGGCGAGCCGTTCACCAGCGCCAGAGCGGGGAATGAGTTGTCGCGGAAGCTGAATCCCGGCAGCGGGCTGGGTAGATCCTTGAAGCCCGCCGGGCTGATGGTCTCCAGCACGTTCCAGGCCGTGCCGTTGAAGTGGGCCAGCTTGATGGATCCGATCGTCGCCGACGCCGACGGGAACTCCTCCCAGGCGATCCAGAAGCCGCCGCTCCCGTCTGCCTTGATCGAGGACCCCTGCGAGAAGGTCGAGCCCGGCACGCTCAGGATCGCGCTCGGTGCGACCGAGCTCGCGCCTGTCGGGAAGACCGCCACCTTGATCGGGGAGGTGACGTTGACGCCGGTGCAGGAGCCGAACTGGGTCCACGACTCCCAGACGTGCGAGCCGTCGATAGCCAGGGCCGGCTTGTCCTGGAATTGTGTTCGCGAGTTGGCTGCGATCTGGGTGAAGGTCCAGGCCCCCGTCGCGGGGTTCCGGCGCAGCAGCTCCACACCGCCGACGTTGCAGTTGTGGAAGTTGAAGAACAGCGAGGAGTAGTAGACGACTCCGCTCTGGTCGATCGCGAGGCCCGGGTCTCCCGCGCCGTTGTTCGTGTTGTGAGGGAAGACGTCGATCGGGCCCGCGTCGTTCCACGTCTTGGCATCGGTCGACCAGTAGTAGCCGTTCTGACCCTGACCGTTGTATGAGTTGTAGTCGTTGGCGCCGGCCACGAACATGGAGCCGTTGGTGGCGATCCATGTCTCGTTCACCGGCCGGCCGGTCCCATGACAGTTGACCTTGTAGTTGGTACTGCCGGGCGTCGAGCAAGCGACCGCAGGACTTGACGTCGGGCGCGGCGAGCCCAGCTCGCCGAAGCGAACGAACGCCGACAGATGCGACCCGCGGACGATCGGGGTCGGAGAATCTGCCGAAGCGACCGATCCAGCCGACAACGCCGCGCCGGCAGCCACCAGAGCCGCCGCCGAAAGACACCGCAACCATCTGCTCAAGGCAGGCATACCCCCTTGCTAGGCCGCTCGGACGGGACATTGCGATATAAGCAGGATGCGGGGCGCCAAGTCAACGCCGCCTCTGAGTAGCCAGTTCAGCCTTTCGACCAGCTGTCGGTCTGCACCTGGTTGTCGCTGGTCATGCTGAGGCTGCTGCTCGTGCACGAATAGGTGCCGCTCCCAGGCGAGTACGAGCTGTGGTAGCTCGCGGTCTTGCCGTTGAAGGTCGCGGTTGTGGGCAGCTCCGTCTTGGTTCCGGTTTCGACGTAGATGTGTCCGGTGCCCGTGATGCCGAAAACAAAAGTGCCGCGAATGGTGATCGCCAGCTTCCCACCGCCGGCGGTCGTACCGAGCAGCGGCTGGCTCTGAGCGAAATCCTCTGAGCCTTCGCCGTCCAGGGCCAACGTCAGCGTGGCGCCTCCCAACCCGGCGACGCGCAGAGGCACCTTGTTGAACGAATAACCGTCTGTATTGACGCTCTGCTGAAGAGTCCATGTGCCAACGAGACATGTGTCACCAATCGGCGGGGCAGGCACGACCACCGGAGAGAAATGGGCGACCCTGGCTGACGATGCGCCCAGAGCGCATCCCTGGGTCCCGGCGAGGCACGCCGCCAGGAGAACGACCACGCCAGGCCGCGGCATCACGGCGCCAGCTTAGAGCGACCACTGGAAGAGTGGTCCGCTTCGTTACGCGCGACAGCCGGCGGGCGTTGGCGATCCAAAGAGGAGGTCGCCATAACGATGCCGTCAGCCATCCGTCAGACCCTCATCACCACCGCGGTGGCCACTGTCTGCGCGCTCGTCGTCGCTCTCGTGGTCGTCGCGGCCGCGCGGCCCGTCATCCTTCAGACGCCGCTTACCAACGTCGCCGCGAGCACTTCTTACTTCAACCCCGGCGTCATCACGAGCGGTGACGCGACGGTCAGCTTGCGCCCCGATATCGCGTATATCAACGTCGGCGTCGAAGCCCAGGCATCGAGCGCAAGCGGCGCCCAGCGCAACCTTGCCGCGATCGCGAACAAGCTCATCGCCAAGGCCAAGAGCCTCGGGATCCCCGACAAAGACATCAACACGGGCGCCTACTCGGTCGGGCCGATCTACTCGCCCGACGGCAGGGCCGTCATCACCGGCTACCAGGCCGGCCTGGCGCTCAACCTGAAGTGGCACAACGTCGACAACGTCGGCAACGCCCTGGACGGTCTTGTCCAGCAGGGCGGCGCCACGCGCATCAGCGTGAGCTTCGGCCTCAACGACCCCAAGGCGGCGCAGGCAGAGGCGCGCGCGCTGGCGATCGCCGACGCGAGGACCCGTGCCACCGCCATGACGAAGGCCGCCGGAGTGCAGCTGGGCCAGGTCCTGCGCATCAGCGACCAGACCCAGGTCAGCCGGCCGCCGATGTACGACTACGCACCCTCGGCCGCAGCCGTCGATCAGACACACGTGCCGGTCGGAGAGCTGAACGTCACGGTGACCGTCGAGGTCGACTTCGCCCTCGCGTAGACGAACTGCGCTACGAGCGCCGCGACCATTTCGACCCGTTTGGCGCCAAACCCGTGGCTGATGGCGAAAGCAAGGGCCTGTTTGGCGCCAAACGTGGCAATAAGGTGACTGGGGGAACCCGCTACGAGCGCCGCTTGTCGCGTTCGGTGCGAGTCGCGACCGCCAGCAGGCCGCTGAGCACACCGCCCTCGAACACTCCGTAGAACACGGAGCGCAGAATCGGTTGTTCGAAGGGACCGATGTTCAGCAGAAAAGTCAAAACCGCGAAAACCGGGAACGAGATCGCAAGCTGCTGCCACACCTCCAGGCGCTCCCACCACAGCACGATCTTCGGCGGCGTCTTCATAGCCGTCATTGTCCTGCTCGCGGCGGCGTGCGATCCGATCCAGGGCAGCGGCGCCGGCAACCCGCCAGATCCCGCGAAGTACATCCACGTGGATGACGCATCGCGGTCGGCCATTGTCACGCTCATCGCCGCCTATCCCGCGACCGACTTCCAGTTCAACTACGACGGCTACGGCAGCGGCTCGCTGGTGCTGACCGTGCCGGTTGGCTGGCAGGTCACCGTGCAGTGCGAGAACCGCGGCACGGTGCCCAACTCGTGCTCGGTGGTCAAGGATGAGAAGGCAACGCAGCCAGTCGATCCGTCCTGGGCGACACCCGATCTCGCGCCCGGCGGATCCGCGACGTTCATATTCACGCCCGGCACGCCCGGCTCGTACCGCATCGCGTCGCTCGTCGATGGCCATGAGGCCAGCGGCATGTGGCTCGACCTCGAGGTGGTCGCGACAGGGCGGCCGAAGCTCGAGGCGCCAGGCAGCTAAAAGCGACCGAACGACTTATAAGCCGGCGCAGGCCCTGCCGGAGCATTTGCCCGCGAGCCAGAGATCGAGCTGCGGCGTCAGCTGCAGAGTCGAATCCACGCGCGCGAGCACGAGCGTCGTTCCCTTCGCGCACACGACGCCGTAGCCCGCGGCCAGGTCGCCCCGCACCACGTTGCGCAGCTGGTCCTCCTCTCCGGCGAAGAAGTCCGAGTACGTCGACGGGTCGACCGCGACGTAGTCCGCGGTCGGGTGCAGCGTGATCTCATAGATCTCGGCGCGGTGCGAGAGGTGCGGCACCAGCGTGTTGGATGCCGCGACGCTGGCGTCGCCCGGGATGATGCCGAGGCATTCGTTGATCTCGGCGACCCTCGAGTTGGGCAAATAGGTCCGCAGCTCCGCGAGCGGGTTTGCCGCAACAGTCACGACCACGCTGGTCGCAAGCGCTGCCAGCGGCAGCGCGACGCGCGTCGCGGCGGCCCAGCGACCGCGAAGCAGCCGGGCGACTCGCACGCAGGTGTCTATCGCCGCGAACGCGAGGATGGGGGCGGGCACCATCGAGTACTGGAAATGGAAGGACCAGAAATTCGGCGACGACGACCAGAACCGCTCGAGGAATGACGGGAGCGCCACCAGCAGCACCGGCGAGGCCAGCGGAAGCAGAGCGAAGGCTGCGAACGAACCGATCCACACTCGCGTCTTGGTCGCTGGCGTGAACAGGAGCTTGAGGCTGTCGATCGGATGCCGGATGACGTGCGACGCGGCGCTTACCGGACCGGAACCCAGCGCGTCGTAAGTCCAATGCCGGTACGCGACCCCGCCGCCCAGCGCGGGGATGACGAAGCCGAGCAGCGCGCCGAGCCACACCGCGTTGACCGCCATGAGCACGGCGCCGAGGATCCACCGCCGCTGCACCACCAGGATGTAAAGGCCCAGCGCGATCAGAGTCAGCGCGATGTCCTCGCGCGTCAGCATCGCCCACAACACCGCCGGCACCAGGAGCCAGTTGCGTCGCGTCATGGTCGCGTAGAGCGCGGTCGACAGCGCCGGCACCGCGAACGCCGCGTGATGGAAGTCGTAGATGACGCCCGCCAGCACGCCCCAGAAGACGAGGTACGCGGCCTGAAAAGCGACGCCCGCAAGCGGGCCGAGCTCGCGCTCTCCCCAGAGGTAGATGGGGATGCCGGCCAGCGCCAGCAGCACCGCCTGGGCGACCAGCAGGACGTCCGCCGAGTTCCAAATGAGCATGAACGGTGCGAGCGTCGCGAGGATGGGGTGGAAGTGGTCGCCGAGCAGGTTCGGGATGCCGAGCACGGTGTTGTAGATGAACTCGCCTCGGCTGTAGCCCCAAACGGTCTGGTCCTGCACCGCGAGGTCGAACGCGTTGCTGGCGTAATGGTCGTGGCGATACACGGATATGGACGCATAGGCGGCGAAGGAGATAAGGGTCAGCGACCCTGCGAGCGCCCGGCCTGTGCGCAGCGACAGTACCGCCATCTGTTCCTTAGGATTGCTGTCGCTTGTCACCATCTGAAGGCCGGCTCACGAGCTTGAGCCTCGTCATGCCCGCCCACAACGAGAGCGAGAACCTCCGCTGGCTGCTTCCTCATGTCAACGAGGTCCTGCCAAAGCTCGCCGACCGATTCGACGTGATCATCGTCGATGACGGCTCCACCGACGGCACCGGCGACGCTGCGAGGTCCATCGCCAAAGATCTCGGCATGGAGCTGAAGGTCGTGCGCCACGAACAGAAGTCTGGTTATGGCGCCGCTGTAGGCGACGGGCTGCGTGCGGCCGACCTCGACTATGTGGCGTTCACCGATTCGGACGGCCAGCTCGACGTGGCCGACCTCGCGAAGCTCGTCCCGCTGCTGAAGGATGCGGACATGGTCGCCGGCTGGCGCATGACGCGCGAGGACCCCGCGTTCCGATCGGTCATCAGCGGCGTTTTCAACCAGCTGGTGTTGTGGACGCTGCGCATCGACGTGCGGGACGTGAACTGCGCACTGAAGGTCATCAAGGGGTCGTTGCTCCGGCGAATGACGCTTCACTCCCGAAGCGCCCTCATCAACGCCGAGATGTACTGGAAGGTCGGCCGCCTCGGCGGCCGCTTCGTCCAGGTCGGTGTTCCTCACCACCCGCGCACGATGGGACGCCGGTCAGGCGGCCGGCTGATCCCCATCCTGCGCGCGAGTAAGGAGCTGATCCAGATCCGCTTTCGCGACTAGCGAATGGCCGGGGCCACGCCCACACGCCGTCGCTTTGCCGCCGGTTTGCCGAAGTCGCCCCTACCGCCGTGCCTCCAGTCCACGCGCGGCACGAACAGCTCGGGCCGGATCCGCTTCTTGTAGTGCTCGACCAGGCCGATCACCCGGTCGATGAGCGAGTCCTCGAGCTTGTGCGGAACGAGGCCGAGGTCCAGCAGGTGCTGGTGCTTGGCGTTGTAGTAGTGAGCCTCGAGCTCGGCGCGCGGGTTGGGCAGATGCTCGATCTTGGTCTCGAGGCCGTGATGCGCGCGCGCGGCCTTGACGCGTTCGGCCAGCTCGCGCACTGAGAACTGCTCCGTGAACTGGTTGAACACGCGGAACTCGCCGCGCTCCGGCGCGTTCAGAATTGCGAGCTCGACACAGCGGACCGTGTCGCGGATGTCAAGGAGGCCGCGCGTCTGGCCGCCCTCGCCGTAAACCGTCAGCGGGTAGTCGATGGCCGCCTGCGAGCAGAAGCGGTTCAGCACCGTGCCCCAGATGTCGTCGTAGTCGAAGCGCGTGCGCAGCTCACCGTGCATGTCGGTCTCTGGGATGCCCGTGCCGTACACGACGCCCTGGTTGAGGTCGGTGGCGCGTATGCCCCATACGCGGCACGTGAACATGATGTTGTGGCTGTCGTGCACCTTCGACAGGTGGTAGAACGAGCCCGGCTGCTTCGGATACGGCAGGCGGTCCTTGCGGCCGTTGTGCTCGATATCGATGAAGCCCTCTTCGATGTCGATGTTCGGCGTGCCGTACTCGCCCATCGTGCCGAGCTTCACGAGGTGGCAGTCAGGCGCCGACTCGCGCAGCGCGAACAGCAGGTTGAGCGTGCCGACGACGTTGTTGACCTGCGTCTCGACCGCGTGCTGCGCGCTGATCATCGAGTAGGGCGCCGAGCGCTGCTCGGCGAAGTGGACGATCGCGTCCGGCTGGTACTGGGTCACGAGCGCCGTCGTGTCCGCGAGCGATGTCAGGTCGAGCTTCTCCCACTTGATCTCGCGACCGGTCAGTGCCTTCCAGCGCTCGACGCGGCGCTTCATGCTCGCGATGGGCACGAGGCTTTCGGTGCCGCAGAGCACGTCCCACCGCCGCCGGATCAGGTTGTCCGCCGCGATCACCTCGTGCCCGCGAGCCGACAGGTGCAGGGACGTAGGCCAGCCGAGGTATCCATCGGCCCCGAGAACGATCACGCGCATGCCAATTCCACCATCCTGATATTCATCCTATCCCCGGCCGTCAAGACCGGCCTTTTCGGGCGGCGAACCACTCGAACGTGGTCCCGAGGCCCTGGGCGATGTCGACTTTCGGGCGCCAGCCGAGCCAGCGCGCCGCCCGCTGCGGGTCCAGGCAGACTCGCCTGACCTCGAACTCTTTGGCGGGCGCCATCTCGATCCCGGCTTCCCGCCCAGAGTGGCTTATGAGCATAGCGACCACGTCGGCGACGCTGGTTTCGCGCCCGGTGCCCACGTTCACCTCGCCCGACCGCCGGCTGCTGAGCGCCGCAACGTTGGCGTCGGCCACGTCGCCGACGAACGTGAAGTCGCGCGTCTGCATGCCGTCGCCGAACACTCGCGGCGAGGCGCCGTCCAGCAGCCTGTGGCACGTGATCGCGACGACGCCCGCTTCGCCGGTCCCGTCCTGGCGGGGCCCGTAGACGTTGCCGTAGCGCAGGGCGAGCGTCGAAACACCGTGACGCTTGCCGAGGGCGGCGAGGTACACCTCCTCCGACCGCTTGGCGGCCCCGTAAGCCGACAGCGGCGCCGCCCGCGTTGTCTCGGACGCCGGGAGCTTCTTCGAATCGCCATAGATGGTGCCACCTGACGAGGCGCTCACCAGCCGCCGGGCGCCCGCCTTGATCGCCGCGTCGTACAGCGCGATCGTGCTCGCGAGGCTCCTGCGCGCGTGACCGGCGGGGTCGCGCGCCGCGACCTGCACGCCGCCCTTGGAGGCGAGATGGAGGACGGCGTTGGGCTTGAAGCGTGCCAGCGCCTCGGCGGCCTCCTCAGAGCCGCAGTCGGCCGAGATGGTCTCGGTGGCGGGCGGCTCGGGCGACGGATGCGACTGGTCGTCGATGACCAGCACGTCAACGCCGGCAGCCAGCAGGCGGTCGACAGTGTGCGAGCCGATGAAACCCGCCCCGCCGGTGACCGCGATGCGCCTGGTCGCCAGCGACACCAGGTTGGGACTTGCTGAATTCATTCCGCCTCCATGGCGGGACGTGTCGCGGGCTTGTCCACCATCAGGTAGGCGGCCAGGCCCGCCAGCGCCAGAGGAATCGTCGTGGTCGCGCGCATCAACACCGCCGCGGACGCCGCGAGGGAG
>WNEY01005186.1_pt1 | contig 10056 bp, 9 predicted proteins | sample 5400531 | NCBI WGS metagenome assembly WNEY01 (sample SAMN13153338, study PRJNA577476) | soil metagenome | isolation source: 200 cm saprolite under Douglas fir tree site 1 | place: USA:California | collected 2015-04-18
AGCAGCAGCCGGATCGCGAAGGGGCTCACGCAGCCGAGCAGCACGACCGGCGCCGCGAACAGCAGCACGACCGCCAGCAGCGTCCCCGCGACGAGGCCCACGCTCAGCTCCTTGAAACCCTGCTGCGAGACGAGCAGGATCGGGTAGCTGACGAGCGGGATGATGCCGATCCACAAACCCGCCCACGCGGTGATCTGGTACAGCACCTCGTCGCGGGGATGGCGGTCGGCAAGCCTCCCGCCGATGACATAGCCGGCGGACAGGTAGATGAGGATGAGACCGATCAGCACGCCCCAGACGTAGAGGCTCGTTCCGAAGTAAGGCGCGAGCAGCCGCGCGGCGCCGAACTCGACCCCCAATGACGCCATGCCCGAGATGAAGACGAGCGGAAGCAGCAGCCGGCGCGGGCGGACGATCGCGTTCAGATCGGTTGCTCTGCCGCCCACTTGCGCGTCTTCTCGTCCATGGGGACGGGAAGCTGGACGCGCACCTCTGCGTACATGTCGCCCGGAGCGCCACCCTTTGGATCGGGCAGCCCCAGGCCCCGCAGGCGGATCTTGGTTGCGTTCTGTGTCTCCGCCGGAATCGTGAACTTGACCTGGCCGCCCTTGATCGTCGGCGCTGAAACTTCACCGCCGCGCAATGCGACGTGCAGCGGGACCGGCACCACGACGCGGAGGTCCTTTCCGTCTCTGCCCTCGCGGCTGAAGACGGGGTCGGGCGCGACCTGGACCGTGGCCCGCAGGCCGGGCACTCGGAGGACCGTACCTTCCTTGACGCCGGGCGGCACCCTCACCTCCACGCGGCGCCCGCCCGGCAGCTCGACCGTCCGACTCGTGCCGCGGTAGATCTCGGCGAGGCTCACCGTGATCGGCGCCTCCACGTCGATCTGCTGCTGGCGCGCTCGGCCGCGAGAGAAGATCGAGCCGAAAAGGTCACCGAATCCGCCCCCCTCACCGAAGAGGTCTTCCATGTCTTCGGGCGTGACGGTGCGGTACTCGACGCGCTGGCCGGCCTCGGGTCGGAATCCGCCGGGCCCCCGTGATGCGCCAGGTTGGACGCCCGCGGCCTGCGCCGACGCCCAGTTCTGTCCGAACTCGTCGTACAGGCCTCTCTTCTTGGTGTCGGAGAGCACCTCGTGGGCTTCAGAGAGCTCCTTGAAGCGGGCTTCCGCTAGCTTGTCGCCGGCGTTCAGGTCGGGATGGTGCTTGCGCGCCAGCTTGCGGAAGGCAGACGAAATCTCCTTCTGCGTGGCCGTGCGCGGCACACCGAGCACCTCGTAGTAGTCCTTGGTCTTAGGCACCTTGATTAGTTACCCGCTTGTGGTGCTCGACAAATCCCGGGCGGGGCTCATAGCCGAGCTGTTGGTTGATGCGAAGCATGGGCGCGTTCTCGGAGTCGTTGTCTGTGCAGACCCTGGGCACGCCAAGCTCGACTGCCTGGGCGAGACCTTGGAGCTTGACCCCCTTGGCCAGGCCGCGGCCGCGATACGCCGGGTGCGTGCACGTGTAGCTGGTCCACACGGTCCCGCGGACAGGCGGATATTTCAGGTAGGACATGCTCACGGGCTGGTCGTCGTGCAGCGCGATCCAGATCCGATCGTGCGGACGGTCGGGCGCGTGCATTCGTCGCTCGAAGTCCTCGTAAGCCTCGTCGATGATCGGCAGCGTGTGGGGCATGTCCTGCGCCGTCAAGTTCGACAGCTCCCACAGCTTGCGCAGCGCTGCCGGATCTTTCCAACGCGCGAGCGTGGCGAGCTCGATGCCTTCGCCGGCGAGCCTGTCGCGCGCCTGCTTCGCATCGGCCACCAGGCGGTCGCCATGTTCTCGGAGATTGAGCTCGGAGCATCTCTCGATCCGCTCCCGCTTGTAGCCGAGCGCGGCAAGAGAGTCGAGCATCTCAGGTTCATCCTCCGCGCAGTAGCTCATGAGCAGGCGCGAACCCTCCGAGGACGCGAGGTCGCCGATCCACGTGAACATCGCGATCAACACCTGAGGGTCGAGATGTTTCTGGTCGAGCCAGACCTCGACCTCGCAGTGGCGGTCGGGAACCTTTTCCCACGGCCCGTGAATCCATCCGAGGTAGCCGATTGGGCCGCCATCGCGCTCGGCGATAAACCTGCCGTAGGCGAAACCTGTGCGCGGCCTCTCCCAATGCAGGCGCAGGATCACCGGGTCCTGCGGAAGCGCCGGATAGGCGGCTGTCATCACGTCCGCCGCCAGCTCGGCGTCTCCGAGCGTGGCTGTCCTGTAGGTCACGGTGGACATCGAGAAGACTCTAGAGAAGAGCTAGAGGCCGATGATCCTGGGCAGGATCCCGTCCTGGTCGATCTCCAGGACTCCGACCGACGGCGCCTCGTAGCGGCGCAGGTGCCGGGCCACCTGCAGCCAGCACCACTCGAACCAACCCGGCCTTTGGGCAAGACGCCGTTTGGTCGTCGTCGGATTCCACTGATGCACACCGCCCGGGTTGAACAGGAGCGCGCCCTCGACCTTCCGCATGTGCGCGCGGTGCGTGTGGCCGTAGACGATCACGTCCGCGTTGGGAAACCGGCGCCGCAGGCTGCGGGGCAGCGCCCCGTGGGGACGGAAGTAGCCCAGGCTCAGCGTCCAGAGCAACGTCTGCGGCTCTTCGATCCAGCGCGATCGGTGGCCGTGGACGACCACGATCCGCTGCCCCTCCACGGTCATCTCACGGGTTGGGGGAAGCGAGCCCAGGGTGCTGTCATGGTCGCCGCGCACAGCCTCGACGGGAGCGATGCGCGCGAGCTCGTCGAGTGTCGAGGCGCCGTTCACGTCCCCCGCGTGGAGGATGACCTGGACTCCGTCGAGGACCTGGAAAAGCTTGTCGGGCAGGCGGTCGAGAAACTCCGGGCAGTGTGTGTCCGCGACGACGCCGACGAGGGTGGTTACTTGATTCCCGCCGCGACCAGCCCGGCCGCGTGCGCGGCCGAAGCGTCCTGCCCCATGTCCAGCGCTCGTATGGCCCCAGTCGCAAAGGCGTGGGCCCGGTGCTGGTCCAGGTTGAGGTCGATGTTCGCGAGCGAGAACCAGGCGCAGTACGTCTGGCGCGCGTAGCTCACGTTTTCCGGGGGCCTGCTCATCGCAGCCGTCGCCCACTGCACGGCGGTGGCGACATCCTTGCCCCCCGACAGGGCTTTGAACGCACCCTGCGCCGCGGCGTGGCACGCGCTCGCGGGGGCTCCGCCGCGCTTCGCCCACGCGAACCATTCGGCATAGGACCTGTCCTCGGCCGTGGGACCCGACTCGACTTTCCCGTGCGGCCCCGACTTGGACTTCTGTTCCACGACCTCCCAGGTCGACTGCGCGGCGCCAGGCTGGGCCGGCTTGGCCGGTGCCGCCGGCGTGGCGGGAATTTGCGCCACGGGGAGCTGGCCACCGCCGGCGGGCGGGGCCGGAGTCGGCCTCGGAGCGGGCGACGGGGCGGGTTGCGCGGCGGGCTGCGCCGTCGTGTGGTGAATCTCCTCTTTCGGCGAGAACCAGGTCGGCGTCCCGGGTTCCGCGGCCAGCGGAACTCTTGGCGCCCAGGCCGGCACTGGCAGCGGGTCGGGACCCTGGGCCTTCATCGCGGGCGCCGCGGGATCTGCTTTGGGTCCGGGCGCCCACGCCGGACGCGCCGGAGGGCCGGACTGGGCGGGCGCCACGGCATCGGGCTCGGGCTCTGGCTCGGGTGCAGCAGCCTTGGGCACGGGCGCCACAGGATTGGGCTCGGGCGCGACTCGTTTCGGCTCGCGTGCCACAGCTTTGGCCTCGGGCGCCGCGGCCTTGGCCGCCGGTGCAGGCAACGTCGGCTCTTCGGTTGCGGGCGCGAAGGAATCCGGCCAGCTCGGGATCACCTGGGCCGGCGTGGAGGGTTCCTCGAGCTCCGACGGCGGCGGCCACGCTGGCATCGCCCTCTCAGTGGGAGGCTCGGGAGGCCAGATGTCCGTCTCTTGTGGTGGCGCGGGCGCCGATTCGGCCGCCGGGGGCCACGTCGACTTCATTGCGTCCCCCGCGACGGCTTTCAACGGCTCGGTGAGGGAAGTCACCGCCGGCCTTTCGGCAGCGGCGGGCTCGGCAGGCTTCCGTCCGCCGCCATCGGCCGGCTCGACGACCGCCGCCGGCTCAGCGGCAGCCATCGACTCCTCGGCATCGACCGGCTCCTCGGCATCCACCGGCTCGGTAGCGTCGACCGGCTCGGCTGTCGCGGAGCCCTGGGTCTCGGGGATCGGCTCGTCGGGCGCGGTTGGCACCGTCCTCGCCCACCCCGGCGTCGTCCCGGCCGATTCGCCGTTGGCCGACGACTGCGTTTTGGACCAGTCGGGATCGCCTTTTTGCATCGGCAGGGCGGGCAGCGCCTCTTCGTCGTCCGTCGAAACCGTCGCGCCTGCGCTGTTCTCGGCGGGCTCTACCGGCACCGTATGCGCCCAGACGGGCGTGGTCTCGTTCGTCGGGACAGCCGTGACCGGCTCCTCGGAAGCGGTTTCCGGGGGCGTCGAACCCGTGGATGCCGAGGGCTCGGTCTCCAAATCGCAGTCAGTCTAACTTCGGTTTCTGAACTTGTATCCAGGTTCAGGCGAAGACGTGTTTCAGGGCGTCTTCTGGCAGGGGGTCGGGCTCCAGCTCGGCCCAGTCGGCGGCATCCGACGCCTCCGCGTCACAGGCCGCCTGCACCTTCGCCGCGCCCTCGGCGGTGAGCCATCCCCGCTCGACCATCCAGGCTTCAAACCGGGTGATCGGGTCGTGTCGAGACGCCTCGGCGAGCTCTTCTTTGGTCCGGTACTTGAGGTGGTTGTCTTCGGAGGTGTGAGAGTTGATGCGCCAGATCTTGGCGTCGATGAGGGTTGGCCCTTCGCCGCGGCGGGCACGCGCCACGGCCTCGCGGCAGGCTTCATAGCAGGCCGGCACATCGGTTCCGTCGACGGTGACCCCCAGGACGCCGTATCCGGTCGCGCGGTCGGCCACGTCCGGGTTCGCCATCTGGAGACGGATCGGAACGGAGATGGCGTAGCTGTTGTTCTCGCACACGAACACGACCGGCAGCCGGTGGACGGCGGCGAAGTTGACGCCCTCGTGGAACTCGCCCTGGCTCGTCGCCCCGTCGCCGAACGTGCACAGGATCACGCTGCCCTCGCCCTTCAGCTTGGCGGCGTACGCGATGCCGGCCGCCTTCGGGATCCAGCTCGCGACGACCTGGGATACGGGCGCGATCTTCAGCCGGGGGTAGCTGTAGCAGCCGCCCGGCAGGTTCCGCCCCGCCGAGAGCGGGTCACCGGCCTTGGCGAACACTGCCAGCATCCACTCCTTCATGGTCAGCCCGCGCACGATCGCGTTGGCGAGGCCGCGGTAATGCGGCACGAGCCAGTCGTCGGGTCCGATCGCCGCGGTCGATGCGACCTGGATGCCTTCGTGGCCGCGGCTTGATCCCACAAACGGTGCGCGACCTTGCTTGACCAGGATGTGCATCCGGTCGTCCAGCGCTTTGGCCATGCACATCCAGCGATGGAGGTTCAGATACTCCTCGCGTGTCTTGGCGTCAGCGCGCGTCGTCGTCGCCATTACGCGGTCAGCGCCCTGGCGATGTCCACCACTTCTTCGGCGGTGAGTCCCATGCGGTTCAGGTGATCGTAGTACTGGCGCTGGAACTCGGAGAAATCGCTCCGCTCAGCGCGCTCCTCGCGCACCCGCTTGACCTCGGCGAGCACCTTCGCCACCAGCTCGGGCTCGGGCGTGATCCCGGCGTGGCGGAGCGCATGCTCGATCACGAGCGCCCCGGAATGCTTGCCGTAGACGTAGGTGATCTCGGCGCCGAGGTCGGAGGGCGGCATGAACTGGTAGATCGCGGGATGGATCAGCATGCCCGCGGTGTGGATGCCTGACTCATGGCTGAAGACGTTGAGACCGATGCCCGGCTCGGTCGGCTGCACGGGCACCCCGCTCATCCGCTCGAGCGTGCGGGCCAGGGTGCGCAGCTTCTCGTATTTGAAGCCCGGGATCTCGATCCCGAACAGGTAGCGAAGCTGCAGCAAGACCTGGTGCATCGGCGCGTTGCCGGTGCGCTCGCCGATGCCGTTGACGCTGGTAGTAAAAACCTCCGCCCCGGAGCCGAGCGCCGTGACGGTGTTCCAGGCTCCGAGGCCGAGGTCGTTGTGGAAGTGGACCACGAGCGGCGCATCCGGGGCGGCGGCCTTGATCGCGGGGATGTACTCACGCACAGCGAAAGGCGAGTAGCAGCCGACGGTGTCCGGCGTCGACGGTCTCGTCCCACCCGCCTTGAGGCCTTCGCGGTGGATCTCGGCGATGTAGTCGACGTCGGCCCGGCTGCCGTCCTCGCCGCCGAACTCGATCGAGGTCGCGCCTTGCTCTCGCGCGTACTTGATCGCCTCGCACATCATGCGGAGGTTCGCCTCACGGTAGTACGAGACAGGGAGCTCGAGCCACTCCGAATCGGGGATGCCGTCGCGGTGCAGCAGCGTCTTGCCGAGCTTGTACTTGACGTGCAAGTCCGAAGCCGAAGTGAAGATGAAGTACGTCACCTCGTCGCGTGCGTAGCCGAGCGAATCCATCACGCGCATCGTGGCGTCGATGTCGCCCCGCGTCGAACGCATCATGCAGACGACCTCGAGGTCGGGCCTGAGCTCGCCGCGCTTGCGGCCCTCGAGAACGAGGCGAAGGGTCTCGCGCTCTCCTTCCGAAACCGAAGGAAATCCGACGTCCATGACATGGACGCCGATATCGGACAGCATGCGGGCGAGCTCGTACTTGTCCTTGGGCGTGATGGCGACGCCGGGCATCTGCTCGCCGTCGCGGAGCGTGTCGTCGTAGACGCGGATCTTTTCGACCGGCGGAAACTTCAGGTCGTGGGAGAAGCGCTTCGGGTCGCGAGCCAGCTCCTCGAGCGGCTCCTGCAGGTCTACCGGATGAATGTCATCCACGCGACGCGGCCATTCGACGCCGTTCTTCGAGCTGCTTGCGCACCCACGGCACGAGCCCGCCCATGCGCAGGAGGTCATTCATGAACTTCGGAAAGGGCTCGGCGCGATATTCGTCGCCTTTGGTGAAGTTGCGGATCACGCCTTCCTCGAGGTCGACCTCGAGCTCGTCGCCATCCTCCACCGCCTCGGCCGCCTGCGGCGATTGAAGGATGGGGTAGCCCATGTTGATCGCGTTGCGAAAGAAGATGCGGGCGAACGAGTCGGCGATGACCAGCGAAATTCCGGCGCCACGGATCGCGACCGGCGCGATCTCTCGCGACGAGCCGCATCCAAAGTTCGAGCCGCCGACCAGGATGTCTCCCTGCCCGACCTGCGAGGCCCAGGTGTCGCGGCCGGGAACGCCTTCCATTGCGTGTTTGCCGAGCTCTGTCTCATCGAGGGAATAGATCGCGTACTTGGCCGGGATGATCTGGTCGGTGTCGACGTTGTTACCGAACGTCCACGCGCGTCCACGCAAGACTTTGGGCAGCGTCACAGTTGCCTTTCCGCGTCGCCCGGCTTTGCCGGGTGACCGCCCCGTGACAACGAATGCGAAGACGATGGGAGCCCGTGGGGGGGTCTCCGTAGGGGGGGCCTGCCCCCCCTACGCTTTTTCCACGCGCGCCCCCGGACGACTTTCGGCAGCGTCACCTGATTGCCGCGGGCATTTTGGCCAGCACTTCTTTCGGGTGGGTGATCACGCCGGTGACCGCGCTCGCCGCTGCAACCGCGGGATTGGACAGGTACACCAATGCCTTCGGGTGGCCCATCCGGCCGGGAAAGTTGCGGTTGGTGGTGCTGAGGCACACCTCTCCTTCACCGAGCACGCCCATGTGCCCGCCCAGACACGCGCCGCACGTGGCCGTCGTCCACGCGGCGCCGGCGGCGAGGAAGGTGCGAATCAGTCCCTCCTTTTCGGCCTGGATCGCGACCTGGTGCGAGGACGGCGTGATGATGAGCCTCACGCCCGGCGCGACCTTGTGGTTTTCGAGCACGGCAGCCGCGCGCCGCAGGTCGGTGATGCGGGAGTTCGTGCACGAGCCGATGAAAACCTGGTCGAGCCTCGTCCCCGCGACCTCCGAGAGCGGTGCGTAGTTGTCCGGCGACATCGGCTTGGCCACGCCCAGCTCGACCTTTTCCGCGTCGAACTCGAAGACCTTCTCGTATTCGGCATCCGGGTCGGAGCTCACCGGTTGGTACGGACGCTTGGCCCGACCCTCGAGGTACTCCTTGGTGACTTCGTCGAACTCCATGATCCCGTTCTTCGCGCCGGCCTCGATCGCCATGTTGGTCATGGTCAGGCGGGCTTCCATGTCGATGTGACGAAGCGTCTCGCCCGTGTGCTCCATGGCCTTCGACCGCGCGCCGTCGACGCCGATCTGTCCGATGACGTAGAGGATCAGGTCTTTCGCCTCGACCCATTCCTTCAGCCGGTTGTGATAGACGAACTTCAGGGTCTCCGGCACGCGGAACCACAGCTCACCGAGGGCAAGCACGCAGGCGAGGTCGGTCGAGCCGATGCCGGTGGCGAAGTTGTTGAGGGCGCCATATGTGCAGCTGTGCGAGTCGGCTCCCACGACGAGCTCGCCAGGCAGGACGAGGCCGTTCTCCGGCAACACGGTGTGGCAGATGCCGCCCTGCCCCACCTCGAAGTACCACTTGATGCCCATGTCGCGCGAGAACTCGCGCGTGAGGCGGCCCAGGGTCGCGCTCGCGGCGTCCTTGGCGGGCTGGAAGTGGTCCTGGGTGACGGCAACCCGGTCTGGATCCCATATCTTCTCGGCGCCCATCTGCTCGCGCATGATCTTTCCGGCCGGCGGGATGGTCAGGTCGTGGCCCATCGCGAAGTCGACTTTCGCGAGCAGGAGGTCGCCGGGGCGCACACTGTCGCGACCGGCTCCTCGCGCCAGGATCTTCTCGGTCATGGTCATGCCCATGTCGTCAGTCCCTCAACCTCTTCGCCACAGCATCACCGCACTCTGAGGTCGACAGGCTGCCTCCGACGTCACGCGTGCATTCGCCCGCGCGTATTGCCGATTCGACCGCACCCTCGATCGCGGTAGCCATTTCGGTGTGACCCAGGTGTCTAACCATCATAGATGCGCTCAGAATCGCCCCGATTGGATTGACAACGCCGCGGCCGGCGATGTCCGGCGCCGTGCCGTGGACCGGCTCGAACAGTCCCCGCTTCGTCTCCGGGTTGACGTTGCCGGAGGGGGCGATCCCCATGCCGCCGATCAGCTCGGCGGTCAGGTCCGACAGGATGTCGCCAAACAGGTTCCCGGTGACGATGACGTCGAACTGGGTCGGGTCGCGCACGAGCTGCATCGCGGCGGCGTCCACATATAGATGACGCGTCTTCACCTTGGGATGCTTTTTTGAGACGGCCTTCCACTGCTGCTGCCACAGGCCGCCGGCGTGCGTCATCGCGTTGGACTTGTCGACCATGACGACCTCTCGGTTCGCCGCCCCAAATGCGTACTCGAGGATGCGCGTGACGCCGGCGTAGGTGTTGAGGTCTTCCTGGATCGCCACCTCGTGCTCGGTGCCCTTCTTGAAGCGGCCGCCCATGCCCACGTAAAGGCCCTCGGTGTTCTCGCGCACTATGAGCAGGTCCATCTTTCGCCTGTCCACGCGGCGCAGCGGTGACAGCCGATCGTCGAAGAGCTTCGCCGGGCGGAGGTTGACGTACAGGTCGAGCTCGAAGCGCAGCCTCAGCAACACGCCCGCCAGGTAGGCGGCGTCGTCCACCCGTGGGTCGCCGACGGCGCCAAAGAGGATCGCGTCGGCATTCTCGAGGTCGCTCCATACCTGCGCGGGGATCGGCTCGCCGGTGCGCATGTACTGGTCGGCGTTGACGTCGTACTCCTGGAAGTCGAGGTCGGCGCCGGCCGCGCGGAGGACCTTGATCGCCTCGGGGACGACTTCCTTGCCCGCTCCGTCGCAGGGCAGGACCGCGATGTGATTACGCAGGTGCCGCTTCCTTCTCGCGCAGCTTGTATCGCTGGATCTTGCCTGTGACCGTCTTGGGCAGCTCGGGCACGAACTCGATCAGGTGCGGATACTGGAAGCGCTGCAGGCGC
>WNEY01005187.1_pt1 | contig 10056 bp, 8 predicted proteins | sample 5400531 | NCBI WGS metagenome assembly WNEY01 (sample SAMN13153338, study PRJNA577476) | soil metagenome | isolation source: 200 cm saprolite under Douglas fir tree site 1 | place: USA:California | collected 2015-04-18
CTTCACGGAATGTGTGCGACGGAGGTTCTCGTTGCATGCCACACGGAACACGTGCGCAAGCTCGTCCACGTTGCGAGATTTCAGCTTCTGCCAAACCCCAGTCATGCGGTCGTCGCTCGCAAGCCGCTCAATTCGGCGCGCGTGGTGGGTTCCCGGCTTCGCCTCGGCATAGAGCTTGATTGCCTCCTTCCGCACCGAGTCGGGAATATCGCGGCAAAACGTGAGAGCGGGCGCCCTCACGACACGGCCCGGATCGGCAACACCTCGCCCTGCGCTGGGCCGGCGCAGAACTCGGCCCAGGCATCCATCAGCCTGCGCCGCTTCTCGAACAGGTCCGTCCGCTTGTATGCGGCCTCGGTCTTGTCGCTGACCGCGTGCGCCAGCGCCATCTCGCACACGTCGGACGGATATGCCGTCTGCTCGGCCGCCCAGTCTCTGAAGCTCGACCGGAACCCGTGCACCGTGATCACGCCCTCCAGGCCCATGCGTCTGAGCAGCTGCTGCAGCGCCGACGATCCCATGTGACCGCCGCGACCGGGGAATATCCGCGCCTCCTCGCTGGCGCGCACCTCGTGAAGCTTCCGCAGAATCTCGACCACGCGGTCGGACAGCGGAACGCGGTGCTCGCGGCCGCCCTTCATCCGCGACGCCGGAACCGTCCAGGTCCTGGCGGCGAAGTCGATCTCCGGCCAGCAGCCGCCGAGCGCCTCTTTCGTCCGCAGCGCCGTCAAGATCACGATCTCCATCGCCAGGGCGGAGACGGCGTCCCGGGAGCGCAGGTCGGTCATGAACTCCCCGATCTCGCCGTATGGCAGCGCGGCGTGGTGCTCGGTCGGCTTCACCTTGGAGCGAGGCGGCAGGAGGTGATCGAGGTGCCCCTTCCAGCGGGCCGGGTTGGCGCCGCTGCGCTTCCCGAGCACCGCTGCGTAGTTGAGAACCAGCTCGATTCTGCCCCTCACTCGGGACGCGGTTTCCGGCACCTTCGTCCAGATCGGCTCGACGACCTTGAGCACGAGCGCGGTGTCGATTTCCTGCACTGGCAGCTTGCCGAGGACCGGCTCGGCGTAGGTGGTCAGCGTGCTGACCCACTGCCGGCCGTGCACCGGGTTTCGCCAGCCGGCGCTGTGCGCATGGATGTAGCGCTTCGCGGCCTCGCTGAAGGTCATCACCTTCGCCGCGTCGGCATGGGTGGCGGCGACCTTCGCCTTCCTGGCCGCGATCGGATCACCGCCGTTGCGGACCAGCTTGCGGCAAGCAAGGGCTGCCTCCCGCGCTTCGGCCAGCGACACCGTGCTGACCGAGCCGAGCCCGTGGTATCGCTTCTTCCAGCGGAAGAACCACGACCGCACCGGGCCGTACTTGCCCTTCTCCACCCGCAGATAGAGGCCACCACCGTCACAGTAGCGGCCCACGCTTGCGGTGCGGACCTTGGCGTCGGATAATCTGTGTATGGCACCCATCTGTCCCTCCTTCGATCGGGGAGATTCCATCCGTCATAGGAATCCTGTCCGCGTCCCTGTCCACGTTTTAGGTGCGGATATATGCGCACGATCGCGGAGGACTGCAAAGGATTATTTTCGGAAAGTGCTGATCGGGCAGGAATTTTGCACACGATGGCGCACGTGGACGGAGAGGTTTCGGCCGGAAGCACTGGAACTCGTCGAGATGCACCGTGAGCCCGAGCGGCCCGGATCGGCATCGACCCAAGCGGCATGAGCGAAGCCCGAAAGCTCCACGTCAAGTCCTACGGCTGTCAGATGAACGCCTACGATTCGCAGCGTATGGCGGACCTGCTGATTGCCGAAGGCTTCGTGGAAACCGCCGCCGCCGAGACGGCCGAGCTGGTCATCCTCAACACCTGCCACATCCGCGAGAAGGCGGCCGAGAAGGTCTATTCGGAGCTCGGCCGCATTCGCAAATGGAAGGCCAGCGCCGAGGCCGGGGGCCGCCGCATGACGATCGTCGTCGCCGGCTGCGTGGCCCAGGCCGAGGGCGAGGAAATTTTGCGCCGGGCGCCCTTGGTCGACATCGTGGTCGGGCCGCAGAATTACCATCGCCTGCCCGCGCTGCTCGATCGCGCCGAGCGCGGAGACAAGCCGGTCGATACCGAGTTCGCGGCCGAGAGCAAGTTCGACGCCATCGCGCCGGCCGGCGGCGAGGCGATCCGCCGCCGCGGCGTATCGGCTTTCGTCACCGTGCAGGAAGGGTGCGACAAATTCTGCACGTTCTGCGTCGTGCCGTACACGCGCGGCGCGGAGATCTCGCGCCCGGTCGAACAGATCATCGCCGAGGTGAAGCACCTCGCCCGCGCCGGCGTGCGCGAAGTGACGCTGATCGGGCAGAACGTCAACGCCTATCATGGCGCGGGACCCGACGGCCGCGCCTGGACGCTGGGGCGGCTGTTGCAGCGAGTGGCCGAGCTCCCCGGGATCGCCCGCATCCGCTACACCACCAGCCATCCGCGCGATGTGGACGATAGCCTCGTCGCGGCGCACCGCGAGCTGCCGCAGCTGATGCCGCACCTGCATCTGCCGTTGCAGTCGGGCTCCGACCGCGTGCTGGCCGCGATGAACCGCCGGCACGGGCGCGGCGATTATCTGCGCATCGTGGCGCGCATGCGCGCCGCGCGGCCGGACATGGCGTTCTCCTCGGACTTCATCGTCGGCTTCCCGGGCGAGACCGAGTGCGACTTCCGAGAAACTCTGACGATCGTCGATGAAATCGGCTATGCGGGCGCGTTCTCGTTCAAATATTCGCCGCGTCCGGGGACGCCGGCCGCCGCCATGGCCGATCAGGTTCCGGAACCGGTCAAGAACGAACGCCTGGCGCGGCTGCAAGCGGCGATCGACCGCAACCAGACGGCATTCAACGCGCGCTGCCTCGGCACGACGTTGGACGTGCTCCTGGAAAAGCCGGGCCGTCGCCCGGGTCAGCTCGTCGGCCGCTCGCCCTATCTGCAGCCGGTGCAAATCATGCTGCCGGAAAGCCGCATCGGCGATATCGTGCCGGCGGCGGTCACGGAAATCGGCGCCAACAGCCTGTTCGGAAGCCTTGCTGGCGAAACCTCGCGTTCGGATCGCAGCGCGTCCCTGCTTGCGGTAGGAAGCTGAAGACTTGCCCAGGTTCACGACGGATCCCGGCCAGTTCGCTCCAGGCGGAGAGTTCCGCGAGGGCACGGCGACCCAGGTCGTCATGACGTTCGACGACAACCGGCTCGCCTCGGCGCTGTTCGGACAGTACGGGCAGCACCTGGCCTCGATCGAGCGCCGGCTCGGCGTCATCGCCGATTCCCGCGGCAACCAGGTGACGATCGAAGGCTCGCGCGAAGCCTGCGAGCAGGCGCGCCGCGTGCTCGAAGGCCTCTACGAGCAGCTCAAGCGGGGCGTCGAGCTGACCACCGGGGACGTCGAAGGCGCGATCCGGCTGGCGATCTCGCAGGGCTCCCTGTTCGATTTCGATCCGGAGACATCCCGGCGGAACTTCGAAGAGATCAATTTGCGCAAGCGTACCGTGCGGGCGCGCACACCCGGCCAGGACGCCTATCTGCGCGCGCTCAAGCGCTGGCCGCTGGTGTTCGGCACCGGGCCCGCCGGGACCGGCAAGACCTGGCTCGCCGTCGCCTATGCGGTGCAGCTGTTCGAGCGCAAGGAGGTCGACCGCATCATTCTCTCGCGTCCGGCGGTCGAGGCGGGCGAGCGGCTCGGGTTCCTGCCGGGCGACATGCGGGAAAAGGTCGATCCCTATCTGCGCCCGATCTACGACGCGCTGTTCGACATGATGGACGCGCGGATCGTGGAGCGCGCGCTGCAGACCGGCGAGATCGAGATCGCCCCGCTGGCGTTCATGCGCGGGCGCACGCTCTCCAATGCGGTGGTGATCCTCGACGAGGCCCAGAACACCACCGCGATGCAGATGAAGATGTTCCTCACGCGGCTCGGCGAAAACAGCCGCATGATCGTGACCGGGGATCCGAGCCAGGTCGATTTGCCGGTCGGACAGCGATCCGGATTGATCGATGCCGTGCGGCTGCTCGGCCAGGTGGAGGGCGTCGGCCACGTGCCCTTCACGCAGGAGGACGTCGTGCGCAACGACCTGGTGGCGCGTATCGTCGGGGCCTACGACCAGGCCGATCGGGAATCGAAGTCGTGAGCGAGCATTGCACCGAGAACGAAGCCGCCGCCGAGGCCGAGGGAATCCGCCTGGAAATCGCGGTCGCGCCCGCGGCCGTGACGGCAGCGCCGGAGACGCGCGACGTCATCGTTCGCGCGATCCGCGCCGCGGACGAAGCGGCGGGCCCCGTCCGCGGCGTGATCGGCGTGCTCGTCGAGGACGATGCCGCCATCCGCGAATTGAACCGACGGTGGCGAGGCGTCGACAAACCGACCAACGTCCTTTCCTTCCCGGCTGCCGCGGCGCCCTCCATCGCGCCCAGGCACCTCGGCGACATCGCCATCTCCTACGAGACTACGATCCGGGAGGCGCAAGCCGAAGCACGGCCCTTCGCCCATCATCTTGCCCATCTTGCGGTGCACGGCTTCCTGCACCTCCTGGGCTACGATCATCAATCGGATGCAGCCGCCGAGGGGATGGAAGACCTCGAACGCAAGATCCTCGCGCGGCTCGGCATACCCGATCCTTACGAAATGTAGGCCAATTTCGACTCCGATGCCTGAGCCCGACGCGCCCAGTCGCAACGAACCGACCGGCGCCCGTAGCGAGCGCTACCAGCTCCCCGTTCCCGTGCCCCGCGTCAGCGAGGCCGCCGGGAACGGCGCCAGCTGGTTCGTGCGAATGCTGCGCGCCTGGTTCGGCTGGAAGCCCGGCTCGATTCGCGCCGACCTCCAAGTGGTGCTCGAGGCCGGCGCTGCCGGCGAAACCGGGTTTTCGCCGGAAGAGCGCGCGATGCTCAAGAACATCCTCGGTCTGCGCGAGCGGCGGGTCGAGGACGTGATGGTGCCGCGCGCGGACATCGTCGCCGTGCAGCAGGACATCCTGCTGGGCGACCTCGTCAAGGTGTTCGAGGGCGCCGGCCACTCCCGGCTCGTGGTCTACAACGACACGCTCGACGACCCGGTCGGGATGGTGCACATCCGCGACCTGATCGCCTTCATGGCTTCGCGCGCCGCGGTGCGCGAGAGCGTCAACCGGCGTCGCAAGAAGCCGTTCCCGGCCGGCCTCGATCTCAAGGCGGTCGACCTGTCGATCTCGCTGTCCTCCGCGGACATCATCCGCAAGATCCTGTTCGTGCCGCCGTCGATGCCGGCAATCGATCTGCTGGCGAAGATGCAGGCGACCCGCATTCATCTCGCGCTGGTCATCGACGAATACGGTGGCACCGACGGCATCGTCTCGATGGAGGACATCGTCGAGCAGATCGTCGGCGACATCGAAGACGAACATGACGAAGCCGAAATGCCCGCCGCCGTCCGCCAGCCCGACGGCTCGTTCCTGGCCGACGCACGCGCGCATCTCGAAGACGTGGGCCACATCGTCGGCCCCGAGTTCAACGTCGGCAAAGTGGCCGAGGAGGTCGACACGCTCGGCGGCTATCTCGTCCTGCAGGTCGGGCGCGTGCCGGTGCGCGGCGAATTGGTGCCGGGTCCCGGTGGGTTCGAAATCGAGGTGCTCGATGCCGATCCCCGGCGGGTCAAACGCGTGAGAATCTACCGCGGCAAGGAAAGGTCGAGCCGGCGCGACCGCGCCGTCAAGCGACGCGACGGCCAGCCCGAAGCGGAGAGCGCGGATCCGGCCGGCGTGCGAAGCGACAACGTCTCGCCTCCTCCCGACGTGATCTCTTAAGGCGCGGGTGCGCGGGTGAAGCTCAGGCGCGTCGCTTACTCGGTCGTGCTCGCATGGGGCTGGCGCCGCGCGGCGATCGCGTTCGGCGCCGGCGCGGTTTCGGTTCTGGCGCTCGCGCCGGTCAACGCCTGGCCGGTTCTGTTCCTCACGTTTCCGGTCCTGGTCTGGCTCCTGGACGGTTCGGGCGCGGGGGCGCTCGGCGGAATGGGCAGCGCCGCGATCGCCGGGTGGTGCTTCGGTTTCGGCTATTTCCTCGCGGGCCTCTACTGGATCGGCTTTGCGTTCCTGGTCGACGTCAAAACCTTCGGCTGGCTGCTGCCGTTCGCCGTGATCGGGCTTCCGGCGGGGCTCGCGGTCTTCACCGGCCTTGGCCTCGCGTTGGCGCAAGCCTTGTGGACGCGCGGCCCGACCCGGCTGCTCACCCTCGCCTTGACCTTGACCGCATCCGAATGGCTGCGGGGACATTTGCTGAGCGGGTTTCCGTGGAATGCCTTTGGCTATGCGCTGACCGGCTCGCTGACTCTGGCACAGAGCTCGGCTCTCATCGGACTGTGGGGACTGACGTTCTTCGCCGTATATCTGTTCGCGAGCCCCGCCGTGCTGGCCGACGATCCGATGGATCACGGCCGAGTCTGGCTCGCGCCGGTGCTCGCGCTCGGCGTGCTCGCGGCGCTCGGCGCCTATGGGGCCGTGCGGTTGGCGCACGCGCCGGCGAGCTTCGTGTCCGGCGTGCGGCTGCGGATCATGCAGCCCAACCTGCCGCAGGACGACAAGTTCAACTACGCGGCAAAGCAACAAGTGATGAGCCGATATCTGACGCTCTCGGAGCGCGCCGCCGAAGGAGGCTCGGCCGGGCTCAAGGATGTGACGCATCTGATCTGGCCGGAATCGGCATTCCCGTTTTTTCTGACGCGTGAACCCGACGCGCTCGCGCAGGTCGCCGCCCTGCTGGCGAACCGCACGGTGCTGATCACGGGAGCGGCACGCGTCGCGGAGCCGGCGCTCGATGCGGAAGGGCTGCGCGCGTTCAATTCGATCTATGTCATCGATCGCGACGGGTCGATCCTGGCCGTCTACGACAAGGTCCATCTGGTTCCGTTCGGCGAATATCTGCCGTTCCAGGCGTTGCTGGAGCGCCTCGGGCTCATGCAGCTGACCAAGGTGCAGGGCGGGTTTCTTGCCGGCGATCGCCGCCGCGCCCTGGCCCTGAAGAACGCCCCGCCGTTCCTGCCGCTGATCTGCTACGAGATCGTCTTCCCGGACGAGGCGGTGCCGAAAGCGGAGCGCCCGGACTGGCTGCTCAACGTCACCAACGACGGCTGGTTCGGCAACAGCTCGGGCCCCTATCAGCATTTCCAGCAGGCGCGCGTGCGCGCCATCGAGCAGGGCCTGCCCCTGGTGCGCGCCGCCAACACCGGAATTTCCGCGGTCGTCGATCCGTTCGGGCGGATCCTCAAAGAGCTGCCGCTCGGGGCCGAGGGGGTGATCGACTCCGAACTGCCCCAGCGCCTCGCGCCGACGCTCTATCTGCGCGGCGGAGATGTTTTGGTGAAAATCCTGTTCGGCTTCGGCTTTCTTGTCGTCATTCGCCGACGCTTGCGATCGCCGTGAGCCTCGCGCAGGCTCGAATGCCGATCCCAAGCAGCGGCGAGCCCGGAGACCGTGCTCGTCACGCCCTCCTCGGCACCCGCGATCCGCTCTCTTGACCGCACTCGCGGACGCTGCAACAACCGCCGCCGTCCAGGGTCGCGAGACGCCCGGCGGGGAGAGCGCAGTGTCACGCACGAGCTATCTGTTCACCAGCGAGTCGGTGGCCGAAGGCCATCCGGACAAGGTCTGCGACCGGATTTCCGACGAGGTGGTGGACGCGTTCCTCGAGCTCGCGCCGCGGCACGGCTGGGAGCCGGGCCAGATCCGCGTCGCCTGCGAGACGCTCGCCACCACCAACCGCGTCGTGATCGCCGGGGAGACGCGCGGGCCCGCGGCGATCACCCGCGATTACGTGTCCCACATCGCGCGCCTGGCGATCAAGGACATCGGCTACGAGCAAGCCGGATTCCATTGGGAAAGGGCGGACATCGCCGTGCACCTGCACGCGCAATCGGCCGATATCGCGCAAGGCGTCGATTCGACCGGCAACAAGGACGAGGGCGCGGGCGACCAGGGCATCATGTTCGGCTATGCGTGCGTCGAAACGCCGGAACTGATGCCGGCGCCGATCTATTACGCGCACCGCGTCCTGAAGCTGCTTTCCGAGGCGCGTCGATCCGGAGAAACCGAAGCGCTCGGCCCGGACGCCAAGAGCCAGGTCACCGTGCGCTACGAGGACGGCAAGCCGGTCGAAGCCACCCAGATCGTGGTATCGACGCAGCACTTCGACGAGCATCTGTCGTCTCACGACGTGCAGGCGATCATCGAGCCCTACGTGCGCAAAGCGTTCCCGCCCGGCTGGATCACCAAGTCGACGGTGTGGCACGTCAATCCGACCGGCAAATTCGTCATCGGCGGCCCGGATGGCGATTGCGGCCTGACCGGGCGCAAGATCATCGTCGATACCTATGGGGGCGCCGCGCCGCACGGCGGCGGTGCATTTTCCGGCAAGGATCCGTCCAAGGTCGACCGTTCGGCGGCCTATGCGGCGCGCTATCTCGCCAAGAACGTCGTCGCGGCGGGGTTGGCGTCGCGATGCACCATTCAGCTTTCCTACGCGATCGGGATTTCGCAACCGCTCTCGCTCTACGTGGATCTGCACGGCACCGGCGAAATTCCCGAAGCCCGGGTCGAGCAGGCTTTGGGGCAGGTGATGGATCTCTCTCCCCGCGGCATCCGCGAACACCTCGGGCTCAGCCGGCCGATCTATGCGCGCACCGCCGCGTACGGCCACTTCGGCCGCAAACCGGAGAACGATGGCGGCTTCTCGTGGGAGAAGACCGATCTCGTCGGCGCGATCCGCGGTGCGGTCTCCTGAACAGCGGGCCAAGCTGCGGGGCGGCATGCCGCCGGCAGCGGGAATGACCGCGAAGATCCCGGATTCGCCGGCGGCACGGCGCTTCTTCGGACGGCGCAAAGGTCACCGGCTTCGGGCGCATCAGGCCGAGCTGATCGAAACCTTGCTGCCGCGCCTCGCGCTCGATTTGCGCCAGCCCGCCGCCGAACCGCTCACAGCTTTGTTCCCGGTGCCCGTCACCGAAGTGCGGCTCGAGATCGGGTTCGGCGGCGGGGAGCATCTCATCGCCGAGGCCGGCCGCAACCCGCATATTGGATTCCTCGGCTGCGAGCCGTTCGTGAACGGAATGGCCAAGGCGCTGGCCGCCATCGAAGCCCAGGGCTCGGGCAATGTCCGGCTGCACCTCGGCGACGCGGTACCGGTGCTTTCCTGGCTGCCGCCGGCCTCGCTTGCCGGCGTCGATCTGCTCTACCCCGATCCATGGCCGAAACGCCGGCACTGGAAGCGGCGCCTCATCCAGGACGATACGGTCGCGGCGATGGCGCGGGTGCTGCGGCCAGGAGGGCTGTTCCGCTTCGCGAGCGACAGCGCGGATTATGCCGCATGGACGCTGCTGCGGTTCCTGCGCGCGCCCGACTTTGTCTGGACGGCGGAACGCGCCGACGATTGGCGCAAGCCCTGGGCGGATTTCCTGGATACGCGCTACCATCGCAAGGCGGCGCGGGAGGGCCGCGCCCCGACGCACCTGGTGTTTCGACGCAGGTGATAGGGCTCGGCACCGAGCCCGGTAGAGGAATGGCGCGGAGCCGATGCCGTCCCGAGAACGTCATGGCTCGCGCTTGCATTCCCCGCGTAAATCGCTATGTTCCGCTGGTCTGTATGGACATCTCATAACGTTCGGAGTTCCGAACGGCTATCGAGAGTGGGCCCCCCGGGACCCGCTCTTTTTTGTTACCCGAGAATTGGGTTGTCGAACCGCATGATCGCACCGACGATTGTGAGCGAACGATCCGAGCCGCGCCTCATCCCCGAGACCGGGCTGGCGGCGCGGGTGGCTGGCGTTGCTGAGCCCTTGCTCGAAAGCCTGGGCTTTCGCATCGTGCGGGTGCGCATCTCGGGGATGTCGGGCATGACGGTGCAGATCATGGCCGAGCGTCCGGATGGGACCATGAACATCGAGGACTGCGAAAACGCCTCACGCGCGCTCTCCCCGGTGCTCGACGTCGAGGATTTGATCGACCGCGCCTACCGGCTGGAGGTCTCCTCGCCCGGCATCGATCGGCCGCTGGTGCGCCGGTCGGACTTCGAAC
>WNEY01005188.1_pt1 | contig 10055 bp, 8 predicted proteins | sample 5400531 | NCBI WGS metagenome assembly WNEY01 (sample SAMN13153338, study PRJNA577476) | soil metagenome | isolation source: 200 cm saprolite under Douglas fir tree site 1 | place: USA:California | collected 2015-04-18
ACCTCCCGCCAGGACAAGGAGTACCAGACCCAGCGCCTCGTCAGGCAACTGGAGAAACTCGGCTACGCCGTGCAGCTCGCCGCCACCGCATAACCACCGGCCCAAGCCCCTCCGGCCAGGGCCCCGCCCCGGCCAGCTGCCGCGCGCCCGCTGGGGCCCGCATTTCACCCCAGATCGAGCACCGGCTGTTCTCCCAGATCTCCCATGCCTGGCGCGGACGGCCCCTGACCAGCTACCAGGTGATCATCGACACCATCAGCGCCGTCACCACCCGCACCGGCCTGACCGTCACCGCCGCCCCCGGCACCACCCCCTGCCCGGCCGGCGTCGAGGTCAGCGACGCCGAAATCGCTGACATCGAGGACCGCTGCCTGACCCGCCACGCCTTCCACGGCGAATGGAACTACAACCTCGAGCCCGTCCCCCGCCCGGCAACCCCGCCCCCGCCAGCCCCGCCGCCCCGCGGCTGGCCACGCGACGCCCTCACCCACCCCGCCCTCACCGGCATCGAACCCGCCGCCCTCGACCAGCTCGAAACCGACCTCCAGCTCCCCCTCACCGCCCGCCGCGAGCACGACCTCACCACCGCCCGCGGCCACCCCCGCACCCGCAACGGCGGCCCGCCCACCACCATCCCCGCCCGCGACCGCCTCACCGCCGCCCTCATCCTCCGCCACCTGCGGATCCCCCAGAAAGAACTCGCCCCCGCCTTCGGCATCGCCCACTCCACCCTCAGCCAGGTCACCAAACCCGTCCGCCACCTCCTGGCCACCATGCAACCCCCGCCGCCCCAGGCCCCGCCCCCCACCAGCCCGCCGGCAACCCTGCACGAACTCGCCGCCTACACCACCCTCAGCACCGGCATCCCCGTCACCACCCCGCCCCCGGAAGCCACCACCCCAGAAGCCACACTAAACACCCCCGACACACCGCAAACACACCTTATTTTGGAATGATTGCTCCAGGGGATGAATATGCGAATTCATCTGGTCCAGGAAATCCGTGGACCATGATCAACTCGGTAATCGCAAAACGAGCCTGCCGACGTCCGATTACGACGGAGACTTTCCGGCCCGACTTCCGAAAACGCTCCGGGACCATGAATCGGCGCCCCAAATGCCGGAATCCTGGCGGAGCGTTTTCGTTTCTCGGAGCGTTCTCGGCAAATCAGGGCCGATTTTTGCGGAAAACTCTCCGACAAACGAAAACGCTCCGACAAAAACCGGGCATTCCGGACTGAAATCCGTGATCCCGGAGACATTTCGGCACCGAAGCCGAAAACTCTCCGCGACAGTGGCGCTCGCCCGATCAGACCCGTTCCCCGCCCCGGCATGCATGGCGCGCCCGGCAACCGATGGCCCGCCCGGCAAGCACGGCCCGCCCGGCGACCCGTGGGCCCGCCCCCGCGACGAGCGTCTGGACTGGTCGGGTGACGAGGGCTGCGCTCTTCGCCGACCTAGGCCGCAGCGGTGCTGATGGTGGCCGCATATCGGCCGGCGGCGGCGGCGGAGAGGAAGTAGGCGGGGTCTTGGTCCAGGTTGCGGCCCATGGTGGAGAGCGGGACGGGGCAGGCGGCTAGGACCTCGCGGAGGCCGTCGACGCTGACCGTCACCAGGTTGTGCCGGTCGGCTAGTGGTTTGGCGGCCTCGGCGATCGCAGCGCCGAATTCGCCGGGCAGGTCTGGAACGACTACGTCGGCGCGGGCCAGGGCGACGCGGCCGTAGGCGGTCAGGCTGTGGTGGCTGATCCCGCGGTGGCGCGGTCTCGGGTCGGCCTCGCTGATCCGCAGCGACGCGATCGGCCGGCCGCCGAGGACTGCGGCGGCGTTGACGGCCTCACCGGAGGCGACGCCGGAGAACCCCCAGCGGGTGCCGGTACCTAGGTTGCCCGGGCCCTGGGAGACCACGATCAGCTCGGCCCCGAGTACGTGCCTGGCGGCCAGCAGGCCACTGTGCAGGGTGACCGCCTCAAGGTCACCGCCGAACGCCTGCCCGACCGTAATCGTGCCGGTCAGCCAGCCGTGGTCGGTGAGCATCGAGACCGTGCGGGAGAACCAGGCCGGCAGCGCGCCGCCGTCCAGCATGACGTAGGCGACCTTGGGCCGGCTGGCGGGCTGATCAGGCTGTGCGTTGCGACCAGCGCGCGCGAAGCTTTCTGAATAAAAGGCGGCGAGCACGGCGGGCAAGGCCGAGTGCAGGTCGGCGATCACGATCGGGATGCCGTCCAGGCTGTCGGCCTCGGCGAGCGTCTGGTGGTGGACCGACCCCTGCTCGTCGGCGCCGAGTACGGTGGCCTGCAATGGCGTGTAGCGGGCCTTGACCAGGTGGCCGGGGCCTTGCGGGTCGGGCGGCAGCCGGTCGGGGATCGCGACCACGAGCGCGTAGCCGCCGGTGCCAAGGCCAAGGTCGAGCGCGCCGGTGTTGAGCAGGACCTGGTCGCCGGGAACAGGGGAACCGGTCAGTTCCGGATACGCGAGCGCCCGGACCGGAACTCCAGAGATCGCAACCTCGAGTTCGACCGCACCCTTCCACTGCCGCCGCACGGCGGTTACCTCGCCTCGCCGCCATTTGATCACGGTGGCAGGCTAACGCACGGTGGCCAGCTAACGCCTTGGGCGAAGAAGGTGTGACAATCCACCGTCGGCACTCTGGCACGCGGTACCGTCAAGTGCTGGGGGAGCGGCAGAGGCAAAGCATGGTCGCGAAGGGGTTGCGCGATGTCGAAGCAGAAGACAGAACGACTGCTCAGTCTGGTCGTCTGCCTGCTGTCCTCGCGGCGGTACCTGACCGCCGGCCAGATCAGGGAGGCCGTGCCCGGCTATCCGGACGCGTTCGAGGCATTCAAGCGGATGTTCGAACGGGACAAGGACGAGTTGCGCGAGCTTGGCATCCCGCTGGAGACCGGCACCAACGCCGGTTCCGACGAGGAAGTTGGCTACCGGATCTCACGTCAGGCCTACGAGTTGCCCGAGATCGTGCTTGAGCCAGACGAGGCGGCCGTGCTCGGCCTGGCGGCGCAGGTCTGGCAGCGAGCGGAGCTGGCCGGCGCGGCGGCCGGGGGATTGCTCAAGCTCCGGGCCGCCGGGATCAACGCCGAGGAGACCGTGCGTCCCGGCATCGAACCTCGGCTGCAGACCGAGGAACCATCGTTCGGCCAGCTGTGGCGAGCGGTCAGGGACCGGCGTCCGGTGACGTTCGGGTACCAGGCGGCCGGCCGGACCGCGAGTCAGCCGCGCAGCCTCGAACCGTGGGGCGTGGTCAACCGGAACGGCAAGTGGTACGTGGTCGGCTTCGACCGGGACCGGGGCGAGCAGCGGGTATTCCGGCTGAGCCGGATCGACGGGGCGGTCAGCTTCACCGGGCCGCCGGGCTCCGTGGTGGTACCGCCAGACACCGACGTGCGCGCGGCCGTCCGGCTGTGGGACGGCGAGCCGCCATCGGTGCGGGTCGCCGAGCTGCGGATTCGCAGCGGCGCTGGCTACGGGCTGCGCCGTCGGCCGATCTCCGATGAGCCCGAGCCGCAAAAGGAAGGCTCCGGCGGACACCGCTGGGATCTGGTCAAGGTGGCCTTCTCCGATTCTGGCTGGTACGCCGACTACATCGCCTCGTTCGGCGCCGACGTCGTGGTCATCGAGCCGGTCGACCTGCGCGAAGCCGTGATCAGGAAGCTCAAGGGAGTACTCGCGTGAGCCGCGCAGGAACGGCCACCGACCGGCTGCAACGGCTGCTGGCGCTGGTGCCTTACGTAGTCAGCAGGCAGGTGGTGGGGCTGGCCGAGACCGCGTCGGCGTTCGGCGTGACCGAGCACGACCTAGTCGACGACCTGAACATGCTGTGGTGCGTCGAGCTGCGCTCGCCGGATCCCTACTGCCCGATCGACCTGTCCTACGAGGGTGGCGAGATCATGGTCACCCAGGCCGAGTCGATGGGCCGGCCGCTGCGGCTGGGCACTGACGAGGCGAGTGCGCTGCTGATCGGGTTGCGGCTGCTGGCCGAGTTGCCCGGGCAGCAGGACAGCTCGGCGCTGCGCCGGACGATCGCCAAGCTGGAAGCCGCGGCCGGGGAAGCGGCGGCCGCCAGCGCCCAGGTCTCGGTCCAGATGGACGGCCGGGCGCCGGCCGACGTGCAGGCGCAGGTCGGCAAGGCGCGGCAGGAAGGCAAGCGCCTGCATCTGTCGTACTACGTGCCCGGCCGGGACGAGGCAACCGAGCGGGACGTGGACCCGATGCGGGTCGTCTTCGAGCAGGGCCGCGCCTACCTCGAGGGCTGGTGCCGCCGGGCGAACGCGGTGCGGCTGTTCCGGCTAGACCGGGTACTCAACCTGACCATCCTCGACGTACCCGCGGAGGTTCCGGCGACCGCTGAGCACGTCGACGTGGACTCCGGGCTGTTCCGGCCCTCCGCCGGGGACATCCGGGTCGAGCTCGAACTCGCCGGGGCCGGGCACTGGGTGGCCAACTACTACCCGTGCGAGAAGGTGACCGACCTCGGTGACGGCCGGCTGAGCGTGGTGCTCAGAACGCCGGACACGCAATGGGTCAGGCGGCTGGCGCTTCGGCTTGGTGAGGATGGCAAGGTAGTCTCGCCACCGGAGCTCGCCGAGCAGATCACCAAAGACGCGACGGCCGCACTAGCGCAATACTCCTAGGGGTAGCCTGGCCAGGCGCAGCTCTCGACAAGCAGGCCGCGTAGGGCGGATGCTAGGGAAAAGTCCGTACTCGCGGCAATCCGGCCGCCCGCTAGCGACGAACCAGCTAGGCCAGAAAGAGCACGTGTAAACTACGGGAAGGGCAGCTTGCGCGCAGCGCAGAGCCGCGGGAGCGCAGCCGCTTCCCGACTGAATGGGGAATGAGCATGGGACTGTTCGACAGCCCGACGCACATCATCATCTTGCTGGTGGTGGTGCTGCTTCTGTTTGGCTCCAGCCGACTGCCAGGCGCCGCCAGGGCCCTCGGCCAGTCAATGAACATCTTCAAGCGCTCCATCCACAGTGACGAGGATGACCAGCAGCCGAGCGGGAGCTCGAACTTCACTCAGGCTACGGTCCTGCCTCAGGCACAGACCGGTCAGTCAGCGCCGCAGCTCTCCGCGCAGCAGCCGAGCCCCGCGCATCAGGCCCAGATCGACGACCTGCAGCGTCAGGTCGCCGACCTGCAGCGGTCGGCGGCAGGCAGCGGCAGCGCGCCGGTGTCGGACTCGACGCCCAGCTCGTCGTCGAACTAAGCGCCCAGCCGGATGTCCGCGACGCAGGACAGCCCGGCGCCCGGCGCCGGTGAAGAAGGCAAGTCGCGTCGGCCGAGGCTCCGCAGGGAGCCGAACCCCGATGCGAGGATGCCGCTTATTGAGCACATCCGCGAGCTGCGCAACCGGGTGCTCAAATCGATCGCCGTCATGGTCATTGGTGCGATCGCGGGCTGGTTCATTGAGCCTGCGGTCTGGAATTTCCTGCTCGGGCCCTACTGCCGGCTTCCCGCCCAAGACCGCAATACCCTCGGACTGCCCAAGAGCAACGCCTGCCACCTGGTCGTCAACGGGCTGTTCGACCCGCTGTTCATTCACCTGAAACTGGCCATCATCATCGGCCTGCTGATCTCGAGTCCGATCTGGCTGTACCAGTTCTGGGCGTTCGTCGCGCCCGGCCTGCATTCACGGGAACGGCGCTGGACGTACTTCTTCGGCGCCTCGGCGATACCACTGTTCGCGCTCGGCGGCACGCTGGCCTATTTCGCGATGTCCAAGGGCCTGCGCTTCCTGCTCGGGCTGGTGCCGAAAGACGTCATCGCGCTGATCACCGTGAACACGTACTTCAGCTACGTGCTCGCGATGGTGCTGATCTTCGGACTGGCCTTTGAGCTTCCGCTGGTCATGGTGATCCTCAATGTTGCCGGAGTGCTGACGCACCAGCGGTTCGCCAAGTGGCGGCGGATGATCATCTTCGGGGTGTTCGCGTTCGCGGCGATCGCGACGCCGAGCCCTGACCCGATCAGCATGCTGCTGCTGGCCGTCCCGTGTGTCGGGCTCGTGGAGCTAGCCGAGGTGTTCGCCTGGGCCAACGACCGCAGGCGCGCTAAGCAGGGCGCGGTCTTCCCCGGGCTGTCCGCCGAGGAGATCAGAGAGTTCGGGCTGGACGAGGACCCGATGGCCTCGGTCGGCTCGGACGAAACCGATTCAGCTGACTGAGCCGGCCCAGCTGACTTGGTCGGCTAAGCCGCCGAGCCAGCCGTCGAGTCGGCCGATTCACCTCTGCACACAGGGCTACCCGTAGTCTTGATCGCATGACGACGCCGGCTGACCCTGCCGACCGGTACGCCGCCTACATGCGCAGCCGCGAGCAGGACGGCCCCGCGCTGACCGCCTTCCAGGCGATGTACGACTTCGAGTTCGACGAGTTCCAGCTCAAGGCGTGCCGCGCGCTGAACGAGGGCCACAGCGTGCTGGTAGCCGCCCCCACCGGATCAGGCAAGACCGTGGTCGGCGAGTTCGCCGCGGCTCTGGCGATCTCCCGTGGCCGCAAGTGCTTCTACACCACGCCGATCAAGGCGCTGTCCAACCAGAAGTACGGCGACCTGGTCAAGCGCTACTCGCCGTCCAAGGTCGGCCTGCTCACCGGCGACAACGCGGTCAACGGGGACGCTCCGGTGGTCGTCATGACCACCGAGGTACTGCGGAACATGCTCTACGCCGGCTCGCCCGCCCTGACCGGCCTCAGCCACGTGGTCCTCGACGAGGTCCACTACCTGGCCGACCGCTTTCGAGGCGCGGTCTGGGAAGAGGTGATCATTCACCTCCCCGAGTCGGTGACGCTCACCGCGCTATCGGCCACGGTCAGCAACGCCGAGGAGTTCGGTGACTGGCTCACCTCGGTGCGCGGCGGCACCGCCGTGATCGTAGACGAGCACCGCCCGGTGCCCCTGTGGCAGCACATGCTGGTCGGCGGCCGGCTCTACGATATGTTCGCCAGCCCGGTCAAGGGTCAGCTCGACCAGCCGGATCGGCGGCCCGAGGTCAACGCCGAGCTGATCAGGGTCTCCCAGCGCGACGCCACCAGGTACCGGACCCAGGGCGCTCGGAGCTACGATCGCAAACGCCAGCAGGGCCCCCGGCAGCCGTCACGGCCCGCCCGTGTTTCGCCGGACCGTGGCTCGCCCAGGTTCATCCCGCCTCGCCGGGCCGAGGTAATCGCCAGGCTCGACCGGGCCGGGCTGCTCCCGGCGATCACGTTCATCTTCAGCCGGGCCGGCTGCGACGCCGCGGTGCAGCAGTGCCTGGCCGCGAACCTGCGCCTCACCACCCCGGCCGAAGCGGACGAGATCGCCGCGCTGGTCGCCGACCGCACCTCCGACATCCCGGACGACGACCTGCCGGTGCTCGGCTATGACGACTGGCTGGCCGGGCTGGTGCGCGGCGTGGCGGCCCACCACGCGGGCCTGCTGCCGACGTTCAAGGAGGTCGTCGAGGAGCTGTTCGCCGCCGGGATGATCCGCGCGGTCTTCGCTACAGAAACGCTAGCGCTCGGCATCAACATGCCCGCCCGCACCGTCGTGATCGAGCGGCTTGACAAGTGGAACGGCGAGACCCACGCCGCGCTCACCGCCGGGGAGTACACCCAGCTCACCGGCCGGGCCGGGCGGCGCGGCATCGACGTCGAAGGGCACGCGGTCGTGCTCTGGCAGCCCGGCACCGACCCGCTGGCGGTCGCCGGGCTGGCCGGTACCAGGACCTACCCGCTGAACTCCAGCTTCCAGCCGTCCTACAACATGGCGGTCAACCTGGTCGGGCAGGTCGGCCGGGAGCGGGCCGCCAAGCTGCTGGAGTCCTCATTCGCGCAGTTCCAGGCCGACCGGGCGGTGGTCGGGCTGGCCAGGAGGGCTCGCAAGCTCAGGGACTCGGTGGCGAGTCTGGGCGCCAGCTGCGACCGCGGTGATTTCGGTGAGTACGCCCGCATGCGGGCCGAGCTCTCGCCGCTGGAGAAGGGCCAGGCCAAGGATCGCTCGGCGGCACGCCGGGCCGCGGTGGTGGAATCCCTCAGCGCACTGCACCGCGGCGACATCATCGTGGTGCCAGGCGGCCGCCGCGCCGGGACGGCCGTCGTGCTTGAGCCGGGCACGAATTCGCTCGCCCCGGCGCCGCTGATCCTGACCGAGCACCGGCAGCTCAAGCGACTGTCGCTGGCCGAGTGCCCGGATCCCGTGTTCGCCGTGCTCCGGATTCCGATTCCCGGTCGGTTCAGCCCGAAGTCACCGCAGCACCGTAAAGATCTAACTGCCACTATGAGAAACAAATTGGCGGGGGTTGAATCCGAGCGGCTTCACCGGCCTCGCGGACGCAGCGGCCAGAACGGAGACCGGGCCGGTCAAGCGGGCGACGTCGACCGCGAGATCACCGACCTGCGCCGTCGGCTGCGCGAGCACCCCTGTCACAGCTGCCCGGATGCGCAGACCCACGCCAGGCAAACCGAGAAGTTCCTGCGGGCCGAACGCGAGGCCGAAGCTCTCGACCGCCGCGTCGCCAGCCGGGCGCACGTGATCGCCCGTACCTTCGAACGCGTCTGCGCGCTGCTCGGTCAGCTCGGCTATCTCGAAGGCGACAGGGTGACCTCGGGCGGGCGTACGCTGGCCAGCATTTACTCTGAGCTCGACCTGCTCACCGCCGAATGCCTGCGCCGGGGGATCTGGGACGGGCTCAACCATGCTGAACTGGCCGCCTGCGTCTCCGCCCTGACCTTCGAGGCCCGGCGGCCTGAGGACGCGGGCCCGCCGCGGCTGCCGGGCAGCCGGGTCGCCACCGCGGTCGCGGCGATGACCAGGCTGTGGGGCGAGCTGGATGGGATCGAGCATGACCACCGGCTGTCGTTCCTGCGCGAACCTGACTTCGGCTTCGCCTGGACCTCCCACGCCTGGGCCAGTGGCCGGGCGCTTGAGCACCTGCTGCACGCGGATCTGACGCCAGGCGACTTCGTCCGGGCGGTCAAGCAGCTGATCGACCTGCTCGACCAGATCCGCTCCGCCGCCGGGGACAGCCAGCTGGCCGACACCGCCGCGGCGGCGATCAGATCGCTGCGCCGCGGCGTCGTGGCCTACACCTCGGTCCAGTAGCAACTCCCGTTTATGGTCTGGGGCGTCCTGCGGCGATGCTCTTGCGACGGGCTGCCTTAGGTGTCGGCCAGGCCGGCCTGGTAGGCGGTGATGACGAGTTGTACCCGGTCCCTGGCGCCGAGTTTGGCTAGCAGCCGGGCTACGTGGGTCTTGGCGGTGCCCGCGGTGATGTACAGGGCGGCGGCGATCTCGGCGTTGGACATGCCGAGGCCCACCAGCCTGAGCACCTCGCGTTCGCGGTCGGTGATCCCGGTGAGTTCCCGGAGCTTGAGGTCTGGGGACGGGACTGGCTGGCGAACTGGGCGATCAGGCGGCGGGTGACGCCCGGGGCGATGATGGCGTCGCCGGCGACGACGCGGATCGCGGTCAGGATGTCCTCCAGCGCCATGTCCTTGACCAGGAACCCGCTGGCCCCGGCCCGCATCGCGCCGTAGACGTAGTCGTCGCCGTCGAAGGTGGTGAGCACGAGCACGCGGGCGCGCGTACCGGCGGCGGTGATCAGCTGGGTTGCCTCGATGCCGTCCATGCCGTCCATGCGGATGTCCATCATGACCACGTCGGGCTGGTGTCCCTGGCGAGCTGTACCGCCTCGGTTCCGGTTCCGGCCTCGCCGGCCACGTCGATGTCGGGGGTCTGCTCGATCAGCCTGCGCAATCCGGCCCGGACGAGCGGCTGGTCGTCGGCGAGGATGACCTGGATGGTCATCGGGCCGGCGCGGGAACTGGCAGCCGGGCGGCGCCGCTCGCGCATGCCAGTGATCCCGTAGCCGGTCCCGGCCGTGGTGCCGCCGCGGCCGCTGTCGGTGACCTCGATCGACAGCTGCCCGTCCTGCTGGTCGATCGCGACCTGGCACTGGCCGGTGCGGGCGTGGCGGACCACGTTGGTGACCGCCTCCTGGATGATGCGGAACGCCGACAGGTCGATGTCAGCCGGGAACGGCTCCCGGGCACGAGCTCGGCCC
>WNEY01005189.1_pt1 | contig 10055 bp, 9 predicted proteins | sample 5400531 | NCBI WGS metagenome assembly WNEY01 (sample SAMN13153338, study PRJNA577476) | soil metagenome | isolation source: 200 cm saprolite under Douglas fir tree site 1 | place: USA:California | collected 2015-04-18
GCGCGGGCACCGTTCATCGACACCGTGCTGCCGAAGCTGCGGCATCTCATCGAGCGGCCCTGGCCTCGGCTCGTCGATCTCGACCTCGCGCTCATCGATTGGCTCGCCGCTGAGATCGGGATTGCAACGCCGCGTTACCGCGCGTCCGAGCTTGATGTTGCAGGCGATCGCAACGAGCGCCTCATCAACCTTTGCCATCATTTCCGCGCAACGCGGTATATCTCGGGCAATGCCGCGCAGGACTACCTCGACGTGGCGCAATTTGCAGCCGCCGGCATCGAGGTCGTCTGGCACAATTATGTCCACCCCAGCTATGCGCAGCAGCACGGTGAGTTCGTTCCCTATCTGTCGGTACTCGACCTCCTGCTCAACGTCGGGGGAGATTCGCTGGCTGTGTTGTCGCCATAGCGGGCAATGGTCACTGCGGCGGGTGAGAGCGTTTGCGATAGATAGCGAGGGAAATGAGTCCAGGGATGCATGTCAGCGTTGAAACGACTCGAAATGCGAAGAATATGCTGGAATAGGCGGCACCGCTCGGCGTCGGTTCCAACCAGCGGCAGATCTGGTCGAACGCGGCCTCGCCCACCCCGATTCCACTGGGGGTCAGCGGAAGCGCGTTCACAATCAGGGTGAACGGTACAGCAAACATATAGTCGACCGGGTTGAGCACGCCGATCTTGATCGCTCCAGCAAGCACGGCCACGGCGAACACCGTTAGAATTTGCGTCGCCAATGCCAATGCGAACGCGGCGAGCAACGAGAGTGGATCCGTCCGCAGCATTAAAATCATCCCCCGTGCCTGCGCGAGCAGATTGACCAGCATCGGCCAGCGCAATAGACGCGCCTCGATCGGTCGTGTGAGATCCGGAGCAGCAAACAGCAGGCAGGCCCCAGCGACACATGCTACGGCAGCGACGACGATCGACGTGCCGAGTGCGGCAAGCGCAGGCACTTGCTGCATCTGACGCCAATAGAACAAGCTGAAGGCCAGGGAGATGAAGAGGACGGCGAGCAGGCTGGACAGCCGGTCAGCGAGGACCGACACGGCGACGCGCCCGCCGCTGCGGCCAAGCGCCCGCCAAGCGTAAAGTCCCCGAACTGCGTCGCCACCGGCGCTGCCCAGCAAGAGCACGTTGGTGAGGAGTCCGATGGCAACGAAATGGAATAGGTTGACAAAGGGAATCGACACACCCAGCGCTCGCAGAAAAATGCGCCAACGAAGGGTGGCAAGGGGGAGCGCCAGGAACAAGAGCGCGAGGCACGTCACGACCGCCCATGGGACGGCGGCAAGTTCCAACAGCACGTTCAAGTCGATTCTGCCCCAAAAGACCAACGCCGCAAGCAACGTCACGCCCAATGCCGTCTTCGCGAGATTGGTCCATAAGCGCCGGCGCGCGAGGACTCTATCGGTCTGCTTGAGGGCGGGCGCTCTTGACTCCATTCGGGCTGGTTCCTACCAGAGTGCGCATGTTGGTCGCTTAGGCAGTCTTCTCGCGATACCCTGATTTACATAAAGAATTCGTGCAGGATCAACGGGGCTCTGATGCGTACAATTCTCATCACCGGCGGCGCCGGATTCATTGGTGCGAACCTGGTCAATTACCTCTCCGAAAAATATCCCGAAGACCGGATCATCGTCCTCGACATTCTGACTTACGCGGGCTCGGTCGAAAATCTCCCCAAGGACATGCTGCAAGGTCAGCATCCGTTGCGGCGTTTTTGGTACGGCAATGTATGCAATGCGGCGCTGGTGGACACGCTGGTCGAGCAGGCGGACGTCGTCATCCACCTCGCCGCCGAGACCCACGTCACCCGCTCGATCTTCGACAGCCTGCTGTTCTTTCAAACCGACGTGCTCGGAACCCAGACGGTGGCCAACGCCGTCGTGAAAGCCGGGGGCAAGGTCAAGCGTTTCATTCACATATCGAGCTCGGAGGTTTATGGCAACGCGTCCGAGGAGGCGATGAGCGAGCAGCACCCATTGAACCCGATGAGTCCGTATGCCAGCGCCAAATGCGGGGCCGATCGACTGGTATTCTCATATTGGGCGACGTACCGGGTTCCCGCCGTGATCGTGCGGCCGTTCAACAATTTCGGACCGATGCAGCATCTGGAGAAGGTCGTTCCCCGATTCATCACCAGCGTCCTGCTCGACGAGAAGCTTACGGTTCACGGTAACGGCGAGGCCGCTCGCGATTTTCTCCATGTCGAGGACACATGTCGTGCCATCGACCTGATCCTGCAGGCGCCCGACGATCTCGTTCACGGGGAGACCTTCAACGTCTCTAGCGGCGAGCATCGCTCGATCCTCGAAATTGCCCGCGACGTCGTCGGGCTGATGAACTACCGGACGGATCAGATCGAGTTCATCGAAGATCGCCCCGGTCAGGTCGTGCGCCATACCGGCGACTGGTCGAAGATCAATCGCGTGCTCGGCTGGAAGCCGCTGCTCAGCTGGCACGAAGGACTGCAACGCACCGCCGCCTGGTACGAGCAAAACCGCGAGCTCTGGTCGCGCCAGCTGTTCATGCGCCAGATCCCGATCGTCACTGCATCGGGCAGGATCGCCTATCACTGATCGGACGAGCGCGCCATCGGCCACTCCCGCGCCTCCCCGAGGCGCAGCGCATCGGCCTCGCGCCAATCCTCGATCCGACAACTGCTCGCCAATGGGCCGTAACGCAGCTTCAACGTGCCTTTCATCTCCCCGCTGAACAGGATTGCGGCCATCGCCAGATTGACCCGCAGCAGGCGCGGCGGCGTTGCGCCCGACGCGGTCAGGTCCGCACGCAGGCAGTGGCTGTATTCCACGGGCAGCACCAGCAACGACGTCCCCGGACTGTCGGCTTCGATCCGGTAGCCGCCGCGCTCGACAACCAGGGCGCTCCGGCGCGCTGGGACCAGCGCCGGCAGCTCCACCGCCTCGGTCAAGACCGCCACCTTGCGTGGATCGAGCGAAGCGTCGGCGAGCAAGTTGACGGCGCCCTGAGCGTCCGTTGCACGGCGAGTCTGCGTCACCGCGTAACCGGTCACGTTGGGGTCCGGCACGGAATAGACATAGAGATCACGCCCCTGGACCAGGCGATAGCTGAGGACGGGCGTGCGTTCCGGCAGCAGCTTGTCCGAAAGCAGGTAACGTACACCGAGAAGCGCCATGACACGGTCGTTCACGATCGATTGGGTCTCCCATGAGCGCGTATCGATAGCTCCGGGCGCATTGAGCAACCGGGCATTGACCAGGTGGAAGAACGGCGAGGAGAACTGGCTGCTTTCTAAAAGGGTGGGAATATTATAGTACCACAATCCGTACATGTGGTGGTCATTGCCGGAGAAGAAAAGGCTCATGCCATCATAGATGTGCTGGTTGATGAACGGCGCGGAGACCCATTGCGGGTCGAAGTCGGCGCCCGCCACGCTGGTGACGCGGCCGCGAAACGGCGAGCCGGGCCGCAATGCGAGCTTGGCGGCGAGAAACTTGCTGAGGGGCGTCTCCGCCGGCGGCCAGATGTAGGGATTGACGTTGCGCACGAAAGGCCGTTCGAGCGGCGGCGGCGCATAGTCGAGCAGGACCAGCCATGGCACCGCGCAGAGGATCAGGCTACCGATCATGTCGCGGCGTGGGAAATTTCCGATCGGCAGTTTCGGCAAGCTGAGCGCCGTCGCTGCCGCCGTCGCCCCATGCACAGCGAATACGCAGTAGAACGGGAACAAGAAGATGTCGATGTAAGCGACGCGAGGGCCCTTCCAGCCACCCTGGGAGGTGGCGAGAACGAGGATGAAGACAGCAACCCCAAGCAGCAGAAACCCTCGGGCAATGGTTCGCGCCAACGGAGTGCCGCGGAATGCGGCATGGAACGCGCCGACGAGCGAGAGGCCATAGACAAGCCAGGCAGGCCATCTGGAATCATCGGCAATCAGGAAGGACTGGTCGCGTAGGCCAGCGGCGCGCGGCCAAAATTCGTACCAGAAGAATGTCGCCTTCGAGAAGCCCCACAGCCCGTAGAGGAACCTGCCGAACACGATCAGCGCGAGGCCGGCGAGGACCATTCCACACCCAAGCTTGACGATGCGCTCGCGCATCGACGCAGCTGCCACCATCGCCACCACACCGAAGAAGCCCAACACCACCAGGGAGACCGGCACGAAGTTGGGATATTGAACGAACTCATAGGCGAGGATGGCGCCTAGCCCGAGAGCCCGCGCAGCATCGGCGGCGGGTGGCCCTCTCCCCAGCTCCAGCAGCAATAGGAACGCTGCGACGTCCAGCACGACGAACGGAATGTAGGCCGGAACGGTCCAAAAGAAGTCGAGTCCGAGACTCGGATAGACGTAGGGAAATGCGAGCAAGAGCCCGATCCAAGCGGCGGCGACCGACGGCAGCGCCCCCAGTCCCAGGCGCACGCCGAGCCAGCAGATCGCAAAAGCGAGGATGGCGGCATAGAGAGTCATGGCAACCACAGGCCCCGTCGATGCCGATAGCTGCGTCGTCAGCCATAGGCTGGGATCGAGCAGGGCCTGTTGCGGCAGCGCCAAGCCACCGATGCCTTGCAGCGGATTGCTGGTAAAGTTCCAACCGGTGATCGCCCAGATCCTCTGCTTCGCCGCCAGGGTCAGCAGATACGTTCCATCGTGGCGGTAGAAGACGAGCGGCAACTTGGAATAGAAGGCGAGGGGAGTAAGGGCGAGCAACGAAACCGCAAAGATCGCGAACGTCAGTCGGCGTGCCGTCATTCCGTGCTCCGGAAGCCCTTCATCTCGCGGGTGGGGAAACAGTCAGGTCATGCGACAGCCAAACCGTCCCCCTACCCGCGGCGCCTCGCAGTGTCAACACGCTCGCTCCGCATCGCGCGCACAGGAGTGACTTCGCGTGCTTCGCCGCAGGCGTTCTCGGTGACGACCCCAGCTACGGCGCGAAAATGGTCGGCAGCGGAGCCATCCGCAGGCGGATCGGCAGCCAACATATGGTTGCCGCAAGCAGGGCGGCGTAAAAACGTCATCGCAACGGTCGGCCCAATCGAGGCCGGCAAGTGCGCCGCCCGCCACAGGCCAGGATCGATCAAATCGTGCTGCGGCAGCTCCAATCCGCCGATGCCTTGCAGCGGATTGCTGGTGAAGTACCAGTCGCTCACCGACCACGTTTTTCTGCATCACCGCCGCGATCAACAGATAGATGCCGTCAAAGCGATAGAAGATGAGCGTGAACTTCGAATGAAATGCGATCGGGCTGAGGATCAAGAATGATAGCGCGAGCGCCGCGAACGCGAACCAGCGGGTTGCTATCGGAGCTGAAGTGGAGGAGAGCCGTAGGAACTTCATGAGCATGTCGGGGGCTGAACTCTCGGTTTGGGTTCGGCCATCAATATCAACCGGCGAGGAGGGCATGGATGATTTATCGGGCTGACAATCGATCTGCCCGTTGTGCCGCTGCGCGAGCGCCCTGCATTTCGAGCTGCAGTCAGGTGGCCTTCCCAGCGGCCTCTATTATGCAGACCGAGTGTGGAATGGGGAAATAGCCTTGCTGGAGCGCGGCCTTCGACCCGACAAAGACCGCGTCGACCATTTCGACGTAGCGGTGATAGGGCCGCACGTGCGTACCACGATCCTTGCTCATGACGAACCGTTGAATGGCGCTCTGCTCGGGATGGAAGCACGCATCGACCGTGATCAACCGCCCGCCCGGCTTGAGGGCGTTCGCGGTCGCCCGCAACATCCTCAACGCGAGGTCGTCGTCCAGGTGGTGAAGAATGCCGATGGCAACGGCGATATCGGCCGGCGCGAGGGCGTGGTTGGCAAAGTTTCCGACGTCATCGCAGATGAATTCGCCGCGGCCGCGATGCATTCGTCTGGCGTGCTCGATGTAGGCTTTATTTCGGTCGAAGCCGACATAGCTCGCGCCGGCGGGGAGGCAGCGCAGCAGCGCACCCGGCCCACAGCCGATGTCGAACACCCGATCGCCGTCACCGGGCCGGATCACCTCGTCGGTGAAGCGTTGCAGCCACCGTCGTGCGCCGATCAGATGGTGGAAGAGTTCGTACACAATTGGGTGGTAGAGGGGGGACCACAAACCGCGACGTTCGCTCATGGACCGAGCCTCGTTGGCCTCGTGGGACGATCAGCTTTTCTTGATCCACACTTCCATCGGCGTCTGGAAGCGCGTCGGCACGAAGATTAGCGCGTGAAGGAGCCCGGAATACTGCAGCATCCGGCCGATCGTTCGCACGACGGCAGGCATGCGTCCGGCGAAGATCGGGTCGTTCAGCAGCCGCGCCACAAGGTCGCGCATGACCGAGCGCTGGAACGTAAAACTCGCCCGTCGAGCGGCGAGATGCCGCCGGACATCGACGTAGCGCACGAAGTTGAGCTCGTTCCACAGCTCAGGGTGTCGGCTGATCTTCGATCGATACAGCCACTCATTGATCGGCTTCGAGCGGCTGACGAGCAGGATGTTGAAGTGAACCTCGAACGGGATGGTATAGTTCGGGCAATGGACGAGCGCCACCCCGCCCGGCTTGAGGCTATCGCACATGTTGCCGATGGTCCGCAGCGGGTCGCGCATGTGCTCGAGCGCGTTGATCGTGAACGCCACATCGAACCGCCCCGGCAGGTCAAGCTGTTCGCCCGTGGTGCGGACGAGATTTAACGGAATGGCTCGGCTTCGACAGAATTCGAGAACCCGCCTCTGCGGTTCGGTAAAAAAATCGAAGTCCGGCCCCAGCGGTTCGACGGCAGTCACGTGCAGGCGCTTGCTCGCCAGATATGCCGACAGGACGCAGGATCCGGCTCCGACCTCCAGGATTCGCACGGTCTCGGGGGCGAACGAGGACAAGACCCGCAACACGCGCGACAGGCCGAACCGAGCCTCGTTCAGGAAAAGATCGTACGTCGGCTCGTTCGGGAAGATATCCGAGCCAAACCGAACGAGATCGCCTTCGGAAATATCCTTGGCCGCGGAGGAGATTGCCAATTCGAACGTCCGGCGGGATGCGGTCAGGACAGGCAAGGCTCCACCGTCCCGGTCAACAAAACCCTACCGCCCCGACCCGGTGGATTCAAGTGAACGGGCCCCGCGGTTTTCGCGAAAGCGGCATCGAGGCGCCGCCGGCCGCCGCAGCGGGACTTGGCAGGTCGTTTGAACCGCCGGCGATCGGATGCTAGACTTCGGCAGCAACACTGGTCGGGGTTCCTGTTGTGCGGATTATTGAACCCGCTCTCCTTGATTCCATCGCGATTCCAGAAGAAAGCGTAATCGGCGGGCCGCGCGCGTTGAGCTCGAATCTGAACAAGAAGGTGATCATCGTCGGAGCCGGCATCGGGGGCCTCACCGCGGCCGTCTGTTTGGCGAGGTCGGGGGGAAGGCCGATCGTCTGCGAGCGGGCTGCCACCCTCGGCGACATCGGCGGCGGTATCACGATCAGGACCAACGCCAGTCGGGTCCTGAGGGACCTCGAGGTTCTTGACCATCTTGATGGCCTCACCTCCCGGATCTCCTCGGCATCGCTATACACCAAGGATGGAAGGTTGCTTCGGCGCTGGCAACTTCCCACGTCCGGAGCCGCCACCATCACGATTCGAAGGACGGATCTTCAGCGCGTGCTCCTGGAGCAGCTTGCGCGTTATCCGCATCGCCTCGAGCTGGGCTACTCCTTTGCGCGGTTCGAGCAGACGCCGGACCAGGTCACCGGCTTCTTCGCCAATGGCGATGCGATCGAAGGCGATGCGCTCATCGGCTGTGATGGCCTCAATTCCGCGGTTCGGAAACAGATCGTCGACGATGAGCCTCCCTGCTACCGAGGCTATGTCCAGTGGCGCTTCATCTCGGATCAGCGCCACCCCGTGGTCGGTCCCCACGAAAAAATGGAATGGTGGGGAAACGGTTTGCGGTTCGGGGCAAGCCCGCTGGGTCCCGGCATGGCCTGGTATGTTTCGGTCAACTCGTCTTCCCCCGACTGGCGCGGCGGCGATCGGGTCAGGGATTATCTGCTGGGCTTGTTCACCGACTGGGCGAATCCCATTTCCGAGATGATCGCCGACCTCATTCCGGAGAAACTTGTGTGGACCTCGATCTACGACCGTCCGTCGGTTCCGCGCTGGGGCGAAGGAAGGGTGACATTGCTAGGGGACGCCGCTCACCCCTTCACGCCGGATCTCGGTCTGGGCGGGGCACTCGCCATCGAGGATGCCGAAGCCCTTCACAACCGGCTGCGGGATCACGACGAGATGGTTTCGGCGCTCAGGAGCTACGAGGACATGCGCCGTGAGAAGGCAAAGGCGGTAGGCCGGAAATCGCGCCTCACCGGCGACATGGCTCAGTGGTCGAATCCCGTGATGACCAAGGCGCGCAATACGCTGGTCGCGATTTGTCCCGAGCTCATATGGCGCAGAAAAATCAAGCAGACGTATCTTTAATGCATGGTCCGGCGCGGTCGGCACCGGTTCGTCACAGACAAAAAGTTGTCGATCCGGTCCCAGCTTCGACTGCGAAACTAAGGTCTCGCCGACGCTCGGCCGTGACATCAAGGCATTTCCTTCCTGACGACGGCCAGCAGATAGGACGGCGTCGGTATCCGGATCTTCAAATTTCCCAGAGCACCAAAATCCATGCCCAATTTGAGGCTGCTGGTGATCCTGTGAACCTGCGTCACTTGAATACCGGTTCTTTGCATGGCGATCTGCATGCCCAACTGGCGCATGAACCTGGCGAACGAATCCTTGGTGAAATTCTGGTAGACGTTCGGCTCCTGTTTGATGCTTGGGAAAATGAATCGAATCCAATGGCCGTAGTCCTGGTAGCTGATGAGGATACAGCCGCCCGGCTTCAGCCAGCTGACGATCTTCGAGAAGGTCGAGCGAAAATCGAAGAAATGGCAGTCCAGCCCCCACATGCTGACGACGTCGAAGGAGCCCGGCGGAAAGTCGCAGTCCTCGACTCTACTTGCTCTCAGGTCGAGCCCATATCGCTGTCTGCCGAATTCGATCATCTCCGGATTCAAATCGACGCCAATCACATCAAATCCTCTCTCGGCGGCGACGGCCGCGAAGAAGCCGGTGGCGCAGGCCAGATCCAGCAAACGCCCGGATCGCGGCATGTGCCGTTCGCAGAGCTTGAAGCGCAGAATGCTGTTCTCGATGCGTATCGGCTCGCTCGCCAAATAATCGCGATATGCGGTGCTCCAATATTCCGGCGTCGTATATATGCCGTACATCTCCTCAGGCAGCAGCCGGGGATTCATGAACGCAAACCCGCAGCTGCGACACTGATCCCACCGCAGGGTATAGCGCTTTTGAAACTGCAGGGAAAAGTCCGTCTTAAGCCGCTTTCCGAAACAGACAGGACACTTGTCGTACGGCTCCGCGAACATCAACAATATTCCCTGCCTGCGGCGTTCGATAGCACGATCCGGGGACCGCCATCAGCACGAATTCGGGGGCTTGCGCCGGGGGCCGGATCATTGACTTCGAACCGGCCAGCGGTGTAATTCATATTTTCCTGAGCGTTCAGCAACAGCAACCCCTTGCCTACCGGGCTCGCTTTGCAAAGCAGTGGGAGCCACCGCTCGTGAGCAGCCATTCGGACAATACGCCCCGGCTGCTGGAGCAAGCCTCGGCAGCCGTCGCGACCAACTCCATCGGATCGAGAGAGGCATGACTGGGTCGGCCGCTCACGTCAAACCGGAGCTCGCGGACATCACTTCGGCGCTGGTCGATTACATCCTGTCCCACCATCCGTCCAGATTCAACCGGGAGACGCTGCCGCGCGACGAGTCGCTGCTCGAGCTCGAGGTGCTGGATTCCGCCGGCGTGATCGAATTCATCGTATTCGCGGAGACGACCTGGGGAATCGAGATTTCAGACGAGGACATCACCAAGGAACGGATGGGCTCTCTGAACAAGATGGCGGCGCTGGTGCAGGAGTACGCGGTCAAAAAGAAATAGGTCGCCGCGCCGGGACCGAGCCGGACGCATCCGATTGATGAGCGGCTGCGGAACCCGCTTGCCGATCATCGTTTCCCGCCGGCGATCCGAGAGCCAAAGGGGCAGCGTCGGTCGTGAACTTG
>WNEY01005191.1_pt1 | contig 10053 bp, 8 predicted proteins | sample 5400531 | NCBI WGS metagenome assembly WNEY01 (sample SAMN13153338, study PRJNA577476) | soil metagenome | isolation source: 200 cm saprolite under Douglas fir tree site 1 | place: USA:California | collected 2015-04-18
GCGAGCGACAACGGAGGCGAGGGGTTCGCGGCGGCCGAAGGAGGAGGCCCGGCGGTTCCGGTCTTCGGCTGCGGCGCGGGTTTTGGAACCGGAATAGGCGCGGGCGGCACGGGGGCGGGCTGCGCCATCGCGCCTCCCGTCAGGCTCGCCGCGACGATGCACGCAATCGCCGCGCGCCTTGCTGTCCGCATCATCCTCTCCGCGCTCCCCCGCCGCTTGGCCCTCGCGGTAGCGGCGAGGTATGGCGATTTCGCGACTTCTTCCCGCGTGCGCGGCCGTATCGGCGCCCACGCCGTTCTCAATAGCGTTGGTTCACTTCCTCGCCAACCAGGATCTCGCGTTTGCCGGCGTGATTGGCGGCGCCGACGATGCCTTCTTCCTCCATGCGCTCCATCAGCGAGGCGGCGCGATTGTAGCCGATTTGCAGCCGGCGCTGGATATAGCTGGTGGACGCCTTGCGGTCGCGCATGACGACCTGGACGGCCTGCTGATAGAGGTCGTTGGTCTCGCCGCCGCCCATGGCGGTCGCGTCGAACAGCGGGCTGTCCTCGTCCTCGTCGCTGCCGGCGGTGACCGCTTCGAGATATTGCGGCGCGCCCTGCGCCTTGAGATGGCGCACCACCTTCTCGACCTCCTCGTCCGACACGAAGGGGCCGTGCACGCGGCTGATGCGGCCGCCGCCCGCCATGTAGAGCATGTCGCCCTGGCCGAGCAGCTGCTCGGCGCCCTGCTCGCCCAGGATGGTCCGGCTGTCGATCTTCGAGGTGACCTGAAACGAGATGCGGGTGGGAAAATTCGCCTTGATGGTGCCGGTGATGACGTCGACCGAGGGACGCTGGGTGGCGACGATCACGTGGATGCCGGCGGCGCGCGCCATCTGGGCAAGGCGTTGAATCGCCGCCTCGATGTCCTTGCCTGCCACCATCATCAGATCGGCCATCTCGTCGACCACCACGACGAGGTAGGGCAGGCGGTCGAGCTCCAGGCTCTCCTTCTCGTAGATCGCCTCGCCGCTCTCGCGGTCGTAGCCGGTGTGCACGGTGCGGCTGAGCGCCTCGCCGCGCGCCTTGGCCTCCGCCACGCGGGCGTTGTAGCCGTCGACGTTGCGCACGCCGAGCTTCGACATTTTGCGATAGCGCTCCTCCATCTCGCGCACCGCCCATTTCAGCGCGATGATCGCCTTCTTGGGATCGGTGACGACCGGCGTCAGCAGGTGCGGGATGCCGTCATAGACGGAGAGTTCCAGCATTTTCGGATCGACCATGATCAGCCGGCAGTCCTCGGGGCGCAGCCGATAGACCAGGCTGAGGATCATGGTGTTGATGGCGACCGACTTGCCCGAGCCGGTGGTGCCGGCGATCAGCAAATGCGGCATGCGCGCGAGGTCGACGATGACCGCCTCGCCGCCGATGGTCTTGCCGAGGCACAGCGGCAGCTTGGCGCTGGTGCCGGCATAATCGTCGGACCCCAACAGCTCGCGCAGATAGACCTTCTCGCGCCGCGGATTCGGCAGCTCGATGCCGATGACGTTGCGGCCGGGCACGAGCGCGACGCGCGCCGAGAGCGCGCTCATCGAGCGCGCGATGTCGTCGGACAGCCCGATGACCCGCGACGACTTGATGCCGGGCGCGGGCTCGAGCTCGTAAAGCGTCACCACCGGGCCCGGGTGCGCGTTGATGATCTCCCCGCGCACGCCGAAATCGCCGAGCACGCCCTCGAGTGCCGTGGCGTTGTCCTGGATCGCCTCGACGCTGAGCGTCTGGCGATCGCTCGTCTTGGCGGCGGTGAGAAGCTCGAGCGCCGGAAGCTCGAAACCGCCGCGTCCGCGCCGTGTCCGCGGCGCCGCACGCGGGCGCTTGCGCGCCGGCCGCGCATCGGCCTCCTCGGCTTCCTCCTCCTCGTCCTCCTCGGTCTCGTCGGCGAACTCCTCGTCCTCCGGGTGCCCAAATGCCGGAGCCCGCGGCACCAGGGCCACGGCGTTGCGGCGGCCGAACAGGCGGCCGATCCGCGCCCGCAGGCTGAGCAACGCATGATGCATCCAGCCGAGCGAAATCCACGGGCGCTCGTCCTCGCCCTCCGCGTCCTCGCCCGGCTCGTCCTCGATCGCGTGTCTTTCGCCGGAGCGGGGCCATCCGAAGCCCACGGCGAGCGCCAGCGCGACGAGCGCGCCGAGCCCGAACGACAGCGCCACCGCGATGCGGATCGTTCCTGCCAGCGGCGCGCCGAACAGATAGGCGGGCGGGCGCAGCAGGAGGTCGCCGATGACGCCGCCGAGCCCGGTCGGCAGCGGCCACGCGGCGCTCACCGGCAGGCAGGAGGCGAACGCGGCCGCCGCGAGGGAGCCCGCCGTCCATGCCATCAGGCGCAGCCGCTCGCGGTCGAGCGGCCGATGGGTGACGAGCCGCCACCCCCACACCGCGATGGGCAGGATCAAGGCCAGGGCGCCGAGGCCGAACAGCTGCATCAGCAGGTCCGCGGCGATGGCGCCCGGAACACCGAGCAGGTTGCGCACCGGCGCCGACGTGGCGTGGCTCAGGCTCGGGTCCTGGACGGACCAGCTTCCCAGCGCGGTCGCCAGCAGGCCCGCGAGCACGATCAGGGCGATGCCGCCGATTTCGCGCAGGCGCCGCCCGATCGCCGCGCGAATATCGTCGGGCAGGAACGCGGCGGCCTGAAGGGTCTGGCGTGCGGCCGGCATGATCGCCCTCAGCCAAGCACCGCGACGAGGCGGTGCAGCGCTTCGGCCGTCGCCTCCTTGTCCTGCACCAGGGCGACGCGGATGTAGTCGGCGCCCGGATTGCTGCCGTCGGCCTGATCGCGCGCGATGAAGCGGCCGGGCAGAACCCGCAAGCCCGCCTCGCGCCACAGCCGCAGCGAGGCTTGCTCGCCGCCGCCGACCGCGCCGACGTCAAGCCACAGGAAGAACCCGCCGGGCGGGCGCCGGTAAGCGTAGCGATCGCCGATGATCTGGTCGGCGAGGTCGAACTTCGCCGCGTAGAGCCGCCGGTTCTCCTCGACGTGCGTCTCGTCCGCATAGGCAACGACCGCGACGGCCTGGGCGGGCTCCGGCACCTGGGCGGACGAGACGTTGCGCAGGTCGAGGAACTTGCCGATGAAGCGCCGGTCGCCGGCCGCGAAGCCGACCCGCAATCCCGGCAGGCTCGAGCGCTTGGAGAGCGAGTGGAACACCACCGCATTGGCGAAGTCGGGGCACGCGGCTTCGAGCATCCCGGGCGGCGCGTGCTCGCTATAGATCTCCGAATAGCATTCGTCGGTGAACACCAAGAAACCGTGGCGGCGCGCAAGACCCGCGAGGCGCGACAGGTAGGCTTGGTTCGCGACGGCGCCCTGCGGATTGGCCGGGGACGCAAGATAGAACGCGACCGCGCGGCTCAGCAGCGCGTCATCGAGCAGGTCGAGATCCGGCAGGAACGCATGGGCGGCGGTGGCCGCGAGGTAGACGGGTTCGCATTCGGCGGCGAGCGCCGCGGCCGAATAGACGGCATAGAACGGATTGGGAATGAGGATCGCGGGCGTGCCGGCGCGCGGTCCGACCCAGCGCTTCGCCGCGATGGCGGCGAGAAACAGGCCTTCGCGGGTGCCGCTGAGCACGATGATCTCGTTCTCCGGATCGACCGGCCGCTTGAGCCGGTAGCGCCGGCCGAGCCAGCCGGCCGCGGCGCGGCGGAAGGACTCGGTGCCCTTGCCGGCCGGGTAGCGGCCGAACTCGGCGAGATGCGCCGCAAGGGTCGGCCCGACGAACGAGGGAATCGGATGCTGCGGCTCGCCCACCGACAGATTGATGGCGGGCTTGCCGGGGTTGATGTCGGCGAGCAGCTCCGCCAGCCGAACGAACGGCGAGCGCGCATCGGCAACCCGGGCGCTCGGAGCAGAGTCGCGGTCGGCATTGATCATGGACATGGACACGACGACAGGCGATCCCCGCCGCATGCAGTCACCATAGAAGCGGCAAGGTTAAGACGCGATTAACCATCGTCGCGCCGCGGCTCGCCGGCAAGCTTCAGGATTCCTTGTTTGGTCGCATTTTCTGCGGAAAATCGGTCCCCACCCCGGATCAAGTCCGGGGCAGGCCTTTTTCGGAAAATGCTCCGAAAAAGCGAGAGGCCCCGGTGGAACCGAGGCCTCTCAACGAAAGGGGCGGTGCCGGGTCTCCGCCCCCGCCGTGTCGCGTCAGATCGTCACTGGACGGCCTCGCCGTGCAGGGTGAGGTCGAGGCCTTCGCGCTCCACCTCTTCGGGCACGCGCAGCCCGATCGCCATGTCGACCACCTTGAGGATGATCAGCGAGACGATGGCGTCATACACCAGCACGATGACGATGCCCTTGATCTGGTTGAGCACCTGTCCGGGGTTGCCCTCGAGCAGGCCGGCGGTGCCGCCGTATTGCTCGATCGCGAACACGCCGGTCAGCAGCGCGCCGACGATGCCGCCGACCGCGTGGACGCCGAAGGCGTCGAGCGCGTCGTCGTAGCCGAACATGTGCTTGAGGCCGGTGCAGCCCCAGTAGCAGATGACGCCGGCGGCGACGCCGATGACGAGCGAGCCGACCGGGCCGACGAAGCCCGAGGCCGGCGTGATGGCGACGAGACCGGCAACCGCGCCGGTGCAGATGCCGATGACCGTCGGCTTGCCGCGCATCGCCCACTCAACAAACATCCAGGACAGCGCCGCGGTGGCGGTGGCGACTTGCGTCACCGTCATGGCCATGCCGGCCTGCAAGCCCGCCGTGACGGCCGAGCCGGCGTTGAAGCCGAACCAGCCGACCCACAGCAACGAGGCGCCGATGAAGGTCAGCACCATGTTGTGGGACGGGCCGCTGTCCTTGCGCTTGCCGAGCACGAGGCACGCCATCAGGCCGGCCACGCCGGAATTGATGTGCACGACCGTGCCGCCGGCGAAGTCGAGGACCTTGACCCAGGCGTCGTTGTTGCCGGAGGACAGGAAGCCGTCCGAGCCCCAGACCCAATGGGCGATCGGCGCATAGACCAGCGTCGCCCACAGGCCGATGAACCACAGCATCGCCGAGAATTTCATCCGCTCGGCGAATGCGCCGGCGATCAGCGCCGGCGTGATGATCGCGAACGTCAGCTGGAAGCACACGTAGACGACTTCCGGGATGGTCGGCGCCAGCGGATTGGGATTGCCGATGCCCTTCGCGATGTCGCTCACGATTCCTTGCAGGAACGCCCGGTCGAGGCCGCCGATGAACGGCGATCCGGAACGGAACGCGAGGCTGTAGTTGAGGATCATCCACAGCACGGTGACGAGGCAGGTGACGGCGAAGCTCGTCATCACCGTGTCGCCCACGTTCTTCTTGCGCACCATGCCGCCGTAGAACAGGCCGAGGCCGGGGATGGTCATCATCAGCACGAGCGCCACCGAGGTGAGCATCCAGGCGGTGTCGCCGGAGTTCGGCGTGCAATTCTCCTGGACCTTGGCGTCGCAGGCGGGCGGAGTTGCTGCGGCTTCTGCCGGCGCCGCGGCCGCTGGCGCTGCCGGAGCCTGAGCGAACGATGCATCCATCGTCAGGATGCTGATGAACGCGGCGAGGATCAGTCCCAAGGCGAGAGCCACGAGCCCCGCACGGGAATGTTTCTTGAACGTCATGGTTTAGCTCCTGTCCGTAGACGGTGTGAGTGCGGGTTCAGAGCGCTGCGTCGTCGGTTTCGCCGGTGCGGATGCGCACCGCGTGGTCGAGGCCGAAAACGAAGATCTTGCCGTCGCCGATCTGCCCGGTCTTGGCGGCGCCGGTGATGGCGTCGATGACCTTGTCGACCTGATCGGCGGTCACCGCGACCTCGATCTTGAGCTTGGGCAGGAAGCTCACCGCGTATTCGGTGCCGCGGTAGATTTCAGTGTGGCCCTTCTGGCGCCCATAGCCCTTGACTTCGGTGACGGTCAGCCCGTGCACACCCATCGCGGTCAGAGCGTCGCGGACCTCGTCGAGCTTGAAAGGCTTGATGATGGCCATGACGATTTTCATGGGTTCGACCCCCGATTGAGCCCGTTCGTGGTTGACGCCGACGGGCGGTCACATGCGCGCTGACGCGGGAGCTCGCCTTCCGCGAGCGCGCGGAAATTCCCTGACTCAAGATGCGTGCCAGAGCGCGGCGGAAGGTATTAACGTCTTGATAAGTATTGCGACTTCGCCGCCCCGGAGGGGGCCGTCGTGATCGGGGTCGAGGCCGTCGCCCAAAGACGCGCCAAGCTTGCACAACAATTAATCAGGCGCGCTCGGAGCGGCTCTCATATCAGGCGCCATGCCCGGCCTCGTGCCGGGCACCCCCGTGCTGAAAAGGCAAACAAGTCAAAGACGTGCTCCCGGGCTCTTTGACCCGGGGGCGTGGATGGCCGGGACCGCCCCGGCCATGGAAGAGTCACCACCAAGGACCGCTGGTCTCACAGCGCGTTGGCGTCGGTTTCGCCGGTGCGGATGCGCACCACATGACCGATGTCGAGCACGAAGATCTTGCCGTCGCCGATCTGGCCGGTCTTGGCGGTGACCATGATGGTCTCCACCACCTTGTCGGCGCGATCGGCCGGCACTGCCACCTCGATCTTGAGCTTGGGCAGGAAGTTCACCGCGTATTCGGCGCCGCGGTAGATTTCCGTGTGGCCGCGCTGGCGCCCGTAGCCCTTCACCTCGCTCACCGTGAGGCCCGCGACCCCGAGATTGCCGAGCGCTTCGCGCACCTCGTCGAGCTTGAACGGCTTGATGATGGCGATGATGAGCTTCATGACCTCGGCTCCTCTCGAGCATTTTCCGGAAAAGTGGGCACCGGTTTTCCGCAGAAAATGCGATCAATCGAGAAATCTGGAGCGCTTGCCGATCGATCGGATCGGCAAGCGCTCCAGGGCGCGTGCGAACGGGGACTCAGCCACTCGTTTTGCGCTCGCGCAAGAGCCCTTCCTGCGCCACCGAGGCCACGAGCGTGCCGTCGCGAGCGAAGATGAGGCCGCGCGCATACCCGCGCGCGCCCGACAGGTTGGGACTGTCCTGGGCGTAGAGCAGCCAATCGTCGGCCCGGAACGGACGGTGGAACCACAGCGCATGGTCGAGGCTCGCGGCCATGATCCGCTTGTCGAACACGGAGCGGCCGTGCGGGACCAGGGCGGCATCCAGCAGGGTCAGGTCGGACGCGTAGGCGAGCACGCATTGATGGATGGCCGGATCGTCCGGCAGGGTTCCGGTGGCGCGAATCCAGATGTGGAAACGGGCCTCCTCCATCTTCTGGCCGAGATAGCGGCCGAACTCGACCGGGCGCAGCTCGATCGGCCGTTCGTGCTCGTAGTAGCGCCGCACCGGATCCGGCATCGAGGCCAAGACGCTGTTCTTCAGATCGGTCTCGCTCGGCAGCGCGTCCGGCGCCGGAACATCGGGCATCCTGGCCTGATGGGAGAGGCCGGACTCGTCGGCGTGGAACGACGCCGACATGGAGAAGATCGCCTGCCCGTGCTGGATCGCGCGCACGCGGCGCGTGGTAAAACTCTTGCCGTCGCGGATGCGGTCGACGTCGTAGATGATCGGCACCGCCGGGTCGCCGGGCAGCAGGAAATAGGCGTGCAGCGAATGCGGCGGACGGCCTTCGACCGTGCGGCAGGCGGCGACCAGCGCCTGGCCGATCACTTGGCCGCCGAACACGCGCTGCCAGCCGACCTGCGGGCTGCGACCGCGGAAGAGGTTCACTTCCAGCGGCTCGAGGTCGAGAATGGCCAGGACTTCGCTGATCGCGGACGACATGAGTTTAGCTCCGTTATGGCGTCGGGCTTGTAGCGCAGCGGTGCGCGCGAGATAAGTCCGCGGGAGTAAGGAACCGACGATGCAACAGCACGCGGGCGAGCGAGCCGACATCGTGATCGCCGGCGGCGGCTTTGCCGGGCTCGCGCTGGCGATTGCATTGCGCCAGGGGCTCGGCCCGGACTTTACGGTCGTGGTGGCCGATCCGGCGCTCGCCGGCAGCCCCGTGGATGCCCGTGCCTCGGCCATCGCGGCGGGCGCACGGCGGCTGTTCGAGACCATCGGGGTGTGGGGCGCGGTCGCCGCCGAGGCGCAGCCGATCCTCGACATGGTGGTGACCGACAGCCGGCTGGGCGACGCGGTGAAGCCGGTCTTTCTCACCTTCGCGGGGGAGGTCGAGCCGGACGAGCCGTTCGCCCACATGGTGGAGAACCGGCCGCTGGTCGAGGCGCTGGTCGGCAAGGCCCGCGAGGAGGGCGTCGTTTTGCGGCCGTGCGCGGTCGCGGCCTTCGAGGTGGCGGGCGAGCGGGTCGTGGTCCGGCTCGCGGACGGCGCAACGACAACGGCCGCCCTGCTGATCGCGGCCGACGGCGCGCGCTCGCGGCTGCGCGAGCTGGCCGGCATCGCGACGTTCGGCTGGTCCTACGGGCAGTCGGGCATCGTCACCACGGTCGCCCACGAGCGCGACCATGACGGCCGCGCCGAGGAGCATTTCCTCCCCGCGGGACCGTTCGCCATCTTGCCGCTCAAAGGCCGGCGGTCGTCGATTGTATGGACCGAGGAGGAGGACGCGGCGGAGCGGATCGTCGCGCTGCCGGACGAGCTGTTCCATGACGAGCTCGAGCGCCGCTTCGGCCTGCATCTCGGCGAGATTTCGTTGGCGGGGCCGCGCCGCGCCTATCCGCTCGGCCTCACGGTCGCACGCGCCTTCGTGGCGGACCGCCTGGCGCTCGTCGGCGACGCCGCGCACGTGATCCATCCGATCGCCGGCCAGGGGCTCAATCTCGGCCTGCGCGATGTCGCGGCGCTCGCCGAGGCGCTCGTCGATGCGGTGCGGCTCGGGCTCGATCCCGGCGCCGGCACGGTGCTCGAGCGCTACCAGCGCTGGCGCCGGTTCGACACCATGGCGATGGGCATCGCCACCGACGGGCTCAACCGGCTGTTCTCCAACCGCTCCGACGCGCTGCGGCTGGTGCGCGACGTGGGCCTCGGCCTGGTCGACCGCTTGCCCGCGCTCAAGCGCCTGTTCATCCGCGAGGCCGCCGGCCTCGTCGGCGAGGTGCCGAAACTGTTGCGCGGCGAGGCGCTGTGAAAGGATTGCCCCGTCATCACGCTGTCATCGCCCGCGCAGGCGGGCGATCCAGTAGCCGCCGTCCAATCAAATAAAACTGCACCGGTCGAGTTTACTGGGTTGCCCGCCTGCGCGGGCAACGACAATGGTGCGGTTACGTCAACGGGACAGCACTGACGTGGTCCTTAAAACCCTTGCGCTGCTCGATCGCCGCGTACCAGCGCTCGAGATTGGGCAGCGGCGGACGGTCGGGCACGAGCTGGCGGAACCGATACACCATGATGCCGACCGGGATGTCGCCCATGGAGAACGCGTCGCCGGCCGTATAGGCGCGCTTCGCCAAAGCGGCGTCGAAAATCTTCATCGCCTCGGTGGTCTTGGCCTGGGATGCGGCGATGGCCGCGGCGTCGCGCTTTTCCGGCGGCGTGCGGATCAGGCCCCAGAACGCGCCGAAGATAGCCGGCCCCACGACCGAGAGCTGCCAGTCCATCCACTGGCTGGCGCGCGCCCGGGTCGCGAGATCGGCCGGCTCGAGCCGGCCGGGACCGTAGCGGCCGGCGAGATAGCGCACGATCGTGTTGGATTCCCAGATCATCAGGTCGCTGTCCTCGAGCGTGGGCACGAGGCCGTTGGGGTTCATCGCCAGATAGGGCGGCTCCTTGTTGCCGCCGAACGCTCCGCCGATATCGACGCGCTCGTGCTCGAGCCCAAGCTCGCCGATGGCCCACATCACCTTCTGGACGTTGGACGAGGTTTTTCTGCCCCATACCTTGAGCATCGATCGTCTCCTCCCGTTTGTTTGTTTCGTACAGGCGGACGCGTCATTCCAGCCGGCGCGCTTCCTCCGGCAGCATGATGGGGATGCCGTCGCGGATCGGATAGGCGAGCTTCGCCGCGCGGGAAATCAATTCCTGCTTCTCCGCATCGTATTCGAGCGTCGACTTGGTCAGCGGGCAGACCAGGATCTCGAGCAGTTTTGGGTCCACCGTGTTGGCGGGGCGTTC